>ERZ1106952.6-NODE-6-length-329362-cov-11.543642_pt1 | contig 329362 bp, 307 predicted proteins | sample MGYA00403677_ERZ1106952 | MGnify/ENA primary metagenome ERZ1106952 (study PRJEB35170, sample SAMEA104062415) | human gut metagenome | biome: human gut; feature: human-associated habitat; material: faeces | place: Denmark | collected 2012-05-14 ... | reverse complement strand
CTCTCCGCCAAAGAAAAAAGAGAGGCATGCCTCTCTTTTTTCTTTGGCGGAGAGGACAGCTGAGAACGGAAATAATCCGCGGGAACAGAGCCGCGGATTGTTTCCGTTCGTTTTATACATTACAGTGATTAAATTATAAAGCTGTTAGTATAGAATAGTATCGGATGCGGAAAGATTTCGAGGCGGATACGTGCAAAAGAATCCGCAGACGCGGGTAATGTTTTGCGCACGCCTTCGGCGAGCGTTAGCGGTGCGCTAATACATGCTCTGCGAGTAACCTGACGCCACAGGCGGCAGTATTGCTTATTATCAGTCTGATTTAATATTGACATTTCTGTTGCATTGTGTTAAATTTTTTATATAAAAAAATGAGGAACAACAGTAGGCATGTTCGATAAGCAAAGATTTATTAACAATTTAAGTATAATGATTCAATACGGCTGGGAGCCTGAAATAGATATCGCTTGTAAAGACGGGAAGACACGAGGTATCGTTGCTTACAGCAATTGGATTGATATTTTCGATGAAGATAATAATTTTGTTAAAAGCGTCGGGACAATAGACAAGTTATTTGAAATAATTCCGGCTGAAAGTATTGTTTCTGCTGTGGACGGCTTCGGATTGGATTACTCTGAAGATTTAAGTGCTAAAATGCTGATCCAAGACGGCAAGCTTTATTTGAAAACTTGATCGATCGGAAAACCCGATATGTTTTTATGTCGTTAAGTTACATTATTGCGGTGTTTGTTTTAGCCCGTCCGTTTTGCAAACGGTAATTGTTTTTTGTTAAAATTCGTTGCGGAAAGGTTAAGATACAACGCTGGATTTTTTGCGTTGTTTAAGTTATAATGTTTTACATGATTCGCGGAGAGTGATTTATGAGTATCGGAAACAATCTTTATAACGCAAGAAAGAAATGCGGTATGACACAGGAAGAAGTAGCAAAAAAGCTAAACATAAGCAGACAGACGCTGTCGAAATGGGAGTCAGGTGACAGTATCCCCGATATAGGCGTATTCAAAGAGCTTGCCCGTATATATTCTACGACAATGGATAGATTAGCCGAGTATGATCCTGCTGTTGCTGAGATCGAGAAAGCAATAGAAAATACCGGTGAAGAAGTGCACGAGAAAGTAGACTGGAACAAAGTATGGGGCAAAAAATATCCGGTTTTGCTTAGTTATCGCGATAAAGTAGATTGCGGGAAATATGCTTCCGTCCTTTGTGAACTTTTGACGGATTTGCAGAAAACATACGGATATAACGATCGGGATACGTATCTTGTTCTGAAAGACATTCTTTCTCAGCTGTGGTTTGGCAGAAAAGGGAAATAAATCGTATATTTGATCATATAGTAACTTATAAAAAACAGTAAAAGTATTTTAAGCGCGGAAATTTCAACAAGTTTCCGTGCTTTTATCGATTTAAGCCGTAACGAATTTCGCAGGATCTTATCTATAAAAAAATTTTTTGAAAAATTCATTAAAACTGTTGACAAACGCAAAATATAATGGTAAACTAAGGTCAAAGGTCAAAGAAAGTCAAACATTGTGGCGACACTGTGACGCAGAGCCTTAAGCAATGCGGCGATCTATGACCGAAGGGAAAGATGCGGATTGGTTGCAAAGCGGATCGAAGGAGGTAATTATGGCGAATATAAGCGATGTTATAGAACAATTTCTGACACAGCTGTTTGCCGACAGTGATAACGTAAGTATAAGCAGAAACGAACTTGCCAATTATTTTTCATGTGCTCCGAGTCAGATAAATTATGTGCTGATGACGAGATTTACTCCTGCGCGCGGCTATATCGTCGAATCGAGACGCGGAGGCGGCGGATATATCAATCTGACCAGGCTGAGCGACAACAGAGATAAGCTGCTCGATGAGCTTGTAAACATACCCGTGAGCAGCGGAATGACATACACGTCCGCGGTGCAGGTGCTCAAAAGGCTTTGCGAGGCAAAGATACTCGAAGAGGGTACGGCGCGCCTGATAGCGGCTATAATGTCCGACAAGGCGCTTATCGCTCCCGCTGTTGTGAAAGACGGACTGAGAGCGGGGATGATGCGCAGTCTTGCGACGGCGTTGCTGAAAAAGGAGGATAAACAAAATGGCTGAAATAAGAATGTGTGACGAATGCGGGATACGTCCCGCCGTATATTATACCACGACGGTCATAAACGGAGTGGCGAACGAAAGATATCTGTGCGAGGTATGCAAAAACAAACACGGTTTCATAAAGCCCGACATCCCGTTCTTCGATAGTCTTTTCGAAGCTTTCGGGGTGCCTGTTGCGGAACGTGAAAACGTGCGCAGGAACGACGTATGTCCTACGTGCGGTTGCAGTGCGAGCAGCTATCTTAAAACGGGTTTTCTCGGATGTCCCGATTGCTATAAGGCATTCGATAAACTTATACTCGACGCCGTGAGCAAGATCCAGAAGGATACTAAACATATAGGAAAGACACCGGACAGTCTTTCTCCCGAAGAGGCAAAGTACAACGAACTTCTGCGCCGCAGGGAAGAGGCAGTAGCCGTCGAGGATTACAAACTTGCGGCAAAGATAAACGATGAAATGAAAAAGCTCAGACAACCGCCTGCGCAGGGAGGTCAGAAAAATGAATAACGATAACAACGGAATCGTAATATCGTGCAGAGCTCGTCTCGCGAGGAATTACGACGGTTACGTATTTCCGTCGCGGCTGGACGACGAAGGCGGAAAAGCGGTGCTTAAAAAAACCGAGGATGCTCTTGCGAACAGCGGCGAAAATTTCGGCACCGTAAAGCGCGCGGATATGTCCGACCTTCAGGCGGAAACTCTTAAAGAGTTACATTTGATAAGCGACGAACTGTTGCGCGGAAACAAGAACGCCGCAGTGATAGTAAATAAAAACAACGAGATCTGCATAATGGTAAACGAAGAAGATCATCTGCGTGAGCAGTGTATACTTAAAGGCAACAGGCTTGCCGAGGCATACTCGCGGATAAGCGCGATCGACGATGTGATCGCGTCGCAGAACAAGATCGCGTTCGACAAGCGTCTCGGATATCTGACTGCATGCCCGACCAACGTCGGAACGGGGCTCAGGGCGTCCGCGCTCATGTTCCTTCCGGGACTGAGCATGACCAATTCGCTTGCCGATTGCGTGAACGCCGTATCCCGTTTCGACATGACCGTTCGCGGCGAGTACGGCGAGGGCAGTGACAGCGAAGGTTTCCTTTATCAGATTTCCAACCAGAAAACGCTGGGCATAAGCGAGGAAGAAATAATTTCGAGCGTGTCGGGCGCGGTGGCTCAGATAGAAAAACAGGAAATAGTCGCGCGTAACGCGCTTTTACAGTCCAACGAAGCTCTTCTCAGGGACAACATCATGCGTTCGTACGGAATACTTACAAACGCATACAAGCTGTCGTTCAAGGAGTTTACGGAAAAATTCGCCATGGTCAAACTCGGCGTGTATTACGGCTTCATAAAATGCACGGATACCGAAGCGCTCGGCAACATGCTGGATAAGTACAGACCTGCCAACATGATGACGAGTGCGGGCAAGATCATGAACGAGAACGAGCGAGACATATACCGCGCCGCAGGCGTGGCAGCCGAGCTCAGAAAATTAACAGCATAAGGAGGAATCAACTATGGATTATTACAACAACTTCCCGATGTCGGAAAACGTCAAAAAATGTCGCGCTTTCGCGCATCAAATGGCAATACAGAACAGGAACAAATACGTAGAACCCATACATATGCTTTACGCTATGTATAATACGGAATGCGTATGCGCCGAGATCCTTCGCAGAGAGGGACTCAGCCCCGTTAAGATAATCGCGGAGATAGGCAAACTCGAAAAGACAGATTCGCTCGAAGATCCCGAAGAGTCCGAAAGCCTGAAACTGCTTTTCGATGACGCACGTAAGATCGCTACGATATCCAAGCAGGATTGCATATATACCGAACATGTCCTTCTTGCAAGCGTGTTTTACGACGATTCTCCTCTTAACGACTTCCTTAACAAGAACATAGACGTGGACAGAATGCTTCACAGGCTCGAAGCAAACATGAACATCGTCAACATATACGAAAATCTCAACAACGTGCAGAATTCACAGCCCTATAACGGCGGTCAGGCAAAGAGCAACCTGCCCAAAGAGCTTGCGGATCTCGGCGTCGATTTCACTCAGCGCGCGCGGGAGAACAAGATAGATCCCGTCATCGGCAGAAAAGAGGAGATCGAGCGTATCATAGAGATACTTTGCCGTAAGACAAAGAACAACCCCGTGCTCATAGGCGAACCCGGCGTAGGTAAAAGCGCCGTGGTCGAGGGGCTTGCGCGCGAGATAGTCGCCGGCAACGTCCCCGAACTGCTCAAAAACAAGATAATCTTCGCGCTCGATATCGGCAGCCTTATGGCAGGCACCAAATATCGCGGCGAACTCGAACAGAGGCTGAAGAGCGCTATAGACGCTGTCACCAAACGCGGCGACATCATACTGTTCATAGACGAGTTGCATACGCTTGCTCAGGCGGGCGGAAAGGAAGGCGAAGTCACGCCTTCGGATATGCTCAAACCTTATCTTGCGCGTGGCGAACTTCAGACGATAGGCGCTACCACGACCGACGAGTACAGAAAATTCATCGAAACGGATAAAGCGCTCGAACGTCGTTTCCAGCCCATTATCGTCAACCCGCCTACGGTCGAGCAGACGATTGAGATACTTAAAGGCATACGTCCCAATTACGAGGCGTTCCATAAGATCAAGATAAGCGACGAGGCTATCACCGCGGCGGCTCAGTTGTCCGACAGGTATATTTCCGACAGGTTCCTTCCCGACAAGGCAATAGACCTTATCGACGAAGCGGCTTCGCGTGCGAAAGTGAACGGTAACAAACTTCCGCCCGAGATCAAATCGATGGAGGAGAAGCTCGACGAGTATCGTAACGCCATCGAGAAGATGAAGAAAGAGGAAAAATATATCGAAGCTGACGAGTACAAGACCAAGAGAGACAATCTTTTTGAAGAAATAAAGAAAAAGAAAGCCGAATGGCAGGCTCACGGCGGCGGTACGATAGGCGCCGAAGAGATAGCCGAAGTGGTCGCAAAATGGACCAAGATACCCGTTACGCGGCTCAACGAAAGCGAGCTCGAAAGACTCAACAATCTCGAAAAGATATTGCACGAGCGTGTTATCGGTCAGGACGAAGCAGTCGAAAGCGTGTCCAAAGCCATCAGGCGTGCGCGTGCGGGACTTAAAGATCCCAAGCGTCCTATCGGTTCGTTCCTGTTCCTCGGCCCTACCGGCGTGGGCAAGACCGAGCTTACCAAAGCGCTTGCGGCGGCTATGTTCGACGACGAGAACAATATCATCAGGATCGATATGTCCGAGTACATGGAAGCGCACAGCGTGAGCAAGCTCATCGGTTCGCCTCCGGGATATGTGGGATTCGACGAAGGCGGTCAGCTTACCGAACAGGTAAGGCGTAAACCTTATTCCGTCGTGCTTTTCGATGAGATAGAGAAAGCGCATCCCGACGTGTATAACATCCTGCTTCAGGTGCTCGACGAAGGTCGTCTGACCGATTCTCAGGGCAGGACGGTGGACTTCAAGAACACCATAATCATCATGACGAGTAACGTCGGCGTGAGCGACCTCAAATCGCACCGCGCGATCGGGTTCAACGACGACAAAGCGAAAGCCGACGAGCAGAACGAGAAGGATATACTTTCCGCCGCGCTCAAACGTCATTTCCGTCCCGAATTCCTTAACCGTATCGACGTTATCTGCTACTTCAAACATCTGACCGAAACGGATATAAAGAAGATAGCCGACCTTATGATGCGCAAAGTCACGGCGAAACTCGATGCGCGTAACATCAAGCTCAAATACACGCCCGCGATCATAAATTACGTCATCAAGAACGGTTACGATCCCGAGTACGGCGCGCGTCCTCTCCGCAGGATAATCGAACAGACGATAGAGGACAGCATTGCGGATGCTTTGCTTACGGGTAAAATAAAAGACAACAGCACCGCAACGATAGACTATGCCGACGGAAAGGTAACGGTAAGATAATAATATTACCCCAAATCGTAAAACATTATTGACAAAACCCCCCCCTGCGTGGTATAATTCAATAAATACCACAACAAGGGGGATTTTGCTTTATGCGTATCGATTTTCAATCAAAGAACTACAAACCCAAAGACACACTCAAAGACGTCATCACCAAAAAGGTCGGAAGGCTGGATAAATATTTCGACGAAGACGTTACGATAAAAGTAATGATGCGTGAATCCAAGGACAGGGAAACGATGGAGCTTACCATATTCCTCGGGAGCGCGGTTCTCAGAAGCGAAGTGACGGGAGAGACGGGACAGACGATGTACGACCTTATCGATCTTGCCATTCCCAAACTCGAAAAGCAGATCAAAAAGCACCACACGATCCTTGCAAGCAAGAGCAAAAAATTCAGACAGAAAGAGATCGTTGAAAATATCAAAGAAGAAGAAAAGAAGACGAGCGAGATTGTCAGGACCAAGTCATTCGAGCTTTCGCCCATGGATGAGATCGAAGCCATGGCAGAGCTTGAAATGATAGGACACAGTTTCTATGTATTTCTGAATAAGACGTCGGACAAAGTCAACGTCATATACAAGAGAAACGACGGCAATTACGGGATCATCGAAGCAAACGTATAATTACGTTAATAGCGGCAGAACATCCGGTAACGGGTGTTCTATCGCTGTCATGAGATCCCGATCACAAGGTTATTAAATTTCCAAACGGAGAGTGAGAAATATGAAACTCAGATTCGATTACAACAACATGATGGCAGACGTCATCGGAGAGCACGGCATCGACGCCTCGGGCTTCGGAAAAGATGCGGCTAAGATCGACGCGGCTTTCGAAGACGTGCTTAAAAACTGCGGAAAAGGCTGGCAGGAGTGGAGCGAGCTTCCTTACATGAATTATTCCGACCTTGACAGTCTGATCGCGAGAATGAACGACATACGTTCCAAAGCGTCTGCTTTCGTCGTGCTCGGCATAGGTGGCAGCGCGCTCGGTCCCATCAGCGTAGCGCAGGCACTGCTCAACATGCGTCTCAACGAGCTCCCTCAGGCAGCACTCAAAGCCGCAGGACTTCCCAGACTGTACATCGAGGATAACATCGATCCGGAAAGAATGCACGAGCTGCTTGAGCTCATTGACCTCAAAACGACGTACTTCAACGTCATCACCAAGAGCGGTGAGACGAGCGAAACTCTCGCGCAGTTCCTCGTGCTTTACGACCTTATGAAAAAAGCCGTCGGAAAGGAAGAGGCTAAAAAGCACTTCATTGCCACCACGACGATAGGCAAAGGCACGCTTTACAGACTCGCGCAGACCGAAGGTTTCGTGACGTACGGTATCCCCGCAGGCGTAGGCGGACGTTTCTCCGTCCTTTCCAACGTCGGACTCGTTCCGTTCGCCGCAATGGGTATCGATATAAAGAAACTGCTTGCGGGCGCAAAGGAAATGAGCGAGGCATGCCGCGTTGCGGATATTAAAAAGAATCCCGCTCTTCTGACCGCATACCTTCAGTGCAAGGCAATGGAAAAGGGCGCGAACATAAGCGTTATGATGCCTTATGCCGACAGCCTCAAATATATGTCCGATTTCTATTGCCAGATATGGGCTGAATCCCTCGGCAAAGCCGTCGACAAGAACGGCAAGACCGTCCATGCGGGACAGACCCCCGCAAAAGCGCTCGGTGTGACCGACCAGCATTCGCAGGTACAGCTTTACACCGAAGGACCGTTCGACAAGGTCATAACTATGCTTGCCGTCGATAAGTTCAGAAACGACGTCACCATTCCTTGCGACGACGATATCGACGCGTGCGAATTCCTCAAAGGTCACACGATGGGCGAGCTGCTCAATGCGGAACGCGTTGCTACGGAGTACGCTCTCCGCAAGGCAGGAAGAATGAGCTTCACCGTGACGCTTCCCGAAGTAAACGAAGAAACGGTAGGCGAATTGCTTGCTTATTATATGTATGAGACCGCATTCGCGGGATCGTACCTCAATGTCGATACGTTCAATCAGCCGGGCGTGGAAGAGGGCAAGAAAGCCACGTTCGCAATGCTCGGCAGAAAGGGATACGAAGAGAAACTCGCCGAAGTACGCTCTGCGGCTAAAAAAGACGAGTATTATATCTGAGCTTCAAGATGAAAACGGGAATTTCAACTGCATCACTTTTTACCAAGGTTCCGACGGAAAATTGTTTCGCAGTGCTTTCGGGCATGGGCGTGAACACGACGGAAGTGTTTTTGTCGACTTATTCCGAATACGAAAAAGGTTTCGTCGACGCGCTCGGACAGCGGCTCGGCGACACGTTGAAAGTACATTCGGTACATTCGCTTTCGTCGCAGTTCGAAGGAGAGCTTTTCAGTCCGTCGAACAGGGTGAGAGACGACGCGGAATTGCTGTTCAGAAAGATATGCTATGCGGGCAATGTGCTTGGCGCGAAATATTACACATTTCACGGTCCTTTGAACTTGAAAAAATCATCGCAGAGCACCGACGTGGGCGCATACGCGGAGAGGTTTTCCTATCTTGCCGATACCGCGCGTTCGTACGGACTGTATATAGCAGTGGAAAACGTGCATTATTGCAGGTTTGCCACGCCCGATCTTTTCAGAGCGTTGCTCCGCGCGTGTCCTTCTCTTTGCGCTACCGTAGACGTAAAACATTCCGTGTTCGCGGGTTACGACCCTATAAGGTTCATTGACGCCGCGGAAGACAGGCTCGTTACTCTGCACGTGACGGACGTTACGAAGGAAGACACCACCGCGCTCCCTGGAAAGGGCAGGTATGATTTCGAAAAGCTGTTCCGCGAGATAGACAAACGCGGGCTTGAACCTGCGGTGATCATCGAAGCGTATGCAAGGGATTTCACGTATCTCGAAGAGCTCAAAGCCTCTTACGATTATCTTAAAAGTATCGCAGACAAACTTTAATAAAGAATAATCAAAGAAAACAAGGAGTTATTATGAACAAACTGACCGTAAAAGACGTAGACGTCAAAGGTAAGAAAGTTCTCGTCCGTTGTGATTTCAACGTCCCCATGAAGGACGGCAAGATCACCGACGAGACCAGGATCATGGGTGCGCTTCCCACGATCAAGTATCTTATGGAACAGGGCGCAAAGGTCATCCTTTGCTCGCATATGGGCAAGCCTCATTCCATATTCTCCGACGAAGTCAAACTGAATAAGAAAGACAAACAGAAGGTCGAAGCGCTTCCCGCAGAAGAACAGACTGCCGCAAAGCAGGCTATCATCGACAAGGCGCTCAAAGAAGAACCCAAAAAGCTCACGCTTGCCCCTGTCGCCGCAAGACTCAACGAGCTGCTCGGCGGTAAAGTTACCTTTGCGAAGGACGTTATCGGTCCCGACGCTCAGGCTAAAGTCGCGGCATGCAAGGAAGGTGAGTGCGTCCTGCTTGAAAATCTCCGCTTCCATTGGGAAGAAGAGAAGAGAGACGAAGGCTTCTGCAAGAAGCTTGCGGATCTTATCGACGGAGACAAAGGTGTATTCGTGAACGACGCATTCGGTACCGCTCACCGTTCACATGCGTCCACTGCGGGTATCGTGGAATACGGTTTCGTCAAGACCGCGGTCTGCGGCTTCCTTATCGAAAAGGAACTTTCCGTCATGGCTGACAGTCTCGATCATCCCGTACGTCCGTTCGTGGCTATACTCGGCGGCGCTAAGGTGGCAGATAAGCTCAATGTCATAAATAACCTTCTGGAAAAGTGCGATACGCTCATAATCGGCGGCGGCATGGCATATACCTTCCTTAAATCCGAAGGATACGAAGTCGGTAAATCGCTTGTGGATAACGAAAAACTCGACTACTGCAAGGACATGATAAAAAAAGCCAAGGATCTCGGCAAAAAACTGCTCCTTCCCGTCGATACCGTCGTGGCTGCGGAATTCCCCAATCCCATCGACGCACCCGTTGCTGTAAAGACCGTCAAAGTGGGCGAGATACCTGCGGATATGGAAGGCCTTGACATCGGCGAAGAGACGAGAAAGCTGTTCGCAGACGCCGTGGCGAACGCAAAGACGGTCATCTGGAACGGACCTATGGGTGTTTTCGAAAACCCCATACTCGCGGAAGGTACCAAAGCGGTCGCTAAAGCACTTGCCGACGTATACGGTAAGGCGACTACGATCATCGGCGGCGGCGATTCCGCGGCGGCTGTTCAGCAGCTCGGTTATGCCGACAAGATGACTCATATCTCCACGGGCGGCGGCGCATCTCTCGAACTTTTCGAGGGTAAAGTGCTCCCCGGCATTGCGTGCCTCAACGATAAGAAATGATCTTAATGAAAACGCGCTTCCGAAAGGGAGCGCGTTTTTCGCTTGTGAAGGAAAGGAAAACGTATATGAACAAGATCTTCGGAACGGATGACGTGCGGCGCATATTGGCGGAGTTTGATAAAAATGCGGAAACAGGAATTATCAGGGACTTATATGACGTGTATTCGTTCATGCCCGTTTACGATAAAATGCATGTTTCGGCATTCGCGGAAGCGCTCGGCAACGATCTCGCATACGTGCCCGATCCGCTAATTTCGACCATGGACTATTCGCCTTCGGACAGGCTTGTCAACTCATTGACAGGCGTTATCGGCAGCGTTGCGACAGACGCCGTGTCAAGTATTCTGCCCGTCGGAACGGACCCGCAAACCACGGAAGATTATTTTCGCTGGCATGCGGGCGAGGCGGTAAGAAAATTATGCGAGGCTTTACTGAAAAACGACAAGACCACGACTCCGACGGATGAACTGCGCGCCTGTGCGGAGCAAGGAGAATACCGTCCGATATGTTCGCTGTCGTGGTATCTTTACGCGCTTTACGTAAAACGCGGAATTATCACGCCTACGAACTTCGGATTGTTGCTTAGACGGGTCAACTGCCGACCGTGGGGTATTAAATTCTTTGGGTAATGTAAACTTTGATGAGGCAATAACGACGGCGCGCGCTTTCGTTTGACAATTTCCTGCCGATCATGATAAAATAAATATATAAGTTGGTCAAATTGGAAACGTACATTCTCCGAATGCCACGAACAACACAACGAATTCGCGGCAAGAGGAGGATTTTTTTATGCCGAAAACAATTTTTCAGGAAATAGTATTCACTGTCATCATGGTGTTTTTCATGGTTTACGCCATGATCTGTTATAACATCGCGCTTGAAACGGGCGGGCTTGCGGGTTTCGTCTTCGTGGCGGCTTTCAAAGAGCTTGCGATAATGGGACCTATCGCTTTTGCCCTTGACTTTTTTCTCGTTGGCTTTATTGCGAAAAAAACAGCGTTCAGACTTTTCTGCCCGGAAAATGACAATCCGTTTTTTATCGTGATAGCCATATCGTGCGTATCCGTGATATTTATGTGCCCGCTCATGAGCCTTGCCGCTACGCTGATATTCAAGCATGCTGGCGCGGAATTCGTCGCGGTATGGTTGCAGACCACCGCGCTCAACTTCCCGATGGCGCTTTGCTGGCAACTGTTTTACGCAGGCCCGATAGTCAGATTCATATTTTCGCTCATCTTCCGCAGAAAGAAAAAGGAAGAAAAAAGGGAAGAGACGGAGAATAACGAAAACAAAGAATAAAACCGTGCAGTAAGTTTTGCCTGTTGCAAAATTTAAGCCTCGCATAATCGAAATATCGATAATGCGAGACTTTATTTTTCTATATCGTTTTGCATATCGCGTAAGCGGCATGCCTTTATCGCTATGTATTCCCGCGTTTGAGGTCTGATCGTAACAGTAAAAAGCAAAAGCAGGAATGATTCCTGCTTTTGCTTTTGGTACCGCATAGGGGAATCGAACCCCTGTTTCCGGCGTGAGAGGCCAGCGTCCTAACCGCTAGACTAATGCGGCACAACCTTTAACCTTGCGAATTATATCATATTTGCAGATATATTGCAAGGATTTTACAAGGTTATTTTACAAAATGTTCGGAAAAATCTATGCGGAACGTGGTGCCTTCTCCGAGGGTGCTGTCAACGTAAAGTTTCCAGCCGCTTTTGTCGCATAATTTTTTTACTATCGGCAGTCCGAGACCGAATCCCATGTTTTCCCCGTGCGATTTATCCACGGTATAAAATCGGCTGAAAATATGTTTTAGTTCTTCCTGCGAGATACCTATGCCCGTATCGTCCACGATGAGCAGATTGTCCCTGACGGTTACCGTGATCTTTCCGTTTGGCTTGTTGTATTTTATGGCGTTGCTCACGAGATTGTCAAGGATCTCCGTAATGCGTTCGTGTCTTGATTTTACCGTAACGCCTTCCTGTATATCGCGCACGAGAGTGAGATTTTTGTTTTTCAGCATGGGTTCGAAGTTATTGAGCACTTCCTGCGTGAGTTTGGAAATATCCACGTCGTACGGCGTGAGCATGTCATCGTCTATGGCGCTGTAATTAAGTATCTGTTTTATCATGGCGCTAAGCCTTTCGCTTTGAGTGACGATGATCTTTCCCGCGGCATTTACCTTTGATGCAGGGAGATTACCCGAAGCGATAAGCTCCGCAAAACCGTGTATAGAGGTGAGGGGAGTGTTCATTTCGTGAGTTACGTTGGAAATGAATTCGTCCTTACTCTTCTGCGCGCTTCTGACATGCTCGTTTTTAAGGTTGATGACGTCGGCGATCGGTTTCAGCTCGACGTATTTCGCGTCTATGTGCTTATCGTTGCCGATGGCATTCAGCGCGAGCTCTTTTACGTGCTTTATGACGAAAGACGTCACGATATATGAAAGTATGAACGAAAGCAGAATGCCGATACAAACGTAAATAACGAGGCTGGGTATCATGCTTATATAAACGGACGAACGTGAAAATATCTCGACGGTAAGGCGGACGGTTTTGCCGTCGAAATTTTCGCAGATATTGACGTAAGAATGCCCATCTGCGGGCGATGATGAAACATAAAGGGACGTTCCGCTTTCCACCGCGGTTTTAATGCGCCGTATTTCGGCGGCTGTCACCGAAAACCGCTCCTGGGAAATATCCGTTACGTCGTAATTTTCGTCAAGGATAGTTACTCCCATGCCGAGCGCGTAAGAAACATCCTCCGCACTTACGTCGGAGGAAGCGTATTTGTCCGAGTATGTCTGCATACCTTCGCGCAGCCGTTCCTTCGCGTCTCCTTCCGTCTGTGAGTAAAGCATTTCGGAGTTAGTCAGAGCGAAGAACAAAAGCAGAAAAAGCACGACGAGCAATATAGGTAAAAATATACGTTTGTTCATTTCGAAAATTTGTATCCTGCGCCGAAAACGGTCTCAATGCCCTTTACGCCGAGTTTACGCAGGCGGGCGATGTGGATGTCGACCGTACGCGTTTCGCCTTCGTCGTACCCCCATACCGCCGTCAGAAGTTTATCTCTCGTTATCACGGAGCCGGCATGGCGTATGAGGTAGGCGAGGAGTCTGAACTCCATATTGCTGAGCGACGCGGGTTTACCGTCTATCGTGACGGACATGGTGCGTTCGTTGAGGGTCACGTTCTGCGCCGACAGGTCTTCGGCGATGCCCATCCGCCTGAACGCCGCATTCACGCGCGCCGTGAGCTCGAGAACCCCGAAGGGTTTTGCTATATAGTCGTCCGCACCGAGATTGAATCCCTTGACTTTATCGTTTTCCCGACCCATTGCGCTGAGCATTATGCAGGTCACCTGAGGATGTGCCTTTTTGATCTGTGTAAGCACGTCGTAGCCGTTGCCGTCGGGGAGCATGATATCGAGCAAGACCACTTTGGGCACGAACGTGGCGAGCGCGGCGTTAAAATCTTTTACGGTATTGTAACAACGCACTTCGATTTCCGCAAGCTCGAGACTGTAAGTCACGAGATCGCATATGCTTTTGTCGTCTTCGAGAAGATATAAAGTTTTTTCCATTATCTTTGCCTTTTACTCCCTTCGTTATTCGTCAGACCGCATCGAAAGCGTGGGCGAGATTGAGGATATGGTCGGCGGCTCTTTCGAGGTTGCCTACAAGATTGATGAGCACGCTGCTAGACTGCGGCTGACAGGTACCCTCGTTCAGACGTCTTATGTGACCGTCGACGATATGCTTTTTCAGACTGTCGACTTCGTCTTCTATCTGTTCTGCGCGCACAGCGCTCGTTACGTCTACGTCGTTGAACGCTCTCATACTCTCGTCGAAAAGCTGATCTATCTTATCGCACATCGATTTGATGTCGTTAATGACCGAATCGGAAAATTCCAGTCTGTCGTTTACGTAATGCCGTGTGTATTTGAGCATGTTGTCGGCAAGATCCGCGATACGCAATACGTCTCCGATAGCTTCGTGCATCGACGACAGCGTCTTTTCGTCCTTATAGGAAAGGTCGCTGCCCGACAGCTTTATAAGGAATTCCGTGACACGCTTTGTGGATTCGTTTATTTTGCCTATATCGTCTCTTATGGCGCTTTCCTGCGACGTGTCTTTTTTGATGAAAGAGGCAACCGAGCTGCGCAGGATGACCATAGCTTCGGTCGCTATCCTTGTTATCTCTTTTTTAGCCTGCATGACGGCAATGGACGGAGTCTGGAGAAGTCGGTCGTCCAGGTATGTGACCTCTTCCGTCTGTTTTTTGTCCTTTTTATCGCGTATTATAAAGCATGCGATCTTGACAAACACGTTTATGAAAGGGAAGAACAGCAGTACGCAGACGACGTTGAAGAACGTGTGGAACATTGCGATTTGCGTTTCGGGAGTTTTTGCGAACCATTTCGCGAAAGTCATGTCCATAAAGCTCGTGCCGTCTCCGTTCCATATGAGCAGCATTGTCATGAACAGTACCGTGCCGAAGACGTTGAACATAAGGTGTATGAGAGCGGCACGTTTTGCGTTCGTATTCGCTCCTATGGATGACAGAAGCGCGGTCACGCAGGTACCTATATTGGTTCCGAGTATTATGAACAGCACACTGTTTCCGCCGTCACCGATAACAACGGGGACTGTTCCGCCGACAAGCGAGACTATTATGGAAGTTACCGCGGACGAGGATTGTATGAGTGCCGTGAAACCGAGACCTATGAGAAGGAGCAGAAAGGGATTGCTTATTGCCTGCAATGCCTGCACGAACATGGGGCTGTCTTTGAATATGTCCATGGAGCTGCTCATGAGGTCGAGTGCGACGAATACCAGTCCCAGACCTCCGAGTATGTAACCGACTGTTTTTACTTTTTCGTTTTTGAATATCATCGTCATGAATATGCCGATGAAAGCGAAGGGGAGAACGAATGTGGCAAAGTCGAAAGCGCTGAGAGCCGCGATCTGTGCCGTTACCGTCGTACCGATATTCGCACCCATGATAACGGCGGTCGCCATAGTCAGCGACATCACGCCCGCATTGACGAAACCGACGGTCATGACCGTTGTCGCGGATGAGGACTGTACTATCGCGGTAGTGACGAGACCGACGCCGACGCCTGCGAGCTTACCTGTTCCCGAAGTTTTGCTGAACCAGCTTCTCAATCGGTCGTTAGCGAGTTTTTCGATTGCGTCGGACAAAACTTTGAAACCGATAAGAAGCACACCGAGACCGCCGAGCAATCCCATTACCGCTGAAACATAATCCATAAATGATCTCCCTTTTCCTTAGAATTTCCTGTTTTCGCTTAATATTATATTAAAAATTTGTAACAAACTTATTAATAACTTGTAAACAAATTGTAAACTATTATGAGAAAATACGCAAGGCATTAAGGGGCATATACGTAAATTAAGCAGAAAACATTATGATAAGCGGGTTATCTTGTAAAAAATGCATGCGCTGTAATAATATCGGTAAATGATCTGTAAATTAAAATACGATAAAAAATAACTTAAAATGCGCGTCGGCGCTTGATTAAATTCCCATAATCGTGTAGAATAGTATAAAGTAATAAAGGAGTGCGCAATGTACGATATTTTTGCATTGACAAGTTCGGAGACCGAAACGGCGGCGGAAACTACATGGGCAGACAAACTTGCCGAATCGTTCAAAGAGCAGTGGTGGGTATTTCTCGTCACGCTCATTATAGTTTTGGCCGTGATGATAGTCATAAAGATATTATCGCACGGAAAGATCTTCAAAGTAAGGACTATTATTAAAATCGCGCTTAACTGCGTCGTTGCGTTTGTCCTTTTGTTCCTGATAAACGCCGTCGCGGCTTTGTTCTCTGTGGCGGTCGTTCCTAAGTGGTATTCCTGGATACTCATAGGTATATTCGGAATACTCGGTCTTATATTCATACTGATATCGATGATATTCTGGCCGGGATTATTCGTAGCCTGAAAACGAAAAAACAAAAAACAGGCGGAGAGCGTTTGCTGTCCGTCTGTTTTATTTTTGACGACCGTTGTCGTCAGCGGCAATCTCTGTCGCTTTCGCACTCTTCGAGCGAGCCGCGCAGCATTGCGTATTCCGCAATACCTATTATCACGGCAAGCCCCGCGAGAACGTAAAGCACGATGGAGAATGCGTCGGTCTTACCGGCGAGTTTCATAATAAGGAAACCGATACCGACAAGTACCATGGCGGTCCTGATGCAGGAGATCATTATACTCATTGCACCGACTTCCGCCGTTCTTGTTTCGCAACTTTTTCCCATGAGCATTTTCATACCCTTATTATGCGTCTTAACGAAAAATATATACAAAACCGATAAAAAGCCGTGAAAAAAGAAAAAACACGGATTTATCGGATATATTCGCGAGATTGCGACAATTATCAACAACATTCCGCATATCTTATTTGCGGAGGTATATGATGGTTTTCGAAAGTTTTCTGGCTTTCCTCGGGAAAGTCTTCTGTTTCTCGGCATACATAAAAAACAACGGTTCTTTTCCCAGGCAACTGACCGAAGAAGAGGAACGCGAATATCTGGAAAAAAGCAAGCAGGGCGACGAGCACGCCCGCGAAATGCTGATAAAGCATAATCTGCGCCTTGTGGCGCACGTTGTCAAAAAGTACAGCGGAGCGGGCGAAGCCGACGATCTTATAAGCGTAGGCAGTATAGGGCTCATAAAGGGAGTTCAGACTTACGAATACGGGAAGGGCAGTCAGCTCGCTACTTACGTGGCAAGATGCATTGAAAACGAAATACTGATGTATATCCGCGCGAACAAAAAACACAAGTGCAACGTATCTCTTTCCGAATCGGTAGGGTCGGATAAGGACGGCAACGACATAACGCTGATAGACGTGCTGTCGGTGCCTGCCGAAACAGTGCTGGAAGAAGTGGAAAATAAAGTGCTTATGGATAAGATACGAGAATGTGTCAGGGAGCTGCCCGCTCGGGAGCGCATAATCATAACCCTGCGCTACGGCCTTAACGGAGCTTTGCCTTATACTCAGTTACAAGTCGCGCAAAAACTCGGCATATCGCGTTCGTATGTTTCGAGGATAGAAAAAAAAGTGTTGAGCCAGATATCCGCTAAGCTGAAAAATTGAATTTCCTAAATTAAAATAATATGAAACAGCCCGTAAAATAATTGCATAAATTTGCAACAATATGTTATAATATTCCAAAATTTTACGGAGATTTTACAATGACAGCGTTTCTTTACATAGCCGTGCTCGTCGTGTATTTCGCGGTTATGATATACATAGGTCTGCGGAGCCGCAAAAGCGCGCTTTCCGTTCAGGGGTTCGTTCTCGGCGGCCGCAGTGCGGGGCCCTGGCTTTCCGCTTTCGCATACGGCACGTCGTATTTTTCCGCAGTTATATTCATCGGTTATGCGGGGCGTTTCGGCTGGGATTTCGGTCTTGCCGCGACATGGATCGGGATAGGTAACGCTGTCATCGGTTCGCTTCTCGCCTGGGCGGTGCTCGGAAAACGCACGCGCGTCATGACGCAACAGCTCGATTCGGCAACGATGCCCGACTATTTCGGCAAGCGCTTCGGCGACAACAAGCTGAAAATTTTTGCTTCCGTCATAGTGTTTATCTTCCTTATACCTTATACCGCGTCGCTCTATAAAGGGCTCGGAAGTCTGTTCGCAATGGCGTTCGACATACCGTACTTTGTATGCATAATCGTAATGGCGGTCGTGACCGCGGTCTATGTGCTTGTAGGCGGATATATGGCTACTGTATGGAACGACTTTATACAAGGCCTTATAATGCTTTTCGGCATAGTCATAATCATTGTCGCCGTTGTGGCTGATTTCGGAGGATTGCAGCAGGCGGTGACCGATCTTTCTCAGATCTCTTCGGGCGGCGAGCAACTCGGGGCATACACGTCGTTTTTCGGTCCCGATCTTTACGGACTGATAATGGTGGTGATACTGACCAGCCTCGGCACTTGGGGCTTGCCGCAGATGGTGCAGAAGTTCTATGCGATAAAGAGCGAGGGGAGTATTAAAAAAGGTATGATCATAAGTACCGTATTCGCTCTCGTCGTTGCGGGGGGATGTTATTTCCTTGGCGGGTTCGGACGGCTCGCATACAATGCCGACGGAAGCGTTATGTATGACGACATAATACCCACGATGCTTTCGGGGGCTCTTCATCCCGTGCTTATCGCGCTCGTGCTCGTACTTGTCGTTTCCGCGTCCATGAGCACTTTGTCGTCGCTCGTTATGAGTTCAAGCTCCACGCTTACTCTCGACCTCATAAAAGGCGGAATAAAAAAGGATCTCAGTCACAAGGGGCAGATGCGGCTCATACGCGTTTTTGTCGTCGCGTTCATAGTTATCAGCGCGGTGATAGCCATAATTTACGACGAATTCGGACTTTCGTTCATTGCGCAGATGATGGGCGTGAGCTGGGGTGCGCTCGCGGGGGCTTTCCTTGCGCCCTATCTGTTCAGCCTTTACTGGAAACGCACGACGAAGGCGGCTTGTTACGTCTGCTTTGCTTTCGGCGTAGCGATAAGCGTCGTGGCGCTCATACTTTCGCTTTGCGACGGCAGCCTGCCTCCCGAGTTCAAACAGACGTTTATTTACAAATATCTGTTCTCGTCTTCCATTTATGTCGGAACGTGGACCATGATAGCGGGATTTATCATCGTTCCCGTTGTTTCATTGCTTTCCAAACGCCCCGACAAAACCGTTCTCGACAAACTTTTCACACCGTTTTGCGCGCTTGACGCAGCAATGGAAAAAGCGTCCGTCGGCTTCCTCGGAAGCAGGTCCGCCATCCTGGTCAACGGCGCGGAGAAAAAAGAAAACGGGGAAGACGCCGACGTCTGCGAAATGAATGCGTCGGACGAAGAAGACAAGACGGGCGGCGTATAACACACACTGTCTGCGATATGAATAAAAAGAAAAAAAGACCTTTTTAGCAAAAGGTCTTTTTCAGTGGTGAGAATAACCTGTAAGCCGAATTCTGTCGAGGACGGTTATCTGTCTTGACCGTACGTTACCGTACGGTTCGAGCGATGTGGGAGGGAAGACGGACGATCTGTATCCCTCGATCTTGCACCGGATGGGGTTTACATAGCGTTTCGCGTTACCGCAAAACCGTGTGAGCTTTTACCTCACCTTTCCACCCTTGCCGAACGAATCGGCGGTTTATTTCTGTTGCACTTTCCTTGGAGTCGCCTCCACCGGTAGTTAGCCGGCATCCTGTCCTGTGGTGTTCGGACTTTCCTCGACGTGCATGACACGCCGCAACCGTCCGGTTATCTCGCGTATATTATACTATGCGTTTTCCGAAAAAGCAAGCGTTATAAGAATGATGTTACGGGTTATAATCGTAATGTTATGAATCCGATACTTATTCTCGCGCTGGTGGTATCGGCTCTCGTGGCGGCGGTGCTGTCTGCCGCGCTCATAGCCGATTCGCGAAAAACGCGCGAATTCGACCTTCCCGAAAAGCATGACAGGGAAGACATAGTAAACGCTGCGGCGCGGCTCGCATCCATGCCAGCCGCGACCCGTGATATTTACGGCGATATTTCGCTTGCCCGCAGGTATATAAAAAACGCGTTTCGCGTGATAGCGCGGAAAACAGCTTCGTCCGCTCCTTGCGACGGCTATGAAAAGCGTTTTGCCGACAGTTATCATATCCTGCGCGATGCCGTGGACACGGTACGCCGTAATGCGGCGCGTCTTGCACGCATCGCGTCCGTTCGCAGAGCGAATGTCATCGACCTTGCCGAGATCATAGTGAGTCAGAACGGCGGTATGACGGACAAAACACTGGTCCGCCGTTGCGTAAACGCATTCTGCGTAAAAACGCCCTTGCCTTATTCCGAGCTTTGTCTGCTCGGGGTCGCTTTACGCTATACGCTTATCGGACAGTTTGCCGTGTATGCGTCTAAGATAATATATCGGTATCGCTCCGAAAACCGCGCGCGCTCGGACGCAAGGCGAGGCAGGATAAGCGAGGGATATACCAGAAGTCTGTCGTATGTGAAAACGCTTCTGGAATACTCCGATCTGAAAGGGAAGCAGTCGCTGTCGGAATACTGCCGCAGACGCGGAAGGGACGTATATGCCGCCGCTACGGAAGACGCCCGAGTACTCGCTTATTATTGCGGAGGAATGGATGCTCTTACGGACAGTCTGCGCGCCGATTTTACGGACGAGGAATTTATTTCCGAGCTTGCGGCTTCGGGAAAAATTTATGCGCGAAACGGAGCGGGATGGAAAAACGTGACCATAAGCACGCGCACGGCATATCTGCGTATGACGGAAAAGCTGGCAAGGAAAAGAAAAACCGACGAAAGCGCGGTCGCGGCAGAGATCTGCGAGCTGTCGCACAGGAATAAAAAAGACATATCGGAATTTGTTATTCCTCCGCCTTCAAACGCTCTGCCCGAACTGACGTTAACGCTCGCTTTGCTTGCGGCAGCGGCGGCATCCGCGTGCATTGCGGTGTTTCTGCCTGCGTTTATTGCGGTCCGTATAGCGCTTGCGCTGGCGTTGCTGCCCGTGTTTTTCAAAAGCGCTTTTATGATATGCGACGAAGTTTCGGTCAGAGCGCTCGGACGCAGGATAGTGCCCGAAACGCTTTCCGATGATCTGCCGCCTACCGCGCTCGTCATATGCGCCGCGGTCAAAAATATCGACGAGATCAAAGAACGGTACCGCGATCTGCTCACGCTGTCGAAAGCAAACGATAATGTAAATTTTTCTTACGGCTTGTTGCTTGACTGCATAGGGAGCTATGACGTCGGCTCGGCTGCCAGGGATATCTGTTCCGTAGTGCACGGTACGGACGGAAGGATATTCGTATGTCTGCGTTGCAAGGCTACGGAACGCAAGCGCGGAGCTCTTATAGACTTTAACCGCCTCGTGCTTTACGGAAACCGCGCTCCGTTTGCGCTCGTCCTCGGCGCGGTCGGCAAGTTCAAGTATGCCGTCACGCTGGACTCCGACAGCCGTCTTACTGACGCCGAGCGCCTTGTGCGCATAATGGAACACCCCTATAACGCCCGCTATGCCATAGGCTCGATTACCATGCGTTCGGGCACCGACGGAGCGGTCACTCCTTTTTCGCGCCTTTTCTGCGGGGAGAAGGGGCTGTCGTCCTATTCCGCTACGGCAGGCATATATTTCAACGCATGCGGTTTCGCATGCTATACGGGCAAGGGGATATACCGCATAAAGGAAATGAGCGATGCGGTCGCGGACGCTTTCCCCGACGAAAGGATATTGAGCCACGACATGATAGAAGGCGCGCTTGCCGGCTGTTGCGATACGGGCGTATGCGGCACCGACGATTTTCCCGAAACTCCCGCGGCGTACTTTTCGAGGGCTGAACGCTGGATGCGCGGCGATCTGCAATTATTGCCTTTTCTCGGCAAACGCTCTGAAAACAGATACGGTATGCTGCGTAACAAAAAAATATGCTTTGCCGCCGTGCTTGTCGCAATAAGGAACGCCGTCGACGTGTTCATCCCCGTATTTGCTCTGGCGGCGGTCTTTCTGTCGCTTTTTTCCGCTCATGCGATAATGGCGGCAGCGGCTTTCTTGCCGCAACTGCTCGGCATAATTTTTGCTTTTACGCTCTTATACGGCTCGCCCGCAGCGTTTTTCAAGTGCGCGCTGCGCAATGTCGTTCAGGCGTTATTGCTTCCCACGGCTGCGCTTGTTAGCCTTAAAGCCGTAACGTATGTATGCGTCTGCACGATAAAGGGCAAGGGTTTTTTACGCTGGAAGACTTACACGGCGTCGCTCGGCGGCGTTTGCGTTTATCCCGCCAATATATTAATAGGCATCGTTCTCGCTTTTGCGATACCGTTTTCGCCTTTTGCGGCAAGCGTCGTCGCGGTGTCGTTCGTGCTCGGCTCGCTCATCGGCGTGCTTTTATCGCATAAAAAGGGCAGGGAAAAAATGCGCGCCGAAGACCGCGATTTCGCGTCTGATATTGCGGAAAAGACGTGGGAATATTTTAAGCGCTCGCTTGCCGCGTTCGGCAGGTATCTCCCGTCCGACAATTATGCGGACGAAAAAGGCTGGGCGGACAGGACGTCGCCGACCAATATCGGAATGGCGTTGTGCGCGGCGATCTGCGCCTGCGAGCTTAAATTCATAACCGAAAGCGAACGGGCGGTGATCGTAAAAAACATACTTGACGAAACGGACAGGCTGGAAAAATACCGTGGCTGTCTGTATAACTGGTATTCGGTGAGCGAAGGCAGAGCGCTTTCGCCTAAATACGTTTCGTCCGTCGATTGCGGAAACTTCATGGCTTCGCTCATGGTGGTGCGCGCTTTCGTGCCCGAATGTGCCGACAGCGCGCAGGCAATGATAGATGCCGCCGACATCGGTTTTCTTCGCGGCGGAAACGGACTTTTGCACATAGGCTATAATGCCGACACGGGAAGAACGGACGCGGGAACTTATGATCTGCTCGGGAGCGAAAGCGCGTTGACGTATCTTACGCTTGCGGCGTGCGGCAAATCGGACAAAAAGGCTTACTTTGCGCTGTCACGCCGTGCGGTCAGGGCGGGGCATAAGCGTATGCTGGCGAGCTGGAGCGGGGGAGCTTTCGAATATCTCCTTCCGCTACTGTTTTTCCGTGCGCCTGAGCATTCGCTGCTCGGTAAAAGCGCGGCGGGCACCATGTATGCGCAGAAGCGGTATGCCGCGCGTAGCAGATCGGAGCTGTGGGGAGCAAGCGAATCGCTGTATGCAGAAAAATATGATAACGGCGATCTGAAATACCGCGCTTTCGGAGTGCCTGAAATATCGCTGTCCTCGGATCCGGAAAGAAAAGTTTTCGCGCCGTATGCGTCCGTGATGTATTTCGGCACGGTATCGCACGCCGACTTCGGACTGAAAGAAATGCTCGCAAAATACGTATGCGATTACGGGCTTTACGACTCGGTGGATCTCGTCGCGAACAAAGTACAGCGCTCCGCCATGTCGCATCATCAGGGCATGATAATGCTGTCGCTGTGCGCCGCTCTCTGTGACGACGTGATAAGGAAAAAACTGCTGAACGACGCAGGAGTGAGGGCAGCCTCGTTACTGCTCGACGAAGACGATTCGGCTTTGGCGTATGCGGAAAAGCGGTATGTGGCAGCAAACGTAAAAGAATGTGTGGTCCGCGGGCGACATGCGGGCGGGCGCAGCAGATATCCGCAGCTTAATTTTATGTCCGACGGCAGATACAAGGTCATCATTGACGAGTACGGGCGCAACCTGTCCATGTGCGACGGATTGCCGCTGACCCGTTTCGATAAGCTCGGCGGTCTGCGCATATTCATAAGAGAAAACGGGGAGGAGCATGAGCCGACGACATCTTCGGAATGCTTTCACGGGGTCAATCACAGCGAATATGTGAGCAGATCTGCGTGCGGAATCGTAAGCGTCGTCTGCGGCATACTTTTTGGCGAAAATGCCGAGGCCAGACGGATAAAATGCGAAAATATTACGGATAAACCGATTACTATGTCTGTCATAGCAGGCGTAAAACCCACTTTATGCCCGATCTCTGCCGATCTTTCGCACAAAGCGTTCTCTTCGATGTTCGTCGAAACAGGCGTTGCCGACAGCGGAGAATTCGTTTTTGCGCGCAGGACCGATACCGATAGCGGGCGAATTCTCGCACTTTTCGCGGATGTGACGGCGTCGTTTTGCGGCGACGAAAGATACTCGCGCACGCATAAGGGCGTGCGTTTCGGCAGAACCACGGAGCCGTGGCTCGGGCTGGAAACGGAACTCACCGTGCCGCCGAAAAGTGAAAAGGAAATTAACGTCGTTATGGCGTACGGGTCGGAAAAAGCCATTGCACTTCTGGTAAAAAAAGTGTCGGACACGGGTTTTACGGAATACTCGCTGAGCAGGAGCCGCTCCTACGAAGAGGCATATCTTTCGGAGCAGGCAAGGTGCGTCGGAGCGATACTGTTATGCGGCGGAAAAAGAAAAGGCGTGCCGCCTGACATAGCGGTGAGGGCTGACGATGATACTTCGGCAGCTGTCGCAAGCTTTTTCGGCGAGCTTTATGCGCTCTCGGGTTACGGTCTGCGTTTTACCGCTGTGGTCACGGGAGGATTGCCTTACTCATACTCGGATTGCAGGCGCACGGCACTGCTTGAAGCGGTGGCGCGGCTCGGCGACAAGTGCCGCATAGCCGACGAATTTGCCGACGGCGATATCTTGCCGAGCGACTGTATCGACGCGTTCGGTTGCAGAAACGTTTTGCTGCCTCCGTTTGCCGAGCGCACGCCGCGACCGTATAAAGAAGTTCGGCTGCGCCTGCCCGAGACGGTATATCGCCTCGGCATAGGCGGGTTTACGTTGTCAGGCGGGTATCTCGTCGACGAAGACACGCCTTCGCCGTGGTACAATGTTATTTCGGACGGGAAGATAGGATGCTTGACGTCGGACAAGGGCGGTTTTACTTTTGCACGCAATTCCGCGTTGGAAAAATACACTCGACATTCCAACGACGAGCTGAACGACAGCGCGGGCGACGGCATAGTCCTCGGCGAGGGCGGAACTTTGTGGTCCGTCACGCGGTCTCCGATAAGACGCGACTGCAAATACGCAGCGTTTCACGACAGCGGTTACAGCATATATTATTGCGGATATGACGGATTGCGCGCTGAACAGAAAATATTCGTAAACGACGGCGTGAAATATACTCTTCTGACTCTGGAAAATCCACTCGGTCGTAAGCGTACCATAGACGTAATGTATTTTGCCGAACTCGTCATGGGCGACATTTACCGCGAAAGCGCAGGCGGTATCGTGTGCGGGGTTTGCGAAAACTGTCTTTACGCCGCTTCGGACGTAATGAAATTATATCTGACTTGCAGCGAGCAGGCGTGCAGTACGGCGTTTTATGCGGAAAGTTACCGCGACGGCGTCGGCAATGTCCGCGTTTGCGGCGATCTTTATAACGACGGAATGACCCCCGCGCTGGCATATTCCTGCCGGATTACCGTAGGCGCAAAAGGCAAGACGTCCGTCGTGTTCGCAATGTCCGATCATCGCGTAGAGGCGACGACGGAAGCGGCGGAACGCATATTCGGCAATATAAAAAAAGAATTTCGCCCGCTCGCAGACATCGAAAGCGACGGTATTATCGGGTTCTACCTGAAAAGATTGTTTTATCAGACATATGCGGCGCGTTTCGTGGCGCGCTGCGGATTCCAGCAGGCGAGCGGCGCTATCGGATTCCGCGACAGATTACAGGATTCAATGGCGCTTATCGGCTCGGTGCCCGATGAAGTGAGGGCGTTCCTGATTGACTGTGCGGCGCATCAGTTCGAAGCGGGTGACGTGATGCACTGGTGGCACGAGCCTCGCACGGGAGTTCGAACGCATATATGCGACGATAAGTTGTTCTTGCCTTATGCCGTCGCCGAATACATCGAGCGCACGGGTGACGAAAGCATACTTTTCGAAAGCGTGCATTATCTTGCGGACAAAAAAATACCGAGCGGCGAACATTCCGTATATGCGTGCATGGATCCGAGCGAGGAAAAAGACAGTATGCGCGGGCATATAATGAGAGCTTTCCGCTCCGTCGCGCTGTCCGACCGCGATCTCGTGCTTATGGGGACGGGTGACTGGAACGACGGAATGGACAGGCTCGGGGAAAAGGGACGCGGCGAAAGCGTGTGGTGCAGTATGTTCGCATACTATGTCGCAGGCAGGTTCCTGCCGTATGCGGACGAAAAAGACCGCGCTTTTCTTGCCGAGCTGCGCGGAAAGCTGAAAGCGGCGATTGCCTTGCAAAAGCGCGGAGCGCAGTATGTGCGCGCATACGACGATGACGGAGTGCCCGTGGGAGTGGAAGAAAACACGGAGTGCCGTATCGATCTTCTCGTACAGAGCTGGTCCGTTTTGTCAGGGCTGGAAACGGGCGAAAGCGCGCGTCGCGTCCTTCGCAACGCATACGAGAAACTATACGATAAAAAGCATAAGCTCATAAAACTGCTCGATCCGCCTTTTACGGACAAAAGGGTCGGGTATATAGCGGAATATCCGCAGGGCGTTCGGGAAAACGGCGGTCAGTATACGCATACGGCAGTGTGGTTCATCCGCGCGCTGTACGAAGCGGGAATGACCGATACCGCCAACGAGCTGTTATACGCCGTATTGCCCGACGCTCACACCGCCGACATAAAAGGGGTGGAAACATACCTCAAAGAACCTTACGTTATAGCAGGCGACGTGTATTCGGGAATGCTGGCGGGCAGGGGCGGCTGGACATGGTATACGGGCGCGGCAGGCTGGCTGTACAGAGTCATTACCGAAAATTATTACGGGATCATATTACGTCGCGGTACCGCACGCTTTGAGCCCGCGGTACCCGTCGGCGTGAAAGCCGATCTGACCGTGAGATTGCCCGGCGGCAGTTTCTCGCTCGAAATAGACGGCAGAGAGAGCGGCGACTGGCATTTGTATGTTGACGGTATCGAGTACGGCGCGAGAAGACTGGCTATAGCCTCGCTCGAGGGCAGGAGCGTAAGACTGATACGGCGAAAAACCGTTGACTAAAAGCGGGTGAAGTAGTATAATAAACGCAATGGAAGACTTGTTTACTATTGCGGCGGGCAATATGATGCAACCGCTTGCCGAGCGTATGCGCCCGCACAAACTGAGCGAATTTATCGGGCAGAAACATCTCGTTTCGGAAGGCTCGTTACTTTCGCGCGCGATAATGACGGACAAACTTGGCAGTTGTATTTTCTTCGGCCCTCCGGGTACGGGGAAGACCACGCTCGCAAGCATAATAGCAGAATCTACACACGGCGCTTTCTGCAAGATGAATGCCGTGTCGTCAGGCGTTGCCGACGCGAAAAAACTCATAGAGGAAGCGCGCGACAGACTTAAAATGTACGGCAAACGCACATACCTTCTGCTTGACGAGTGCCACAGGTGGAACAAGGCTCAATCCGATTGCGTGCTTTCGGCGATCGAAGACGGCAGCATAATATTCATAGGTTCAACGACGGAAAATCCCTATGTGTCGATGACGAACGCTATCGTGTCGCGGTGCAGGGTATTCGAGCTGAAACCGCTCACCGACGAAGACGTGCGCGAAGGGCTGGTCCGTGCGATAAACGACAAAAAGAACGGTTACGGAAACATGAAACTGACCGTTACCGATGAAGCGCTCACGCACTTCGTATGGGCGGCAGGCGGCGATCTGAGAAGCGCTCTCGGCTCGCTCGAGCTGGCTGTCTTGTCCACGCCGCCTTCGGCCGACGGTACCGTCCTGATCGACGGTAAAGTCGCGGAGCAATCGGCACAAAAACGCATGCTCACGGTGGACGAAACGCTTTATTACGATATGCTGTCGGCGTTCTGCAAATCTCTGCGAGGAAGCGCGCCCGACGCCGCATTGTATTATGCGTTCAGACTGATAGAAAGCGGGTGCGATCCCATGCTCATTTTCAGAAGGCTTATGGCGCATGCCGCAGAGGACGTCGGGCTTGCCAATACTAACGCTCTCGTCGTGGCGGTCAACGCATGCCAGGCTTATGAGAGAATGGGCGCTCCCGAGGGACTTATCCCGCTCACCGAAGCGATAATTTGCGTTGCCACTTCGCCGAAATCCAATTCCGTGGTAGTCGCGAGAGACGCGGCTATCAAATGCGTAAAGGAGAGCGGTGACAGCTACGTCCCTTATCGTCTCAGGAATTACCCCGAACATTCGCCCAACCGTAACGGTGAAACATATGTATATCCACACGATTACGGAGGATATTACAAGCAGGAATATATGCCCGATTCGCTTGTCGGGAAAAAATTCTATTTCCCCAAGACAGAGGGCGACGAGCCTCGTATAGCGCAATTCATGAAGGATATAGAACGCAGGATAAACGATACCGATAAAAAAGGTTAAGGCGTCCCACGCAACCGAAAAGCGGTGAGAGAACGAAAAAACTTCGGGCGCATAAATTAAGGAAATCACAAAAACGCAAATGAACGACAGACAGAAAAAAATACGCAACTTTTGCATAATAGCGCATATCGATCACGGCAAGAGCACTCTTGCCGATCGTCTCATAGAAAAGACGCAGACCGTGCCGTCGAGAGAAATGGAAGACCAGCTTCTCGATTCGATGGATCTCGAACGCGAGCGGGGCATTACGATAAAACTCACGCCCATAAGGATGTTTTACACCAAAGACGGTACGGAGTATGAGTTCAACCTGATCGATACTCCTGGGCATGTCGACTTCACTTATGAGGTTTCCCGCAGCCTGCGCGCGTGCGACGGAGCGATCCTCGTTGTGGACGCGGCGCAGGGCGTGGAGGCACAGACGCTTGCGAACGTATACCTTGCGCTCGACAACGACCTTGAAATACTCCCCGTCATAAACAAGATAGATCTTCCCAGCGCAAGACCCGAAGAAGTGCGCCGGGAAATAGAGGACGTGATCGGGATCGACGCGTCCGAAGCTCCGCTCATAAGCGCAAAAGAGGGCATAAACATAGAGAGCGTGCTCGACATGATAGTGGACAAGGTCCCGCCTCCCAAAGGCGACGAGAACGCACCTCTCAAATGCCTGATATTCGATTCTTATTACGATAACTACAAGGGCGCGGTATGTCTCGTACGCGTTATAGACGGTAAAGTCACCGCGGGTACACACATAAAAATGATGGCGTCGGGCAGAGTCTATGACTGCGTGGAAGTGGGTATATTCGATCCCAAACCAACGCCGATAAAGACTTTGCGCGCAGGTGACGTCGGATATATAGCCGCAAGTATAAAAGCGATAGCGGAAACGGCTCCCGGCGACACCGTGACCGACGCCGACGATCCCGCGGCGGAACCTTGCGCTGGTTATAAAGAAGTACAACCTGTGGTGTACAGCGGCGTTTTTCCCGTGGACGGCTCCCGTTACAACGACCTTAAAGACGCTCTCGAGCGGCTGAAACTGTCCGACGCGGCATTGCACTACGAGCCCGAAGTTTCCGCCGCGCTCGGTTTCGGTTTCAGATGCGGGTTTCTCGGACTGCTCCATATGGAGATAATCCAGGAAAGGCTGGAAAGGGAATATAATCTCGATCTGATTACAACGGCTCCCGGCGTTACCTATAAGGTACATAAGACAAACGGAAACGTGGAAATAGTGACCAATCCATGCAGTCTGCCTCCCGTCACGGAGGTAGATTATATCGAAGAACCTATCGCTAACGTGGAAATTTATACTCCGCCCGAATATATAGGCTCAATAATGGAGCTTTGTCAGGACAAGCGCGGGATATTCGACGATATGCAGTATCTCGATGCCAAACGTGTGCGCATGAAGTACCGCATACCGCTCAGCGAGATCGTGTTCGACTTCTTCGACGGACTTAAATCGCGCAGCCGCGGCTATGCCAGCATGGATTATGAAATCGGCGGCTACGTGAAGAGCGATATGGTGAAACTCGACGTAATGCTCAACGGTGAGGTCTGTGACGCGCTTTCGCTCATAATCCACCGCGACAAGGCGCAGGCTCGCGGCAGAGTGCTTGCCGAAAAGCTCAAAAAAGTGATCCCGAGACAGCTTTTCGAAATACCCATACAGGCGGCTATAGGCGGAAAGATAATCGCGCGCGAGACCGTAAAAGCAATGCGCAAAGACGTGCTTGCCAAGTGCTACGGCGGCGACGTTACACGAAAGAAAAAATTGCTTGAAAAGCAGAAAGAGGGCAAGAAGCGCATGCGCCAGTTCGGCAGCGTGGAGATCCCGTCCGAAGCGTTCATGAGCATACTCAAACTCGACGAAGATTGACGGCGTTCGGCATGAAAGAACTCGGCATATATATCCACATCCCGTTTTGTAATTCCAAATGCGCTTATTGCGATTTCGCATCGGGCGTATACGGCGACAGCGTTAAACGGGAATATTTCGGACGACTGAAAGAGGACATTTCCGCTTTCGATTTTTCAGGTAGCACTGCCGTAAGCGTATACTTCGGGGGAGGGACGCCTTCTTCCGTCGATCCTTCGTATATAACAGACACTCTCGGCGCGTTGCGCAGACGCATACCGCTTTCGGACGACGCCGAAATTACGGTGGAGTGCAATCCCGAATCTTTCGACGAAGAAAAAGCAAAGGCATATTCGGCGGCGGGTGTGAACCGTCTCAGTTTCGGACTGCAATCGGGCAACGACTTGTTGCTCAGGCGCATAGGCAGGCGACATACATTGTCGGACTTTCTTCGCGCACTTGACGTAGCGCGGCGATATTTCGACAATCTCAGCGCCGATATCATGCTTGGCTTGCCCGAGCAGACTTTGAATGACGTAAAAAATACGACAAACATGCTCGCGGAAGAAGGCTTGCCGCACGTTTCGGCATATTCACTCAAGGTGGAAAAAGGCACCCGTCTCTGGCGCGACGGCTATATGCCCGACGACGATCTTTGCGCGGATATGTATGACGCAGTACATGAAATATTGAACGCCGCAAAGCTGATGCGGTACGAAGTAAGCAATTTTGCGCGCAAGGGCAAAGAAAGCCGACATAATATGATATACTGGAAACGCGGCGAATACGTCGGTTTCGGAGCGGCTGCGCACTCGTTTTTCCGCGATACGCGCGTCGAAAATCCGAGGTCTGTACGCGACTATATAGCGGGCACATATACCCCGATAAAACATTACATCCCGCCGCACGGCAACGAAGCTGCCGAGGAAACGATAATGCTCGCTCTGCGCACTTCCGAAGGACTTGACGTGAAAGCGTATGACCATACTTTCGGTCGCGATTTCGTCAACGATAATGCGCGCGAGCTGAAATTGCTTACGGATAACGGCTTTACGGAGCTGTCAGGCGGCAGATTGCGGCTTACAGATAAAGGCTTTTACGTTATGAACGACATTATCGTAAGACTGCTTGGCGACCCGAACCGATGATCCTTTCGGTTGTTAGTCAACCCGCGCATTTTTAACCGGCTTTATGGCACTGAATTTATATGGAAAACCACAAATAAACGGACAGCGTCTGTCCGTTTATTTGTGGTTTTGTTTATGCGCGACTTTATTTATATATTTGTTTATATAATTACCGAACGCCGAGTGTATCGGGCTCATGATCATTTTCATTATCCCGCCGCGCCAATACACGCACGTGTTTTATTATATAGGCAAAAATCAAGTACAAAGAAAATGCGACGGAAAGATGCGGCAAAACGATGATGAAAATTTTTTTATAAATTTTGAATAAAACCCTTGACAAACTCATATACTTGTGGTACGATTTAGCAGACGAGCAGAAAGAGTGCTAAGACTCTTGCGGGTCGAGTGCTAATGCTCGGAGGTGTGGAAATGGCATTATCCGAAAGAAAAGAGAAGATAATAAAAGCGGTGGTCGACAGCTATATCGACAGCTGCGAGCCTGTTTCCAGCGCCGACATAAAGGAAAGGCATCTTCCGTCTTTATCCACAGCCACGATCAGGAACGAGCTTGCCACTCTCGAAGAAATGGGTTACCTCGATCAGCCGCATACGTCGGCGGGCAGGGTTCCTACCGCGGAGGCTTATAAACTTTACGTTGAAAAGCTCATGCCCGAGCGAAAGCTGTCGAGCGGTGAGCTGGCGATAGTGCGCAAATACTTCGATCACAAGATAACGGAAATAGGCGACGTACTCAGATCGACGGCGAAAGTGATAAGCGAGATAACCAATCTGACGGGGGTCGCGTATATACCTGACGTTCGTCGCGCCGTCATAGATAACATAAAGATAGTAAAACTGACGGAGAGGAGCGCGCTCGTTATTATAGTTACCAATCTCGGAGTATTGAAAGACGCAACGCTTTCGATAGCAAGCGACGTTAAAGACGAATACTTCCGCGCGGCATCGGCCTTCATAAGCGGCGCTTTCAAAGGGCATACGATAGGTGAGGTCTGCGATCGGGAAGAGCTTGTGTCCGAAATCACGGATGAATATAAAGCGGTTTTCGATACCATCATTGAAATTCTTAAAAGCTATGTGGTCGACGAACACGGAAAAGTCGTGCTCGAAGGCAGCTCCAAACTTCTCGAGCAGCCCGAGTATGCGGATGTCGGAAAGGCAAAAGCGATGTTCAGACTTCTCGAGTCTGAAAAAGAGCTTCTGCCAGTGCTTGAAAGCAACAACGATATAGGGCTTTCCATAAAGATAGCTCCCGAAAAGTCGGGGGACGCTCCCGAATGTGCGGTAGTGACGGCGACATTGAAAAACAACGGCGTCAGTATCGGGAAAGCGGGAGTCATCGGTCCTATAAGAATGGATTATTCCAAGATAGTATCCGTTCTTGAATATATAGAAAAGACCGTGAGCGGACTTTCCGAAAAAGACGTCGGAAAGAACGATAACGGTAAAACGGCAGGAGAGTAAAATGGACGAAGAAAAGAAGATCGAAGAGCAGGGGGACGACCTTCCTGAAACCGAAAGCGACGCGGAAACCGAAACCGTTAACTTTACGGAACAGATCGCCGAGCTCGAAGAGAAACTGAAAAAAGCCGAAGACGAACTCGAAAAGAGTTTCAGTAAGACAAAAGACATCAACACGATGTATGTGAGGTTGCAGGCGGATTTCGACAATTATAAAAAGCGTACAGCCGAACAACTGAAAAACGCGCGCGGCGAGGGCATAGCCGAAGCGATGATGAAAGTCATCCCGATAGCCGACGTCATCGGTAACGCGCTTAAAATGATAACGGACGAAAAAGTGGCGGAAGGCGTGAATATGATAAACAGGCAGCTGAACGACACTCTCGCCTCGTTCGGAGTGGAAGAATTGCAGGCGCTCGGAAAACCTTTCGATCCGGCGTTGCATAACGCGATACTCCGTGTTCCTGCCGAAAAGCCGGAAATGTCGGGGTGCGTAATCGAAGTATTCCAGAAGGGTTACCGTATGGGAGATAAAATACTTCGTCACAGCGTCGTAAAAGTCGCTGAATAATAAAGAAAATATTTTCGGAGGATATAAAAATGGGAAAGATTATAGGTATTGACCTCGGAACTACCAACTCGTGCGTTGCGGTACTCGAAGGCGGGGAACCCGTCGTAATACCCAATTCCGAGGGGTCGAGAACTACTCCTTCCGTCGTTGGTTTCTCCAAAGACGGGGAAAGACTTGTGGGACAGGTGGCAAAACGTCAGGCTGTCGCCAATCCCGAAAGGACCGTTATCTCCATAAAAAGGGATATGGGTTCGGACAGAAAAATTAAAATAGACGATCACACATATTCGCCGCAGGAAATTTCCGCAATGATCCTTTCCAAACTCAAGCAGGATGCGGAAGCGTATATCGGCGAGCCCGTCACTCAGGCGGTAATAACCGTACCCGCGTACTTCACCGACGCCCAGCGTCAGGCGACCAAGGATGCGGGCAGGATCGCGGGACTCGAAGTGCTTCGTATAATAAACGAACCTACGGCAGCCGCGCTTGCTTACGGGCTTGACAAAGGCGGCGACAATAACCACAAAATATTCGTATTCGACCTTGGCGGCGGTACGTTCGATATATCCATCCTCGAAGTGGGAGACGGCGTTTTCGAAGTCGTTGCTACAGCAGGTAACAACAGACTCGGCGGCGACGATTTCGACCAGAGGATAATGGATTATATTGTCGATCAGTTCAAAAAGGAAAACAACATCGACCTTAAAGGCGACCGTATGGCTATGCAGAGGCTTAAGGAAGCAGCCGAAAAAGCAAAGATAGAGCTGTCCCAGCTCCAGAAGACGCTTATCAGCCTTCCGTTCCTTTCCTTCGGTCCGTCCGGCCCGATCAATTTCGAATGCGAGCTGACGAGAAGCAAATTCGATGCTCTTACCGCCGATCTCGTAGATCAGACGGTAACGCTCAGCAAACGCGCGCTTTCCGACGCTAATCTTACGGTGAACGACCTTGATAAAGTCATTCTTGTCGGCGGTTCTACCCGTATCCCCGCGGTCGTGGAAGCAGTCAGGAAGCTTACGGGCAAAGAACCTTTCAAGGGCATCAACCCCGACGAATGCGTCGCTATCGGCGCGGCAATACAGGGCGGCGTGCTCGGCGGCGAAGTCAAGGACGTGCTCCTTCTCGATGTCACTCCGCTTTCGCTCGGCATAGAGACCATGGGCGGTGTGTTCACCAAGATAATAGACAGGAACACCACTATCCCGACCAAGAAATCTCAGGTGTTCTCGACGGCTGCCGATAACCAGCCTTCCGTCGACATACACGTTCTCCAGGGCGAACGTCCCATGGCAGCCGACAACAAGACTATCGCGCGCTTCGAGCTCGGCGGTATCCCGCCCGCACCGAGAGGCGTACCTCAGATCGAAGTTACTTTCGATATCGATGCGAACGGCATAGTTCACGTCAGCGCGAAAGATAAAGGCACGGGCAAAGAGCAGAGCGTTACCATTACCGCTTCTTCCAACCTCAGCGAAGATCAGATACAGAACGCTATCAAGGACGCCGAAAAATTCGCGGCTGAAGACGAGAAGCGCAAAGAGCTTGTCGAGACCAAGAATAAAGCGGATATGCTTATATTCTCCATTGAAAAGTTCTTCCGCGAGAACGGCGATAAAGTGGACGCCGCCGAGAAAGAAGACCTCGAAAAGGAAATGGCAAAAGTCAAAGAGACTCTTAAGGGCGACGACGCCGACGCTATCAGGAACGCCGTAGACGAGCTTTCCAAGAAGTCCGACGCGGTATTCTCCAAACTTTATCAGCAGAACGCAGGGGCTCAGGGCAACGGAGACGTCCCTCCCGAAGGACAGCAACAGTAAAAACGCGACATGCGTCGGCTTCCCGCGATCGGTCACAGACGGATCGGACGGGTTCGCCTAAGCGGGATCCGACGTATGTCTTATGCGGAAGCGAACATTAATTTCGGTCATGACTCGTCCTACAACAGAGTCTTGCGGATCGAAAAAACATGTTTGCGGCTGCATGCGACGCTTAGTCGTTAAAAGCGGTGAAATTCGGATTGAATTTCCCGCTTTTGCGGTTAAGTACGAGTCAACGTAACAAACGCTTATGAAATACAAACAAGTAACCGTAAAAGTATCTCACGACGAGACCGAGTTGGCGTCGTACGCAATGATAGAATCCGGCAGCGAAGGCGCTTCCGTCGTGGACGCGCGCGACGTGCGCGATATAATACGGAGTAAATCGAACTGGGATTATTACGACGAATCCCTTGACAAAATACCCGACGATCATGCTTTTGTGACGGGGTGCTTTGCCGAAGACGCAGACATAAGACCTCTTATAGAACTGCTCGGATCTTATCTCGGAAGAGAGGTGGAGATATCGGTCGATATTTGTGACTCCGCCGACTGGGAGAACGAGTGGAAAAAATATTATTCTCCTCTGGACTTCGGCAGCATAGTAGTCGTTCCCGAATGGCTGGACGGCGATTACGGAAAGCCTAAGATACTTATCGACCCGGGGATGGCTTTCGGTACGGGGCTTCACGAGTCCACGGGTATGTGCATAGAGTTGCTTACAAAGCTCGGGGTAAAGGATAAGAATGTCCTGGACGTCGGGTGCGGAAGCGGTATCCTCGGCATAGCGGCGCTTGCACTCGGCGCGAAAGATTGTTGTTTCATAGATATCGACGAGCAGGCGGTTACCGCGACGAAAGCCAATCTTGCACGGAACGGGATGTCTGCTCGGGTAATACACGGAGATCTTGCGAAAGACTATGAAGGGGAAGCGGATATCGTGCTCGCCAATCTGACAGCGGATATACTGCTTTTGCTTCTTGGCGGATTGCCGAAAGTCACTCACGAAGGCAGTATGGTGATCATGAGCGGCATAATAAACGCGCGTGCCGACGATGTGATAAAGGGTTATACTGCCGACGGAACTTTTGAACTTGTCGGCAGGCTGGCAAAAGGCGAGTGGCAGGCTTTTGCAATGAAAAAGACTGCTATCGGGATTAAAGAATTATGAGAAGATTTTTCGTCGAAAATATCGAAAAACCGATCACGGAACTGAAAGGCGAGGAGCGCAGGCATCTTGCCGATGTTCTCCGTGCCCGTGCGGGAGAAAAAGTCATACTGTGCCCGAACGACGGAAAAGACTATGTTTATGAAATAAGATCTTTTACAAAAGATCGGGTAGAGCTGGAATACGTGTCGGAAGAGGTGAACCGCACCGAACCCGAACTGAAATTAAGCGTGTTCTGCGCCATGCTCAAAGGAGACAAGACTGAATTTGCGGTGCAGAAACTGACGGAACTCGGCGTAAAAAAGATCGTGCCTTTCATAAGCGAATATACCGTTCAGCGTTCGGAAAAAAGCGATAGGCTGGTACGCGCGGCGCACGAAGCGTCCAAGCAATGCGGCAGGGCAGTGGTGCCGGAAATAGGCAATGTGGTGTCGTTTGACGAAATGACGAAAATGCTCAAAGGCTACGATTCCGTGGTATTCGCATACGAGGGAGCATATGCCGACGGTATGCGCATAGACGATGCCGTAAAGCCAACAGACGGTTCGGTCGCACTCATTGTCGGACCCGAAGGCGGCTTTTCCGAAAAAGAAGCGGAAACGCTTCGTTCGCTCGGACATATGCCCGTAACTCTCGGAAAGCGCATACTGCGCGCCGAAACGGCTTCCGTCGCGGCGGCTGCCGTCATTATGTATATATGCGGAGAGTGGAAATGAAAATATCCGTACTTACTCTCGGCTGTAAAGTAAACGAATGCGAGAGCCGCTCGCTCATCGCCGCATTGCGCTCGTCGGGTGCGGAAGTAACGGAAGATGCGGTAAGCGCAGACGCGTACATAATCAACACATGCTCCGTAACGGGAGAGGCCGACAGGAAGAGCAGACAGCTCGTCGGGAAAGCTTCGAGACTGAATCCGAATGCCGCCGTTTACGTTCTGGGTTGCAGCAGTCAGAATGATGCGACGCCGTTTCTTAAAATGAAAAACGTAGTATATGTAAGCGGAAACGGCAGAAAATCGGAAATTTTGCGGTATATTATGTCAGGCATAGTACCTGGTGAACGCAATTTTGTAGAAAAACCGCCCTTGACGTTCGAAGAAATGGTCTGTCCCGCTCACGAAAAAACGCGGGACTATATACGGATCCAGGACGGTTGTAACAATTTTTGTTCGTATTGCGTGATCCCTTTTGTCAGAGGCAGGAGCAGATCGAGAGCGCTTTCGTCCGTGGTGGAAGAGGCGCGTAAAGCCGCCGAACATACAAAGGAAATAGTGCTTACCGGCATAGACGTTTCGTCCTACGGTAAGGACATCGGGACAGATCTGACCGAGCTTGTGCGGGCGTTGGGCGACATACCCGTCAGGAAAAGACTAAGCTCGTTCGAATGTAACGTTATAAACGACGAACTGCTGTATGCGCTGAAAGAGTCGGGCTTCAACGATCATTTTCATATGTCGTTGCAATCGGGCAGCGACGACGTGCTCAGGGCGATGAACAGACACTACACGACGGATAAATTTCTTGGCGTCGTCGAGTCCGTCAGAAAAGTGTTTCCCGACGCGGGGATAACCACGGATATCATAGCGGGTTTCCCTACGGAAACCGAACCCGACTTCGAAGGGGCGTGCTCTTTCGTGCGTAAGGTAGGCTTTTCCGATATGCATGTTTTTCCTTACAGCGAGAGAAAAGGTACGCGAGCGGCTGCCATGAAACAGATACCGATGGAGTTGAGACGGGAGCGCGCCGCGCGGCTTACCGAAATAAAAACGGAATTGAAAAAAGCTTTTTTGGAAAAGCAGATAGGGAAAACGCTCGACGTGTATTTCGAAGATAACGAAGACGGTATGACGGGCGGCTATGCCACGAATTACGTCAGGGTATACTCGGACTCGGCGAAGCCGGGCGATATCCTCCCGATAACAGTATCGCAAATCTATAAACAAGGAGTAAAATAAAATGGACTGTGTTTTTTGCAAGATCGACAAAGGCGAAATACCTTCCGAAAAGGTTTATGAGGACGATGACGTTTTTATAATTAAAGACATCGATCCCAAAGCGGCTGAGCATTACCTTATGATACCGCATAAACATTACAAGCTGATCGGCGATATGAGTGACGACGATGCCGCGGCGCTTATGCGCGGGATAAGAAAGCTCCCCGCACTTGCCGAAAAACTTGGGCTTACGGGCGGTTACAGACTCGTGATAAATCAGGGCGACGATGCGGGGCAGACCGTTTTTCATCTTCATGTGCATATACTCGGCGGTCAGAGCCTTGACTTTCCCGATCTGCGCAAATAAACCGACGAAAGCGCGCGATCAAAACAGAGCTGTTTTTCGCAAAAAAAAATACCGATGCACGCGCAGACGCGCTGAAATTTTGCGTATTTTCCTTGACAAACTTTCGCCGAAATGGTAAAATACACAAGCTGACCGAAAGAATCGGCAGAAATTTGATCCTGACGGAAAGGAGGTGTTATCAGTGTCCGTAGTAAGAGTCGGTGAAAACGAATCTTTGGAAAGCGCTCTTAAGCGTTTTAAGAGAAAGTGCCAGAAGGACAACATCCTCGGCGACCTCCGCAAAAAGGAATGTTATGAAAAGCCTTCCGTAAGGAGAAAGAAGAAGTCCGAAGCTGCGCGCAAACGCGGCAATAAAGGCTGAGTTTTGAATACCTGATCCGTAAAAAATGAAATTCTTCGGAGTTTCATTTTTTTTTGCTTATTTCAGAATAAATTTTGTAACGGTTTTTGACCGGACTTTTATTGAAAACGACGACCGACATGTTTGTATTATACGAATTAAATTTGCAAAGCGGTTTTCTGCAGCACGATTGATCTGCGAATTTAATATAGCTGCGCATGCCGTGAAGTTTCGGTATGAACTATACGCGTTAGACGTGGGAGAAGAAGTATAATTTTGTCGTAAACGGACTTGTTTTGTCATTATTGCCGCACGGGGTATCTTTTGTGATAGAATGAGAAAAAAGACGGAGGTCGGCGATATGAAAAAAGAAATGAGCGAGATCAAACGCAGGGCATTACTTGCGAAACAGCGGCTTAAAATGGGGTACTGGCAGCGTATGCAGGAGGAGCGGGACAGAGTCAACGATTCCACGAGCGACAGCTCGGTGATCGAATCGGCGAGATGCGCGCGCAGAAGAGAATTCGAACGTAACAATAACATGGCTCTCGGAGACGATTTCACGGAGCGTGACGAAAAACTTTACAGCCGCGTGCGTGAAATGCTCGACAAAGACGAGGACGTTATGAATCCTATCGGACAGCTTGTGGAAAAAGACGTGTTTGACAAACTCGACGACGGAAACAAGCAGCGTTACATCCTCGAGTTATCCGCGAAATTCCGCGAGCTGCGGGAAAGGTATTACAGGGAAAAAAGCAAATACGTTTGACAGTTTCGCTTTACTGTGATAAACTATAACAAAAGAATATATCCGAGGAAAATATGAACAGCAAACTTAAAAACGAGAATACGGATTACTTTTTCAAAGCGATCCTCGATCTTGAAAATATCGAAGAATGTTACAACTTTTTCGAAGACGTTTGCACCGTTTCCGAACTGCATGCAATGGCGCAGCGCCTGCACGTGGCGCGCCTGCTCAGTCAGGGTAAGACATATCAGGAAATATCCGCGGCAACGGGAGCGTCCACCGCGACTATCAGCAGGATAAACAAGTGTCTCGAATACGGAACGGACGGATATAAAACAGCTCTGGAGAGATTGAAAAACAATGATGACGACAGATTGTCTTAACGATGAACAACGCGCCGCCGCCCTCGATACCGAGGGCGCGGTTTTGGTAACTGCGGGTGCGGGAAGCGGCAAAACCCGTTTGCTTACGCACAGGATCGCGCATATCATTCAGGATCTCGGAGTTCCGGCATATAATGTGCTTGCCATTACTTTTACCAACAAAGCGGCGGACGAAATGCGCAATCGGCTTTATGCGCTCGTTCCGTCCGCAGGAGATATCTGGGTATCCACTTTTCATTCCATGTGCGCGAGGATCCTTCGCCGTCACGCGTCCGTACTCGGTTACGGAGCCAATTTTACAATATACTCTCAGGACGAATCGGAGAGGCTTGTCAGACAGATAATCAAAGACATAGAGCTGGAAAGCGACAATCTGTTGAAATCTTCGTTGCGGGGTATAAGCGAAGCAAAAAACGAAGGGCTTACTCCCGACGAATACGAAGAAAAGAACGGAGATTATGCGGATATAAAACTTGTGGTAAGGGTGTTCAGGGAATACGAAAAACGTCTGAAAGCAAACAATGCCATGGACTTCGACGACCTGCTTACCAAAACCTATGAGCTTTTTTCCCGTTCGGAAGAAATACTCGGGTATTACCGCAACAAGTTCAGATACATACACGTAGACGAATTCCAGGATACCAACGAAGTGCAGTACGGGCTCGTTCGTCTTCTTGCCGGCGGAAGCGGAAACGTATTCGTCGTCGGCGACGAAGATCAGAGCATTTACGGCTGGCGCGGCGCCAACGTGACCAATATTCAGAAATTCATCGAGGATTTCGGCGCGAAAATATACAAACTCGAGCGGAATTACCGTTCTACGAAAAAAATACTCGATCTTGCAAACAATCTGATAAAGAACAATACGTCGAGGATCGAGAAAAAACTATGGTCTTCGCTCGGCGACAGAGAACCGCCTGTCGTATATAAAGCGATGAGCGAAGGCGGGGAAGCCGACTTTGTCGCAAACACAATAGCAAAACTTCTGTCCGACGGTTACAGACCGCACGATTTTGCGGTGCTGATGCGCATAAACGCTTTGACGCGCACACTCGAACAACGCTTTATGCAAAGGAATATACCTTATAAAGTGTACGGCGGATTCAAATTCTTCGATCGCAAGGAAGTCAAGGACGTGATAGCTTATCTTCGCGTGCTTTCCAATCCGTCGGACGACGAAGCGGTTATGCGCATAATAAATTTCCCCAAGCGCGGAATAGGAGACACTACGATCACAAAGCTGAACGAATATGCGTCGGAAACAGGGAAAAGATTATATGATGTGATAGAAGGCGGTGATTACCCGGGACTTTCGTCCTCAGCTGCGGCAAAGGTGCGCTCGTTTGCGGATCTTATGGCGGAGCTCAAGGAATACAAACGTAACTCCGACGTTGCGGAGCTTACCGAAAAGGTCATAGAGCTTGCCGATATAAGATCCGCGTATCATGAAAACAACGAAGAAAACACAGCGCGTAAACTTAACATAGACGATTTTGTGTCATCCGCGCACGAGTTCGTCAATAATCGCGGCGGCACGCTCGAAGATTTCCTTCAGGAAGTCACGCTTTATACCGAAGGCGACGCCGAGACGAGTGACAGCGTGTTTCTTTCCACCGTTCACAGCGCAAAAGGCATGGAGTTTCGTTGCGTGTTCGTCATCGGCGCGGAAGAAGAACTTTTCCCGCTTGCTCGCGCAAACGACGATATCGGAAAGATGGAAGAAGAGCGTCGGCTCATGTACGTTGCCATAACGCGCGCAAAAGAAAAATTATTCGTAACTTACTGCGCTTCGCGGTTCATGTACGGGGAAAACAGATACTGCAGACCGAGCAGATTCCTCGGAGAAATGGACGCCCGACTTACCTCGCTTTACGGAGCGCGCCGCGAGGAAAAGGCCGCGGAGCAGGAAGTGAAGAGCGGGTACGGCTACCGCAAATTTTCCGTGCCGAAAGAAAGCGGCGTAGCCGTGCAGAATAAGGCAGTGCGACAAGCGCAGGTATCCGTCAACGATTTCCCTCCCGGGACGCGCGTCAGGCATAAAAAATTCGGCGAGGGAGTGGTGCGCGACGTTACAAACGTAGGTACAAATTCTTATCTGGTTATAGATTTCGGAAATTTTGGAAAAATCAAATTATCTCTGGCTTTTGCGCCCATTGAAAAGATATGAAAACGAACAATACGGATGAAATTAGAAACAGACTGACCGAGCTTACGGACAAACTCAACGATTACGCATATCGTTATTACGTGCTGGACGATCCCGTCGTTACCGACGACGTGTACGACAGAATGTATGACGAACTCGTCGGACTCGAAAAGCAAAGCGGTATCGTTTTGCCTGATTCTCCGACGCGCCGTGTGGGGGGCGAGCCCGTCAAGGCATTCGAGCCGCATACGCATATAAATCGTCTGTATTCGCTGGATAAATGCCGCACCTTCGACGAATTGCGCGAATGGGCGGAAAAAGTGCGTAAAGCCGCGGGCGGGGAAACTCCTCTGTTTACGCTCGAATATAAGCTCGACGGACTTACTCTCGTGGTGACATATATCGACGGCGATTTCGCATGGGCGGCTACGCGCGGGAACGGAGTGGTGGGTGAGACAGTGACGGCGCAGGCGAAAACCATCAAAAGCATCCCCAGACATATCGACGTAAAAGGAAGAACGGAAGTCAAGGGCGAATGTATAATGCGCCGCTCCGCTTTCAGAAAATACAACGAGACTGCGGAAGAGCCGCTCAAAAATCCGCGTAACGGCGCAGCGGGCGCGCTCCGCAATCTCGATCCCGGAGTCACCGCGAAGCGCAACCTCGATATGGTGTTCTATGACGTCAATTATATTGAGGACGGCTCCGTTCATTCTCAGCAAGAGGGCGTGAGCTGGCTTAAAAATCACGGTTTTCATACCGAAAAGCTCAGTGTTACGTCTGACATAGATGAGATCATAAGGCAAATACAGGCTGTTGACCGCGATAAACTGGACTTTGACATTGATGGAATGGTCATAAAAACGGACAGCTACGCATTGCGGGATAAGCTCGGATTTACGGATAAATTTCCGAGATGGGCTATCGCATATAAATTCGAGGCGGAGGAAACCACGACGCGTGTCATCGACGTCGTGTGGCAGGTAGGAAGGACGGGAAAACTTACGCCGCTTGCTTTGCTCGAACCCGTGGAGCTCTGCGGAGCGACCGTCAGGCGTGCGACTTTGAATAATTACGCGGATATACAGCGTAAAAAAGTGAGGAAAGGCAGTACAGTTTTTATACGAAGGAGCAATGACGTTATCCCCGAGATCCTTTCCGCGGTGGAAGGAACGGGAACGGAGGATATAGCCAAACCGATCGTTTGTCCCGATTGCGGCGCACCCGTCGTCGAAAGCGGCGCGCATCTTTTCTGCTCAAACCGTGAAAATTGCAGGACCAGCATCATAGCGTCGATCACGCACTTTGCCTCCAAAGACTGCATGGATATAGAAGGGTTAAGCAAAAGTACGGTAACCAGGTTTTATGACGAGTTAAGCCTGCGTCACGCGTATTCGCTTTATGACATAACCAGGCAGGATCTGCTCGGGCTCGAATCGTTCAAGGATAAAAAAGCGGATAATCTTCTCGCCGCTATAGAACGCAGCAAGCATGTAAAACTTTCGTCTTTCATAAACGCGCTCGGAATACCCAATGTCGGTAAAGTGCTTGCGTCCGATCTTGCCTCGATTTACGGCGATATAGAAAAACTCGCCGCCGCGTCTCCCGATGAGCTTGCGAAGATAGACGACGTCGGGGAAATAGTCGCCAACGGCATACACGGATTTTTCGAAAAAAACAAGGATCTGCCTAAGCAATTTTTCGACAGAGGCGTTACGCCCGTAGCCGATGTCGCGACGAGCGGGGCGTTCGACGGTCAGTACGTCGTGCTTACGGGGACGCTTGCGTCCATGACGCGCAGCAAGGCTGCCGAGCTTATCGAAGCGCGCGGGGGAAGAGTGCAGAGCTCCGTTACGGGTGAGACTACATTGCTCGTTGCCGGTGAAAAGGCGGGAAGCAAATTAGCCAAAGCGCAGGCGGCAGGGATAAGGATTATAAACGAAAATGAATTTTTATCGCTTGTAAACGCTTGATTTCGTAAGGGTAAAAGTGATAATATAATATATGCGGCATATGCCGCGGCAAATTTTACTTGCGAGGTACGTGCCGATGAAGAGCATGACGGGATACGGGAAAGGCGAAGCCGACGACGGCGTAAGAAAAGTCGTCATCGAGATAAAAGCGGTCAACAATCGCTTTCTCGACATAAACACCCGTTTTCCGAAATCGCTGTCTTATGTCGAAGACGGCGTGAAGAAGCAGATACAGGGAACGGTAAAACGCGGCACCGTCGACGTTTATTATACTTATGAGGTCAACGGCGATACCGATAAGACCGTTACGTTTGACAGAGCGCTCGCGGAGAAATACGTTTCCGTGGCAAGACAGGCAAGGTCGGAGTTCGGACTTATAGACGATATAACGGTTATGTCCGTATTGCGCATGCCCGACGTGCTCGGTGTAGTTACCGCGGAAGACAATCAGGACGAGATCAAGGCTCTGTTCGTCGAAGCGACCGAAAAAGCGGTTACCGAGCTCGACGCGATGCGCGTTACGGAAGGTCGCAGCGTCAAAGCCGATCTGACCCGTATCATCGGCAATATCGTCGGATCGCTCAAAAGCGTGGCATTGCGCGCGCCGGGCGTAGTGCTTGACTATAAGGAAAAATTGCAGAAACGCATTTCCGAATTGCTCGACAAGCCTGCCGTTGACGAAGCGCGCATGGCTACCGAAATCGCGGTGTTTGCCGATAAATGCGACATAAACGAGGAAATATCGCGTCTTACTTCGCATATAGATCAGTTCATGATGGCGATCGAGAGTGCGGAGCCTCAGGGCAGACGTCTGGATTTCCTGTCACAAGAGATGAACAGAGAGATCAACACCATGGGAAGCAAGGCAAACGATCTCGAGCTTTCCAAACTCGTCATCGGTATGAAAAACGAGCTTGAAAAGATAAAAGAACAGATAAGGAACGTCGAATGAAAAAAGGATTGCTCATCGTATTGTCGGGACCGTCGGGCGTGGGCAAGGGCACGATGTATTCGCGCTTGCTCAAAACTCTGCCCGAGCTTACGGTATCAGTTTCCGCCACTACGCGCAAACCGCGGGAGGGCGAGATAAACGGCGTTCACTATCATTTCGTCAGTAAAGACGAGTTCGAGAGAATGCGTGACAACGGCGAATTTCTCGAATGGGCGGAAACCGTGAGTAATTATTACGGTACTCCTAAGGCTCCCGTTCTTGCGAAACTGGCTGAGGGCAGTGACGTATTGCTCGAAATCGACGTTAAGGGAGCGCGCCAGATAAAAGCGGCGTATCCCGATTGCATAACTATCTTCGTTTTACCGCCGAGCGAAGAAGAGCTTGCGCGCAGGCTCCGCGGAAGAGGAACGGAAACCGACGAGCAGGTAAAAGCAAGGCTTGCGCTTGCCGTAAGCGAGATCGGCGAAAGCGGCGAATTCGATCACAGAGTGGTCAACGCCGACATAGACACCGCGGTAGCGGAAGTCATAGATATTATCAGAAAAGCAAAAGGAGAGTAATTATATGCTTATCGATCCTCCCATTGACAAACTTGTGGAAAAAGTAGGCTGCAAATACGCGCTCGTATGCCTCGTCACCAAGCGTGCGAGAGAGTTGCAGCAGAAACTCGGTGACGAGTCTTCGTCACTCAATGCCGATTTCAACCCCATATCTTACGCGGCACACGAAATTTACGACGGTACCGTGGTCATATCGGACGAGAGCTGATAACTCATGGATCTTAAAGGCAAGTGCGTACTCGTCGGAGTGACGGGCGGTATCGCCGTATACAAGGTCTGCGAACTCGTTTCTTCGCTCAAAAAACAGGGCGCGGAAGTGCATGTGGCAATGACCCGTAACGCTACCGAATTCGTTTCTCCGCTTACGTTCGAAACGCTAAGTAACAACCGTGTAGTCGTGGATACGTTCGACCGCAACCGCGAATGGGAAGTCGAACACGTTTCGCTTGCAAAAAAAGCGGACGTCTGCGTGATCGCGCCTTGCACTGCGGATTTCGCGGGGAAATTAGCGTCGGGCATAGCCGACGATTTCCTTTCCACGACCGTCATGGCATGCACTTGTCCCGTCTTGCTTGCTCCGGCTATGAATACCAATATGCTCGGCTCGCAGGCATACCGTGCAAACGAAAAAACTCTTGCCGAGCGGGGTGTGCTTTTCGTTCCGACGGAAAGCGGACTGCTCGCTTGCGGCGACAGAGGCGACGGCAGACTTGCCGATCCGAAGCGGATAGAAAAAGCCGTGATCGATCTTCTTTATCCGAAAAAGGATCTTGAAGGAAAGACCGTGCTCGTCACAGCGGGCGGCACTATCGAGCCCATCGACCCCGTAAGGTACATCTGCAACCGTTCGAGCGGAAAAATGGGCATCGCGCTTGCGAAAGCCGCAGCGGACAGATGCGCGCATGTAATACTTGTTTGCGGTAACGTTTCCGTCGATGCCGACGACAAGCGATTCGAGCGCATAGACGTAACGACTACGGAAGAAATGTACGAAGCGGTGATCGGGAACTGCGGCAGAGCCGACATAATAATTAAAGCCGCCGCTCCGTGCGATTTCAGACCTTCGTCGGTATGCGGGCAGAAGATCAAAGCCGACGGGAGCATGACGCTTGAGCTGGAAAAAACTCCCGACATAGCCGCCGCCGTAGGGAAGATAAAAGGCGACAGAAAGTTGGTGGTGTTTGCCGCGGAAACGAACGACGCGGAAAAAAACGCGCGTGTCAAACTGAAAAAAAAGAACGCAGACATGGTTGTCCTGAACGACGTCACCAAAGCGGGCGCGGGATTCGGAACGGACACCAACATAGCCACGCTCATAACGGAAAACGCCGCGGAGCCTCTGCCGCTGATGAGCAAATCCGCGCTTGCCGACATAATTCTTGACAGGGTGATCGGAAATTAAATGTTTGCCGAAGTTATCGTAGATATCGCTGCCGCAGAAGTAGACCGTATTTTCGACTATGATTGTGGCAGTTTTAATATTCCGAAGGGAGTGCGCGTTACCGTTCCTTTCGGGCATACCAAAGTCGAAGGATTCGTTATCGGGTTAAAGGAAGATACCGATGTACCGCCCGATAAATTGCGATCCGTGCTCGGCGTTCTGGACAAGGCTCCCGTAATAACGGAAGAGATGTTTGCGCTCATGGACCATATGTGCGCAAAACTGCACCTTATGAAAGTGGATATTCTCCGTTTGTTCATTCCGTCGGCAATGCGCGGCGGGCGCGTCAAAGAGCTCGTACGTCAGCTTGCGGTGCTTTCGGACGATTATCGGGGACGTGATCCCGACGAATTCATAAAAAAATCTGCGCTTGCGCAGCGCGATATTTTCGAATATCTCTCTTACGACAAACCCGAAGGCGAGTATGTCAGCGAACTTAATAAAATACTTTCCGCGAGCGCGCTCAAAAATCTTGCGGAGCGCGGCATAGTCAGGATAACGGACGCTGAAAAACAGCGCGTGCCTTACGCCAAAATGTTTCCCGCCGAAAGTGCGGAGGTCACGCTGACACCCCAGCAGCAGGACGCGTTCGACGCAATAAGTAATTCATGCGGGCAGACTTTTCTGCTCCACGGCGTGACGGGCAGCGGAAAGACCGAAGTATATATGCGGTGCATAAAAGCGGCGCTCGAAAAAGGGAAGACTTCGATCATGCTCGTTCCCGAAATATCTCTTACGCCTCAGGTGCTGCGTAATTTCAGAGCGAGATTCGGGGACAAGGTGGCGATCCTGCACAGCGGATTGAGTCACGGCGAAAAGTTCGACGAGTGGCGCAAATGCCTTTCGGGAGAAGCCAGGGTGGTGCTCGGAGCACGCAGTGCGATATTCGCTCCGTTCAAAAACATCGGCGTTATCATAATAGACGAAGAACACGATTCGAGTTATGTTTCCGAACGCAATCCGCGTTACGTAACTTCGGAAATAGCCGAATGGCGGAAGAACTATAACGGCGCAAATCTCATTCTTGGCAGTGCGACCCCGTCTATCGAGACATATTATTATGCGAAGAACGGCAGATATAAACTGCTCGAACTTACGGGAAGGGTAAATCAGCGCCCGTTGCCTGAAATAAAAATAGTCAATATGTGCCGTGAGATAATATCCGGCAACAGAAGTATTTTTTCCTCACAACTGATGACGGAACTGACAGAATGTCTGGAAAAAGGAAACCAGGCAATGTTGTTTCTCAACAGGCGCGGATATGCTTCGTTCCTTATGTGCAGGGCTTGCGGCTATGTGGCAAAGTGCGACAGATGCGACGTTTCGCTCGTTTATCACAGGGAAGAAAACCGCCTCAAATGCCACTATTGCGGCAATATGTATACCGTTCCTGACGTTTGCCCGCAATGCGGGAGCAGATTTCTGAAAGAAGGATACATAGGTACGGAAAAGGTCGTGAGCCAGCTTAAAGAGCTTTTTCCGGGCGTGGGGATACTGCGAATGGACAACGACAGCACGAGCACGAAGGGCGCTCACGCGAAGATCCTCGGCGATTTCGGAGCGAAAAAGGCGCAGATACTCGTCGGCACGCAGATGATAGCCAAAGGTCACGACTTTCCCGACGTTACTCTCGTAGGTATACTCGACGCCGATATGAGCCTGCATACGGCGGACTATCGCAGCGTGGAGCGGACGTTCCAGCTTACGACTCAGGTCGCGGGAAGAGCGGGAAGGGCTTCGCTTCCTGGAAAAGTAATTCTGCAGACTTATGCACCGTCGCATTACGTATATAATTATGTCCGCAACGGTGATTACAAAGGTTTTTACGAAAAAGAGATAAACCTTCGCGAAGTTACAAAATACCCGCCGTTCTCCACGATAGTCCGCGTGCTCGTGAGCGGAGAGGACGACGTCAAAGCGGCTCGCGTGCTCAAAAGCATATACGAGCGGGTGGAAGCGCTCAAAAACGCACACCCCGACAAATTTATTTATCTCGGGTATATGCGTGCGCCGCTGAAAAAGATCATGGATGAATACCGCATGCAGATACTTGCGCGTCTGACGACGGGCTCGGACGACATTACGGACGGGATATACACGGCGGTCGACGAATGTCGCGTTCCCAAAGTAACGGCATACGCGGAGATAAATCCCGCAAAATTATCTTAAAAAATCATCTTAACGGAAGAAACGATATGGCAAGAAGAATGGTAGTAAAAATAGGCGAGGATGTGCTCAGAAAACATTCCAAAGAAGTGACGGAGTTCGATGAAAAACTCGGTTCGTTGCTCGATGACATGACCGAAACCATGATACTCGAAGACGGAGTCGGGCTTGCCGCGCCGCAGGTAGGCGTTCTTAAACGCGCTGTCGTCATAAGCCCCAACGGAAAGGATTTTTACGAATTCGTAAACCCCGTGATCATTTCCTCGTCGGGCAGACAAATATGCAGCGAGGGGTGCCTCAGCGTACCCAACGTACGCGGCGAAGTAGAACGCCCAAAGAAAATAGAGGTGACCGCGCAGGACAGGCACGGCAGAAAGTTCACATTCAAAGCCGAAGGATTTTTCGCAAACATTTGCTGTCACGAGTTCGATCATCTCGACGGCATATTGTTCATAGATAAAATGCTTCCTCGCAAGAAAAGCAAATAAGGCAGGTTATTATGCGCGTACTTTTTATGGGAACACCTGATTTCGCGGTATATTCGCTCGACGCGCTTTGCTCGTCGCGACACGAAGTGATAGGAGCGGTAACTCAACCCGACAAACCGGGAAACCGCGGAGTTACCGTGTTTTCCGCCGTAAAAAAGTATGCGTTTGAAAAGGGTATACCCGTTTATCAGTTTGAAAAAATCAGGAGGGACGGCGCCGATGTGCTGCGTACGCTCGGTGCGGACGTATTCGTCACCGCAGCATACGGGCAGATACTCAGCCGCGAGATAATAGACATTCCGCGCTACGGCATACTGAACGTGCACGCGTCGCTTCTTCCCGCATACAGAGGAAGCTGTCCCATACAGCGGGCGATAATCAACGGAGAAAAAGAAACGGGCGTGACCATAATGCAGACGTCCGAAGGGCTGGATACGGGCGATATACTTTACGTCAAAAAAACAGACATATTGCCTGACGATAACGCGCAGACGTTGTTCGAAAAGCTCGGTGAGCTTGGCGCGCAGGCGCTTCTCGAATGTCTTGACAAGCTGGAACGCGGCGAGATAATACCAGTCAGACAAGACGAATCGAAGGCAAGCTATTATCCCATGCTTTGCAAATCGGACGGCGAAATAAACTGGAGCCTTCCGTCGGATAAACTCGATTGTTTCATACGCGGCGTGACTCCTTGGCCCGGTGCGTATACCCATTATGACGGGAAACTTCTTAAAATACACAGGGCAAAGCCTGCCGACGGAAACGGTATAGCCGGCACTGTTCTCGAAATCGGCAAAGCCGGCATAAAAATCGCATGCGGCAAAGGTGCGTTGCTCATAAACGAATTGCAGTTGGAAGGAAAAAAGCGCATGTGCTGCGCCGATTTTATAAACGGATGCAGATTAAAAGCAGGGGACAGATTGGGAAATGCGTGAGTTCGAAAAAGAAAACGCGGCGTATAACGTGCTGAAAAAAGTGCTTTACGAAGGCGCGTATTCCTCGGTCGAGCTTGACCGCACTCTTTCCGTGACAGACGAAGAGTCGCGTGCTGCCGTCACCGCACTGGTGTACGGAGTGCTCGATAAGAATGTGACCCTTGACTATGCCATAAGTAAACTTGCCGCAAAAGGGAAAGTCAAAAACAACGTAGCCGTTTTACTGAAAGAGGGGCTTTACGAATTACTGTTCGGCAGCGCTCCCGCGTATGCGGCTACGGACAGATATGTGCGTTTTGCCAAAGAAAGGCTTAAAGGCGCTCAGGGATTCGTAAATGCCGTTATGCGCAAAGCTCCGACGTTGGAGCTCCCGAAAGGCGACGACGCATTTTCGCTTTCGGTGAGATACAGCCGACCCGAATGGGTCGTAAAGCGGCTGACGCGTGACTTCGGCAAGGACGTAGCCGTTAAAATACTTTCTTCCGCGGCGGACGGCAGGACGCATATAAGAAGAAATACGCGCGCGGTAAGCCGTGAAAACTTTGACAAAGAAATAATGCGTTCGGATAAAAATCATGGATATTCCGCCACTGACAGGGGGTATTATGTCACGCGTAGTACCTTGAAAAGCCTCGATCCGTCACATTATACGGCGCAGTCGCTGTCGTCGATATATGCGGCGGAGGCATATGCGGAAGGGCTGAAAGGCAAGCTCAAAGTGCTTGACCTTTGCGCCGCTCCAGGCGGAAAATCGGTGTATCTGTCCGAACTGCTGCCCGAAGCCGATATAACCTCTTGCGACGTTCACGAACACAGAGTCAGACTTATAAAGGCTTATGCGGCAAGAATGGGGATCAAATTGGACATAGTGCTCAATGACGCTACGAAAGAGCGTGCCGATTGGGTGAATGCCTTTGACCTCGTTATTTGCGATGTTCCCTGTACGGGCAGCGGACTTATATCTTCTTCGCCCGACATACTTATAGGGAAAAAAGACGAAGACGTCGCACAGCTGGCGAAATTGCAGAGCGGGATATTGAAAGTCGCGTCCGATTATGTAAGACCTGGCGGAAGACTCGCTTATTCCACATGCTCATTATTCAGAGCCGAGGACGAAGAAGTGACGGATGATTTTTTGCGTAATGACGGGCGATTCGTCGGATACGGCGAAGCGATCAGATTCTTTCCTTTCGACGGGCTTGACGGATTCTATATATTAAGGATGACGAAAAAGTGAAAAAACTTCTTACGGATCTTACAAAAGAAGAACTGTCGCAAGTGCTGACCGCGGAAGGTCACCCGAGGTACCGTGCTGACCAGGTCTATGCCTGGCTGAACGAAGGCGTGCCTTTCGCGGAAATGAACAATCTTCCTAAGGCTCTTCGCTCAACCCTTGACGAAAAATATTCGGCAGTCGGCGCTCGGATCGTAAAGACCGCGGAATCAAAGGACGGAACGGTAAAATTTCTTTTCGGACTGAACGACGGCAATCTGATCGAGGGCGTTCTCATGAAGTATAAGTACGGCTACACTCTTTGCGTTTCCACTCAGGTCGGTTGCCGTATGGGCTGCGCTTTCTGCGCGTCTGGACGGGACGGATTGCTCCGTGATCTGTCTGCCGGCGAAATGCTCGGTGAAGTCATCTGTGCAGATAAATATATTTCCGAAAAGGATAAGGGCTCCCGCGTGGGGAACATCGTTCTTATGGGCAGCGGTGAGCCGCTTGACAATTACGATAACGTCGCATCCTTCATAAAGCTCGTCGGTGCGGGGAAGAATATAGGTCAGAGAGGGATATCCCTCTCCACATGTGGACTTACGGAGAACATAAGAAAGCTTGCGGATGACGGATTTTCGGTCACACTGTGCCTTTCTCTTCATTCTCCTTTCGACGACAGGCGAGTTACGGTAATGCCTACTGGAAGAAAGTACAAAGTTGCCGATATTATATCTGCCGCGAAATATTATTTCGGAAAAAACGGTCGCCGTATAATCGTCGAATATGCCATGATGCGCGGATTTAATACGAGAGAAGAAGATGCGCGCGAATTGCGTCGCCTCACGCGCGATTTTCCCTGCCACATAAACCTGATCCCGCTTAACGATACCGATTCGGGTCTTAAAGGCGTAAACGGGAAAGAAGCCGCGGCATTCCTTGAAAGACTGACCGCACTCGGCGCGTCGGTCACGATAAGACGCTCGCTCGGCGAGGATATAGAAGGCGCGTGCGGTCAGCTTAAACGCAGATACGTTGAGGGCAGAGAAAACGGACCGAGCACACAAAAGTAAATATCCGACTTATCGCAAGATCGGACCGAAAGAATTATACTAAAGATAAAAATACGGAGGACAGTATGGCTGTAAAAACGGCTCCTTCCATTCTCAGCGGAGATTTTTCGCGCCTGGGAGAGGAAGTCGTAAGAATGGAGAAAGCAGGTGCGGATATGATCCACTGCGACGTTATGGACGGTATGTTCGTACCGAATCTTACATTCGGACAAAAGACCATAGCCGACATTAAAAAATGTTCGGATATACCGCTTGACGTTCATCTGATGATAGAAAGTCCCGAGCGCTATCTTGACAGGTTCATTGAGGCGGGTGCCGACAGACTCGCATTTCACATAGAGGCTACCGATTTCGCGCATGAAAATCTTACGCGCATTAAAGTAGCAGGTGTCAAAGCGGGAATAGCCGTCAGTCCCGATACGTCGCTTGAAAAAGCATACTCTTTGCTCGATTATTGCAATTTTGTCGTAGTCATGGGCGTATATCCCGGGTTCGGCGGACAAAAATACATTCCCCGTACGACCGAGCGAATAAAAAGGCTTGCCGACGAGATAAAAGCCCGCAGACTCGACGTGGAGATCGAGATCGACGGAGGCGTGATCGGAGAGAACATGAAAGAGATCGCCGATGCGGGCGCGACGGTAATGGTTTCGGGAAATTATATTTTCGGCGCGTCCGATCCTGCCGCGGTTATAGCAAAATTCAAAGCGTTATAAACGGTAACCCGAGGGGCGTCGCCGTCATATATAATACGGGAGGCCTCACAATATGTCAAAAATAATCTGTATAAAACTGCCCGCTTTTCTGCGGCCGATATTCAGGCTTTTTTGCAGGTGCAGAAAACGCCGCGAAATGACGGAGAACGCCGTTTCGGCGCAAGGAAAAAACTCCTGACTGGTAAAAGAACCCTGTAGCATCGGACGCTACGGGGTTCTTGCCATAATATTTATAATGCCGTTATATTATAATATAGAACAGGCTCGGCAACATTTGACGGCAATGCCGCGGCCAATCGAACAAAGATATCGGTAATTGTTTAGTTTCGATTATAACTATCGCTTGTGCGAGGTAGTATTTTTCGGATAGATGAAATGCTGAGAGCGATTATCCTATCGCCGCGGTATGCGGATCCTGTTTTAGGTGCGGAGGCGATCTTTCGTTTAACGCCTGTCATCGGGCATTACCGAGCATAAACCCGCGCAAGGCATGGGGCATATCGGCGAAGCGGGGAACGGTAAAAAATTCAGCGCTGCGAAAATTTTCGGATTTTGTCAATATTTCATAAACTTGCAAGTAAAATATAACGGAAAAAGAAAAGACCGACTATGCAGTCGGTCAAAGCTTTTGCGATCAGATCTCTTTGTTCAGCGTTCTCTTGCAGCGCGTGCAAACGTAAACACTCTTAACCTGTCCGTCAATATCCAATTTCATTTTATGAACATTGGCATTGAAAGATCTGACGGTGTGTCTGTTAGAGTGGCTGACATTTTTACCCGCGGATCTGCCCTTGCCGCATATCTCACATACTTTGCTCATTTGCCGTTGCCTCCGTTTTCGATTTACCGTAATACTATATCACTGACGTGAAATAAATGCAAGTATTTTCGGATAGTTTTTTCATTTTGTGCAAAAATTTTCAAAATATAAATAATATATCGATAAAACGGATAAAAACTCTTGCAATTTATTTTGCTTTGGGTTAAAATATTATACGGCTTATGGCAAAAGGCATTTTATGCCCGCATAATCAGACAACGTATTGTTCTGAAACTTGCAGCTTCGGCATTATGCAAGACGGAGGATATTATATATTATGGTTATAAAAACTATCAACGGAGCAATGCTCAGAAAGATGATACTGAACGGCGCTAAGCTCCTTGACAATAATAAACAGCACGTCGATTCACTTAATGTTTTCCCTGTACCCGACGGCGATACGGGAACGAATATGTCACTTACTCTTATATCGGCGGCAAAGGAAGTTTCGGCTTGTCCGAACAACAACATCGACCTGCTTTGCGAAGCTGTCTCCAAAGGCGCGCTCAGGGGCGCGAGAGGAAACAGCGGCGTCATTACCAGTCAGATACTTAAAGGCATATCGTCCGTGCTTGCGGAATGCGGCGACGAAATAACGGTCAAAGACCTTGCCGCGGGTATGGAAAAAGGTACGGAGATCGCCTATAAGGCGGTTACCAAACCTCAGGAGGGAACGATCCTCACCGTCATCAGAATGATGTCGGAGCAGGCGGTCAAATTCGCAAAGCGCGGTACGAATATTGCTGACTTTTTCCAGTCCGTACTCAAAGCGGGCGAAGATACTCTCAAACAGACACCCGAAATGCTGCCCGTGCTTAAAAAGGCAGGCGTCGTCGACGCAGGCGGCCGCGGACTGCTTATCGTGTTCCAGGGCTTTTATAACAGTCTTATCGGGGAGGAAGAAGTCAACCTTGACTTTGACGACAGCATAAAAAAGGCGTCGGACGGACGTCCCGCCAATAATTACGAACAATTCCATGCGGATCTTACGACGCTCGATTCCATAGAATTCGCTTACTGCACAGAGTTTTTTGTCATACATCTGAAAGAGACGGCTACCGAAGCGGACATAGACGCATTCCGCAACAAGCTGATGCAGATAGGCGACTGCGTGCTTGTCATCGGCGATCTTTCCATGGTCAAAGTCCATGTTCATACGAACAATCCCGGTCAGGCGCTTTCCTATGCGCTCGAGCTCGGTGAGCTTGACAGGATAAAGGTCGAAAACATGCTCGAACAAAACAGGGTGCTCGTTTCTCATCAGGAAGCGGAACTCAAACCTTACGGAATGGTTTCGGTATGTTCGGGCGAGGGCATGGCGTCGATATTCAAAGACCTCATGGTCGATGAAATCATAGAAGGCGGGCAGACGATGAATCCGAGCGCAGACGATATAGCAAATGCGTGCGATAAGATAAACGCTACGGATATATTCGTTTTCCCCAACAATAAAAACATAATCCTTGCCGCTGAGCAGGCAAAGGAAATAAGCAAACGCAATATACATGTCGTTCCGACCACGAACGTCCCTCAGGGACTCAGCGCCGTCCTTGCTTTCAATCCGCAGGATACGCTCGAAGGCAACCTTGAAAACATGGAAGAAGCACGGCAGGCAGTGAAAGTGGGAAGCGTTACTTTTGCGGTAAGACCCGCCTCCATCGACGGCTTCGATCTTAACGAGGGCGACATAATAGGGCTCAGCGATAAAAACATCATTGCTAAGGGAGAAGATCCCGAAACGGTGGCGGATGAGATCGTAGATAAACTTATAGACGAGGATGTCAGCACGATAACTATTTATTATGGTTATAAAGCCAACGAAGACAAAGCCAACGAGCTTATGGCAAAGCTGGCAGAAAAACACCCCGACTGTGACGTTGACGCGCATAACGGGGGTCAGGCGCTTTATTATTACATAATCGCGCTTGAATGATAAAAAGGAAATTTCGGGCGGCTTTGCCGCCCTTTATTATTTTTTGGTAAAAGCATAACGGAAAAGGCAGTGAAATGCGACTGGAAGACATAAAAGGACTGGGCGAAAAAAGGATAGCCTTGCTTAAAGCGAACGGAATAAACGATCCGCTCGATCTTTTATTGCTGTTTCCGAGCATGTATTTCGACAGATCGGCTGTCATAGACTGGGACGCGACCGAAAACGGTGATGAAGTCATATTTTACGGCGAACTTATCGAACGTCCAGTGTTGCGCCGCGTCAGGCGCGGACTTTCGTTCGTAAAAGCGAAAATGAAGTCTTTCGGTAAAACGGTAACGTGCACCTGGTTCAATCAGGATTATGTTTATCGTCAGCTTTCGCTTAAAACGCATTTTATTATATACGGCAAAATAAAAAAATTCGCAAAAAGCATAGAAATAACGGCTCCGCGCATTATCCCCGAACGTGACGTAGGGATACTGCCCGTCTACAGACTTCCGAAAGGTCTACCGCAAGGCGTTATGATCGACGCGGTCGCTCATGCGCTCAAAACGCTAAGAGTCCGTGGGTTCGTGAGCGAGCGACTGGCGGAGGAATTCGGTATGATGCCGCTTTCGGCTGCCGTAAAAGCCGCACATTTCCCCGCGGATATATCGCAGGCGAGTTATGCCGTCAGAAGTATTGCCACCGAACGTCTGGCTTATACGCTTTCGGTTTATAACCTCGTCAAAGGCGAAGGGGAGAAGCGCACTAAATTTTATGCGGATAAGAGGGCGGAGCTGTCTGACGCAATATCTGCCTTACCGTTCGCGCTGACGGACGATCAGTATGGCGCAGTCGACCATATCATAAAAAGATTACATTCGCATTTGAAGATGAATATGCTTTTGCAGGGCGACGTAGGCAGCGGAAAAACCATCGTTGCGTTCCTTGCGGCATACTACGCGGCGCTTTCGGGTTATCAGACAGCAATAATGTCTCCTACGGAAATACTTGCTTTACAGCATGCGGCGAACGCAAAAACGTTTTTCGGTCCTCTCGGTATAGAAACCGTTTGTATCACAGGTACGCAGAATCCCGCCGAAAGAGCATGCGCGCTTGAATCGGTAAAAAGCGGGAAGGCGAGCATCATCATCGGTACGCATGCTTTGATAAGCGGCTCCGTGGAATTCGGATCGCTCGGACTTACGATAACTGACGAGCAACACAGATTCGGAGTTTGCCAGCGCGGAAGTCTTGAAAACAAGACCGAGGGAGGAACGGACAACCTTGTCATGAGTGCGACGCCCATTCCGCGAACTTTGGCTTTGTCGCTTTACGGACAGCTTGAAACGATAAATCTGCGTCAAAAACCCGTTGATAACAACTGTATTATGACAGCCATAGTACCGCAAAACAAACTTGAAGATATGTATAAATACATCGCAAACAAGGCGGCAGCGGGCGAAAAGACATATATCGTTTGTCCGCGTGTAGACTCAGACGACGAGATCTCGGCGGTAGGATTATACGAGGAGCTGAAAAAAAGCGAACTCGGAAAGGTCGGCATAGGATTGTTGCACGGACGGATGAAAGACCGTGAAAAAGAAAAAGTGATGCGTGAGTTTTCGGACGGCACTCTGAATGTATTGGTCGCGACGACGGTCATAGAAGTGGGAATAGACGTTTCCGCGGCAACAACAATGGCAATATTCGGAGCGGACAGGCTCGGACTCAGTCAGTTGCATCAGCTGCGCGGAAGGATAGGAAGGCGCGGGCAGAAAAGCTATTGCTTCATAGTGGAGACGGGGACTGTCATACCCGATCGGTTGAAATTTCTATGCTCATGCAACGACGGTTTTCGGCTTGCCGAATACGACTTCGAAGCGCGCGGCGCAGGCGACTTTCTCGGGGTCAGACAGCACGGACGTTCCCGTTCGTTTGCAGACGTCACGATAAACGCCGAGCTAATATCGAAAGCCAAAAAACTGAGCGAGCGCATGCTGGCGGATCGTACGGTTTGCGGAGAGATCGCAGCGCGTGCCGCAGGCAGGGAGGAATTCATACGTTCACTTTCACTGAGCTGAAAAAACGCATACCATGCGTAAAATTTCCCGCTTATTCGCTTGACAAGCCCTTGACTCTTTGTTATAATTGCTTTAACGATTTATCACACTAAAGCATTAAAGCGCAGTGAAAACATTTTTCGGTGAGTGCGCATATAAAGCAAATTTTTTAAGTTGATATTTTTTATATTATATAATGTCCTTATTTACCGATGATCGTCAAACGGAAAATATACCGAAGTCGATATACGCGTCAAAGAAATTTTGTTAAACGCCGCCGCGCCCGTAGGGGCACGGAACAATAATTAAATAAAAAATCGCGCTCTTGCGGTTAAACGGAGATAAAATGAATAAAGTTCAATTGCCGTTCGGGATGCAGGACTATCTGCCCGACGATTGCTACAACAAAACAAAAGCGGAAAACGCGCTTTGCGGTACGTTTTCTTCATACGGGTATAAGAGGGTATCAACGCCGACGATCGAATATGCGGATCTTTTCACTGCCGACGGAGCAATGAACGCAAAAAGACTTTTCAAACTGACTGACTCGGACGGAAGTCTGCTTGCTCTTCGCGCCGACGTGACCGTACAGATCTGCAGGATGTACGTTACGAGCATGACGGGAGTTCAGCGCATGTATTACGCGCTCGATTCGTATGAGTATCTGAGCGATTCTAACAGCGCGCGCGACAGAGAGTTCGCACAGACAGGGGTGGAATTGCTCGGCGACGACAGTGCGGAAGGCGAGCTTGAAATATTGAGTATGGCAGCCGATGCGCTCAAAGCAAGCGGACTGAAAAATTTTACCGTGGAAATAGGTCACGTCGGATATTTCGACGGGCTTGCGGAGCAGCTCGGGCTGACCAAGGAACAGACGCAGAAGCTTAAAACGCTCATAAACAAAAAGGACATGCTCGGAGCGGAATTGTTTTTCCGCGATAACGGCATAAGCGAACAAGGAAAGGAGAGCATACTCTCGCTGCCGTCGCTTTTCGGAGACGTATCCGTGCTTGAAAAAGCGCGCAGGCTTTGCTCCAACGATAAGAGCACTCGGGCTGTCGAGCGGCTGGAATATCTGCTCGGCAAACTCGGCAAAGCCGGGCTCGGCAAATATTTTTCCATAGACCTCGGAATGGTGTCCGTGAACGATTATTATACGGGACTCGTTATCAAGGGGCTCTGCGACAGCGTCGGCGCGTCCATACTCGACGGAGGCAGATACGATAAACTTTGCGACAGGATGGGCAAACCCGCGAAAGCGATAGGTTTCGCAGTCGGCACCAAGCGGCTCATGACGGCGCTTAAAAACCAGGGAAAATACGAAAAAGCGCCGAAAGCGGATATTGCTTTTGCCGTCACGGAGTGTGATGACAAACTCGTACGCGACACGGTGAGCGCATTGCGGAAAAAGAATATAGTCGTCAGCGTGTTCGGCGGAGAAGAAGAGCTGACGGCATACTGTAAAGAAAAAGGTATAACGCGCGCCGTATTGTTCGACGGTGCCGCCATTGAGTTGACGTTTGCTCCGAAAGGAGGTAAAATATAATATGATAACGGTTGCGCTTGCAAAAGGCAGACTTGCCGTAAAGTCGGTCGAATTGCTGGAAAAATGCGGGCTCGGACTCGACGAGCTCAAAACGGATACGAGAAAACTCGTGCTTTTCGATAACAGCGGAAATTACAGGTTCGTTTTCGTCAAACCAAGCGACGTACCGACATATGTCGAGAGAGGCGTTGCTGATTTCGGAGTAGTCGGAAAGGATACTCTCCTCGAAGCGGATAAAGACATTTACGAGATGATAGATCTCAGATTCGGCGCCTGCCGTCTTTGCGTATGCGGATATGAAGATTCGCTTAAAAACGCGGGCGGGATACTTCGCGTCGGTACCAAATACGAGCACGTAACGAAAGAGTACTTCGGAGTCAGAGGGAAGACCGTCGACATAATAAAGCTCAACGGTTCCGTGGAGCTTGCTCCCGTGATCGGACTTTCGGACGTTATAGTTGACATTGTGGAAAGCGGAAAAACGCTGGAAGCGAACGGACTTAAAGTGCTTGAAGAGGTATGCAAGTGCAGCGCTCGGGTAGCCGTGAACCGCGTCAGTCTCAAAACGAAAAAAGGGCTTGCGGCATTGCTTGAAAAAATAAAAGAAAACGTATAAACGGTATACAGATATGTTGATAACGAACAGACAGGAAGGATTAAAAAGAGTGTTTTCACGCAAGAGCGCGCTTTCCGAGAGCGCGAAAAAGAGCGTGGAAGACATTATTTCGACGGTGAAGCGTGACGGTGACGCCGCTTTGTTCGCATACGCCGCCAAATTTGACGGAATAAAGCTCGACGAAAGCAATATACTCATAAGCGAAGATGAGATAAAGAAAGCATATGAGAGCGTTCCCAAAGAGCTGCTCGCCGCGCTCCGCAGAGCGAAGAAGAACATAGAAAATTACCATAAAAAACAACTCCTCCCGGGCGAGCTTTCGGAAAGCACCCCGGGCGGAAAAACGGGCTACATGATAAGACCTGTCGACAGAGCGGGGATATATGTTCCGGGCGGGAAGGCGTCATATCCGAGTTCGGTACTCATGGCTGCCGTACCCGCAGCCGTTGCGGGCGTAAAGGACATAATCATGTGTACCCCCGGGACAAGTCCGCTCACTATCGTTGCCGCCGCGGAGTGCGGAATAGGAAAAATATTCAGGATAGGCGGAGCGCAGGCTATAGCGGCCATGGCATACGGGACCCGATCGGTCCCCAAGGCGGACGTAATATGCGGTCCGGGAAACATGTACGTTACCGAAGCGAAAAGGTTGGTATACGGCGATGCGGGGATAGACATGATCGCGGGTCCGAGCGAGATCCTCGTTATTGCCGATACTTCCGCGGATCCCGTGTTTACCGCCGCCGATCTTCTTTCCCAGGCGGAACACGACGAAATGGCAATGGCTATACTTGTGACGGCGGATAAAAGTTTTGCCGCAAAAGTCAGCGAGGAAGTGGAACGCCAGGTTAAATTGCTGCCTAAAGCGGCGATCGCCGGTAAGTCCATAGACGATTACGGAACGATAATCATCGCCGAAGACCTCGCCGAATGTGTGGATATTTCCAATGAGATAGCGCCAGAGCACCTCGAGCTTTGTGTTAAAGAACCCGAAAAACTGCTTACGCTCGTAAGAAACGCAGGCGCCGTGTTTATGGGACACTGGTCGCCCGAACCCCTCGGGGATTATTATGCGGGTACCAACCACGTTCTTCCGAACGGCGGAACGGCTAAGTATTTCTCGGCGCTCGGGGTAAATAATTTCGTAAAACGTATCAGTCTTATAAAATACGGAAAGGACGCGCTTTGCGCGGCTTCCGACGACATAATAGCGCTCGCGGAGGCGGAAGGACTTTCCGCACATGCGAATGCGGTCAGAGTACGTATGAGAGGGCTTAAATTATGAGAATAGTCATAAAGACACGTAAGACTAAAGAGACCGACATAGCCGTCGAGTTCAATATCGACGGAAGCGGTAAAGCGGAAATAGGCAGCGGAATCGGTTTTTTCGATCACATGCTGACCGCGTTTGCCATACACGGAGGTTTCGACCTTAAGGTCACTTGCAAAGGCGATCTTAACGTAGACGGACATCACACGGTAGAGGACATCGGTATAGTCCTCGGATGCGCGGCTTCCGAAGCGCTCGGCGATAAAAAAGGAATAGAAAGATTTGCCTGCGCTTACGTCCCCATGGATGACGCGCTTGCGCGCTGCGTGATCGACATCTCTGGCAGACCTTATCTTTCGTTTAATGCCGAAGGACTGTCGGGACGTATCGGCGAATACGACGCCTCGCTTACCGAAGAATTCTTCCGCGCTTTCTGCGTGAACGCACGTATCAACATGCACATCGACGTCATACGCGGACGCAACGCACATCACATCTGCGAAGCGCTCTTCAAAGCGTTCGCACGCGCGTTTTCCGCCGCGGCGAAAATTACGGGCACGGGCGTTCCGAGCACGAAAGGGAGCTTGTAAATGATCGTTTTCCCTGCAATCGACATATACGGCGGAAAAGCAGTCAGGCTCAAAGGCGGCAGATTCGATGACGTTACCGTATACGGCGATCCGCTCGATATGGCGAAGCGTTTCGAAGACGCCGGCGCGAGATGGCTGCATGTCGTCGATCTCAACGGCGCGGAAGGTTCGGGCAATAATTTCGGCGTAATTGAAAAAATAGCGTCGCAGACATCGCTGCATGTCCAGTCAGGCGGAGGATTACGCGATAAAAAGCGCGTTTCAGAGCTTCTTTCCGCGGGCGCAACGCGCGCCGTGCTCGGTACCGTTTGCGCAAACGAACCCGAATTCGCGGCGGAGCTGATAAACGAGCTCGGAGCGGAAGCAATAGTTTGCGGCCTGGACGTAAAAAACGGTAAAGTCGCGATCAAAGGCTGGAAGGAAACTTCCGCGGTAACGCCTTTTGAACTCGGCGCAAAACTCTGCGCTTACGGCGCGAAATATTTTCTTTTCACGGACGTCTCGCGCGACGGCATGCTCGAAGGCGTAAACGTAGACGCTACCGCGGAATTACAGGAAAAACTCGGCGCAAACGTTATCGCCAGCGGCGGCGTCAAGGACATAGAGGACATCATAGCTTTGAAAAAGCGCGGACTTTACGGCGCAATCGTCGGAAAAGCGTATTATGAAAACAAAATTGACATCAGAGAGGCAATAAAATATGTTGGAGCTTAAATATAACGCAGACGGGCTGATACCCGTGGTCACTACCGACGCCGTTTCTAACGAAGTACTAATGCAGGCGTATATGAACAAGGAAGCGCTTGAAAAAACGCTGGAAACTGGCGAGGCGTATTATTATTCGCGCAGCCGCAAGAAGCTGTGGCATAAGGGCGAAGAAAGCGGCCATTTTCAGAAAGTGAAGGCAATATATGCGGACTGCGACTGTGATTCAATATTGCTTAAAGTGGAGCAGGTAGGCGGCATAGCGTGCCATACGGGCAAGCGCTCGTGCTTCCATAACGAGATAAAGACCTTTGAAGATAAACCGGGTAACGTCGAAGTTCTGCGCGTTATCGCGGATACCGTCCGTGACAGAGCGGAACATCCGCAGGAAGGTTCCTACACCAATTATCTTCTTACAAAAGGTGTGGAAAAGATATGCAAAAAAGTAGGCGAGGAGTCAACGGAAACGGTAATTGCCGCAATGAAACGCGATAAAGCCGAGCTTTCCGCAGAAATCGCCGATCTGCTTTATCACTTGTTCGTACTCATGTATGCCGAGGGCACCGACTATTCCGACGTGCTCAAAGTCCTCGAATCACGGCATAACTGCGGCGCGGATACGCCTGCCCGCGAAGCCAAACCCAAGAAAAACAAATAAGAAAAAAGCAATAAATTGCGATAAAACGATTGACAAGCACTTGATATTTTAATATAATAGTTTGGCAAGTGACGAAATAAGGAGGTGCGGGATAATGGCAGTACCCAAGAGAAAACAATCCAAACAGAGAAGCAGCACCAGATACGCTCAGTGGAAAGTAAACCCTGTGACTCTCACGGAGTGCCCTCAGTGCCACGAACTTAAAAAATCTCATCAGATTTGTCCTAAGTGCGGTTACTACGACGGCGTTCAGGTAGTCGAACAGAAAGAAGAAAAGAAATAATTTCTTATGACCCTTTGATTTACTTGAAGGGTCATTTGTTTAGGAAATGTTTTTATGAAGATACTTATAGACGTAATGGGCGGCGATGACCCGACCGAAGTCGTAAAGGGCGCGCTTGCGGCAGCCGAGGAACATCCCGACCTGTCGATAGTCCTGACGGGTGACGAGAAACTTATCGCTGACACCGTTGCCGAAAAAATACCCAACTTAACGGTCGTCGGAACTTCGGAAACGATAAGCAACGACGAGTCACCGACCATGGCGATAAAGACTAAAAAGAACTCGTCCATGGTAGTCGCGCTCAGGATGCTTTCGCAGGATGACGACGCCATCGGCATGGTATCCACAGGCAGTACTGGTGCAGTACTTACGGGCGCGTCGCTCATAGTCGGCAGGATCTCCGGCGTTTACAGACCCACGCTGATGAGTCAGTTGCCGACGATGAACGGAAGCATAGTTTGTATTACAGACAGCGGCGCCAACATGGATTCGCGTCCCGAGTGGCTTTATCAGTTTGCCGTAATGGGCAGTGCGTATATGAAAGCCGTGACGGGAAAGGACAAGCCTTCCGTCGCGCTTCTCAATGTGGGCACGGAAGATCACAAAGGCAATGCGCTCATACACGAGACTTTTCCGCTTCTGAAAAACAGTGCGCTCAACTTCGTGGGCAATATGGAAGCGCGCGATACTCTGACGGGCAAATACGACGTTGTGGTTTGTGACGGGTATGACGGAAACATACTGCTTAAAGGCAGCGAGGGCGCGGCAAAAATGGTCATGAAGTCGCTTAAAGCCGCAATAATGGGCTCGTTCAGCGCTAAAATAGGTTATCTTTTCATGAAAAAGGCTTTCAAAAAGCTTCGTCATGACATGGACTATAACAATTACGGCGGTGCGCCTTTCCTCGGAATAAAAAAGCCCGTCATCAAGTCGCACGGCTCGTCAAATGCGTCGGCGATAAGGCAGTCGGTAAATCAGCTGCTTAAAATCAAAGAGGGCAATGTTATCGAGATGATAAAGAGCGGCATTGCAGAGGGAGCAAAATGACGGATAATCCCGCTATAACACAAACAGAGAAAATCATCGGATACGCGTTCAAGAACAAAGACCTGCTTGAACGCGCATTTGTTCATTCGTCTTATGCGAACGAACATCGCGTACCGTCGTACGAAAGGCTGGAATTTCTCGGCGACGGCGTTCTCGGGCTGATAATCGCGGAAAAACTCTACTGCGCGAGCGGGGACGAAGGCGTAATGACCGTAAGACGATCGCTCATAGTCTCCAGCGAGCCGCTCGAAGACGTAACGGAAAAGAGCGGGCTGGGCGATCATATAAAATTCGGCAACGGGGAAAAAGCGCATGACCATTCGGACAGCAAGGTGTATGCCGACGTGTTCGAATCGGTGCTCGGCGCGATATATCTCGACGGCGGTTACGAAGAGGCTGTGCGGTTCGTCGACAAGATGCTCGGCGATCGTATAAACGAAGTCATGCGCGCGGGCGACAGCGGAAACGGCAAGGGCGAGTTGCAGGAATACTGCCAGTTTAAAAAAATGGGCGGGATCAGGTACGAGACGCTTTCCGAGAGCAGAAAAAACAACCGTCCGTATTTTACCGTTTGCGTTTACGTCGGAGATAAGCGTCTGGCGGAAGGCTGCGGGTACAGGAAAAAAGAAGCCGAGCACGATGCGGCAAGATCCGCGCTTAAAATCTTAAAGAGGCATAAATAAAATTGCTTTTTCCGTCCGCTTATGTTATAATATCGGCAGCGTGAGGTTTTAACTGTGAAATTCAAAAAGATGGAAATAAACGGATTCAAGTCCTTTGCCGATAAAACTGAGATCAAATTCGGTACGGGCGTTACGGCAATAGTAGGTCCGAACGGTTGCGGCAAGAGCAACGTCGCGGACTCTATCCGTTTCGCGCTCGGCGAGCAGTCGTCCAAGACGCTCCGCGGCGGAAATATGCAGGACGTTATTTTTAACGGTACGGAAAAGCGCAAGTCGCAGTCATTCTGCGAGGTTTCGCTCTATTTCGACAACTCCGAACGCATTTTCAGAGACCTCAATTACGACGAAGTCGTTATCACGCGAAAACTTTTTCGCAGTAACGAAAGCGAATATCAGATAAACAAAGCGACCTGCCGCAGGTCGGATATCATCGAGGCGCTTCGCGACAGCGGCGTCGGGAAGGAAGGTTACTCCATCATCGGTCAGGGCAAGATCGACGAGCTTATCTCGTCCAAGCCCGAAGACCGCCGCAGCATTTTCGATGAAGCCGCGGGAATTTCCAAGTTCAAAGCCAAAAAGATAGACGCGGAACGCAGGCTCGTAAGAACGCGGGACAACCTTTCCCGTATTTCGGACATACTGACCGAAAAAAGCAAGCAGCTTGCTCCTCTCACACGGCAGGCGGAAAACGCGCGCAAATATCTTGCCATATACGAAGAGCTTAAAAATTACGAAATCAATATTTATCTTCACCAATACGAAACCACTACAGATACAAAAAATTTCATCATAGAAAAACGAAACGCTATCATCGAAAAGCTCAGACAGTGCCAGGCGGAAGGTGAAAGAGCCGTTGAAAATTACAACAAAACGATGGCGGAGCTGAATAATACCGACGCAACCATCGCAAAGCACAACGAAGAACTTGTCGAACTGAGCGTCGTATACGAGCGCAACAACGGTGAAATAAATCTCAAGACCAACGACATTGCACACGTCACGGATCAGTACAATGCCGTTCTCTCGGATATCGCAAAATTCGAAGCCGACATCGCCAATGCGGAAAAAATAATAAACGACGGACTTGCGGAAAGAGAAAAACGTTCCGCTCAGCTGAGCGAAGCGCGCGAACGTTCCGAGAAAACGGACAGGGAATGGCGTGAGGTCATGGCAAAGATAGCCGAGTCCGAAGGCATGGAAGAAGAAGGGCACCGCACGCTCGTGGAGGCAATGGAGAAGCTCGGCGACATCAAAGCCAATATGAGCAAGCTCATCGCCGAGCGCGAGTCTCTGGAAACGCAGATAGCGTCGTTGCGCAATAAATCCGAACAACTCGATGCGATAAACGCAGGCAAAAAAAAGACGGCGCAGGCGCTCAAAACCGAGCTTGACGGCGAAAAAAACAAGCGTGCCGAATTGCAGAAACTGCTCGACGCGGATACTCAGAAAAACAATGAAAACATATCGCGGCTCACTTTCAACAACAGCGAGCTTGCGAAAATAAATTCCAAATATTACACGATGATGGAGAGAAAAGACATTTTCTCCAAACTCCGCAACGAAAACGGCGGTTTCGAGCGCAGCGTATCGAGACTGCTTGCTGCCGCGAAAAACGACGCGGGACTGTCGTCGAGGATCGAAGGCGTCGTGGCGCACGTTCTCACCGTGCCGAAGGCATACGAGACCGCAGTGGAAATGGCGCTCGGCGGAGCCGTGCAGAACGTAATAACGCGCACAGAAAACGAAGCCACATATATCATAGATTTTCTTAAAGCGCGCGGTTTCGGGCGTGTGACGTTCCTTCCGCTTTCCACGATAAAACCCAGATACATCCGTGAAGATCTGAAAAATTACATAAATGCGGACGGATGTTTCGGCGTAGCTTCGGATCTTGTATCCTATGACGCGAAATACGACAACATAATCAAATATCTGCTCGGCACCACCGTCATAGTCGACAATATGAAGACGGGAATAAGCATCGCAAGGGCGAGCAGATACGCCTTCAGGATAGTGACGCTTGACGGCGATATCATCAATCCCGCGGGGTCAATTACAGGCGGCAGCAAAAAAGCGGACGTGGCAAACGTCTTTGCTTATGACAGAGAACTGCGCGAAATGGAGGAGCAGCTCGAAGGAGTGAAAGAAAAAATACGCCGCTTTGAATCCGAGATATCGCGCATCACTGCCGAGCAGAACAAACTGACGCTTAGCATCAAAGAACGCTCTTCGGCTCTGCACGACCTCGATGTGAGGATAGCGGCTCACGAACAGCAATACATAAAACTTGTCGGCGAGACCGAAGATGCCGACAGCGAGCTCGGCGAACAGTCCGCGCAGCTGCTTGTCTGGCAGAAGCGCGCGGACGAGATCACCCATGACATAAACTCGGTGGGCGAGCTCGAAGAGATAGTCAAAAACACCAAAGATTCCGCGCAGGACACGAGCGAGAAAAACTCGGGCGTCATCGCGGAATTACGTAAACGCAGCGACGAACTTCATTCCGCGCTTTCTCAGTCGAAACTCGAGATCGCGAACATAGAAAACGAAATCGCGAACATAGACAAAGACGCCGAACGGGTGTCTCGCGCCATAAGCGGCTATAAAGCGGAAATAGACAGGAACAGGGAGACGGCGAACGAATATTCTTCGCGTATCGAGCGGCTCAAAGCCGAGCTTGACGAACTCAGGCTCAGTGTATCCGAAAACGACAGCCAGCGTGTCGTCGAGCTGAAAAAAATGATAAGCGGTTTCGGCGAATATAAACAGAAAGTGCAGGCGGATCTCAACGGATACGATGCGGAAAGACTTCGCCTCAACGCGGAGCTTAACGATCTTACCGAGCAACGAAACGCCGAAGACCTCAAACTTCAGAAAGTCGATACGGATCTCGAACAAATGCAGCAGAGGATAGAGGAAGTGTATAAGCTCACATACGAGCAGTGCCTGCCTCTCAGAAGCGAAAACTTCGACATCGGTCCCGCTATCGAAGAAGCCCGGAAGCTCAGGCGCAGGATAGAAAACCTCGGTCACGTCAACCTTGAAGCGATAGACGAGTGCGAAGCGCTTTTCAACGAATATAACGAAATGGAAAAGCAGCGCGACGACCTTTCCAACGCCGAACGCGACCTTGTGAAGATAATTTCCGATCTTTCCAAGGAAATGAAAACGCAGTTCACCGAAAAGTTCAATCAGATAAACGACAACTTCAAAGTCATTTTCCGCGAGCTTTTCGACGGCGGTACGGCGGAGCTTTCTCTTACCGAACCCGCCGACGGCGAAGATGAGCTCAGTGCCGGCGTCGAGATAAAGGCGCAGCCGCCGCAGAAAAAATTGCAGCTGCTTTCACTGCTTTCGGGCGGTGAGAAGGCAATGACGGCAATAGCGATCCTGTTTGCGATACTTAAACTCAGACCCATGCCGTTCTGCGTGCTCGACGAAATAGAGGCGGCACTCGACGACGCCAACGTCCTTCGTTTCGCGAAATACCTCAAACGGTACAGTCAGGAAACGCAGTTCATAGTCATAACGCACCGTAAACCGACCATGGAGCTTGCCGACGCGCTTTACGGCGTCACCATGGAAGAAAAAGGCGTATCGAAAATGGTATCCGTCAAACTTGCGGACGCTGTCAGGTTTACCGAATAAGGGAGATACCGATGGGAATATTTGCAAAGATAAAGCAAGCGCTTAAAAAGACAAAAGACGCAATAGCTTACAGGCTCAACAAACTTTTCACGGGCGGCGTGCTCAACGACGAATTTTACGACGAGCTGGAAACGATTTTGCTTTCCGCGGACATAGGAAGCGAAACTACGGAAAACATACTCGACGATCTGAAAAAAGCTATTGACAAAAAACATATCACCGATCCCGAAAAAGTCAGAGACGAGCTCAAATCGATAATGCGCGACATACTCGATTTCGAACTTCCAAAAGAAGAATATCCGCTTGTGATACTGGTAGCGGGAGTCAACGGAGTGGGCAAGACGACGTCCATAGGAAAACTCGCGTATAATTATAAAAAAGCGGGTAAAAGCGTAACCATCGTCGCGGCGGATACATTCAGGGCAGCCGCAGCGGATCAGCTTACGATATGGGCGGAGCGCGCGGGCGTGAGGATAGTCAGGCAAAACGAAGGCGCGGACGCAGCCGCCGTCGTATACGACGCTTTGCAGAGCGCAAAAAGCAAAGGCACGGAAGTTACGATAATAGATACCGCAGGCAGGCTCCATAATAAGGTCAATCTCATGGAAGAGCTTAAAAAGATCGACCGCGTGATCGACCGCGAATTTCCCGAAGCCATGCGACTTAATTATATAGTCCTCGACGCTACGACGGGACAGAACGCGTTGTCGCAGGTAGACCTGTTCAACGAAGCGATCGACATCGACGGGATAATCCTTACTAAACTGGACGGAACGGCAAAGGGCGGCGTGGTGCTCGCGATAGCAGGCGAAGAAGAAGTGCCTGTCGTATATATAGGCGTCGGCGAGGGGATCGACGACCTTGAACCGTTCGACATCGACGATTTCGTAAAAGAAATAGTGGACGGAAACTGATAAAAAGTGCGTATGTCAAGTAAAATCGCTTGACACGCGCACTTTTTGTGTATATAATTAAGTGAAAGATCGGGAGGGAAAGATGAAGGATCTGAAAACGGGAATACTTTGCGATCTGTACGGCGCACTCCTGACCGATAAGCAGCGGAGCATGGTAAAAGATTATTTCGACTACGATCTGTCTTTGTCGGAAATAGCCGCTCAGCACGGTATATCGCGGCAGGCTGTCGCGGATACGATCAAGAAATGCGAAAAAACGCTCGTCGATACCGAAAAGTCGCTCGGTTTCTGCGCAAAACTTGCGGAGATAAAGAGCGGGCTTGAGAAAGTTGCCGAGCTTAACCGTTCTCATAAATACGATGAGGCGACCGCCGCTGCGGAAGAACTGCTCGGCGAACTGTAATGAGGTGAAAATGGGAGTATTTTCGGGACTCGGAGAAAAACTCAAACACGTATTTTCCAAAATATCCAACAGAGGCAAGCTTGACGAGTACGAGATCAAGCAGGCTATGCGAGAGATCAGGATAGCTTTGCTCGAAGCCGACGTCAATTATAACGTCGTAAAGGATTTCGTCGCGAAAGTAAGCGAACGTGCCAACGGCGAGGAGATAACAAAGAGCGTTACGCCCGGGCAGCAGGTGATCAAGATCGTCAACGACGAGCTTGTAGAGCTTATGGGCGCGAAAAACTCCAAGCTGGAAGTTGCGAGCAAGCCGCCTACCGTCATTATGATGTGCGGATTGCAGGGCGCGGGTAAAACCACCATGTGCGGTAAGCTCGGCGCATTGCTTAAAAAACAGGGCAAAAAGCCGTTGCTTGCGGCATGCGACATTTACCGCCCAGCGGCAATAAATCAGCTTAAAGTCGTGGGTAAGAACGTATCCGTCGAAGTGTTCGAAATGGGTACGCAAAATCCGCGCAAGATAGCCGAACAAGCGGTAAAATACGCCTCGTCACAAGGGTTCGATACGGTTATCATAGATACCGCGGGTCGTCTGCATATAAACGACGACCTGATGAAAGAACTCGAAGACATAAAAAAGGCAGTCAAGCCTACCGAGATCCTGCTCACCGTCGACGCGATGACGGGTCAGGACGCTGTCACCGTCGCGACTACTTTCAACAACAGGCTGGACATAACGGGCGTTATTCTTACGAAACTCGACGGCGACACGCGCGGCGGCGCGGCGCTTTCGATACGCGCCGTTACCGGCAAACCGATAAAGTTCTGCGGCACGGGTGAAAAAGCGGGTGATATAGAACCTTTTTACCCCGACAGAATGGCGAACAGGATACTCGGTATGGGCGACATCGTTTCTCTCGTCGAGAAAGCTCAGGAAGCCATGGACGAAGAGACGATGCGAAAAATGGAAAAGCGCGTCAAAGACGCCACTTTCACTCTCGACGATTTCCTCGTACAGTTCGAATCGCTTAAAAAAATGGGCGGCATCGGCGAAGTAATGCAAATGCTTCCGGGTATGGGGCGGTTCAATCTCAGCGAAAAGGATATCGACGAAAAGCGTATCGAGAAATTCAAAGCCATCATAAGCTCGATGACCAAAAAAGAACGCGAGCACCCCGAAATAGTCAAATCTTCGCGGCGCAAACGCATAAGCGCGGGCAGCGGCACGACGATACAGGACGTAAATCAGCTGCTCAAACAATTCGATCAGACGCGCGACCTCATGCGCAAGATGAAAAACAATAAAGGCAGACTGCCTTTCTGATAACGATCACAATCAAGGAGAATATAAAAATGGTTAAAATCAGACTTACGAGAATGGGTGACAAAAAATCGCCTTTCTACCGCATCGTCGTTGCCGACGAGCGCGCTCCCAGAGACGGACGTTTCATCGACATCGTCGGAACGTACAATCCGCTTGCTTCGCCCGCAGAAGTAAAGATCGACGCGGAAAAAGCTACTCAGTGGCTTAAAAACGGCGCTCAGCCCACCGATACCGTCAAAGCGCTTCTTATTCAGAGTAACGTCATCCCCGCAGGAAAGAGACCTCCCGCAAAGACCGGTAAGAAAAAGACCGATAAAGAAGGTTGATCATGCATGAGTTGGTCGAATTCCTCATAAACAGTCTTGTTGACGATAAATCGGCGGTGAAAGTGGAGATCGCGGGCGAGACCATAAACGTGACCGTTTCCAAAGAAGATATGGGTAAGATAATCGGGAAACAGGGACGTACGGCAAAAGCGATCAGAACGATCGTAAAAGCCGCCGCGGCAAAAGACTGTAAAAAATTCAACGTGGAACTTATCGAAGTTTAATTTGAAGATAACAATAGGCGAAATCGTAAAAGCACAAGGTCTGCGCGGTGAAGTCAAGATCAGACCAATGACCGACGACCTTGTGCGATTCGGACGCCTCTCATCCGTAATGGTGGGGGGTATTCCTTTCAGACTCCGTTCGGCAAACGTGCGGGGCGATTTCGTTTATTTGTCGTTTTACGGCGTCGACGACAGAAACGCCGCTGAAGTGCTCGTCGGAAAATCGATAGAGATTGACAGATCTCAGGCTAAAAAACTCGAGGAAGGCGAGTATTTCGCAGTCGATCTCATCGGTTGCAAAGTATACCTTTCGGACGGGGAATATCTCGGAGTTCTCGAAAGGATAGACAATTTCGGTTCCGCGGATATTTTCACCGTAAAAGGCACAAAAACAGTAAGGTTTCCGTTCCTGTCGCGGCTCGGTCTGCGCTATGAAGCGGAAGCAAAAAAAATAACGATAGAAAAAGACAGATTCGAAGAGGTGTGCTGCTATGAAGATTGACATACTCACACTTTTTCCCGATATGTTTGCTCCTTTACATCAGAGCATAACGGGCAGAGCGGAAGCGGCAGGTATAGTAAGCATAAACGCTGTTGACATCCGCGCCTACACCAAGGACAAGCACGGCAAATGCGACGATCTGCCTTACGGCGGCGGAGCGGGAATGGTAATGACTCCTCAGCCCATCGTAGACTGCGTTCGCGCGGCGGATCCCGATAGCGCGGCGCGGCGTATCTATATGTCGCCGAGAGGAAGAACGCTCACATCGGACATAGCACGCGAACTGTCCCGCGAAAAACATCTTTTATTTTTATGCGGACATTATGAGGGTGTGGATCAGCGCGCAATCGATATATGCGGGTTCGAAGAGCTTTCCATCGGAGACTATGTGCTTACTGGCGGAGAACTCGCCGCAATGGTGACGGTGGACGCATTGCTGCGGTTTGTGCCGGGCGTACTCGGAAGCGAGGAAAGCGCTGTAGAGGAAAGTTTTTCAGAGGGTCTGCTCGAGTATCCTCAATATACCCGCCCCGCAGTATTCGAAGGGCGGGAAGTCCCAGAGGTACTGCTTTCGGGACATCACGAAAACATAAATAAGTGGCGCAGACGGATGGCGGAAGACATCACGCGCGAGCGCCGACCCGATCTTAAAAATGACGATTAACTGGTTCCCCGGACATATGAACAGATCCCTCCGCGAGATGGAGGAAAAAATAAGGCTCGTTGACGCCGTGATATATGTTCTCGACGCGCGGGCTCCGTTTTCCTGCATAAATCCCGCGTTCGGAAAACTCATTGCCGACAGACCCGTGATATATACTCTGAACAAAGCCGACACTGTATCCGAAAGCGACCTTGCTCCTTGGATCGACAGATTGTCCGCAGGCAACGCAAAGGCCGTCAGAATGAATTCCACGGCTTCAGGCGCGGCTAAAATAATAGCGGACAAGCTTTTTACGCTCTGCGCCGAGAAGATCGAACGCAAAAAAGCGCGCGGCATAAAAGCCGTAATACGCGCTATGGTAATAGGCGTTCCCAATTCGGGAAAGTCGACCCTCATAAACAATCTTTGCGGTAAATCAAAGACCGTTACGGGGAACAGAGCCGGCGTTACGCGCGCTCAGCAATGGGTCAAAATAACGCCGTATCTCGAAGTGCTCGATACTCCGGGAACACTTTATCCAAAACTCGACGACATGAACGTAGCGCTCAACCTCGCGTTTATAGGAAGCATAAAAGACGAAGTAGTCGATATATACGAACTCGCGCTCGAACTTGTCAAAAAGCTGTATTCGGAAGGGGACGCTTTGCAAAAGCGTTACGGCGCGGAACTTTGCGGAGATGCGGTAAAAGATCTTTCCGCCATCGCGCTGAAACGCGGCTTGCTCATAAAGGGCGGACAGCCCGATACCGAACGCGCTGCGGCAGCCGTGATAGACGATTTCCGTAAAGGCAGAATGGGAAAGATCATGCTGGAAAAGGCGGGAAAGAAATGACGACTGAGGAACTTTTCGATTTCGATAAAACTTACGGTACACTCGTCGCGGGTGTCGACGAAGCGGGAAGAGGTCCGCTCGCCGGACCCGTAGTCGCGGCGTGCTGCGTGCCTTGCGGGATATATATCGAAGGGATAAACGACAGCAAAAAAATAAGCGAACCTAAGCGGGAAGCTTTATACGAGCTCATTACGACATCAGGAATGAAATTTGCCGTCGGCATAGTCGACGAAATTACGATCGACGAAATAAATATACTTAACGCCACAAAAAAAGCAATGGAAAATTGCGTAAAATCGCTTGATATTATGCCTGACATAGTATTGATAGACGCCGTAAAAGGGCTGGATCTGCCTTACCGGCAACAAGCTATCGTCAAAGCGGACGCTAAAAGCTACGCCGTTGCCGCAGCCAGCATAATAGCAAAAGTAACGCGTGACAGGATAATGCGAGGCTATGACGAAGAATTTCCGATGTACGGCTTCGCGAAGCATAAGGGATACGGTACTGCCGCACATATTGCGGCAATAAGGCAGTACGGACCGTGCAGGATACACCGCAGATCGTTTATAGGGAATTTTACGGATGAGCAAGCATGATAACAAACTGCGCGGCAATGCGGGAGAGCGTATTGCCGAAGCGTATCTTAAAAAGCAGGGATACAGGATAATATCGCGCAATTTCACCACGGATTCGGGGGAGATCGATCTTATCGTGACCGATGACGAAACTCTTGTTTTTGTGGAAGTGAAAGCCAGACAAAGCGATGAATTCGGTTTTCCGTCCGAAGCGGTAGACCTTCATAAGCAACGTAAGATCAGCATGGTGGCTTCTCAGTACATAAAGAAGAATATGCTGTTCGGTGCGCCTGTAAGGTTCGACGTCGTCGAAGTCTATCTTGGAACGGGCGAAACCAACCATGTAATCAACGCGTTCGAAAGCTATCTTAGATACTGACACTTTTTTCCGTGCCAAAACGTATATAATATGTTATGGCGGAAAAACATATTGACGTCAGCGTCATAAAACATAACGCCGCAAAAATTGCGGATACTGCAAAACTCATTGCCGTCGTTAAAGCGGACGCATACGGACACGGCGCTTTGAAAATCGCCAAAGCCGTTGAAAGCATGGTCGCGGGGTTTGCCGTCGCGAGTGCGGAAGAAGCCGAAACGCTTGCCGACGCAGGGATCGGAAAAGACATCATCGTTTTCGGCACAACCTTGCCTTACCGTCACAGAAAAAACATAATTCGTTCGGTGACGGAAACCGGCGAAGACGTAGCAGAGGGCGAGCGCGTGGCCGTAAAGATAGATACGGGCATGCACCGCTACGGTGTAGCGCCCGAAGACGCACCGCAGCTTATTGACCGGCTAAATGAAAAGGGTGCTCTTCATTCGGTCTATACGCACCTGCGTTGTCCGTCGGACGCTGCGATAACGGAAAAACAATATGCGTTATTCAACGCTTGTACGGCAGGAGCGGATTGCATAAGACACGTGGCGGCAAGCCGCGGGTTACAATACGAAAAAACATATCGGAACGGAACGGTCAGGTGCGGCATAGCGCTTTACGGCGGGATAAAACCGTTCAGGCAAGCAATGAGCATATACGGCAAAGTGCAGTGCGTCAAAAGCGTGCCGCGCGGCGAAGGCACGGGATACGGCAACGGGATACTTGATTACGATACTTTCGTTGCAGCCGTTGACATAGGCTATGCCGACGGCTATCGCAGGACGGACGCGGAAAGATATGTTTTTCTCGGCGGCAAGCGCCGTAAAGTCATATCCGTATGCATGGATTGCACATTGGTCGAGGCGGACGCGTCCGTAAAAGCGGGCGACGTTGCGGAATTCCTCGGCAAGCACATAAGCGCGGATGAGCTTTCTTCGGCATGGGGCACCGATCCTTACGAGCTTTTTACGACTTTCGGGAGAGGACTCAAAATTTCGTACGACGAATGAATATCGGAAATGGATAAAAAAAATATAAGAAAAATTTATAAGCAGTTAAGAAAAAACGTAACGGACAGATCGGAAAAGGAAAAAGCCATTACGGACAAACTGCTTTGCGAGATCAAAGGCGCAAAATCCGTGTTTATCTATGAGTCTATAGGCGGCGAGGTAAGTACCGAAAAGATGATCGAACTTATCGGCAAAAACGCGGACGTTTATGTGCCCGAAGTCTGCGGCGAAGATATGGCGCTGCTCGGACGTAAAGGCGGCTATGCGGACAAGCCTTGCGACGTGACGGTAGTGCCGCTCATTGCTTTCGACGAAAAACTCAACCGAATAGGATTCGGCGGCGGATATTATGACAGATATCTTTCGCGCAACGCAACAAAAGCAATAGGAATAGCTTTCGATGAGCAGCAATGCGATGACATAGAACCCGAAGAGACGGATGTCGCACTCGATATGATAATAACGCCCACGCGCGTATTGGAGAAATAATGCGTATAATTAGCGGTAAATACAGAGGTAAACGGCTGATGGCGCCCGAGGGTAAGACGACGCGTCCTACTTCGGACAAAGTGCGCGAAAGCGTGTTCAATATCCTCATATCGCACGGCGAACTCGGCGCAAATGTGCTCGATCTTTTCGCGGGTACGGGCGCGTTGGGGATAGAGGCACTCAGCCGAGGCGCGGAAACCGCGCTTTTCGTGGATAAAAGTCCCGAGGCGGCTTCCGTTGTAAAAAAGAACCTTGCAAACATGGGAGTTACGATGCCCGTATACAATACCGACTGGAAAGTCGCGGTCAGAAAACTGGCAGGCAGAAAATTCGATCTTATTTTTCTCGATCCGCCTTACGCTCTCGGCATAGAAAGCGAATTGATCCGTAATATAAAAGCCGCCGACCTGCTGACCGACGACGGTTGTATCGTGCTCGAGCACTCAAGCTCGGTAACTGGCTTCGACGTCTGCGGTTACGAAGCGGATACCCGCGTATATTCGGACACTTCGGTAACTTTCCTCAGGAGAAAAAACGATGAAAGGTAAGGTTTGCGTTTTCCCGGGTTCGTTCAATCCTTTTACGCTCGGACATCTTGACGTGGTGAAAGGCGCACTGGAACGCTTCGATAACGTAATAATAGCAGTCGCGGAAATAACTTATAAAGCGGACGCGCCGAGTGCGGAAATACGTGCGGAAATAGCCGAAAAATCGCTTGACGGATTGCATGGAACAAGCGTAGAATGTTTCGGAGGGATGCTGACCGATTATCTCGCGGCAAAAGGTTGTGACTATATAGTCAGGGGGATTCGCGACGAAAAGGACAAGGCGTATGAAAAGGACCTTCTTGACTTTTACAGAAAGTCAGACGAGAGGATCGACGCTTTGTATATCGGGGCGTCACACCCTTACATCTCTTCCGCCGCGGTGAGGGAACTCATAAGGACCGCCCCCGAAGAACTTAAAAAGTACGTTACCGCAAACATTATAGCGGATATAATTAAAATTTACGCAAAATAATTTTTACGACAGAGGATATAAAAAATGTTCGAGATTGTGAAAAAAGTCATGGCAGCGGATGAAGCCAAGTCGGCTATCCCCATGACGCCTGAGCTTGTAGCGATAAAAAACAGACGCGACGAAGAACTTCGCAGAATAATAGACGGCAGTGACAAACGCAAGGTGATAATCATAGGACCTTGCAGCGCTGATAACGAAGACGCCGTCGTCGATTATGTCACGCGACTTGCCAAAATTTCGGAAGAAGTCAAGGATAAATTCATGCTCGTTCCGCGCATTTATACCGAAAAACCGAGGACAAAGGGCGAGGGATATAAGGGAATGTTCCACAGTCCCAATCCTCACTCACATTCGACGGATATACAGCAGGGAATACTCAATCTTCGTCATATGCATGTAAGAGCAATACGCGAAAGCGGACTTACGGGCGCGGACGAGATGCTTTACCCCGATAATCTCGACTATGTTTCGGACATACTGTCCTATATAGCCGTGGGTGCGCGCAGCACGGAAAACCAGCAGCACAGACTCGTCGCGAGCGGGATCGACGTACCAGTCGGAATAAAAAACCCCATGAACGGAAGTTTCACCGTTACTCTGAATTCCATTTATGCGGCGCAAATACCCAACGAATTCAAATACGGCGGATATCAGGTTAAAACCACGGGAAACAAATACGCTCACGCCGTACTCAGAGGCGTTGTGGACGTTTACGGAAACAACATACCCAATTATCATTACGAAGACGTAATAAAATTTTACGAACTGTATCTCAGTCAGCATCTTGCCAATCCCGCGGTAATAATAGATACAAACCACTCCAACAGCGGAAAAAATCCCTATGAGCAGATAAGGATCGCAAAGGAAATATTCGAAAATATGCGCTACGATAACTTCAACAATATCGTAAAAGGGCTTTTGATCGAAAGTTATATCGTGGACGGAAATCAAAGCATAGACGGTTGCGAATACGGTAAATCGGTCACCGACGCATGCCTCGGCTGGGAAAAATCAGAAAGACTCATACGCGAGCTCGCGGATATGATATAATAATTTGGACGCATAAAAAGGACTCACGACCGTGCGTCCTTTTTAAGTGTTTTGCTAAAATCATAAGTGATTTTTTTCGGAGATTTTCCGAAAAATTTATATTGCGCCGTTAAACGCAGCGCATAAACAACGTGAAAGTATTATGCGCGAAAGGAAAAGACAGGCACATAAATTATACTCTGAGCAACTTTCTGTAAAAAGGATTGCCGTCAGTGCGCGTTATAAGAGAGTAAATTTCTGCCGCACGCTTGTCCGTCAGGTAATGCGGAAGATATTTTTCGGGGATATGTTTTTCTCCCGCTTTGTTCACGATTATACTTTCGGGCATACGGCTCAGCATTTCCGCGGCGTCGTTGCGTATCCCTATCAGTCTTGCGAACGCGTAACCGTCGTATTGCATGTCGCGCGTTATGCCGAGGAGAGCATGAAGGCATATACGCATTATCCTGCTGCGGGTAAATCGCGCGGTAACAGCAGAGCGTATCATTTCGTCGTAGTCGCTGATTTTTTCAGCAAGCGATCTGAGTTTATATTCGAATCCTTCCGCACAGTCGGCAACGGAAGCGAGCTTTTCCGTGTCCGTCGTGCGTAAAGTATGCATTATAAGCGTACCCAATTCGCCGTAGCGGACGCGGTGCGAGGCAATGGCGTCGGAATATGCCGCAAACGACACGTCGGGCATTGCCTTAGCTATCGCCGCGGGATCGTTACAGACGCGTATCGCCGAAGCGGATGAATATTTCCCGCGCATTTCGTCGGAAATGTCTCCGCCTATGCGCTTTACCGGCATAAAACGTATCTTGCTGTTCGTCTGGAGCAGCGCTTTCGCATAAGCAACGGCAAGTATGTTGTTCGGCTTGGTAAGCACGCCGTATATTTTTTCCGTGTCACAGCCCGATTCTTCCGCGCTGACGCGGGTCAGAGCCTTTGCGTAAGATAAACCTTCCGACAGATAGTTTTTAAGCCCGTTTTTGAAAGATTCGCTTTCGAATGCCTGTAATTTCGCTATGTGTGTGATAATATCTGCGTCGTCGATTTCAGTGCCCATGACGAGCGCGGTAACATTATTTATCGTATTGAGGATATTGACGGCGCCGTATGCGAAACGCTCGCCAGATGCCGTCGCATATATCGCAGGCAGCTCTATGACGGCGTCCGCGCCGCACATGAGTGCGCAGAACGCGCGGACATATTCGTCGGCATAGGCGGGGATGGCGCGCTGAACAAAGTCACCGCTCATGAGCGCTATGACTTTGTCGCATCCGCTTATTTCGCGTGCGCGGCGAAAAATATATTCGTGTCCGTAGTGCAGGGGATTAAGTTCGCAAATCACTGCGCAATATTGCATATTTTCTCCTTTGTTGCGCATTAAAAAGTAAGAAAAACAATTTACTTTTATTACCTTTTGTTTTATAATTTGATTATAACACACAACATACAAAATTACAAGGAGTTTATTCATTTATGGCAAGCTATCTTGATATTATCAAACGCAAAGCCGCGTCCCTCGGTAAAACGATAGTCCTTTGCGAAGGTGAAGACAAACGCGTAGTCGACGCCGCAGTCAAGATCACCGAAGAAGGCATTGCAAAGATCGTTCTTATCGGTAACGAAGAAGAATGCAAACGCGTCGCACCCGACGCAGATCTCACGGGCATAACGCTTATCGATCCCGCTACGAGCGAGCTGACGGCAAAGTATGCGAAAATACTTTATGAAGCGCGTAAAGAGAAAGGCATGACGGAGAGCCTTGCTGCGGAAGCGGCAAAAGACCGCACCATGTTCGGCGCGCTTATGCTCAAAGCAGGAGACGTGGACGGATACGTTTCGGGAGCCTGCCATTCGACGGCAAACACGCTCCGCCCCGGACTTCAGGTGATAAAGACCGCTCCGGGTACAAAACTCGTATCCAGCTGCTTTATAATGATCGCGCCCGAATGCGGCAACGAATATTGCAAAGACGGCGTGTTCGTGTTCGCCGATTGCGCGCTTAATATCTGTCCCACGGCAGAGCAGCTTGCCGACATCGCAGCGGCTTCCGCCGAAACGGGAAAAACGATAGCAGGCATAGACCCGAAAGTCGCGATGCTTTCGTTCTCCACCAAAGGATCGGGCAACGATGCGAAATTCTATAATACCGTGGACAAGGTCCAGAAAGCCGTCGCCTATGCCAAGGAAAACTATCCCGCACTTAAACTTGACGGCGAGTTCCAGTTCGATGCGGCTCTCGTGCCGAAGGTCGCTGCGCTCAAAGCTCCGGGAAGCGAAGTCGCGGGCAACGCAAACGTGTTCGTATTCCCCGACATAAACGCAGGAAACATAGGATACAAGATAGCGGAAAGACTTGGCGGTTTCGTCGCAGTCGGTCCTATATGCCAGGGATTCGCAAAACCTCTCAACGACCTTTCGAGAGGATGCTGCACGGAAGACATCGTTCTTACTGTCGCAGTGACCGCGCTTCAGGCAGGTGCAAATAAATAATATCGGGGGGAAATATGAAAATACTCGTTATAAATGCAGGAAGTTCTTCACTTAAATACCGCCTTTTTGAAATGGAAACCGAAAAAGTGCTTGCAAAGGGCGTCGCGGACAGGATCGGTATAGGCAATTCGTTCGTTAAACACACAGGTAAAAAGGAAGTCGTTATCGAAAGAGACCTTCCTACTCACGAAGAAGCAATAAAACTCGTTCTTTCCGTACTCACGGATCCCGAGACGGGAGTGATAAACAGTGCGCGCGAGATATCCGCCGTCGGACACCGCGTTGTCGCAGGCGGGGAATATTTCACCGAAAGCGCGCTCGTTACCGATGAAACTCGCGAAAAAATCAAAGAAATCATAGAGCTTGCGCCCCTTCATATGCCTGCTTGTCTTATGGGTATCGACGCGTGCAGAAAAGTCATGCCCGACATTCCTCACGTACTCGTTTTCGATACTTCTTTCCACAGCACCATGCCCGACGTCGCCAAACTCTACGGCATCGATTACGACGATTATAAAGAGCTTAAGATCAGGCGTTACGGCGCGCACGGCATCAGTCATCAGTTTATAAGCGAAGAGGCGGCTAAAATAATAGGAAGAAAGCATTTCAAACTTATCGTTTGCCATCTCGGCAACGGCGCAAGCCTTTCGGCGGTGGAAAACGGTAAGTGCATCGATACCACGATGGGATTCACTCCGCTCGAGGGACTTATCATGGGAACGAGAAGCGGCGACATAGATCCGTCCGTCGTTCAGTATCTCGCTCACAAAAAGGGCTGGGACGTTTCGCAGGTCATATCTTACCTCAATAAAAATTGCGGCGTAAAAGGTATAAGCGGCGTAAGCAGCGATTTCCGTGACCTTACCGCCGCGGCGGCTGCCGGAAACGAGCGCGCAGAGCTTGCTCTCGATATGTTCTCGTATCGCGTCAAAAAATATATAGGCGCGTACTCTGCGGCAATGGACGGCGTCGACATGATAGCGTTTACCGCAGGTATAGGCGAAAATACTCCGGAAGTACGTCAGCGCGTGCTTGATAAAATGGATTATCTCGGAGTGGAATATGACAAGGAGCTTAATTATAATTGTCCGCGCGGCGAAGTCGTTAAACTCTCCACGAAAAATTCCAAAGTACTCGTTTATATCATACCTACAAACGAAGAGCTTGTCATCGCAAGAGAAACGCTTAGATTCGCAAAATAATGAAAGCGTTCTCCGTAATAAAAAATTTCATATCGCGAATGTTGTATCCCGAAAACATAACGTGCGCGGTATGCGGAAACGAACTTGACGGGAGCAGTCGCGACGGACTTTGTCGGGACTGCTCCGTTCCGTATCTGACTTCCTTTTGCGAGCATTGCGGACGCGCGTTAAAAAGCGACGGAAAAAGATTTTGCGACGCATGTCTTTATATCGACAGGGAAAACGACCGTTTCGACGCGGCACGAGCGCCTTACAGATATGCCGAAGAAAGCGTACATAAACTGGTTTGGAAGCTCAAGTACGGAGGGAATCCGTATTATGCAAAGATTATGGCGCGTAAAATGGCGGACTTTGCGAAAGAACTTATCGCGTCATGCGATTGTCTGACGTACGTACCCTTGCATCCGAAGAAGGAGCGTTTGCGTACGTATAATCAGTCCGAGCGCCTCGCTCATTACATATCCGAATTCACGGGGAAACCCGTTGAATGTCTGTTAAGCAAGACGGTGTATTCCGAAAAGTCCGCATCGGGTCTCGGCAGGAAAGACCGTCTCGAGCTTATCCGCGGAAGTTTCGGGCTTGTCGGCGACGTTCGCAAACGCCATATCATGCTGATCGACGATGTGTTTACGACAGGCGCGACGGCAGGCGAATGTGCAAGAGTGCTCAAAGAAGGGAAGGCAGCCGCCGTATACGTACTGACATATGCGACTTCGGACGGGGACAAAGAGGTCACTTTCGATCCGTCAGATGACGACGAGATCATAAAGAAATTTCTTAAAAACGAAAAAATAAAATGAAGGACGGCATCAGCCGTCCTTTTTGAATTCGTCTTTCATCATTCCGAGTATGCGGTTTTCCAGCCGCGATATCTGCACTTGAGAAACGCCCATTTCCCGCGCTACTTCGCATTGTGTAGAACCGCGGAAGTATCGCAGAAGGATTATTTTTCTGTCACGCTCAGGCAAAGAACGTATAAGATCTTTCAGCATGATACGGTCGATATTGTCGTTTTCACTGACAGGCGACGAAAGCTTATCGATTATCGGTCTGTTTTTTTCGTCGTCCTGATCGTCATAAATGGATAGCGGCATTTTTGCACTGTCAAGAATAAAGACTATATCCTGCGCATCCATGGAAAACTCGGTTGAGATCTCTTCGACAGAAGGGGAAGTTCCGTGGCTCTGGCGATAATTTTCGATATATGCGTTGATTTTTGCGGCATCGCTTTTAACCGAACGCGAAACTTTGATATACCCGTCGTCGCGAAGATAGCGTTTTACTTCGCCCGTTATCATCGGAACGGCATAAGTGGAAAAACGTACGTTGAAATCGAAAGAAAAATTTTTAATCGCTTTGAGAAAGCCTATACAGCCGAGTTGATAAAGGTCGTCATATTCTATCCCTCGACCCTTGTAACGGCGTATTATGCTTTTTATCAGCGGCGAGTTTTCGGTTATAAGTACGGTCTTTGCGTTTTCGTCTCCCGATTGCGCCAATTTTATCAATTTTTCGACTTCATCCTGACTGAGCATTACGCCGCGCTAACTCCTATATTTTTCTTTTAAGCGATTTCGACATCGTGACTCTGAGCCCGCCGCTCTCCTTGTTTTCGACAGTAAGCGTATCCATGAATGTTTCCATTATGGTGAAACCCATTCCCGAACGGTCTTCGTCTTTACAGGTCGTAAAGAAGGGCATACGCGCGGCGTCTATGTCTTCGATCCCGACGCCGTCGTCTTCTATCGCTATATGTAAATTCTCGTCTTCGATTTCGGCTTTAAGAGTTATGTCGCCGACTTTGCCGTCAGGGTAGCCGTGTACGACGCAGTTCGTGACGGCTTCGCTGACCGCGGTCTTTATGTCTCCGAGCTCGTCAATCGTCGGATTGAGTTCCACGGCGAAGAAAGCCACGATGCTTCGGGCAAGCGCTTCGTTTTTGCTCAGTGCGGGCATTTTTACAGTTATTTTGTTATTCATATTGTCAGATGACTCCTATGCCGTTTCGATTTTGGGCATTATGGTATAAATACCCGAAAGTTTAAGTATCTTGTCCACCGTCGGATTAGGACCGCAGATAAAAAAAGCCACCGGTCTGCCGACGAATTTTTTATACCTGCCGACAAGCACGCCTATACCCGACGAGTCCATGAAAGAAAGTCCCGACATATCCATTATCACTCGTTTCGCCTGTGAAAGAGATATGTTGTCGTCGAGGGATCTGCGGAGTTTTTCGGCTGAATTTTCGTCAAGTTCGCCGTAACAGGTAACTTTTAAGGTACTGCCCGAACGGTTGTAAATTATCTCCATTTTTTAACCTCACGCTTGAAAAAAGCAGGCGCGGATCGGACCCGCGTCAATATCAATTCTACATTACCGTGCGCAAAGAAAAATAAAAATTGTTGACGAAACGGGCGGTATCGTGGCGAAAACAAAAAATAAAATTTTGTTTCAAAAATTATGAAAAATGGGGCTAATTTTCTTGACACGAACACTCAAATATAGTATATTATTCGAGCAAGTCAAGTGCGTCTTGTCCGTGGGCCTTTAGCTCAGTTGGTTAGAGCAACCGGCTCATAACCGGTCGGTCCGGGGTTCGAGTCCCTGAAGGCCCACCACTAAATTTTTTTATATTCCATGCATATTATGGCCTGGTAGTTCAGTTGGTTAGAACGCTAGCCTGTCACGCTAGAGGTCGTGGGTTCGAGTCCCATCCAGGTCGCCATTTTTATGCCTTGGTAGCTCAGTCGGTAGAGCAAGGGACTGAAAATCCCTGTGTCGGTGGTTCGATTCCGCCCTAAGGCACCAAAACCGGTTGTACGAATATGCACCGCCAGGTGCATATTCGACAATATGCTGGTGTAGCTCAATTGGTAGAGCAGCTGACTTGTAATCAGCAGGTTGCGGGTTCAAGTCCCATCGCCAGCTCCATTAAATTCATAAGGACGGGTTCCCGAGTGGCCAAAGGGAGCAGACTGTAAATCTGCCAGCTCCGCTTTCGGTGGTTCGAATCCACCCCCGTCCACCAAGAAACGGTAAGCGATCTTGCTTGCCGTTTCTTTTATGGATTTAGCAAAAAAAATGAGTACAACTTAAAGTTGCGGAATTAGAATTTTGAAGATATAAGATAGAACCTCGTGAATTGAAAACACTATATTACTTACAATTCCATTTCATATGTGCTTAATTGTTTATATAGTTATTTCCCTCTGTCATTTTTTATCCTCCGAACGTGTTTTATTGCTTGACAAACAGCTCACGTTGTTTATCTTTATAAGTTCGATGTCTATTTGTTTATTTCATCGGCTTTAACCTCTATCAGCACCTCCGCTATGGCGGTGCTTTCTTTTTATACAATCAGTACCACGCGTTGAACGCGTGGTACTGATTGCCTTTGACCGAAATTTTTAACGATCTTCATGTACATTTCGGCTGAGCCGAACAAAAAAACATGAAATATCAATTATTTTTCTACAAATAAATGGAAGATTGTTATATTGTTTCGGAAAATTTTTATTGCCTATAAAAAAATTGTCGGATATAATGTAAACGAATTACGGATAAAGCCAAAACCGTAATAAAAAAATATTCAGGAGGAAATGTGGCATGGCAAAGAAAAGGATGAAAACCCCGATATTCATGACGTTATGGATCGCATTGACGGTCGTATTGCTTGCTCTGGGTATTGCGGTCAATCTTATTGCTACGACTTTTTCCGATGTTTTTACTTCACTTTTCAGCTGGGAAAGAGGGAAAAGCGAGTCCGTACCCATAGAGGGGACGGAAAATTGGGATACAAATTATTATTCCTACAAGGCAAAATCGCTTGAAGAAGCGACTGCAAACGCAAACAAACTCGTGGAAAGAATTTGTAACGAAGGATTTGTCCTTCTCAAAAACAACGACAGGAGCGACACCGCAGGGAAGAAAGTTTTGCCGCTCGACCCCGCAAGCGAACATGTCGCAATGTACGGACGGGCGAGCGTGGATCCCATTCTCGGTGGATCGGGTTCGGGTAATGCAGGAAGTGCAAAAGTTATAATTAAACCTTATGACGCACTTACTGCAAGCGATTTTACCGTAAATCAAGACGTATATAATTTTTTCAATAGCAATTATACAAAATACGATAAATGTTCGATATCAATGGACAATTATGACGGATCTACCTTCTTTATAGGCGAGATCCCTACGTCCGCATACACCGGTTTCACTCCGGTTTCTACCGAAACTGCAATAGTATTCATCGGCAGAGGCGGCGGTGAAGGTTGGGATCTTTCCACCAATCTCAAGCAAGCCGCGCAGACCAGCGCGTCCAAAGAGAAAATAACCAAAAATGCAAACACCGCTGCAGAAGTCGCAAATTATACCGACGATCAGCATCAGCTTGAACTTTCCAAAGAAGAAAAGGATATGATCAAGTATGCAAAAGAAAACTATGCGAATACCGTAGTAGTCATAAATTCTTCGCACGCAATGGAACTCGGACCTATTGCCGACGATAGCAGCGAATATTCTGCCGACGCTATACTCTGGATAGGCTCAACGGGCGCAGAGGGTTGCAGATCGCTCGGAAACATACTCAGCGGCGACGTAAATCCGTCCGGCAGACTTGCCGACATATACGCTGCCGACTTTACGGCAGATCCTTCTTTTAAAAACGAGGGTATATTCGAATACACCGGCATAGGTGAAAACGATATTGCCGCAGGCAACGCAAACCAGAAACGTGCGTTTGCAATGCAATACGAAGAGGGAATATACGTTGGTTATAAGTATTACGAGACCGCTGATACCGAAGCGAAAAACGGCAATTATGACGGCTTCGATTACGACAGCGCAGTCGTGTATCCCTTCGGATACGGACTGAGTTATTCTGACTTCACTCAGACTATAACTTCGTCCGATACTTCCGGCGACAGTGTGAGCGTTACGGTAAGCGTCACAAATAATAGCGAAACGACAGGAAAGGAAGTAATACAGCTTTATTACACTCCGCCTTATACGTCGGGCGGTATAGAAAAAGCAAGCGTTAACCTCATAGCCGTCGACAAAGTGGAAGTTCCCGCACATGAGACGGTAACGAGAACGCTTACCTTTGCAAAAGAAGATCTCGCTTCTTACGATTACAAAAGGACAAAGACCGAAAACGGCGGCTATGTGCTTGAAAAAGGAACTTATGAAATAAGTCTCAGGACGGATTCCCATACTCTTGCCGACGGTGAACTGAATAAAATTTCCTTTACCGTAAATAACGATATTATTTATGAAGGTAATAATAAGCGTTCGAGTGATGAAATAGCCGCAGAAAACCGTTTCGACGATGTATCTACAATGATGAAAGATACGGTTCAGTCGGGCTATGCACTCAATTTTTCAAGAGCGGATTTTGCTGCCACTTTCCCCACGACGCCTACGGCGGCTGATCTCGACGCAGCTAACATAACCGTATTGGCACAGCAAAACGGCGGAACCACCGTAAAAGCGGGACTTGCCGAATTCAGCGCCGCAACCGATCCTACGCTCGGTAACGTAAGTACGTCGAAAATATACTCCGCAACCGCACCCGAAATGAACGGTAACAACGGAACTAAATTCTCCGATCTGCGCGGCAAAGATTATGACGATACCGCATGGGAACAGCTGCTTGCAAACATAAAAGATACCGAATACGCTTCCGGTACCTTTAACGCTTCCGCTTACAACACGGCAAAATTAGACTCCATCGCAAAGCCGCGTACAAACGATCCTGACGGACCCGCAGGTATTACCTCGCTGTTCGGGTCTACCGGCTGCTGCGCATATATGAGCGAAGTAGTGCTTGCTTGCACCTTCAATACAGAACTCGCCGAACGCATGGGCGACGCCGTTGCCGAAGAAGCATATTATTACCAGAAGAGCGCCGATTCGAGTTCCGGCGGAACCAACGGTTGGTATGCTCCCGCAATGAACATTCATCGTAGTCCGTTTGCGGGAAGAAACTTCGAGTATTACAGCGAAGATCCGAATCTCAGCGGATTTATGGGAGCCGCGGTAGTTCGCGGAGCGGCAGCCAAGGGCGTCAACTGCTACATTAAACATTTCGCGCTTAACGACAGCGAAATATACAGAACGACCAACCTTTGCGTCTGGGCCAACGAACAGACCATTCGTGAACTGTATCTCAAACCGTTTGAAATGACTATTAAAAACAGCGAAATAGAGATCAAATATATAGCCGACAAGAACGGAACAATGGCTACAAAAACAATTAAAGGCGCAAACGGTATAATGAGTTCATTCAACCGTATCGGTACCACATGGGCAGGCGGAAATTACGCTCTCATGACCGAAGTGCTCCGAAACGAATGGGGCTTTGACGGCGTTGCCATCTCCGACTTCAACCTTTACGGCTACACCGATGCGGATCAGGGCATGCGCGCCGGCACGGATCTGCAGCTGGCGTTCGGAATAGAATTCGAGGATTCTACATCCGCAACGGCGCTTACGGCAATGCGTAAATCATTACACAACGTATGCTACGCGACCGTCCATACGAACATAATGCAGGGAGTTGCCCCCGGAGCCACATTCATATATTATCTTGCGGGATGGCAAAAAGGCTTTATAGTGCTTGCGGTATTCCTGTATGTATTTGCCGCATTGTGCGTAGCGTGGATAACAGTGCGCACCGTGTTGGTAAAAAAAGCAAAAGCTGCGGCATGACCTCTGCACCTCATATCACCTGAAAGGGAGCGAATTTTCGCTCCCTTTCTTTTACGTCGGCATATCAAATTTCAGTGTGTACTCAATGCTTTACGAAAAAGGAAAAACTTGTCGGTTCTTTTTTTGCGAAAGCGGGGTCGTCTTTGTTCTTTCTTTATTGCGTCGGCGTACATCCGATGCGATCCTTAAATGTTTCGGTAAAATAGCTGGATGTGGAAAAACCTGTCCGATATGCGATATCGAGTACGCTCATATCACTGTCGCGAAGCAGTTCAAGCGCCTTATATATTCTGTAACTCGACAAAAATTCAATGGGAGTATCGTGCAGATATTTACTGAATATTTCATAACACTTGCTTTTGCAAATACGTCCCGCGGCGCATATTTCCCTGAGCGTAATGCACTTGCCGTAATTCTCATAAATAAACATGAGCATTTCCTTTAATGTGTGTCTTATCCCGAATTCATGCGTATCTTTTAATATATCTCTGCTTTTTGCAGCCGAAGGCGAGGAGGGAAGCGGACTGCGATTTGAATAATATATCTGCCATATCGAAAAGAAGTTTCCCACGATCTGCAAAGTGTTGTAAGTTTCAGAATATATCTTATAAATTTCTTTGAGCTTTTCTATGATCTCGTTTTGCCATGGAGTTTTTCTGTCCAAAAGAATAAGATCCTGCGAACTCTTATCTATCATAGGAAGAATATAAGTTTCTTCTATTTGTTTCGTGGTACAAAGCAGGGCAGGTTTCAATAAAATGCAAAGAAATTCGCACTCCGCGCCTTTGACGCAGGAATACGAATGAAATCTTGCGGAATTAATACAAATCCCGTCTCCGGCTTTTATAATATTTTCTTTCCCGTTTATCGTACACAGAAATTCGCCGCTCAGGACCAGGATAAATTCAAGATCCTCATGCCTGTGTCTTATGACTCTGTTATTCGGATAATCGGTTATTTTCAGCTTTTTTATGTATATCAAAGAATCGGGCGAATCATATTGCACGCTTGCATATCCGTCTTTTTTGACAATAATGTTTTGCATCGACACCTCTCCCGATATCTTTTATATAATCGCATGAGCAATTATCGTTTATATTTTAACATCCGTCGGGCATTTTGTCAATACTCAATTTTTTTGGTTCTGAATCGCACCGCATGACAGGTCGGAGATATCGGGAGAAAACGCCTGACACCGAAAAAACTCTGCGCATGAATATGATAAAGCCCCCCGACGAACAATGTTTGCCGGAGGTCTTTATTTAACGCCGTCATTCGGCTGTATTGCCGCATATGGCATCTATACGCTTTCTTATACGATCGGTTACGTCCGCGGCGTTATGCCACCAATCACGGCTCCATACGCGCATTATGTTCCAGCCTTTCTGTTCGAGGAACCGACAAGCGAACACGTCGCGTTCGAGCGCGGTTTCTTCGGAATTGAATAGCGTTTTGTCGACCTGTATACCGAGGATATACCTGTCTTTTTTCTTATTGTATACAGCTACGGCTATTTTGTTCGTGCCGCTCCCGAGGTCGGTATCTACGTCATAACCGAGGCTGCTTAATTTTGCCGCTATCTGCTGCTCTACGGGAACGGTCAGCGCAGTCGTGCGTTTGCTTTCTTCCGAAGGATACAGTCCGTCAAGCACGGCTTTTATCTCGGGCTGACTTCCGTTCGATACGGCGCGGGTATAGGCAAGGTAAGTCTTGAAAAGTTTAGGACCGTTGTTTTTGGAAGTTTCGACTTTAAGGTCCTCAGGTTCGATACTCGTAACGACGTATATTTTCTTTTTGGCGCGCGTGACCGCGACATTGAGTCGGTTCTCTCCGCCGTCGAGAGAGAGCGACCCGAAATGCGCATTGACTTTATCCGCGTCGTTGCGCGCATATCCGATACTGAAAATAATAATATCGCGCTCGTCGCCCTGGACGTTTTCTATGTTCTTTATGAACAAACTGACATCCTGTCCGTCTTCCTTTCTGTTGGTCTCCCGAAGGATATCCGCACGGAACTCGGCATTGACTTTGCTTTCGCGGTCGATGGCGTCTTCGATACATGATTGCTGCTCCATGCCGAAAGCAATGATACCTATCGTGCTGCCGCGCTCGCGACCCTTGAAGATCTTTTTCAATACGGTTACGATCTCGCGCGCTTCGGTCTCGTTTTTACGATCGGACCACATTCCGTTTACTTTGATACGTTCTATGGCTCTGTTCCTGACCGACTTTGTAACGTCGGGCGAAATGCGCAGTCTGTTGTCGTAGAATGCGCGGTTCGAGAAATCTATCAGCCACTGACTGCGGCTGCGGTAGTGATAGGTGATGTTCGCGCTGTCGAAACGGGCGACCGCAAGGTCGAGCAGGCTCTCCACTTCGAGCGCCGCCTGCAAAGTAAGATCGGTCTCGTCATCCGCGCCGCCCATATATCTGCGCATGAAAGTCGTTGTCGGGCGAAGCTGTTTAGCGTCGCCTGCTACCACCACGTTTTTGCCGCGTATTATGCAGGGAACGGTGTTCTCGATAAATACCTGACTTGCCTCGTCGAAAAGTACGAGGTCGAACATTTCTTTACGCAAAGGAAGTATGGAAGACACGTTTTCAGGCGAAAGCAGCCAGCAGGGATAAAGCGTGAGCAGATAGTCGCCGTAGACTTCCATGGTGCGGCGTATCGGCCAGAAATTTTGTTTTTTCGATATCTGATACAGATAGTCCTTGGCATCGTCGCTGTTTTCGTACATGTCCTTGTAATCATCCACGAAACTGAGCGCACAAATCTTTTTGCTGATGGAAGTCAGGTCTTTCATCAGCGTGTTTATCCTGCCTTTTATGCTCTCGAATTCCACGGTAACGGAAAGCTCGTTCTTTTTACGGCTTTCGAAGTTTATTATTTCGTGGTAAACGCGAAGGGGGAGCAGCTTGACTATCACGTTCCGGAACTGATTGTAGTCGCGGGTCATGCGATATGCGAAATTGAGCACGCGCTTTTCGGGTTCGGAAAAATTGTGCAGGCTGAGCGACATATCGCTCACTTTGACATAATCGCCGAGAGCTTCTTTCAGATTGTTCAGAGTTGCCGTGTTTCCTTCGAGTATGCCGCCGAGCGCCATAGCGTAGCCCTCGTAAGTAAGCACTTCGCGCAGGAATTCGTAATCGCGTATAAATTCGCCGATCTCGCGTTTGGTTTTTTCGTATTCCGCACGCACTTTCTTTTCCGCTTTAAGCATTTTATATTTCGCGAAAGGATATAACGGGAAAAGTATCTTACCTGCGCGCAGATAATTATAGTCGCGGGGATAGGAGAATGCCGCAAGCAGCTTGATGAAAAGTTTTTCGTTCCGGGGGCTGTTAAGCTCCCCGTAATGCGCGATTATCTGCCGTGCAAAAGGATAATCCGCTTCGTCAAAAACCGCCGTTCGCGAACTCGTGAGATTTTTAAGTTTATTACGGGCCCACGCGAGCGTGTCTATGGGAATATCGGGTTTAAGGTGCTGAATAAAAGGATTGAATTTTTTGTTTTCCGCAAAGTTGTAATAAATATCCAGTTTGTCGTGATCGAGCAAAGTCTCCACAGCGTCGCGAAGAGTAGGGTAATCCATGGCGCGAAGCGCTTTATCTTCGAGCAACGCTTCGTATATGGTGTATTCCGTGCTGTCTTTCCCGGGAATGAAAGAGCCGTAATACATGTCTATAAGGCTTATACCGAACCCGTCGTCGGAATTGAGCGTGTCCGAAATTTCCTGTAACTTTGCTATTTCAGCATCGAGTTTTGCGCTGACTTCGTCGAACTGCGGAATATAGTCTGTCACGCGTTTTTTCATGACCTCTTCATGTCGCAACAGACATTTGGAATAAAAGTCCCTCCGCTCCTTGACGGGGTCGACGATAAACATTGCTTTTTCGGAAAGATTGGCAAGTCTGTTGTAAACGACGTCGAGCGCTGCTTTTTTCTGGGAAACGACCAGAACGCGCTTGCCTTTGCAAAGTGCGTCGGAAATAAGGTTGACGATAGTCTGGGATTTACCGGTCCCCGGAGGTCCGTATATGACCATGTTGCCCGACTGAGCGACGCACTTGACGACGTTGCGTTGAGCGTAGTCAAGATCGCTTATGTAAAAATATCGGTCGTCGGGCTGAGTCTTTTTCTTTTTGCGCAGACGGTGCGGATCGAACAGCTCGTCGATCGTGTCGCTCGTAATGCGGCTTTTTTCCAGCTCGGAATAATCGTTATATATGGAATTGGAAAGGGAATACCTCGCAAGAAGGCAAATATTCTTTATTTCGAGCGGATCTTTTAATGAAGGTTCTCCGCATTTACCGAATTCCTTGACTCTTTTCTGTTCGGAAGGGCGTATGCGAATACCGAATTTCTTGAGATATGCCAATACGGAGTCCACCGAACGGAGTCCGCTTTGAGCAAGGCTGTCGAATTCGGTGTCCATTTCCTGTATGTCTATGTTTTTTGCCTGCGCATAGGCAAATACGAGCGCTTTGTTGAGTCTTACGCTTTCGCCTTTTTTAAGCGAAAGCCTTACTATATTGCTTTCCGTTATTTCGACATCGACGGGGAAGAAAAGCAACGGCGCTTTTACGAGCACGTCTTTAAGCCCGCCGAAAACAAACGGATAACCGATAAACAGCTCATACCGTCCCGTTTCTTTTTCTATGTCTTCCGCTTCGCGTTTAAGTATCTTCACGGAATTGGCTTCTTTTTCGAGCGCGGAAGAAAACGCCTGCTTGAACTGCCTTGCGTTTTTTGCCTCCGCTTTGCGGCGCTCCTCCGCGTCGGTTATTTCTGAAGGCACGAGAGCAGGACTGAAGTTTGTCCCGAGAACTTTACGCAAGCTGTCTATAGACGGAGCGATAAGAGTGAATTTATCTTTTTTGCCCGACCAGAGAATATCCGTCAGCTCGTTTTCGCGCGCTTTGTCGGGTTCGAGCAGACGCCCTATATCGTATCCCGTTTTTTTACTGAAAGATCGCGTGTAAACGCTGCGGTTTTTACCGCTTATCTCTATCAGCCTTTCTTTGTAATATGTATAGATACTTTTCATATTGCTCCTCGATTTTAATATTATACAATATAATTTGAGTTTTTGCAACCCCGCGGGGGGATAAAACGTAAAGTAAATATTTGTCGTACCGACGCGTCAAACGCTTGACGAATATCCGCTTTTGGGCTATCATTTGTTTATCGAGTTACAAGGAGATGCTGCATATGGGCATGAGAATAAACGGGGCTCTTCCGGGACCTGACGAAATAAAGCGCGAATACCCCATGACGCGCGAACTTTCGGACATAAAAAAAGTCCGCGACGAAGAGATAAAAGCGGCAATAAGCGGAAGATCGGATAAATTCATTGTTATAATCGGTCCGTGCAGCGCGGATCACGAAGACAGTGTGATAGAATACGTGAGCCGCCTTGCAAAAGTAAACGAACGCGTAAGCGACAAACTCATAGTCATACCGCGCATTTACACGAACAAACCGCGCACGACGGGCGAAGGTTATAAAGGCATGCTCCATCAACCGAGTCCCGAGCGCGCGCCCGACCTTAAAGAGGGGATAATTTCCATACGAAAACTGCATCTTCGCGCCATACGAGAGAGCGGTCTGACATGCGCGGACGAAATGCTTTATCCCGAGAACAGAAGCTATCTCGACGACGTTCTCTCGTACGAAGCGGTCGGCGCACGTTCGGTGGAAGACCAACAGCACCGACTCACCGCAAGCGGAATGGATATTCCCGTCGGAATGAAAAACCCCACCAGCGGCGATTTTACGGTCACATTGAATTCGGTACGTGCCGCGCAGCACTCGCATAACTTTATTTATCGCGGTTGCGACGTGACTACCGACGGCAACGAATACGCGCATGTGATCCTTCGTGGCGGCGTGGACAAATACGGTACGAACATACCCAACTATCACTACGAAGATCTTACGCGGCTTTACGATATGTATGCCGACACGGATCTGAAAAACAGAGCCGTAGTAGTCGACGTCAATCACTCCAACTCAGGCAAAAAATTCAAGGAACAGATAAGGATAACGGGTGAGATCCTGCACAGCAGAGAATATAACGAGGACGTCAGAACGCTCGTAAAAGGTGTAATGATAGAAAGTTATCTTTATGAAGGGTGTCAGCCCATAGGCAAAAACGCCGTCCACGGCAGATCGATAACCGATCCGTGCCTCGGATGGGAAGATACCGAAAAACTGCTGTATATGATAGCAGAGAAGTGCTGATCCATGCGATACCTTTCGGCAAACGAATATTTCAAAGAAAAATTCGGCGAAAAAGTATACAAACTCGCACTGGACGGGGGAATGACGTGCCCGAACCGCGACGGCAGGTGCGGAACGCGAGGCTGTATCTTTTGCAGCGAAGGCGGCAGCGGAGAGTTTGCGGAACCCTATGACGGAGACGTTGCAGGGCAGATCTTTCGCGCCGTCAGGCGCGTGGAAAACAAGTCGAATGCCAAAAAATTCATAGCATACTTTCAGAACAATACCAATACTTATGCCGACGTCGGGCGGCTTTCAGAACTTTTCGGCGCCGCCGTAAGACAGCCTTCGATCGTCGCTCTGTCAATAGGAACGCGCCCCGACTGCCTGCCGAACGATGCCGTCGCCCTGCTTAAGCGGCTCAATAACGAAAAACCTTTGTTCGTCGAACTCGGTCTGCAAACCATGCATGAGAAAACGGCGAGGTATATAAGGCGCGGTTATCCGCTCGAAGTGTACGACGACGCGGTCAGTAAGCTAAGACAGGCTGGCATAAACGTAATAACTCACGTTATCATCGGGCTGCCGGGCGAGAGCAGGTCGGAAATACTTCAAACGATAGACCATGTGGGAGAAGCAGGGAGCGACGGAGTAAAATTACAGCTGTTGCACGTTCTTAAGGGAACCGACCTTGCCGAAGATTACGAACGCGGATGTTTCCGCACGCTCGGACTCGAAGAGTATGCGAATATATTATGCGATGCGATCGAACGTCTGCCGAAGTCGGTAGTCATCCACAGGCTCACGGGTGACGCTCCCAAACGTCTGCTTATTGCTCCGCTATGGTCGGCGGACAAAAAGAAAGTGCTGAATTACATAAACGCGCGGCTTGAAACGCGCGGAGTGATACAGGGAAACAAATGTAAAATCGGACCCGTGCCGACTTAAAAAGCAAGCCCAATATAACTCATCATATAAAATTACGATTCCGACATTGTCGGAATTTTTTTTGCCCGAAAACGCCGTACAATAGGAAATATATTTTTACATAATCGGCAACGGCGCGATACATAATAAGCGTATGATACGCAAAGAGCCACCCGCCGCATACAGAAACGCGGAGGAAACGGAAATATTGAAAAAGGAGACAGCAAGTGACCGATAAAGCGTTGCAACGTAACAAAAGATATACGGCATATGTGGAAAAAGTTTCTCCGTCGACGAATATCGCACATTCTCTCGTAGAAGCATTCGTTATAGGCGGTGCTACGTGTGTCATAGGTGAGATATTGCGAAATCTGCTTGCCATGTTGCCTGGTACCGACGACGATCGCGCCGCCGTATATTCTTCGGTCATACTCGTTACCGTTGCTATACTGCTTACGGGCGCGGGTATTTACGACAAAATAGCACGGCACGGAGGAGCGGGCTCGTTCCTTCCTATAACGGGGTTCGCGAACGCCATGTCGAGCGCTGCTATGGAATTCAGGTCGGAAGGACTGATCACGGGCACCGCCGTAAAAATGTTCAACGTGGTCGGACCCGTAGTCGTCAACGGAATAGTATGGTCGTCCGCAGCGGGCATTCTTGTCTGGGCGGTCAACGCGGTAATGAGCTTATGACGGCAAAATCACAGACTTTGAAATTCCCGAACAAGCCTCGCCTTATCGCGGGGATGAGCGTGGTAGGTAAGAAAGAAGGCGACGGTCCTCTCGGAAAATATTTCGACGAAATAGACGACGATCCGAAAATGGGCAAGAGCTCGTTTGAAAAAGGCGAGTCCGCAATGTTTGCCGCAGCCGTCGAAGGCGCGGCTGCGAAAGCGGGGATAGACACTTTCGAAATAGAAGCCTTGTTCGCGGGGGACCTTCTTAATCAGCTGGTATCATCCAATTACGCGGCACGCGACCTGCCCGTATCGTATTACGGTCTGTATTCCGCATGTTCGACGATGACCGAGGCGCTCGCTCTCGCGTCGGCAATGGTCAATGCGGGATATTACAATATCGCGGCGTGTGTTACGGGTTCGCATTTTGCGGCGGCGGAAAGGCAATACAGATATCCTCTCGAATACGGCTGTCAGCGCCCTCCGTATGCTCAATGGACTGTCACGGGAGCTGGTTGCAGCGTTATCGCCGATAAGGGTGACGGACCGTTCATAGCTTCCGCGACGATAGGAAAAGTAGCCGATTACGGAGTAACGGACGCCAACAATATGGGAGCGGCAATGGCTCCCGCGGCTTTTGAAACTCTGCTTGCGGTACTGGACGATACCGAAAAAGACATAAACGATTTCGACGCGGTATTTACGGGCGACCTCGGCAGACTCGGAGCGTGGATATTGCGCGATCTTTGCAGGGAACAGGGCGTGGAGCTCGGGCAGAAATACTCCGATTGCGGCGAAATGATATTTTCCCGCGAGCAGAACTGTTATTCCGGCGGAAGCGGCGCGGGATGCAGCGCGTGCGTGCTCAATTCGTTTATACTCGATAAATTGAACAAGCATGAATTCAACAGAGTGTTATTGCTTGCAACGGGCGCGCTCATGAGTCCCACGACTTCTTTTCAGGGCGAATCGATACCCGCGATAAGCCACGGGATAATATTGGAGAACGATTGATATGTTGTTACCTCAGACATGGTGGGGCTATGCCCTCGATTATTTGATAGTCTTTGCTTCGGGCGGATTGTGCTGTATCGCGGCGCAGCTTCTGATAATAAAAACCAAACTCACTCCCGCGCGTATACTCGTGATATTCCTTATCGCTGGGATAATCCTTCAGACGATAGGAGTATACGGTCCGCTCGCAAAAGTACTGCGCTCGGGAATATGCGTACCCATAATAGGTTTCGGCGCGTCGCTCGCAAAAGGCGCCGCAGAATGGGCGTTGCAATACGGACCGCTCGGCGCGTTTGCGGGAGGGCTTGTACAGACGTCTTTCGGCGTGGGCGTGGCTGTCGCGGCAAGTTATTTCGTATCCGTAGTGTTTTCGCCTAAAAGTAAATAGCACTTTAACGCCGTCCGCCGAATATAATATTATCGTGCGGAAGTATAAGGTAATAAAAAAGCACAGGCTTTTGAAATTACTTATCGCCCTAATACTGATCGTCGGGGCGATTCTGGCATATTACTATCTTCGCATAACGCCGCTCATAACAGACTTAGTCGTGGAAAACACGCGGATGAAAGTGTCGAAAGCCATCGACGATATGACGGATAAGCAGCTGCAAAGCACAGATTACGAGGACTTCGTCATCACACGCTACGACAACGAAGGCGATCTGACTTTTTTCCAGGTCAACGGCGTTAACGTCGACCTTTTCGCACGTAAAGTTACGGCGATGATAAGGGAAGAAATGACGAAATTCGAAAACGACGGCATAAACGTGCCGATAGGAACAGTGTCGGGGATACCGTTCCTTGCAGACCTCGGTCCCGAGCTTACTCTGAACATACTCAATCTCGGCGTCGTGGACGCTGACTTTTCTTCCGATTTCGTGAGTGCGGGAGTGAATCAGACCCTACATCGTTTGTACATGAAGATCATCGTTAACATGAAGATAATCCTTCCCGGATATTCGTTGTCATTCGACAACAGCAGTACCGTCATAATCTGCGAGTCGATCATAGCGGGAGATGTGCCTTTCGGCAACGTAGAACTTGCGGGAGGGGCTCAGACGTGATAAAAAACATATAAAAAACGCTTGCGTTGTTCTCCGAAAAGCGTTATAATATAAAAAACGCAAAGGCTGAGACGCAACATAAGAGTTTGCCGTATCCGTGTCAAGAGAGCTTTCGGTCGGTGTGAGAAAGTCACGGTGGCAAAAAGATATTCACTGCCGAGCCTGGTCGCTGAACTTTGAGTAGGCGTCCACGGATACGCCCCGTAAGCGCGTAAACGAGGCGCATCTTATGCGTGAAAAAAGGTGGTAACACGATCCGAGTCGTCCTTTTGCAAGGCGACTCTTTGTTTTTATTCGGAGGAAACATGGAAGAAAAAATCGCAAAACTTACGGATGACTGCTCCGCGGAAATAGCGGCTGCGGACTCCGAAAGCGCGCTGTATTCGGTGAGGGTCAGATACCTCGGAAAAAGCGGACTTATCAGCGAGCTTATGAAAGGAATGCGCGATCTTGCGCCCGAAATGCGCCCCGTGATGGGAAAAATCGTCAACGAAGCAAGAGCGAAGCTGGAAGCGCTTTTTACCGAAAAAGGGAAAGCCCTCCACGACAGCGAACTTGCCGCACGTCTTGCGTCCGAAAAGATTGACATTACGATCGACAAGAGTCATCCCGTCGGAAAACTTCATCCGCTCAACGCCGTCAGAAAACGTCTGGTGGACTTTTTCGTAGCCATGGGTTTCGACGTTATGGAAGGACCCGAAGTGGAAACGGACTACTATAATTTCGAAGCGCTCAACGTACCGAAAGACCACCCCGCACGCGATATGCAGGATACGTTTTTCATAGGCGGAAACATGCTTCTCCGTTCACAGACGAGCGCCGCGCAGATAAGGTATATGGAAGATCATAAACCGCCGCTTAAAATGATATCGCCGGGACGCGTTTTTCGCAACGATGACGACGCGACGCACTCTCCCGTATTCCATCAGCTGGAAGGTCTTGTCGTCGACAAGGGAATAACGATGTGCGACCTTAAAGGGATACTCGAAAGTTTCGCCAAGCATTTCTTCGGAAAAGACACGAATGTCCGTTTCAGACCCTCGTATTTCCCGTTTACCGAGCCGAGCGTCGAAGTCGACGTTTCGTGCGCGATGTGCCACGGAAAAGGTTGCAGGATATGTAAAGGCACGGGCTGGATCGAAATACTCGGCGCGGGCATAGTCAACAGAAAGGTGCTCCGCACCTGCAATATAGACCCCGACGAATATACCGGATTCGCGTTCGGGTTCGGTATCGATCGTATTGCGAACATCATACACGGTATACCGCACATAAAACTACTTTACGAAAACGACGTGCGTTTTCTCAAACAATTCTGAGAGGTGAAGCACATATGAAATTACCTGTTTGCTGGTTAAAAGATTTCGCGGCGGTAGGGAACGCCACCCCGCAGGAAATAGCCGACGCGCTTCTTTCCGTCGGATTCGAAGTGGAAGAAATAATCTATGCGGGCGAAGACATAAGCAACGTAGTCGTCGGCAAAGTCATAAGTTGCAAGCCTCATACCAATTCCGATCATCTCCATATATGTATGGTAGACGTCGAGAAAGAGATATTGCAGGTCGTCTGCGGAGCTCCGAACGTAAAAACGGGAGACGTCGTACCTTGCGCGCTCATCGGAGCGGAGCTTCCCGGAGGAGTAAAGATAAAAGCAGGCGAGTTGCGCGGCGTCATGAGCTACGGCATGCTTTGCAGCGGCAAAGAACTCGGCGTGGACGATACGGTGATAGAGGGCGCCGAGGTCGACGGTCTGTTACAGCTTCCCAAAGATATCCCGCTCGGCACGGATATACGCAAAGTCCTCGGACTTGACGAATACGTGCTCGACGTCTCCGTCACGGCAAACCGTCCCGACTGCCAGTCTGTGGTCGGACTCGCTCGCGAAGTGGCGGCGTCCATGGGCGTAAAATTCACTTCCCCCGCCAACAAATACAAGACCGTAGAATACGACGGGGAATATATGCCCGACGTCAGGATAGAAAGCGATCTTTGCTCGCGCTACACGGGCAGGCTGATTAAAGACGTCAAAATCGAACCTTCGCCCGACTGGATGAGAAAACGTCTCAGACTTGCGGGTATACGCCCCATAAACAACATAGTCGATATAACAAATTACGTTCTGACGGAGATAGGTCAGCCTCTTCATTCTTTCGATATTCGTTTCATCAGCAAAGGGATAATCGTAAGACATGCGGAAAAAGGCGAAAAAATAACCGCTCTTGACGGCAAAGAATATACCTTGGACGACGACATGCTCGTTATCGCTGACAGCGTTAAGCCCGTTGCCATAGCGGGCGTTATGGGCGGTGAGTTTTCGGGAATAATGTCGGACACCACGTCGGTATTCCTCGAAGCCGCGCGTTTCGACAGAAGAAGCATAAGGATAACGTCCCGCAAGCTCGGGCTTCGATCCGATTCTTCCGCAAGGTATGAGAAAGGCGTGGATTACACGAGCGTCGACGAAGGGCGCGAGCGTGCTCTTGCGCTGATATATAAGCTCAAAGCGGGAAAGATAGTGGACGTAAGATCCGACGAAGGAGAGGAGAGACCCAAAGAGAAAGTCATCGAAACTTCCATCGGTCAGATCTGCTCCATAATCGGCATAGACATACCTAAATCCACAGTGGAAAAAATACTTCGCTCGCTCGACATCCAAACCGAAAGCAAAGTACGTTCCGACAAGCTGGTATGCACAATCCCGCTTTATCGGGAAGATATCGAGGATTTCGCAGATCTTTCCGAAGAGGTCATCAGATATTACGGTTATGACAACATAAAATCGACTTTCCTGAAAACCGCGTCCTGCACGGAAGGCGTGGAAAGCGAAAAGGACAGAAAAGCAGGGGACATAAAAGATCTGCTCTGCGGGTTCGGCGCATATGAGGCAATGACCTACTCGTTCATTACGGAAAAGGCGTGCGACATGCTGAGGCTGGACAAAAACGACGCAAGACGGAACGTGATCAGGCTAAAAAACCCGCTCAACGAAGACACCGCGGTAATGCGTACTCAGCTCGCGCACAGTATGCTTTCGACCATATCGCTTAACCTTTCTCGAGGAAACGACGAATTCAGGTTGTTCGAGCTTGGCAGAAAATACATCCCCGTAAAAGAGAACGAACTTCCCGACGAACGCGCGACGCTTACCCTCGGCTTTGTCGGAAAGAACGAAAATTTCTATGAGATAAAAGCTGCCGTTAATGCCGTTCTTGCGTATTTCGGCGTATCCGCCGTGATAGATTACAGCAAACAGCCTTATCTTCATCCCGGCGTTTCCGCCGACTTTACGGTCGGAGACCGCGTGATCGGTTCGTGCGGGAGCGTTCATCCTACGGTAAAAGAAACTTACGGGATAAGCGGAAATGTTTACGTTGCCGAACTCGATCTCGAAGACCTGCTTCGCACCGCACACACCGACGTAAAATATTCGCCCATATCCAAATTCCCCTGCGTCAACCGCGATCTTGCGTTCGTGGTCAAGGAAGAATGCAGCGTAGGCGAACTTACGGCAACGATAAAAGCCGCATGCGGCGCAGACCTCGAACAGATCGCACTGTTTGACGTATACAAGGGCGAACAGATAGAAAAAGGTTATAAGAGCGTTGCATTTTCGCTCAGATTCCGTTCGTTGGAAAAAACTCTCGGCGAAACGGAAATAAACGCGCTCGTAAACGCGGCAACCGAAAAGGTAAAAGCCGTATACGGCGCAGTCCTCAGGTGATCATGGAAATACTTGCTCCCGCAGGAGATATGGAAGCGCTCAAAAGCGCGGTGGCGTCGGGAGCCGACGCCGTATATCTCGGCTCAAAAGATTTCAATGCAAGAAGCAAGGCGGAGAATTTCGACGACGAGCGGCTCCGCCTTGCCGTTTCGTATTGTCATGCACGAAACGTCAGGGTATATCTGACTTTCAATACGCTCGTAAAAACAAACGAAATGAAAGCGGCGATGAATGCCGCGGAAAAAGCAGTCGAAGCGGGAGTCGACGCATTTATCGTGCAGGATCTCGGATTACTTGCAAATCTGCAGAAAAATTTTCCCGATATTCCTTACCACGCCAGTACGCAGGCGGGAGTGCATAACGTATACGGGGCGCTTTTTGCATACCGTGCGGGATTCGACAGAGTGATTTTTTCCCGCGAAATACTTCCTTGCGACATTGCTGAGATCAAAGAAAAAACAAATCTCGAAACGGAGATATTCGTTCACGGCGCACACTGCGTTTCTTTTTCGGGAAACTGCTATTTTTCTTCGGCGGTGTCCGGCTACAGCGGTAACAGAGGAAAATGCATGCAGCTATGCCGCAAGAAATACACGCTTTCTTCGTCGACGGGAAAAAAGCGGGCAGGGTATATGCTTTCGGCAAAAGACATGTGCCTTATTGATAAACTGCCTTTGCTCGAAAAGCTCGGCGTTGACTCGCTGAAGATCGAAGGAAGACTCAGAAGCGCCGAATATACGGGCACCGTCACGCGCGCATATAAAAACGCGCTCGAAGGAAAACCTTTCGATAAACGCGCCCTTGAAACCGTTTTCAACAGAGGGAACTTTTCCACGGCGTATCTTTCAGAATACCATCCCGATATAATATATCCCGTCCAGCAGAACAATATCGGATCGTACGCGGGAAAGATCGTAAAGATCTCAAACGGCAAGTTGATTACAGATGCCCGCTCTGCGGGAAAAGACGGCGACGGGTTCAAAATACTCAGAAACGGACGAGAGGCGGGAGGCGCGGCATGCATAGGCGGCGTCATAAAAGCCAACTGCGCCGCAAAAGTCGGCGACGAATTGCGTCTGACCCGCAGCGTAAAAATTTCTGACGGCATCAAAGCCGCCATAAAAAACAGCGAAAATGCGCCTGTTTTAAGTAATTATACTAAATTATTGCGAAAAAACAAGCGTACTATATCTGACATAGTAGACGTAAAATGTGATCTTCCCGAAAAGTGCACGGTATTATGCGTCGACGAAAACTGCGATTTGTCTCTTTCGCGGTATGCGGATATAGTGATCTTCGCACCGCTCGATTATTCTCCCGATGTCACGAAAAAAATTAAAGACATAAAGCGTCCGATACTGCTCGATCTTCCCGTTGAGACAAGAGGCGGAGATCTGTTCGCATTGACTCGGCTTATCGAAGCGCATAAATTCGACGGTTACGTCGCTAATAACGTATACGCTCTCGAACTCTGTCGGGAAATGCCCGTCCTGCTCGGTCCGCAGATGAATATTCTCAACGATACATTCGACGCACCGCGCATATCGTCTTTCGAAGCGGCTGTGGCGGACTATGGGCTCATTTACGCGTACGGCAGACAAACGCTCATGAACCTTACCCATTGTCCAGCAAAACAACTCGGATACGGTTGTCATAACTGCGGCAAAGTCGGTGAGATGACGCTTACGGACGAAAGCGGCAATGTGTTCGAACTCAGACGGAGAAAACTTTCGTTCTGCTATTACGAATTGCTTAACTCCAGGATAATCAATCTGTTTCCGAAATTATCCGAAAACAAGCACAAAAGAGTGCTTATTGACGCTCGTAACATAGACAAGAAACGTGTGGAAAACGTATTGAAAAATACTTATACCGTAGCTTTCGACGAAAAGCATGAAACATACGGAAGATGGAGCAAGGGGGTTAAATAATGAACGATCCTATAACGACGCTCGAACTCGATCAGATCCTGAAACGCGCAGCGGCATTTGCTTCTTCGGAACCAGGCAGGCAGCGTATCTGTTCACTTGTGCCGTCGGGTGATTTTGCCGAAGTCAGGAACAGACTCGATCTTACCGCGGAAGCCGAAAAACTGATAGTAAAATATCGTTACGGCGGAGTGGAAAGTTTCGGAGAGGTCGATACGGTCCTGGGTAAGGCAAGAGCAGGCGCCACCTTATCGATGGGAGAACTGCTCGGCATTGCGGTAACGATGAGGAGCGCACGGCTCGCAAAGGATACTGTTTGCGCGTTTCCCGACGATGTTTCGCGCATAAAAAACATCCTTTCGCAAGTTTCCACCGATCACGCGCTCGAAGAAGACATAAGAAAAGACATCGCGTCGGACACGGAAATGAACGATTGCGCAAGCGACGATCTCAGACAGATACGCATAAGACTGCGTTCGATGAAAAGCCGACTTGCCGACAAACTCGCGTCATACACGCGTAATAACGCATACTCCGAATATCTTCAGGATAACTTTTACACCGTCCGCGGCGGAAGATTCGTACTTCCCGTAAAAAGCGAATACAGACGTAACGTGCAGGGCTTGTTGCACGATCAGAGCGCTACGGGGTCTACGCTATATATAGAGCCGTTCGAAATAGTCTCCATGAATAACGACATCGTAAAGCTCGAAGGCGACGAGCGGCGTGAAATAGAACGCATACTCGAAGCCTTTTCGGCACGAGTGCTCGAACGTGCAGACGATATCACTGACGCATACGAAAGGCTTGCTCTGGTCGACACATATATGGGGCTTGCCGGTTATTCGGTTTTCATAGACGGGATAATGCCTGAAATCAACTTCGCACGCAAAGTAAATTTGATCGGGGCGCGTCATCCGCTCATCGATAAAAGCAGGGTGATCCCTGTCGACATAACCGTAGGCGGCAATTTCAATATCCTGCTTATTTCCGGACCGAATACGGGCGGTAAGACCGCTACGCTGAAAACCGTCGGACTTTTATCGCTCATGCTTTCCGTAGGTCTGCTTTTGCCGTGCAAAACAGGCAGCGAAATGGCTGTGTTCGACAGCATATACTGCGACATAGGCGACGACCAGGACATAAGCAAAGATCTGTCGACGTTTTCTTCTCACATAAAAAATCTTAAAGAAATAACCGAATCTTTTACGAACGACAGCCTTATACTGCTCGACGAGATAGGAAGCAGTACCGCACCCGAGGAAGGCTCGGCGATCGCGATAGGCGTGATGGATTATATCGCGGATACAAGCGCGAAAGCCGTTATAACCACGCATTACCCGAAGCTTAAAGAATATGCCATGACGCATGCTGGAATAATGAACGCCGGCATGCAGTTCGACGCGCAGACGCTTAAACCGACTTATAAAATATTTATGGGTTACCCCGGTTCGAGCAACGCTTTGGAAACGGCTGCCGCACTCGGGCTTTCTCCGCTCATAATAAACAAAGCGCGCGAGTGTCTCGGCGACGGATCGGGCAATTACGAAACATTGCTTAAAAAAGCGTTTGAGATAAAATCACGAGCCGAAGAAGAGCTTGCGCGCGCGGAAAGCGAACGCCGCGAAGTGAACGCAAAGCTGGAAAAAATCGCCGAAGACGAAAAGAAAGTAAACGAGATACTTAATCGCATAAACGCCAACGCAAAAGCCGAAACAAAACGCCTTGTAAACAATGCCGTCGAAAAAGCCAACGATATAGTCGAACAAATAAAACAGGAACTCAAAGACGCGGACGAAAAGGCGCTTCTCAAAGCCAAACGCGATCTTAAACGTATAGAAGCGCTTGCTTACGATAACGGAGAGACCATGCCTTCCGTCCTTACGGAAGATTTGAAGGAAAACGAAATAGTCGCCGGACGCAAAGTGGTCATCCGTTCGATAGGCGCCGAAGGGTATATAGCGAAAGTGCGCAGCGACAGAAAAGAGGCGGAAGTCAACTGTGCGGGAAAAAGCCTGAAAGTAAAATTTTCGGACCTCGCCAAACCGATAGAAACGCCGAAAGCTCCGCGCGGCAGAAAATACGAACCTCAGCGCACGTCGGAACCCGTATCCGTATCCAAAGAGATCAATGTCATAGGCGAAACGGTAGCGGACGCCATTGACAGGATAGAACCATGGCTGGACAATGCCGCGAGGGTACACCTGACCGAGCTGCGTATCGTCCACGGCAAAGGGACGGGAGCGCTCGGCAAAGGTATTCAAAGCTACCTCAGGTCACATCCCGCCGTAAAATCTTTCAGATACGGAAGATACGGCGAAGGCGATAACGGCGTTACGCTCGTAGAACTGAAAAACTGAAATTTACAAAAAGCGAAGCGTCAATGCTATGCGCCCCAAGAGTTGGACAAAATAATAATGAAATCGTTTGCGAATGAGTTCGGTATTGTATCGGACTCATTTCGTTTAGCTTGAGAGAAATTCTCACATTGTTCCGGTAGGTAATATACTCTTCATAAAGTGGACGAATTTTTCCACTTTCTGAAACTTTTCGCCGTAATACATCTCTAGCTTTAACCGCCCGAAAAAGTTCTCTATATATCGTGTAAGATAATGTAAAATTATGTATAAAAAAAGTCTAATTTTAACGAATTTTATTTTTATGAAAAAAAATTTAATCAAATTCTTGACAATGGAAAGTTGCTATGTTATTATTTCAATGCTTAAACAAAAATTAACAAAATTTTTAATATTTACGGAGGAAAAAATGGATAAGGATCTGGAAGAATTCACACGAAAGCAAATGCACAAGTGCCTTACGGCGGTAGGAATTTATCCTAATTCCGAAGGGTACAGACATCTTACTGACTGTGTGAGCATGGCTACGAAAAACGGCGGAAAGAAAGCATCGGTATGTCATTTATATGCCGAGGAAGCAAAGAACACGAACAAGAAACCGTGCGCCGTGGAAAGAGCGATAAGACATTCGATAGGCAAAGGCATGGAAGAGGGCAGGTTTTCCGCGTTGAACGATATTTTCGGTTACCGCGTATATTCAGAAAAATATCCTCTTCGGTCGGGTGAACTCATATTTCTTCTTGCAAGCAAGATCTTATCCGATTACGAAAACATTTCAAAAACCGAATACAGATAAAAAATACATATCCGATTTGCGAATAATACTTGACAACAGGCTTAAATTGAGTTAATATATATGCACAATTGAATTTCTCGGAACCGACGGACAAGTAGAAAGGATATCGCAGACGGACAAGAGAGCGTTTACGCGGCTGAAATGAACGCACGTCTGTACCCGACGAAACCACCGAAGGGAGAACGTACGCGCTGCGAATGCGCCTGAATGAGGCATAACGAACGGATTATGCGAATTAAGGTGGAACAACGGTCTTGAAAATCGTCCTTAGGCTTTTATGCTTAAGGATTTTTTATTTTCGGTAGCGGCGTGATAATTTATTTACCGTTGCATTAAAATAAAGATAATAATATATAAGGTCCGGCAAGATGTCGCAACTGCGCGGCTGAGGATCTATCGGAGGAAAAATGTTAGTTACTCTCAAAGACGGTTCGACCATGGAAGTCGAAAAAGGCGAGAAGATCATCGATGTTGCAAAACGCATAAGCGAAGGGCTTGCGCGCAATGCGCTCATAGCCCGCATGAACGGAAAACTCGTGGATCTTACGGCGACCGTCGAAACGGATTGTACGCTTGAGATCCTGACTTTCAAGGACGAAGAGGGGAAAAGCGCGTATCGTCACACATGTTCCCACATACTTGCGCAGGCAGTGAAAAATCTTTTCCCCGGCGTAAAGCTCGCGATCGGTCCGTCCATAAAAACAGGATTTTACTATGACTTCGATTTTCCCACGCCCATAACCATGGACGATCTTCCGCGAATCGAAAAAGAAATGGAAGCTATCGTAAAAGCGGATTTTCCCATAATCCGTTCCGTGGTCACCCGCAAACAAGCGGTAACGCGCATGCGCGGTTTCGATGAAATCTACAAACTCCAGCTTATCGAGGATCTTCCTCGCGGCAGTGAGATAACTCTGTATTCGCAGGGAAATTTCGTGGATCTTTGCAGCGGACCTCATCTTATGAGCACGGGCAAAGTAAAGTGCTTCAAACTGACTCAGATCACGGGCGCATATTGGAGAGGCAACGAGCAGAACAAAATGCTCACGAGGATCTACGGCACGGCATTCGAAAAGAAATCCGAGCTTAACGAATACCTCACAGCACTCGAAGAGGCAAAGAAACGCGACCATAACAAACTCGGCAGGGAGCTCGGCATATTCATGACCGACGAACTCGTAGGGCAAGGCCTTCCGTTACTGATGCCCAACGGTGCAAAACTCTTCCAGATCCTTCAGAGATTCGTTGAGGACGAAGAAGAAAAGCGCGGTTACATGCTTACGAAGACGCCTTACATGGCAAAGAGCGATCTTTATAAGATATCGGGGCATTGGGAACACTATAAAGACGGAATGTTCGTTCTCGGCGATGAGAACATGGACGATGAGGTCATTGCGCTCCGTCCTATGACGTGCCCGTTCCAGTATCTTATATATAAAAACGGCATAAAGAGTTACCGCGACCTGCCTTGCCGCTATAACGAAACCTCGACGCTTTTCCGCAACGAAGCCAGCGGAGAAATGCACGGGCTGACGCGCGTGCGCCAGTTTACGCTTTCCGAAGCGCATATCATATGCGCACCCGAACATGTCGAGCAGGAATTCAAGGGTGTGTTCGATCTCATACTTTATATGGAAAAATGTCTCGGGATTTCCGACGATATATTCTTCCGTTTCTCAAAGTGGGATCCGAAGAAAAAAGCCAAGTATATCAACAATCCGAAAGCCTGGACGGAAACGCAGGCGCTTATGAAAAAGATCCTCGACGACCTTCACATAAACTACGTCGAAGCGGAAGGAGAAGCCGCGTTCTACGGTCCGAAACTCGATCTGCAGGCACGCAACGTCTGGGGCAAGGAAGACACTATAATAACGATACAGATAGACTTTGCCGCAGCCGAGAGGTTCGATATGACTTACGTAGCCGAGGACGGCACCAAAAAGCGTCCCATGGTCATCCACCGTTCTTCCATAGGCAGCTATGAACGCACGATAGCAATGCTGATAGAAAAATACGCGGGCGCATTCCCCGTATGGATGGCGCCGACGCAGGTAAAAGTGCTTGCGCTCACCGACAGAACGGCGGACGCATGCAAAAAGACGGCCGCCGACCTCAGAGCGGCAGGAATACGCGCCGTCGCGGACGTACGCAACGAAAAGATAGGTTTCAAGATAAGAGAAGCTCAGCTCGAAAAGATCCCTTACATGCTTATAATCGGTGACAGGGAAGCGGAGGAAAACAAAGTTTCCGTCCGTGCGAGAAAGCTCGGGGATCTCGGCACGATGAGTTACGACGAGTTCCTTAAACGCATAAAAGGCGAAGTCGAAACTTTTTATCTCGGAAACTGAAAAATTACCGAAAAATCGTTGACAAACGGATCATATAAGCATATAATAGTTGCGTAGAAAGCAGATTTGATCTCACCGTTCGGGCATGCTCGGAACGGTACGCAAAATTTATATCGGATATATTTTTTGTCATGAGCGTGAAATCTGTTTTCACGCTCATTCTTTTTGGGAGGAAACCATTATCAACAAGCAACCTGAGGTGGAAATCAATCAGAAGATCCGTGACCGCGAAATACGGCTTATCGGAGCTAACGGCGAGCAGCTGGGCATTATGAGCGCTGACGCGGCGAATAAAATAGCCGACGAACAAAACCTTGACCTCGTAAAGATCAGCCCGCAGGCAAAACCGCCCGTATGCAAACTGATGGATTACAGCAAGTACAAATTCGAGAAATCGAAGAAAGAAAAGGAAGCCAAGAAAAACCAGAAACAGAACGAACTGAAAAAGATCTGGCTTTCCATGACGATCGATCGTCACGATCTCGAAACAAAAGCGCGTGCCGCGGCAAAATTCTGTGCCGGAGGCAGCAAGGTTGAAGTTTCTATAAGGATGAAAGGACGTCAGCAGGCGCATGCCAAGCTCGGCGTCGAAGTTATGCACGATTTTTACGGGATCATCGAAGACGTCTGCGTTATCGAAAAACCCCCGATGACCGAGGGACGAAACATTTTGATGATACTCGCACCTAAAAAATAAGTTTACGGAGGATATATAAATGCCTAAAATGAAGAGCCACAGCGGCGCGAAGAAGCGTTTTCGCGTCAGCAAGAGCGGCAAAGTAAAACGCAATTATCAGAATAAAAACCATATTCTGACCAAAAAAGACAGCAAGAGAAAAATGAAGCTCCGCCAGGGCGCTTATCTTGCTTCCGCACAGGAATCCAAGACCGTCAAATCGATGTTGCAGGGCAGGAGGTAATCGGATATGAGAATCAAAAGAAGCGTAAACGCACTTAAAAAACGCAGAAAGATATTCAGACTCGCGAAAGGTTATTTCGGTTCCAAGTCGCGTTCTTACAGGATCGCGCGCGAAGCCGTAATGAAATCGCAGATGTACGCATTCATCGGTCGTCGCCGCAAGAAGAGAGATTTCCGCAGACTTTGGATCGCGAGGATCAATGCGGCTGCCCGTCTTAACGGTATGTCGTACAGCAAGTTTATGCACGGCCTTAAAGCATGCGGTATAGAGCTTAACAGAAAAGTCCTTGCCGATATTGCCGTGACCGACGCCGCAGCGTTCGCAAAACTTGCGGAAAAGGCCAAAGCCGCAAAGTAAATTGAAAACAGAAGTCGCAAGGCTTCTGTTTTTGGTATAATTCATGGTGATCACGTCAAAAGAAAACAAAACCGCAAAGCTGATCGCAAGCCTGTCCGCAAAAAAATATCGCGACGAATACGGTATGTTCATTGTGGAAGGCAGGCGCGCAGTGAGCGACGTACTCGCTTATGCTCCGGAACTTGTCGTTTCCGTCGTCACGGACGAACGGCATGCCGCAGATCATGAAGGATCCGTCGTATTTTCGGATAATCTGATGCGAAGCGTATCGGAAACGGAAAACTCGCAGGGCGTTATAGCCATTCTGCGAAAGCCCGTCAGCCGCGCGTCCGAGGACGGGAATGTCCTGTTCCTTGACGGCATACGCGATCCCGGAAATCTCGGCACTTTGATAAGGACCGCTTGCGCGGCAGGATTCGAAAACATTTATCTTTTCGATTGCGCCGACGAGTTTTCCGGAAAAGTCGTACGAAGCACGATGTCCGCCATAGTCAAAGTCAATCTTATCCACGCCGACGTCAGCAGCCTTACAAAGCTTAAAGACTTGGGCTACACCGTGATCGGTGCGGATATGAGCGGTCAGAATATCTTTGAGTTTTCACCTCGCACGGACAAAGTATGCATAGTCGTCGGAGGGGAAGCGAACGGAATATCGGAAACGGTACGCGCGTACTGCGACGATTTCGTATCCATACCGATGACAGGCGACATAGAGTCACTGAACGCCGCAGTCAGCGGCGCGATAATGATGTACGAAATTAACCGCAGGGAATACACATCCCGCAAAAATTGATACAAGGAGAAAAAATATGTCAGGACATTCAAAGTGGCACAACATACAGCAGGCAAAGGGTAAAGCCGATGCCGCAAGAGGCAAAATATTTACCAAGATAGGCAGAGAGATCGCCGTGGCAGTCAAAGCGGGCGGCGCGGACCCCAACTCAAACGCGGCTCTTCGCGCGGTTATAGACAAAGCAAAAGCCAATAACATGCCGAAGGACAACATAACGAGAAGTATCCAGAAAGCAAACGGCGAGCTCGGCAACATAAACTACGAAAGCATAGTTTACGAGGGCTACGGCACGAACGGAGTGGCGGTGATAGTGGAAGCCCTGACGGATAACAAAAACCGTACGGGCGGAGACGTCAGACACATATTCGATAAAGCGGGCGGCAGTCTGGGGACCACCGGCTGCGTGTCTTACATGTTCGATACGAAAGGCGTTATAGAAGTCGAGAAAAAAGACGGAATGGACGACGACGAAATGATGATGATTGCTCTCGACGCAGGTGCCGAAGACTTCAATGTCGATGACGGATATTTCGAGATCATAACAAGCGCCTCTCAGTTTGCCGCCGTTCGCGACGCTCTCACGGCTGCGGGCATAGAGTATGCGTCCGCAGAGATAGAGCGCATACCGAGCAACACTATCTGGCTGGAAGACGAAGACCGTGACAAACTTCTTAAAATGCTTGACGCGTTCGAAGATAACGACGACGTGCAGAACGTATACCACAACGCGGAGTATAACGAAAACGAGGAGGAATGACCATGATGACGGTACGCGAAACATGCAAACTTGCAAAAGACAATGTTGCATATCCCGCATTGCTCTCGTCCGAAGACAAAAACAAAATGCTCAGCATTATCGCTGCGGCACTTGTAAAAAATTCGGCGGGGATCCTGGCAGCCAACGAAAAGGATATCGAGAACGGCAAAGATCTTCCCGCATATCTTATTGACAGGCTCCGTCTGACCGACGCACGCATAAAGGGCATTGCCGACGGAATTTTACAGCTCATCGCGCTTGACGATCCCGTCGATAAAATTACGGCGAGCTGGATAAACCATGCGGGATTAAAGATAGAGCGCGTTACCGTTCCTCTCGGCGTCGTCGGGATAATTTATGAAGCAAGACCCAACGTAACTTGCGACGTCGTGGCGCTTTGCATAAAGACGGGTAACGCTGTGGTCCTTCGCGGAAGTAAAGACGCGTTCATTACGAATACGGAGCTCGTAAAGGTGATCAAAGAAGCTCTCGAACTCAACGGTTTCGAGTCGGGATTCATTCAGCTCATCGAAGATACGACCCGCAGCGGCGCGGAAGAATTCATGCACGCCGACGAATATATCGACGTACTTATACCGCGCGGTTCCGCAAACCTCATAAAAACAACAAAAAAGAACTCTACTATGCCTGTCATAGAAACAGGAGCGGGCAATTGCCATATTTACATTGAAAAAACGGGCGATAAAAACATAGCCCTTAACGTGCTCCTTAACGGCAAGCTCCAACGTCCAGGAGTATGCAACGCGCTCGAAAGCATGCTTATCGACAAGGCGGTCGCGGAAGAGTATCTTCCAGTACTGCTCAAAGCGCTTGCCGACAAAAACGTCGTTATACACGGCTGCGAAGATACCGTTAAGATATGCAACGCCGCGGGCATACCCGTTGTACCCGCCACGGAGGAGGACTACGGGAAAGAATATCTCGGTTATGAAATATCCTGCAAGACCGTCAGCGGTGTGGACGAGGCGATAGCGCATATCAATAAATACAGCACTCATCACAGCGAGACCGTCATCACGAACGATAAAACCGTCGCCGAAAAATTCCTTCGCGAAATAGACAGCGCGGCGGTGTATGTCAATGCGTCTACGCGGTTCACGGACGGTTTTGAGTTCGGTTTCGGCGCGGAACTCGGAATAAGCACGCAGAAGCTGCACGCAAGAGGTCCGCTCGGTCCCGAACAGCTCACAAGCTTCAAATATCGCATTACAGGTAACGGTCAGTGCCGTAATTAACATGCCCGATAAAGACAAAAAAACAAATTTTCACGAAGGACACCGCGGCAGAGTCAGGGCAAGGATCGCAGCCGATCCGGACATGCAGACTTTTGCTCCGCACGAACTGTTGGAATTCATACTGTTCCATACCGTTCCGAGAAAAGACACGAATGAACTCGCACATTTATTGATAGATAAATTCGGGTCGTTTTCAGGCGTGTTCGATGCGTCTGTCGAAGATCTTGCTTCCGTGAAAGGCATGACGGAAAATTCGGCTTATCTGCTTAAATCGATAATACCGATATCCCGCGCATATTCGATAGACAAGCAGCAAAACCATGCCGTTTTGTCAAAATTATCCGACGTATCTTCGTTTTATAAAAGCTATTTCGTGAACAGAAATTCGGAATCGTTGTACGCGATATATATGGATATAAATAACCGCGTCATTTCGGTAGTCAACGTCGGTAAAAACGCGGAAGCGTCCTCGATTAGCCTCGATGTCGTTAAGTTACAGCAGACCGCAATTTCCAATAAAGCGTCTCATGTGATAATAATGCATAACCACCCGGGCGATAATCTTTATCCTTCGGAAAGCGATATAATAACTACAAACCTTGCGATAGTTTTGCTGTATGCTTTAAGAGTCAGAATAGAAGACCATATAATTTTCGGCGTTAACGGGCGGTATTTCAGTTTCTATCAGAATAACATACTCGATGTTCTGATAGAAAATTGCAATAAGTTTTTGTCGTTCAACATAGTCGGATTATATAAGGGCATAAAAAACATCAGCTACGATAACAACGGAATATTGTTCAGTGAAAAGGAGACGCACGCTCTCGAAAGTTTTGTATCGTCGCTGTTCAGATCGGATGACAGAATGAAAGAAAATCTCACCAGGGCGCTTGAAAAAGCAAAAGAGACTTATAGCAAAAACTTGACCGAATGATTTTATTACATAAAGAGCTGCGGCTTTGCCACGGCTCTTTATCGATTTATTTTGCAAACTAGTATAAAAATTTCAAAAAACCTCTTCCAAAGCGCATAGAAATATGATAGAATGAAAGAGGAAAAGAAATCGGAGGTTTTAAGGATGATGAAAAAGATAATATCGTTACTCGGTATAATAATGATATTTGCGGTCGGGATATCCGTATTAGCGGGTTGCGGAGGAAACGTACCTGCGGGCAAGACCGTGGAAAGCCTTACGGTGGCGGAAAAGACGATACTCGTTGCGGAAAGCGCGGAAGACATAAAACTGACCGTAAGGATAAAGTATGCCGACGAGGACGAGAGAGCCGCGACGGGCGAAGACGTGGAGTACGCGAGCGACAATACGCAGGTGGCGACGGTAAGTAAAGACGGAGTCGTGACCGTAACGGGAGTGGGAAGCGCGAAACTCACGGTAAAGAGCAAAAGCGGCGGAGCGACAGGAGAAAAGTTAATGGAAACGATAGATATGACGGTCGTACGCGACTCGTCCGTAGTGGAAAGCCTCACGGTGACGGGAGGAACGGAACAGACCGCGACATACAAGGTGGACAGTACCTTGCAGCTTGAAACGAAGATAAAGTACGTCGGCGGGGCTGAAAAGCCGGCTACGAGCGCAGACGTGACGTATGTGTCGAGCGAGCCGAGCATAGCGAGCGTGGATTCAAGCGGGCTTGTGAGCATAAAAGCCGTGGGAACGACGGAGATCACGGTAAGCAGCATATACAACAACGTAAGCGGAGCGAAAGTCGTCAAGGTGATAACGCTTAGCGTGGCGGAAGCTCCGCTTGTTACCGAAAGTCTGACGCTTACGAGCGAGAAGTCGTATTCGGTGATACGCGGCATATACGGCTATGATCCGACGAAAGGTTACGAGAACGACAAAACGCAGATCGCGTTTAACGTGAAGTATTATTACGAAGACGCAGCGCGCGCGGGTAACAGCGACGAAGCGACGTATACGTCGAGTGATCCGGACGTGGCGAGCGTAAGCGACGGCGGAGAGATCACGTTCAACGCAATAGGCAACTGCACGATAACGGTGACGAGCAAGTATAAGACAATGGACGGCGAGACGGTAAGCGTAGACATTCCGGTGGAAGTTTATAAGCCGACTAATGTTGTTGCCAATTATAAAATAACCGCGTGGGAAGTTGATTATTATGGCTCACAAACTTCGGTAGATCTTATTATAAAAAATCTTACAAGCGAAGGGATAGTGATATATGAAACCATGTATGTATGTTGCCTTAACACCGAAGGTAAAGTTTTGGATACATTGCGTTTTGGCGGTGAATCTGTTTACATTGGTGCGAATGCTGAAAAAGAATGTAATTTTTTAATAGATAAGAAAGATATACCGGAAGGTACGGCGGAAATGATTATTGTAAAGGCATGGGATTAGAAATTATGAGTACACGGAAGATATTGAGATTGAAGTATGGAGAGTATTATAGTTTAAAGCGGACGGACAGGAGCAAAAACATAATAAACAATGTGGAGTTCACACCCAAAAAGGTTACTTCCGAGCAGGTTTTGCTCTCCACGCCGTATCCGAATATTTGACAGAATATAAAAGCAGAGCGGTGCCGCAAACATGAGTGACACCGCTCTGCTTTTATATTATTTTTCAGATATACGCTTTTTAATCTCGGCAAGCTCGGCTACCATACAATCGCGAGAAGGGGCGCCTATGGCTTTTCTGCGGGCGACGGCAGTTTCGGGTCTGATCGCGTCGTAAATATCATTATCGAAATCCCCGAATTTTTTGTACTCGTCAAGAGTCAATGTCTGTAAAGTTTTGCCGTTCTTGATACAATATACTACAAGCTGACCGATGATCGAGTGTGCATCACGGAAGGGAACACCGCGCGCGGCGAGATAGTCCGCACATTCCGTTGCGCTTGTAAATCCTCCGTCCGTACTTTCGCGCATACGATGTTTATTAAACGTCGCCTCTTTCAAAAGTCCGTTAAGTACGGTAAGGCAGGCTTTAAGTGTATCATACGAATCGAACACACATTCTTTATCTTCCTGCATGTCTTTGTCGTAGGCAAGAGGAATACCTTTCATGACCGTAAGCAGGCACATAAGATCGCCGTAAACTCTGCCCGTTTTTCCGCGCATAAGCTCGTTCATATCGGGGTTTTTCTTTTGCGGCATTATGCTCGATCCTGTAGAAAAGCCGTCGCTTAGTTCGATATACTTATACTCATCCGACGACCAGATGATGATCTCTTCGGAAAAACGCGAAATGTGCATCATGGCTACCGCGGAAGCGTAAAGAAAATCGAGCACGAAATCCCTGTCGCTGACCGCATCCATGGAGTTAGGCGTAACGGCAGGGAAGTCAAGCAATTCGGCAACGCGCATGCGGTTTATCGGGTAAGGCGTCGAAGTGCACGCACCGCTGCCGAGCGGCATGACGTTTATGCGGCCGTATGCGTTGCCGAAGCGGTCTATGTCGCGGCAGAACATTTCGGCATAAGCCGCAAGATGATGCGCGAGAGTTGTGGGCTGCGCCTTTTGAAGGTGCGTAAAAGCGGGCATTATCGTATCGAGATTTTTTTCCGCAATACCCACGAGGGTAGCGATAAGCTCTTTTGTCAAAGAAACGATGTTTTTTACCGCCTCACGAAGATAAAGCCTTATGTCGAGCGCGACCTGATCGTTACGCGACCGACCCGTATGGAGTTTTTTTCCGACGGCGCCGATACGCGAAACAAGCTCGTTTTCCACGAACGAATGTATGTCTTCCGCATTATCTATCACGCACTTGCCGCTATCGATGTCCGCAAGTATGCCGTCCAATGCAGTGACTATCTGCTTTGCCTCTTCGGCGGGGATAATGCCGCACTCGCCGAGCATTGTGCAATGCGCTTTGCTGCCCGTTATGTCGCAGCGATAAAGCCGCTTATCGAAAGACAGCGAACTGTTAAAACTGTCCGCCGCCTTATCTACTTCCTGTTCGAATCTTCCCGACCAGAGTTTCATTATTTCTTTTCCTTCGCGTTCTGCATTTTCATTGCACGGACTTTGCTCGAAAGACCGAACAAGGTTATGAATCCGCTTGCGTCGTGATGATCGTAAAGCGCGCCCGTGGTGAAACTTGCAAGCGATTCGCTGTAAAGCGAATAGGGAGAAGTCGTACCCGCTCTTATGATATTGCCCTTATAAAGTTTGAGTTTCACTTCGCCCGTAACGTATTCCTGCGTGACGTCGACGAACGCACATACGGCTTCGCGGAGAGGAGTGAACCATTTTCCTTCGTAAACTATGGACGCGAGTTTATTACCCATGTCCTTCTTCATTTCCATAGTCTCTCTGTCAAGGATAAGCTCTTCAAGCTGCGCGTGCGCTTCCATGAGGATAGTGCCGCCGGGGGTCTCGTATACGCCGCGCGACTTCATACCGACGACGCGGTTTTCGACGATATCGACTATGCCTATGCCGTTTGCGCCGCCGAGTTTATTGAGCTCGGTAATGATCTCGCTCACTTTCATTTTCTTGCCGTTAAGCGCCACGGGTATTCCTTTTTCAAAGCTGAGCGACAATTCCGTTTCTTTGTCGGGCGCTTTTTCGGGAGTCACGCCGAGAACGAGCAGATGATCGTAATTGGGCGCGTTTGCGGGATCTTCGAGCTCGAGCCCCTCATGGCTGATGTGCCATATGTTGCGGTCGCGGCTGTAGGACGTGTCTGCGGAGAAGGGAAGGTTTATACCGTGTTTGCGGCAGTATTCTATCTCTTCCTCTCTGGAATTCATATTCCATTTATCGCTTCTCCATGCGGCTATTATTTTGAGATCGGGAGCAAGCGCTTTGATACCGAGTTCGAAACGTATCTGGTCATTGCCCTTGCCTGTAGCGCCGTGGCATATAGCCGTCGCACCTTCTTTGCGGGCGATCTCCACAAGTTTTTTAGCGATGAGCGGACGCGCCATGGACGTACCGAGCAGATATTTGTTTTCGTATACCGCGCCTGCCTTTACGCAAGGCATGATATAATCGTCGCAAAGCTCATCAATGACGTTTACGATATACAGTTTGCTTGCGCCCGTGGAAAGCGCGCGCTGTTCGAGTCCGTCAAGCTCTTCCGCCTGTCCGCAATCGATGCATGCACAGATCACTTCGTAATCAAAATTTTCTTTCAGCCAGGGGATGATGGCTGTGGTGTCAAGTCCGCCGGAATAGGCAAGGACTATCTTCTCTTTCTTATCACTCATAAGCACTCCTTTCGGTCAATCACTTGACTTTACACTGCGATTTATTATATTATGTTAAAGATAAACTTGCGGATCGGGCTGCGTGTATGCAGCGCAGTGACCCGTCCCGTCAAGGCAAGTATAATTATAATACACAATGCATAAATAATCAACTGTTTGGAGTAAGTTTTGATAATTTTAGGAGTCGATCCGGGGTACGCCACAATAGGCTACGGCGTGATCGAAAAAGAGAAAGGGGGACTGCGTGCGCTCGATTACGGCGTGATAAAAACACCGCCCGACGAAATGATAGCGGTGAGACTTGCCATGATAGACGAAGCGATGAGCGCGATCATGGAAAAATACTCTCCCGAATGTGTTTCCGTCGAAGAGCTGTTCTTCAATACCAACATAACGACGGGAATAAAAGTCGCGCACGCGAGAGGCGTTATACTGCTCAATGCGGTGAAAACGTGCGGCAGACTTTACGAATATACTCCGTTGCAGATAAAACAAGCGCTCACTGGCAACGGGCGAGCGGACAAGCATCAGGTCCAATACATGGTAAAAACCGTTCTTCGTCTGGCGACCGTACCCAAGCCCGACGACGCCGCCGACGCGCTTGCCGCCGCGATATGTCACGCGAACATGGCGTCTACCGCAGGAAGAGAGGTAAAATAATGTACGCATATATACAGGGCGAAATCACGGATATAAGCGACAACACGATCGTCGTTGAAACTGCCGGAGTCGGTTATGAACTTTATGTTTCGCAAAACACGATAAAAAACATCAAGCTCGGCGAAACGGGTCGGTTATATACCTATCTTGCAGTGCGCGAAGACGGTATGAGCCTTTTCGGGTTCGCGGACAAAAAGGAAAAAGCGCTGTTTCTCAAACTGATCAAAGTTAACGGTGTGGGACCTAAAGGTGCAATGGATATTCTCGGCGGTATGAGCTTAAACGATCTCGTTTCTGCGATAGCGACAGGCAACTCGGCAATGCTTTGCGGAATCAAGGGTATCGGCAAAAAGACCGCGGAAAGGATCATACTCGACTTAAAAGACAAGATAGGCGAGCAGGGATATCTGACGGGCACGGCGACCGTGACGGCAACGGCAATGAACGAAATACAGGAAGAAGCCATGAACATACTTATTGCGCTCGGCTATAAAAGCGACGCTGCGGAAAGAGCCGTAACGCTCGCGTATAAAGACGGCATGACGGTAAATCAGACTGTACACAAGGCAATCGGCGGTTGATATGGACGGAGAAAGATTTATAACAAGTACAAAAATACAACTCGACAGTGAGCTCGATCTTACGTTAAGACCGAAAAATCTCAGCGAATATATCGGACAGGAAAAGGTCAAAAAGAATCTCGAGGTATATATCAATGCGGCGCGTGCCCGCGGAGAATGCCTCGATCACGTCCTTCTTTACGGTCCCCCCGGACTCGGAAAGACCACGATCGCGCATATCATTGCAAACGAAATGAATGCGAATATCAAGGTAGTAAGCGGTCCCGCGCTCAGTTCTATGCTTGACATAGTATCAATTTTGACGGGAATAGAGGAAGGCGATATACTTTTCATCGACGAGATACACCGCGTAAACAAAACCGTCGAAGAGGCGTTGTATTCGGCAATGGAAGATTTCAGGCTGGATATAGTGCAGGGTAAAGGTCCCGGAGCAAGGACGCTGAAGCTGCCTGTGAATAAATTCACGCTTGTGGGCGCGACCACAAGGACGGGCATGCTCACAGGTCCCATGCGTGACCGTTTCGGCGTTATATGCCGACTGGAAATGTATTCGCTCGACGAGCTTTCCACGATAATCAGGCGGTCCGCAAATATACTGAAAATCGAAATAGACGACGACGCTTGCAAAGAACTTGCAAGGCGCTCGCGCGGAACGCCGAGGATCGCAAACCGAATTCTTAAACGCGTGCGCGATTTCGCACAGGTAATGGGTAACGGCAGGATAGATATCGGGATAACGGATAAGGCGCTCGGCATGATAGGGGTAGACGATCTCGGACTAGACGAAAACGACAGATCGGTACTCGAAGCGCTTACCGTCAAATTCAGCGGCAGACCCGTGGGGCTGGATACTCTTGCGGCGGCGACCAACGAAGACGCGGGAACGATAGAAGATGTGATAGAACCTTATCTGATACAGCTCGGATTTATATCCCGCACACCGCGCGGTAGAATGGCAATGCCGCTCGCATATAAACATCTCGGGCTGAATCCGCCCGAATCGGTACAGTAACAATGAAAACATCGGATTTTTACTACGACCTTCCGCAGGAGCTTATAGCGCAACATCCCGTGGAGCCGCGCGACGCTTCGCGCCTGCTCGTATACGACAGAAAAACAGGCAAGATAGAACATAAACATTTCTACGACATAACAGAATATCTGACGGATAACGACGTGCTTGTGATCAACAACACGCGCGTTATACCTGCGCGTATATACGGAACGGGCAGGGCGACCGGTTGTTGCGTCGAATTTTTGCTTCACAAGCGTATCGATCTGAAGGAATGGAAAGTGCTTTGCAAGCCCGCGAAAAAAGCCAGAATCGGCTCCGTTTTCGATTTCGGCGATAAACTGTCGTGTACGGTTATCGGCGAGGGAGAAATGGGGGAACGCACCGTCCGATTCGATTTCGACGGCGTATTCGAGCAATTGCTGTCGGAAGTGGGACAGACTCCGCTGCCGCCTTATATCCACGAAAAACTTAAAGACGGAAACCGATACAACACCGTTTATGCGAAATACGACGGTTCGTGCGCCGCTCCGACGGCAGGACTGCATTTCACCCCCGAACTTATGGATAAACTCAAACAAAAGGGTGTTACTTTTGCCGAAGTCCTGCTCCATGTCGGATTAGGTACGTTCCGCCCCATACAGACCGACAGCATTGAAAATCATAAAATGCACAGTGAGTACTGGGAAATATCCGAAGAAACAGCTAAAGTACTTAATGAAGCAAAAAGTGCCAAAGAACGCATAATTTGCGTGGGTACTACGTCTGTCAGAGTACTTGAAAGCGCTGTAAAACCCGACGGTACGTTCGAAAAATCATGCGGTAATACTGAAATATTTATTTATCCGCCGTATAAGTTCAAAGCCGTGGACGCGCTCATCACCAATTTTCATCTGCCCGAATCCACGCTGATAATGCTCGTATCGGCATTCTGCGGAAGAGAAGAGACCCTCAAGTTTTACCGCGAAGCGGTCAAAGAGAAATACAGATTTTTCAGCTTCGGAGACGCCTGCCTTTTATTATGAAATTTTCTTACAAAATATTGCATACATGCAGCCAGAGCGGCGCGCGGGTCGGTGAGCTCACCACGCCGCACGGAAAGATACTGACGCCCGTATTCATGCCCGTCGGGACGAGAGCAACGGTCAAATCGCTTTCTCCCGAAGAAGTGGAAAAGTCGGGCGCACAAATAATACTCGCAAACACATACCATCTTCACCTCAGACCGGGCGAAGATATTGTGAGCAAAGCGGGCGGATTGCATAAGTTCATGGCATGGAACAAGCCGATACTTACGGACAGCGGCGGATTTCAGGTATTTTCGTTGGCGAAATTGCGGAAAATCACGGAAGACGGGGTATCGTTCAACTCTCACATAGACGGTTCTTTGCAGCACTTTACGCCCGAAAGCGCAATCGACATAGAAAACGCCCTGGGCGCTGATATAATAATGGCGTTCGACGTATGCTCGACCGCAGGCGTGACGCATGCCGAAGCCGAAAACGCGATGGAGCTTACGGCGAAGTGGCTTAAACGGTGCGCCGAAAGGCACACACGCGACGATCAGATGCTCTTCCCGATAATACAGGGAAATATGTTTGACGATCTTCGGCTGGAATCGCTCAAAAGATCGGTAGAATATGCTCAATGCGGTATTGCCATAGGCGGACTTTCGGTCGGGGAGGAAAAATCGGTGATGTACCATGTTCTCGATCTGCTCAAACCCGAATTGCCCGAAAACATGCCTCATTACCTTATGGGAGTCGGCAGTCCCGATTGCCTGGTCGAAGGAGTGCTTCGCGGCGTGGATATGTTCGACTGCGTATTGCCGACACGGACGGCGCGAAACGGCACGGCTTTCACGTCAAAGGGGAAAATCAACGTCCGCAACAGTAAGTATCGCGAGGATTTCAGTGCGCTTGACCCCGAATGTGACTGCTATTGCTGCCGCAATTTCTCCCGCGCGTATCTGCGTCATCTGGTACAGACGGACGAAATACTCGGCGGAAGAATGTTGTCGCTGCACAACATAACTTATCTTGCCGACCTGATGACAAGGATAAGGGAAGCAATATTTGCCGACAGATTTCTTGACTTTGCGGAAGAATTCCGTAAAAGTGCGGAGTATGTTTCATGAAAAAATATATTTATCTCGATAATGCCGCAACGACGAAAGCGTCCGAAGAGGCTAAAGCGGCAGCTATGCTTTACGCCGACGAATTGTTTTATAACCCGTCAGCATCTTATGCGCCCGCGCTCGAAGTAAAGCGCCGTATCACGGAAGCCGCTCAGTCGCTCGCTACGCTTCTCGGAGTCACAAAGGACGAAATAGTTTTTACGTCCTGCGCTACGGAAAGCAACAATTACGCCTTCGAATGCGGGGTAAAAAACAAAAAAGGCAATATAGTGGTGTCCGCCATAGAGCATGCTTCTGTTTACGAAAGCGCCATGCGTCTCAAAAACAAAGGTTTCGACGTGCGTTTCGTTTATCCCGACGACAGCGGCTGTATCCGCGCCGAAGACGTCGCGCATGCGGCGGACGGCAATACCGCTTTCGTTTCGGTGATACACTGCTCCAACGAAACGGGAGCGATAAACGATATTGCCGCAATATCATCCGCAGTGAAACAGATAAGTCCCAAAGCAGTCATGCACTCGGACGGTGTGCAGGCTTTCTGTAAGATACCGACCGATATGTCGAAATCTGGAGTGGATCTTTACAGCGTCAGTGCACATAAAGTCGGAGGACTTAAAGGCGTCGGCGCGCTTTACGTCAGAAAAGGTTTCAACATGCAGCCCTTTATCGTCGGAGGAGGGCAGCAGAACAACCGACGCTCGGGGACGGAAAACGTATGCGGCATAACGGGCTTTGCCGAAAGCGCAAAAGCCTATAAGGCGCATGCGGCAACCTTCGACGGGCATATTTTCCGCAATATTTTCATAAGCGCCCTGCAAGGCAAAGCCGATTTCAGGGTCAACGGCAGCGGAAAAAACTCGGGCTATATACTTTCGCTCTCATTCGAAGGCTTGCGCGGAGAGGTGATAGCACACATGATGGAGGACCGAGGAGTGCTTATAGGACTGGGTTCCGCATGTTCTTCGCATATCCGCACGAATCGCGTACTCGACGCAATGGGCGTGGAACGCGCGTATGCGGACGGGAGCATAAGAATAAGTTTTTCGCCGCAGACCACGGAAGATGAGGTCAGATACGCCGCAGATGCGCTCGTCGCATGCGTGCTCGAACTTAAAGAAAAAATACAGGGATAAAACATGGATAACGTAATAATTTTAAGATACAGCGAAATACATCTTAAAGGCAAAAACAGAATGTTTTTCGAGAACATCCTTCGCCGCAATATACTCGAAAAGTTAAAAAATTTCAAACTTGAAACGCAATTTTCATACGGCAGATACGTTATAAGCGACTATGACAAAGAATGCGAAAGCGCGATCGTCAATGCGCTCAAAACCGTTTTCGGGTTGTTCTCGCTCAGTATCGCGACAAGAACGACGGCAGGACCTAATGATATAGCGAAGGCGGCTACGGAGCTCTGCGTCGGTGCGTCGGGGACATTCAGAGTGACTGTCAACCGCGCGGATAAAACCCTTCCGTATACATCTGTCGAGCTTGCTCGACGGGTCGGCGAAGCCATACTCGATAAATACCCGCAGCTGTCCGTAGACCTTCACGATCCCGACTTCACCGTCTTTGTCGACGCGCGGGAAAGAAACACGGCATTTGTTTATTCGCGCAGTATACCGTGCGCAGGAGGTATGCCCGTAGGCAGCGCAGGCAAGGGGCTGACGCTGCTTTCAGGGGGGATCGACAGTCCCGTTTCAACGTACATGATGGCAAAACGCGGTCTCAAACTTACGGCGCTCCACTTCTGGTCATATCCGTATACCAGCCTCGAAGCGCGGGACAAAGTGCTCGAGCTTGCAAAACTGCTGTCCGTGTATACAGGTAAGATGGACGTGATCGTGATCCCGTTTACGAAAGTACAGGAAGCCATACACAAATACGCCGAGTCCAATTACATGATAACGCTCGTGCGCCGATCAATGATGAGAATTGCCGAAAAAATAGCCGAAAAGATCGGCTGCGGCTGTATTATAAACGGGGAAGATCTCGGTCAGGTAGCAAGCCAGACACTGGAAAGCATAACGGTGACCAATTCCGTGATACGCAGATTGCCCGTATTCCGTCCGCTTATCGGTTACGATAAGATAGACATAATCGACATCGCTCAGAAAATAGGCACTTATGAAACCTCGATAAAACCCTTCGAAGATTGCTGTACCGTATTTCTTCCCGACAGCCCCGTAACAAAACCCACGCTCAGGCGTTGCGAGCTTAACGAAAGTAAGATAGAAAATTACGGCGAGCTTATAGAAGAGGCGGTAAACGGAGCGGAAACTTTTACGGTATCGGAATAAAAGTAAAACGGATGTTTTTCCGACACGCTGTGTCAATCGCAGATTGATATTCGCATATCAGATCATGAAAATTCTGCCTTCCGTTAATTCCGCTTATTACTTGCGGATAGTTTATTTGCCCGAAAAATAATTGACGTCATAAAATTTATAGTAAATTATCGTATAGTTTGATCAATTTATTTTCAGATAACCGAATAATCACTAATAAAGAAAGACTGCCCGAGTGCCTGACCTGCGGACAGCCTTTTTATTTTACGATTTTCCGACTTAAAGTCAGGATCGCACAGAATACTCCTTAATAAACGATCGCTCATAAATGTACTCGGTTTTCGGTTTTAAAAATCATCGGTCACTCGGAAATTTTCGTATTCGCCGAAAAACAGATCTTCGTCGGCACTCCCGTCGGGCATGTTATAGATACTGAATTCCGCGGTTATGCGGTCCTTGGGCAAGGTGCCGATACCTGCTCTCACTACCTTATGTTTTTTGTAAAGCTCGTCCGCGTTTATGTCGATATCGACGACCGTGTCGGGCTTTTCGAATGCTCCGCTGTCAAATACGGGGCGCTTCAATGTTTCCGCGCAGACATAAGCGGGAAGCGTGCCGCCTGTTATACCGCCGGGGAGGAACCCGTCTTTGCTTCCGGCCCATACCGCGACTACATATCCGGGATTGTAAGCAATGCAATAAGCGTCGGTATTTCCTTGTTCACCGCCCACCGTACCCGTTTTTGCGGCTACGTCATGCACGGACGCAAGCGCTTTCGCAGTGCCCGTTCTCGCACATTCGCTCAGCATGGAATTTATAAGATACGCCGTTTCTTTTTTTACGGCGGTCGTGTCGTATGACGCAAATTTGCAATAAGCTCGCGCCATAGTCAAAAGATTTTCGCCTTTTTCCGTACCTCCGAGCGCTATGGCAAGTCCTTTGTCGTTTTCAGAAAAGGTGAGTCCGTAACGGGACGCATAGCGTTTGGCATTATCCACACCTATCATATTGAGCAATTTTACAGCAGGAACGTTAAGCGACCTGCTCAGACATTCGGTGGCAGTGGTCCAGCCGTAGTATTTACCGAGATAATTGTGAGGCGCATAAGAACCGAACCTGACGGGCTCGTCAAGCAGGGGAGTCACGGGACTGATGATCCCATCATCCAAAGCGGGAGCATAGCATACGAGAGGCTTAATCGTACTTCCGGGTTGACGTTTAAGTTTACCTATTTCCTCATACGTGTTGGAAGCCGCGGCGACGGGACGTTCGGTCTTGCTGTCAACGATGACGGCGGCTACGGTCACGGTATCGGGGATATCCGAGTTTTCAAGCGCCGACTTCAGCGCCTCCTGCGCGGCCACGGAGTAATCGGTTCTTATCTCGTTTCCGTCCTCACTGAGCGCATAAGATACGAAAAGTCCGTCGTTTATTTTTTCATACGAAAGTTCGGTCGGAATAACGGCTCTGTCAAATTGCGCGTCGTCTATAAAGCCGAGTTCGCGCATTTCGGACAGAACAAGTCTTTTTCGCTTTTCTGCCGCGGTATTATGTCTGTAAGGGTTATATGCCGCGGGGTTATTTATAATTGCGGCAAGCAAAGCGCTCTCTCCGACCGTGAGATCTTCCGCGCGTTTCCCGAAAAATCGCTTTGACGCATTGGTTATTCCGTATACGCCGTCGCCGAAATACAGACTGTTCAGATACATCCCGAGTATCTCTTTTTTGCTTACCGTGCTTTCCAGTTTTCTCGCATAACTGAGCTCTTTGATCTTTCGCGACAATGTCTTTTCGGGAGTCAGCCACATATTTTTGACAAGCTGCTGAGTTATGGTGGAAGCTCCTTCTTTAGCGCTGAAAGTCAGTATGTCTTTTACGGCTGCCGCCGCTATTCTTCTGACGTCAAATCCGTCGTGAGAATAGAAACGGGCGTCCTCGATGGCAATAAAGGCGTTCAGCGTGTATTCATGCAGATCGTCTATGTCGGTTTTCAGCCTGTTAAAGCCGTCGGCACGATAAATTTCGTTGCCTTCGCGATCCAAAATTTTCCTTGTTACACGCATTTTGTTCATCGGCTGATCCGTATAGCCGAAACCTTTTTCGGCAAAATACGGATCGGTAGCGACAGCCGCCGCACACGTTGCGGTAACGACGGCGATCAGTAGCGCAAGGACGATTGCTTTCAAGATCTTTCTCAACGTATCCACTGTTATTATTATAAATATATATGAGCCGTTTAATACGTCAAGGGCGAGTTTACTTGCATAAACCAAATAAATTTGCTATAATGTATCCGTGAAAAAAGTATACATAAAAACATACGGTTGTCAGATGAACGTACACGAGACCGAAAAGCTTTACGCTCTTTTCGAGTCCGAAGGAATAACACAGGCGGCGAGCGCGGAAAACGCAGATATCGTTGTTTTTAACACGTGCTGCGTAAGAGAAGGCGCCGAAACGCGCGTTATAGGCAATCTCGGGATCGTAAAAAAACTTAAAGAAAAAAATCCCTCGCTTATAGTCGCGGTATGCGGTTGCATGACGCAGCAGGAAGCCGTCGCGGAAAAACTGCATAAACGCTGTCCGTTTATAAATATAATCACGGGCACATACAAACTCGCAGAATTGCCGCAAATGGTCAGAAAGGTGGAAAACGGCGAAAAATTCATTACCGATCTTGAGACGGATCTATCCGTTCCTTGCGGAATAAACGCGGCTAAACGCTCGGACAACGTAAACAACTTCGTAAACATAATGTATGGCTGCAACAATTTCTGCACATACTGTATTGTTCCTTATGTAAAAGGCAGGGAACGCAGCCGCCGAAAAAAAGACATCGTCGATGAAGTACGCATGCTTGTCGATAACGGATGCAAGGAAATAACTTTACTCGGGCAGAACGTAAATTCCTATAATGACGGCAGCGCCGATTTTTATTCATTGCTTGACGAGTTGTCCGATCTTGACGGGGATTTTTGGATAAAATTCATGACCTCGCACCCAAAAGATCTGTCGGACAAAGTCATAGACCTCATAGCGGAAAAAGAAAAACTTGCCGATTATATACATCTTCCTTTGCAAAGCGGGAGCGACAGAATACTCTCCCTGATGAACAGGAAATACGATATCTCGGCATATATGAAAAAAACGGACAGAATAAAGAACAAAATGCCTGACGCAGGCATCACAAGCGATATAATCGTAGGTTTTCCCACGGAAACCGAAGCGGACTATCTTCTGACCGAAGAAGCCGTAAAACGCGTGGAATACAACAATCTCTTTACTTTCATTTATTCAAAACGCACGGGCACTCCCGCCGCAGTAATGGAAGGACAGGTACCCGAAGAAGTCAAAAAAGAACGTATAGCGCGGCTTATTGCGTTGCAGGCGGAAATAGCCAACAAAAAAGCGAGCGAATGTATCGGGAAGACATACAAAGTACTTTGCGATTACCGTTCGGAAAAATTGCTTACGGGAAAAACGGCAAGCGATCGCGTTATAATATTCAAAGGCGACGCAGAGCTTTACAATAAATTCGTCAACGTAAAAGTAACGCATGTAAAAAACAGTAAATTATACGGCGAGGCGGTAAACTGATATGGCATTATCACCAATGATGGCACAATATCTGACCATAAAAGAAAACAATCCCGGTTGTCTTCTTCTGTTCAGACTGGGTGATTTTTACGAATTGTTTTTCGACGACGCAATAACCGCCAGCAAGGAACTCGATCTTGTTCTGACCGGCCGCGATTGCGGACTGAACGAGCGCGCTCCCATGTGCGGCGTTCCTTTCCATGCCGTCGACGGATACATAGCGAAGCTGGTGGAAAAAGGTTATAAGGTCGCCATATGCGAACAACTCGATAACCCCAAAAAGGGGATAGCCAGGCGGGAGATCGTGCGCGTGATCACACCGGGTACCGTCATGGAAAGCGATATGCTCGACGCCGACGCAAACAATTATCTGCTTTCGGTATGCCTTGCGGACGGTAAAGCGGGCGTGTGCTGGGCGGATATTTCCACGGGTGAATTCAACAGAATGACCATCGACGCGGGTATCGCAATAAAACTTAACGATCTCCTCCTGCGAATAAAGCCTTCCGAAATAATATGTAACGGCGAAATGAAAATGCTTAGCCGCAATATGTCCGCAGTCAAATACGGCGGGCTTTGCGAATTTCAGCAAATCGACGAAACGGAATTCGACATGGAAAAAGCAAGGGAAATAATCCCGTCCATGTGCAAGGATTCGGCAAACATCCTCAAAGAAGAACCCGTTTGCGTCAGAGCATGCGGCGCATTGCTCAGATACGTAAAACAAACCCAGAAACGCGATCTTAAATACATACACTCTAACGGCAACGAAGAAAAGACGATGACAATAGACAGCATTGCGCTTTCTACGCTGGAGATCACCGCGCCTACGAACGGGAAAAAACAAGGCTCGCTTTACGGCGCGGTCAACAGAACGCTTACCGGTATGGGCGCACGATTGCTCGTTAAGCGGCTTACCGCTCCGAGCACCGACGTACGCGTCATAAACGGCAGGTTGGACGGAACCGAAGAACTTGTAAAAGACAAGATATTCCGCGGAGAAGTCGCCGACGCACTGTCAGGCATTTCCGACATAGAGCGCATAAGCACACGCATAGCATACGGAAACATAACGCCGAAAGAATGCGTCGCGCTCGCTAACTCGTTGGACAAGCTGCCCGTGCTTAAAAAAGCACTCGGTAAAGGCAAAAGCGGGATCGTTACCGCATTGCGCAATACTCTCGACACGTTGGTCGATATTGCGGACGAGCTCCGCTCGGCGATCAAAAGCGATCCGTCCACATTCGTCAGAGACGGCGGCGTAATTAACGACGGATATAACAGCGAACTCGACGAATACAGATCGGCTTCAAAAAACTCAAAGAAAATACTTGCGGACATCGAAGCGAGAGAAAAAGAACGCACAGGCATAAAAAACCTGAGGGTAGGCTATAACAGTGTATTCGGTTATTATATAGAAGTATCAAAATCGCAAACCGGTATGGTCCCTTACGAGTATGTCAGAAAGCAGACTACCGCCAATTCGGAAAGATACATAACCGAAGAGCTGAAACAGCTTGAAGACAAAATATTGCATGCGGAAGAACGCGCACTCGCCATTGAAGCCGAGCTATACTCGGCGCTGATAAAAAGATTATCCGCTCACTGCGACAGGATGCTCGCCGCAGCCAATACCGTAGCGAATATAGACGTACTTTATTCGGCTGCCGAGGTAGCCGCAAAATACAGATACTCAAAGCCGACGGTAACCGACGAAAACAGAGCCATTCGGATCAAGGAAGGCAGACACGTGACCGTGGAGCGCATAGGAACGGAAACATTCGTGCCCAACGATACGGTAATGGACGACGGCGAAAATAGAACCATGATCATTACTGGTCCGAACATGGCAGGCAAAAGCGTATACATGCGTCAGGTCGCACTGATCGTGATACTCGCACAGGCCGGGATGTTCGTGCCTGCGGAGAGCGCCGAGATAGGTATCGTAGACAGAATATTCACGAGAGTGGGGGCGAGCGACGATCTGCATACGGGCAGAAGCACATTCATGGTTGAAATGAGCGAGGTCGCGCATATCCTTGAAAACGCTACGGATAACAGTCTTATACTTCTCGACGAAGTGGGCAGGGGAACGGCAACTTACGACGGTTTAAGTATAGCCTGGTCTATAATAGAGTATCTTTCCGAAAAATTCAAGGCTAAAACTCTGTTCTCCACGCATTATCACGAACTTACCGATCTCGAAGGAGTGGTAGACGGAGTAAAAAATTATAAAATGACCGTACGCGAGCTGAACGGAAACATAATATTCATGCGAAAACTGATGAGAGGAAGCGCTAACCGCAGTTTCGGGATCGAAGTCGCGGGATTATCGGGACTGCCAAAAGAAGTCATAGACAAAGCGAAGCTGCATCTTAAAAAACTGGAAAAGCTTAACGTGGCAAGACAGAATGACAGCGCTTATCAACAAATATCTTTGTTTAATGCCGATAAAACAAACGAAATACTTAAAATACTCGGTGAACTTGATCTGGACGAAGTCAGTCCGAGAAACGCATACGAAATACTGACCGACCTCAAAGAAAAAGCGGAGGGCGAAAAATGAGTGTAATAAATCTGCTTGACAGCTCCGTATTCAACAGGATCGCCGCGGGAGAAGTCGTGGATCGTCCCGCATCCGTCGTAAAGGAGCTGGTGGAAAACAGCATAGACAGCGGAGCTACAGTCATTGCCGTTGACGTCAGCGACGGCGGGAAACACATCAAAGTAACGGACAACGGGTGCGGAATGGATCGCGACGATTTGCGGACGGCGTTTTTGCCGCACGCCACGAGCAAGATAAAAACCATATCCGATCTTGACTCCATAACGACTCTCGGATTTCGCGGAGAAGCGTTGCCGAGTATAGCGTCGGTCGCGCGCGTAACGATGACATCACGCCGCAAAGAAGACGAGCTTGCGGGACGGATAACGCTGGAAAACGGAAAAATCATAGAAGAGACCACGGTAGGAGCGCCGTACGGCACTTGTGCCGAAGTCAATGATATTTTCAAAAATATCCCGGCAAGGCTCAAATTTCTCAGATCGGACAGAAGCGAAGAAGGCGAGATAAGCTCTCTCATTCAAAGATTCATACTCGCCAACTACAACACCGCTATCTCATTGACGGTTTCGGGAAAGGAAGTTTACAGGTCAGAGGGGAAAGGGCTTAAAGAAGCCATATATTCGGTTTACGGAGCGGATTTTCTCAAAGAAACGGACTTTATCCATTGTGCTATGCCTGACATAGAACTATACGGATACATCAACAAACCCGCATTTTCAAAGCATAACCGCTCATATCAAACGCTCATTGTAAACGGCAGATATGTCATAAACCAGGATATATCTTTCTGGATCTACAATTGTTTTTCCAATCTTCTGATGAAAAGACAGTATCCCGCATACGTACTTTTTATCGATCTGCCGGCCGATATGGTGGATATCAACGTACATCCGAGCAAAATGGAAGTAAAATTCGTTGACCTTCCGCGTATCAAAAAAATGCTGACAAAAGCAATATCGGATTCAATAAAAGAAACGGCAGCCGAGCCGAAACTGATAGAACTTACGCATGACGAAGCAAGTACGGATACGGAAAATAACAGCGGCACGGACGCAGAAAATGTTTTCAAAGAAAATTCCTCCGCTTTTCGGGATGAGATAAAAGACGATCCGACGGATAAAAAAGACTTCGTAAAAAGCGTTGCGTTTAAAGATCCGATGCCCGAATTGTCGGACATATCTTACGGTAAAAGCTCGTATTTCAACGATAATTTATTCGGATCGGGCGTGTTTTCAATGAACGAAACCCCGATAACGCGCAAGACGGAAAGTACAAAAACCGTGCAGTCTGCCTTTCTGGATGATATGGATCCCATAAAAAAGAAAGAAGGTTATTTCGACTTTTCTCTTTACAGATATTGCGGGAAAATTTTCAATACCTATCTTATTTTCGAAAAAGGCGACGAGATCATACTCATCGACCAGCATGCGTCTCACGAAAAATTACTTTATACCAAATATGCCGAAGCAGTGGAAAGAGGCACTAATTCGGTACAGGATCTGCTGTTTCCTTATATCTTTGACGTCGATTACGCGGAATCCGAGCTTATCGACGAGCATGAAAGCGAAATAGCGGAATTAGGCTTCGGGTTAAACAAACTTTCCGGGAACTCGTATTCGCTCTCATATATTCCGTTGATATTAAGCGGTATGGATTTTCGCGAATTTACGGCTTCTCTTGTGGAGTTGCTTAAAAACAACAGATTGAGCAAACTTAACATTATAAAGAATGAAGTAATGCAAAGCGCGTGCAAAGCCGCCATAAAAGGCGAAACGGATATTTCGGAGTCGGACATCAGATTACTCATCAATGACATCTGCGAAGGCAGGATAGAGCTTTTCTGTCCGCATGGCAGACCGATAGCCGTCAGGATAGCGAAAACGGAAATCGAAAAATGGTTCAAAAGAATAGTTTGACTGAAAAAGAGAAAATACTCGTTATCGGCGGTCCCACAGGCGTAGGCAAATCCGCATACGCGGTCGATATCGCATTGAAATATAACGGTGAAATAATAAGCGCCGATTCCGTTCAGGTGTACAGAAATCTCGATATAGGTTCGGGGAAGATCACCAAAGAAGAAATGCGCGGCGTCCCGCATTATATGATCGATATAATAGACCCAACGCAAAACTTTACTGTGGTGGATTTTATCGAAAATGCGCGACGCCATATCACTGACATAATATCACGCGGAAAATTGCCGATCGTTGTAGGCGGAACTGGTTTTTATATCAACGCATTGCTCCACGGATACAGTTGCGGAAACAACGGGCCCGATTACGTGCTTCGCGACAGACTGTTGAGGCTGGAAAAAAAATACGGCAAAGGGTATCTTTACGATAAATTGACCGCAATCGACAAAAATACAGCCGTCCGCAAAAACGATATGCCGCGTATAACCAGGCAGCTTGAGCTCACTCTGCGTCCTCCCGCAGCCGACGCCGAAGATACGCCGATATATACGGATATGTACAACGCTTTGCTTGTCATAATGGACGCCGATCGCGACAGGCTTGACGATATTGCGGTGAAACGCATCGACAAAATGTTCGAAGACGGACTTATGCGCGAAGTCAGAGGGTTGGAAAATTTTTATACTTGCAGGGCGTTGCTTTCTGTCGGTTACAATGACGTTAAGGAAGGCATAATAAACGAGCTCGACGATACACAGATAAAAAGTATGATGCACCTGAGCTACCATAAGCTGATCAAAAAACAGCAGACTTTTTTCAGGTGGCTCAAATGGGACAATAAAGTTATCGTGTACAACTGGGATACGGCAGAAGCCGACAAAGCAATAAAGGAATTCGTAAAATGAATTACGACAGTATCATAAAAAACGCGGAAAACAAATATGCGTCACGTTTCGCCGAGATCGACGAAACAGCGCTTTACAATCAGGAAAAAGTGCTCGACGCTTTTATTTCATGTAAAGTTTCATCAAGACATTTCGCTCCGTCTACGGGTTACGGATACGGAGACGACGGCAGAGACAAGCTTTCAGAGCTGTTTGCCGCCGTGTTCAAGACCGAATCCGCCGTAGTTTCTCCTCATTTCGCATCGGGAACGCATACGATCACATGCGCTCTTTTCGGGCTGCTTAGACCGGGCAATCGCGTACTTTCAGTGTCGGGACTTCCGTATGATACGCTCAGAGGAGTGATTTTCGGGGAAGGTAACGGTTCGCTCAAAGATTACGGAATAAATTTCGATTGCGTTCCACTCAAAAATGGTTCATTCGATATCCCCGCAATAACTCTCGCGCTGAAAAAACAACGTTACGATATGATCTACTTGCAGCGCAGCCCCGGTTATGAAAGAAGAAAAGGATTTTCCGTAAATGAAATACGTTCGATAATAAACGAAGCAAGGAATTACTCCGCCGCGCCAGTGGTCGTAGATAATTGTTACGGCGAATTTGCCGAAAAGTCCGAGCCTTCTGAAGTCGGAGCGAATCTTATCATAGGATCTCTCATAAAAAATCCCGGCGGCGCGCTTGCTCCGACTGGCGGATATATTGCGGGCGACGCAGCGCTTGTCGAAAAAGCCGCCGCACGACTGACGGCTCCCGGAATAGGTACTGAAATCGGCTCGTACGAACATTCTTACAGGAATTTTTATCAGGGACTGTTCCTTGCACCGCATATCGTAGCACAAGCGAGAAAGGGCGGATTGCTGATCGCCGCAGTAATGGAAGAGCTGGGATATGACGTATTTCCGAGCGCCGATACGGATGTCGGAGATATAGTGCGCGTCATTGATTTTAACGATAAAGATAAAATGATCAGATTTTGTCAGGCAGTCCAATGCGCGTCTCCTATAGACGGGTTTGCGCGCCCCGAACCGTGGGATATGCCTGGATACGACGATCAGGTCATCATGGCAGCAGGCACCTTCGTGCAAGGCTCCTCGATAGAATTAAGCTCCGATGCCCCCGTAAGGCCGCCTTATTCGCTGTATATCCAAGGCGGTATCACTTACGAGCATGCCAAGATCGCACTCAAAAGATGTCTTGCAGCCTTCGAAAACCGATAATTTATAGCCAAATTTATCAACTTTACAATTTTTATCGGCGTCTGGCAAATAATTATTTTAAGCACAGCATTTCGACTTAAAACCGTGCGATATTATTTTATAGCTTAAACGGTATGGGCTTTTAATTCTCAACGCAGCGGACATTTTTGATGCCAATTAAACTCTTATCGCGGCACTCATCGATCAACGTTATTTAACGCAACGTATAGATACGATACCAAACATACAATATAAAAAACTTCCGAGATCGTTTATCATCATTCGGACTTAAAAATAATACATAAAATCATCAAAAAATTTGCTTTTAGAAATTGCCTGTTTTACGATGGATCGAAATTGATCAAACTGAATACACATATACAGCAAAAACTTAATATACAGCAAAAAACCGCAAGATCTTTATAATGCGTAATCAGTTCACTATATTGATCCTGCGGTTTTATTTTTTTTATCGTTAATTTAAAGGCGAATTATCGATCTGAGTCCGATTATTCGGCAGCTAGCTCACGGTCCAAAGCGCATAACTCAAAGCACAGATCGTTTTTAGCGACAAATGAGTCGTTTACTGTATTTCCGACCGCCAATACTTCGGAAATATCAAACTCTTCGAGTTCGGACTCATAATATTCGCTTCCGTCATATGACGTTATTTTATTATCAGAAAATCTGACTTTGCCCCATTCCGAGCCCATAGCGCGACCTTTTATAAACTTGTCTTTCAGATATACGGTAAGTATGGAATTTTTTTTGATCGCAATTGCGGGTATCATAAAACATGGTTCCTTAAAAGTCCGACGACTTTGCCGACTATAACGGCATTTTTTGTGAGTATAGGCGCGTATTTATCGTTTTCGGCTTGCAAGCGCACGCAATCTTTCTCTTTGAAAAACCTCTTTACGGTAGCTTCATCGTCTATCATCGCAACAACGATATCGCCGTTATCGGCATTCTCCTGTTTATTCACAGCAATAAGATCACCGTTAAAAATGCCTGCATTTATCATACTGTCGCCCTGGACTTTCAAAAAAAACAGGGAAGACCCACCGAAAAGATCTTCGGGAAGCTCGATCGTATCCGTAATATTCTCCACGGCAAGTATCGGAAGTCCTGCCGCAACCTTACCGACGACCGGAATACCGCGCATTTGCGGTTTTTCGGCGCGAGCGACAAGTTCTATCGCGCGATTTTTAGACGAACTTTTCTTAATAAGCCCCAAGTTTTCAAGTTTATCAAGATGGTAAAAAACCGTAGACACCGATTTTATGCCGACTTCATCTGCGATTTCACGAAAAGAAGGCTGATAACCGTGTTCGTCGGAATACTTCAAAATATATTCATATATGCGCTTTGTTGTACCTTTGACTTCGCTTATTTCACGGTCCGCAACCATATTTACAGCCCTCCATTTTCTTCGTTTTCTAAATTATACCAATTTTTTAAGCGTTTGTCAAATATATGTTCTAATTTTTTGTATTCCATTATTTGTAAAACAAAGTTATTAAATTAAAAAATTGCACAGTATTAAAACAGTATAAAATAGACGAATTAAAAAATAGCCGAATTTTCATATCGGAAACGCGGCTAAATTTTACTTATTATAAAGAAATATTCAATTTATAAAAATTACTCAGTCTTCATCGTCGATTCGATTTATTTTCGTTACTTCCGCAGCATGCTTTTTATGTTCTTCGCTCATCTGAGCATAGTGTTTTTTCGTCGTATTCACATCGGAATGTCCGAGAACGTCGGCAACCACATATATATCTTCGGTTTCGCGATAAAGATTTGTTGCATACGTGCTTCGAAGTTTGTGCGGGGTGATTTTTTTCAACGGCGCAGCAGGCGAGGCGTATTTTTTAACGAGCTTCTCGACCGTTCTCACGCCTATTCGCGAACCTTGCAACGAATAAAACAACGCATCTACGTCTGTTATTTTGCGCGCAAATTCCGTATTATTACTTTTTTGCTCGTCGACCCAGTCAAGATATTTTTTTAAAATATCCGCAGTGTCCAAAGGCATGTATAAAATGCTCCGATTACCGCCTTTACGCGTAACGACAAAAGACAAGTTATCGAAATCAATATCGTTTCTGTTTAATCCTACAAGTTCGCTGACACGAATACCCGTACCCAAAAAAAGATAAATTATCGCGAGATCGCGCAAGCTCGTAACGCCGTTATATGCGCGTTCACGATCGCTTAGATTAACTCCGTGCTCAACAGAATCAAGCATTCTGCCGACCTCATCGGGTTCCAGTCTTATAATGGGTTTATCGTGTAATTTCGGCATGTCGACTTTCAGAGTGACATTTGTCGAAATCATCTCTTTTTTATACAAATATTTATAGAAAGACCTTAAAGACGCCAGTTTACGCTCTTTTGCTTTTTCTCCGCAAGACAATTTCTTCCCGTCATACATATAAGCAGACAAACTATCGATATAAAATTCAATGTCGTGCGGAGACAAATTTTCAAGATCTTTTAAAGTGATATCAGCCAATTCTTTCCCGACAAATTTATTTTTCAAAAAATATGTAAGAAAAACTTTTATATCGGTCAAATAATTCAAGCGGGTGAGTGTTGAGGTCTGGGAAGCTATGCCGAAAATAAACATGCCTACATATTCGGGCATTACAGCCAAAATTTCATTGATCTTATTGAGATTTTTCTCATCACGTAATTTGAAGTAATCACTCATATAAATATAATATCATATAAAAGCATAAAAGTCAAATATAAAAAATAACGCGAAATATCCATAAAAATCATATGTACTATGTCTGACATAGTACATATGATTTAAATTAAAATTTTTATTATAAAAATTACATATGAAATCAGCGGGAATAATATAGGAAATTTGCATGCAAGGATCCGAACACACAGCTGCCGCGCGTATTATTCTGCCAAAACACAAAGGCGCGCAAGGAAAGTAAGCCCGATTTAAGTCGTAAGCAATAGCCACGGCATATTGCGAAAAAACAAATATGCGGCATTATAGCGCATGTCAGATTATATCAGGAATAACGGCATTAAAATGAGTCCGCAACGCGTTCGCAGCAAACCTATTAAACAATATTTTGCAACGAATGACTTCAGATAACTTTCGGAGTGCTTTTGCACTTAGTGCGGTAGCTTATGTCGTGACGTGGTGCTTAACCGAAAAAACTTATTTCAGGGGCTAAATAAAAATGAAAAAGTATTTTAAGTTGTTGTCGATATTTGTTATGGATTTAAACGTAAAATGTTTTCAACGCATGCAACTTGATTTTGCTATATCATCAGATTTGCAGAATAATTCAGCTTGTACTAATTAAATTTTCACAACTATTCGTAAAAGCTGACTTTTGCGAATAGTTTGGAAGGCATTATTTTACACCGAATTCCCTATTTTTGAGCTGTTTCTACGGCATTTCACGTAAATTTATTTACAATATTTCATTAGTCAGTGTCTTTATACTTTTATTTTAATGCCCTTATGTGAGTTTTGATCAAAATTATACGACAAACAAACGTTATACTATAAATAAGCAAAGCTTATAGTTTCTTTGATTTATTTGCAATTATATTTGATTTATTTGCAATTATAACGGTTAAAATTTGCTATAGTCACGATGCTATATCAACTCGGTTTTCCGACATTGTCAACGTCTTTTATGGCACGCCTTGTGCCCTTAGATCAATTAGAGCAAAAAATTGAGTTGTTAGGATGATTATTACAACCCTAAGATGATTACAACCCTAAAATGTGTATGGATTTATAGTGTAATCATCATAAATTATTGCGTTTTGCAGATTGAAAAATTATTCAGTCTATGACAAGAATTCAGCAACGCCCTATCATTGTCATCTTTCGCGTTCTATGTCGTAAAAATAGCGATATTTCATTATGTTATTTGTGCGATCTCGGCAATATGATCAAGAATCTATCTCGCTTCTTCAGCAATACGCATATTTTTTGCACAGCAAGCGCATTAAAATCAAGGTTTAGTTTCGGTAAGGTCACCTGCCTTTAATCCATAAGTCAAGTCATATGGCAGATTTAGGCTTACAAAGGACTTTTCAAACAATGCAACACGCTTGGCAATACGTTTCTCTTCTTGTTTTTCAATGTCGTCTATAGTGGGTTTTAATGTCGTTAATTATTCGTTTTAGCGCATACGTTTAGTCAGCCCAAATTTATGAAGTAACAAACCGAGCATGCTTACTTTGTTTGCGTATGCTTAAAATAATCTCAATATTTCGCAAATGTAATTTTATTTCATCAGCATTTAATTAGCTTGTAATTTAATATACATACTATTACAGACACAATACAAGCAAATTTTATTATATTTCATACATAATTTTATTATAGCGTTTTAACTCTTTTCTTTTTGCATCGTAATCAGGCAAAATATCCATAACTTTTTTCCAAAAAACTCGCGAGTGATTCATCACATCGGTATGACAAAGCTCATGCATTATGACATATTCTATAAGCTCGTCAGGTAAAATCACAAGCCGCCAATTAAGCATTATTTTTCTGGAAGAAGAGCAACTTCCCCACCGCCCTTTTGCCGATGTTAAAGCAAACTCGGAATATGATTTACCGCACGCGCTTGCGATATACTCGAGCCGTACGGATAACTCGCTCAACGCATACTCTTTATACCATTTTTTCAGCGCGTTTTCAAATGCGTTGCGGTCAGTACTTAATTTCATTGGCAGACGAAGAATACCGCTATCGAATTTTATTTTCTTTATGTTCAGCTCAAATCTTTTTTCCAGAACATGGCCGAACAAATATAAAGTTTCGCGTTCGGAAAAACCCGGTAAAACTTCTGCTTCCGCTTGCTTATATTCCGCTAGCTTCTTTTTTATCCAGTTTCCCTTTGAACGCAAAAATTCTTCGGCCTGAGACATCAAATACCGGTTTCCCGCATACACGTAAGGAACACGCAAGATTACTTTACCGTGTTTTATTTCAACGGCAACCGTATGCCGTTTACCCGTTTTCAATTCGTATACGATCATGTCTTCATTATACCCTTTTGCTCGCTTATAGTCAAGAAACGGCGGCGATAAACACATTTATGCGGATACTTTATTCGGCTGCTTGCGGTTTTTGTATTGACAAAAACAACTATGTGTGATAGAATAGTTACATGCTTAACTCAATCAACAGCGATCTTATACGCGGACATATCGACACGATAATTCTGAGCGTTCTTCACGAAGGCGACAGATACGGTTACGATATTCTCGGCGAAATAGAAAAGAAAAGCAACGGGCAGTATTCCCTGAAGCAGCCCACGCTTTACAGCTGCCTTAAAAGACTCGAAGGTCAGGGATTTATTTATAAATACTGGGGCGCAGAAACGAACGGCGGAAGAAGAACTTATTATTCGCTTACGGAAATGGGCAAAGAGCTGTTCAAGCGCAATAAGGACGAATGGGAACATTCGCGCGGGATCATTGACAAACTCATTTCTTCTCCGGACTCCCCCGTCAAACCTTACATAGTCGCGGACGTATCGGCGGCACCGTCCGATACAGAAGCAGAACAACCCGAAGCCGCAAACGAGATACGGGAAAATATCTCGGCGGCAACAGAAGATAAAACGCAGACAGACAAAGAGTCGGCACCGCAGGACGAACATACTTCCGTAAGATATGCGGACATACTTGCGGAAGCCGAAAAGAACGAGCTGCTGAAAGAGTCGGAAACTACGATAAGTTACGGCATGAGTGCAAGCGACGATCTTCGCGGGGTCAGTTATGCGGACAAGCTTCAGGAAGACGCGAAATCGGAAAAACACGAAGAAACCGAGCGCGACCAGTCATTGATAAACAGCGTTTACATGTCAGACAATGTCTCAGACTATTTCAAAGATTACGACGACGATGAGACAGAGACTGCGGAAAGATACGTAAACGCAAGCGACAACCTGACGGAAACAAAAACAGAAGAAGCATTGCATAGCGACGTGGTCGATACGCAGCCCGACAAAAACGTAAATATTTCCGAGTCTGACGAAAATCTCGACGAGCACAAGGAAATCGTAAAACCCGATTACGACGATAAAGAGCATTTGTTCCGCAGTTACAGCGACGCCGAATTATCAGAAGAAACGGATCGCGAAATAATCGTCGCGAGAGAATACAGAAACATTATCAGGCAGTTGCTCAAAGGCGGAAGAAACGATGACGCGCCTTCCGAATACGGACAACAAAGCAGCAATTTCGATCGGAGCGAGAGCGAATCGCAGGTCGCAGCCTCGGTCGCGGACGGAAACGAATACCGTGTGCACGACGACGGCAGAGCGGATTTCAGCAATCTGTTGGTCGCGGTCAGAAGCATGGGCGACGACATAAGGATCCGTACGCATAACAGCAATACCGACAAAGAGTACAGCAACCTTTACCACTATTATTCGAATAAGTTACTGCTTTACAAGTACGGAATACTGTTTCTGCTTATGATATGCGAGATAGTTATCCCCTATCTTATTATCAAATTCGCTATCGGTCTGGAAATAAAATACGAATTGCTTACGCTTGTACTGACCGTAGTCGGTTCCGCCATTTTACCGATATATGCTGTATCGGCAAACCTTATCGATCCTTACAAGAAAAAGAGATATAACTTTGAGTTGAAAAATTCATTGCTATTCAGACTCGCAATAATGGTGCTTATGTTTGTGCTGATATATGCGGTCAACGTCGTACTTTATATGGATATTTCCTTCGACGCCGAGTACGCGTTCAGTTTGGTAGTCCCCGCGCTGCTGAGCACGAATATACCGCTTTCCGCACTGATATTCCAAGCGCTTTACGACACAAAGAAATTCAATGCCGAATAAACAGAAACACTCCTTAACGGGAGTGTTTTTCATATGCTTAAACGAAAAATTTTCGGCGCAACCATATATTATTTACGCCGAATAAGCCAATTGCGAGAATATCCCACAGACTACGGCACCAATAATGCGTTTCTATCAATAATCAATCAGCTTAAACGGATAAATACCGCCACACATCAAACGTAATCGTATCCGCGAACTTTATCTTGAAAAATCCAACGCTCGATGTTTATATTATAAAATACCTTAAAGCCTAAATGAAAATTTTATTTCATTTCATGACAAAAACGGTTGTATAGAAATCAACAATTTTAGGACTTATCGGTTTATAAAATCATTTCAATGAAACAATATAAATGCCAATGAACGCTTTAACGAACTCCCGATCACATATAAAAAGCTCTGCACACATTCGTTTGCAGAACTTTTTTATAACATTGATTTCTTATTTTATATCGGGCGGATCTTTGATTTTATCCTTTGCCTTATCTTTTTTTGGCGCCGTTTGTTTGCGATCACGCTTAAATGCCACTATTGCCGCCGCAACGACGACCAGCACCACGACAGCCGCGGTCACGGGTATGCCCCATGTGTCAATGGCATCAGTTGCATATCTGCCCAAAAACGTTACGACCGCGATCATGACGGGACGCGCGAGAATTACGGCTACGGAAAAGAATGAAAAGCTCATCCCGCTTATGCCGGCTACGATACAAATGACGTCATCGGGAAAGAACGGGAGAAGCAACATCATAACGAATAGCGGTTTGCCTTTCTTGTTGATTATTTCGGAATATTTTTCCGTTTTCTCTTTGCCGATAAGCCAGTTAGCCAGACGCTTGCCGAAGACTTTTCCCAGCCAGAAGCATATAAACGAACCCGCTATGGTAGCTGCGGAAGTCACCAGAAAAGTGACCCAGGCATGCTTGAATAAGACCGTGGCAAGATAATTCATGACGGTAGACGGCACGGGAAGGAATATGACCGAACACAGAACAAGCCCCGCATACACAAATATGGCGAATTTGCCTTTCGATTCTATCCAGTTTCTCAGCCCTTCGACATCGCGCAATTTTTCCCAAAGTCCGAACGCATTGAACAACGAAACGCATACACAAACTATCGCGGCGCATACAGCCGCAACAATCAATATTTTTCTGAATGTGAGAAAATTGTTTTTATCCGTTTCGTTCATAATAAAAAGTATTCGCTTTATCCGAGTTTTTTAATCTCTCCGCGAGCGAGTTCGTCGCAACGATTGTTATACTCGTTATCGGAATGTCCTTTTACTTTATGGAAAGTAACGCTGTGCACCTGCGTGAGCGAGATAAGCTCATGCCATAAGTCTGTATTTTTTACGTTGCGCCAGCCGCGCCTGTACCAGCCGCTTATCCAGTCCTGCAAAAAAGCATTGACAACATACGCGGAATCGCTGTAAACTTTCACACGGCAGGGCTCTTTTAGCCTTTTAAGCCCTTCTATTACGGCTGTAAGCTCCATTTTATTGTTTGTCGTGTCTTTACAGCCACCGCTTATTTCTTTGCTCACAGCCCCATACATAAGGATAGCGCCCCATCCGCCGTTACCGGGGTTTCCGCTGCACGCGCCGTCGGTATAAAGTATTATTTCTTTCATTTTTTACCGAGCTCACGACTGCGTGCGATCGCCGCATTGACCGCAGATATAACGACTTCGTCAAAATTCCCGGAGTCGAGAACGTGTATGCCTTCTATCGTTGTGCCGCCTTTACTGCATACGTTGTCTATCGTCGTCTGCATTTCCTCGAGAGATCCGCAGGATTTGAGAACCTCCATACATCCGGCGACACAGAAAAGAACAAGGTCTTTGGACTGTTCGAAAGACATACCGTTTTGCATGCCGCATTCGGTAAGCGCTTTGGCATATCTGAAACTGTATGCGGGAGAACTTCCCGTCAACCCCGTTATCACATCGAAAAAAGAATCGTCTATTTCTGAAGGAAGACCGAAACAGGACAAAAACTCTTTTACGGCGTCTTTCTCTTCCCCGTTAAGGTTGTAGGTGCAATATGCGTTTACGGATCTGCCCACTCTCGCGCAAAGATTGGGCATTACGCGGACTATCTTTTCCGAACCGTGGCAAAGCGCATGAACCGCATTCGCGTCCGTTCCCGCCATTATGGATATGACGATTTTTCCGCCGAAATCCAGACCGCTGAGAGCCGCGGCAGCAGACTGGGGCTTAACTGAAAGAAAAACGTAATCGCTTGCGTTTATGACTTCCTGCGCGCTCGATTTCATTTCCGTCTTTCCGTCTGCCGCGGAAGGATTAACGTCGTAAGCATACACGCCCGTAATGTTTTTGTCCGAAGCGAACGAAGCCGCTATGGCTTTCGCCATGTTTCCGTAACCGATAAAGCCGATCTTGTAACCTTTCATAAAAAATTCTCCGAAAAATATTTTTAAGTCGTTTTTTGTTTGACAAAATACGCAATATATAATATAATAACTCTCGGCGTAGGGGATTAGTCTAGTGGTATGACAAGGGTCTCCAAAACCTTTGGTGGGAGTTCGATTCTCTCATCCCCTGCCAAAGTCCCGTTAACTCGGGACTTTTATTTTTGCCATAAAACGCTCGGGGCACTCTCCCCGTCCGATAATATATTTTAACGCAGCAATAAAAAAAAGTCAATCAAGATAAGCAGATTATCGGTTTCCTCTTCCGCAAGGTTGACGAACCCTCGCTCAGGTGGTATAATCTTTATATTATGATAGGGATCAACGAATTACACATTGAAACCATATACAGGTTCGACCTCGGTCACTATGTGGTTATCGGAAGATACGTGTCAAGGAACAATAATCTCCTGATGCTTGAAAACGCCTTTGTATACCTTGACGGAAACAAAAACAGATTTACTTGCGAAGAATTTATGATAATCGACGCAACCGCTCTGAAAGACATCTCAATAGATGACGGCAGCGAACGCAAGGACAATTCCGAATATTATTCGGCATACGATTACAGCGATCTGTAACTCCATTTTCGTTGCCGCATTCAGACAATCGTTATCATAACTTTCTTATATCTGCAACAGCGGTTATTATATTGTAAAAATAAATAAAACAGACGGACACTGCGTATCACTTTCGCAATGCCCGTCGATTTTTATTATTGTTTTCTTATATTATTTCGCATAGTCGACGCTTCTGAGTTCACGGATCACATTGACCTTTATCTGACCGGGATACTGCATTTCGTTTTCGATCTGCTTTGCGATATCTCTCGCAAGGAAAACGGTTGCGGCATCGTCGACGACTTCGGGTTTGACGATTATGCGCACTTCTCTGCCCGCCTGTATGGCAAAAGACTTTTCTACGCCCGCATGAGAATTCGCTATGCTCTCGAGCTGTTCGAGACGCTTGACGTAATTCTCGAGCGATTCACGGCGAGCGCCGGGTCTGGAACCGCTTATGGCGTCGGCGCACTGAACGAGCACGGCTTCGATCGTCTGAGGATCGATATCGTTATGATGCGCCGCGATGCAGTGAATTATCTCTTCGTTCTCTCTGTATTTCTTCGCTATGTCCACGCCTATGGAAATATGCGTTCCTTCCGTCTCGTGGTCTATCGATTTACCGATATCGTGAAGCAGTCCCGCACGCTTGCAAATGTTCACGTTCGCGCCGAGCTCGGAAGCCATAAGCCCTGCCAGAAGCGAAACCTCAACGGAGTGTTTAAGCACGTTCTGACCGTAACTCGTCCTGAACTTAAGTCTGCCGAGCAATTTGACAAGCTCGGGATTAAGATTGAACACGCCCGTTTCAAACATGGCGTTCTCGCCTGCGTCCTTTATCTGCGCGTCGATTTCTTTCGTGGATTTAGCGACGATATCCTCTATTCTTCCCGGATGTATTCTTCCGTCGGATATGAGTTTTTCAAGCGTGACTCTCGCTATCTCACGGCGTACGGGATCGAACGCGGAAAGGACAACGGTGTCAGGCGTATCGTCTATTATAAAATCCACGCCCGTTGCCTGTTCGAGCGCTTTGATGTTACGGCCTTCCCTTCCTATTATACGACCTTTCATTTCGTCGCTTGGAAGATTGACCGTTGAAACCGTAATCTCGCTGCTCTGATCGACAGCGCAACGCTGTATTGCAAGCGCCACGATCTCGCGGGCTTTCTTATCGCCCTCGTCCTTGGCTTTCGCCTCTATCTCGCGGACCTGCTTTGCGGCATCCCGCTTTGCGTCATCCTCGATAGCGGCTACCAACTGCGCCTTTGCGTCTTCCTTGCTGAGCTGAGCGACTTTTTCGAGCTCTTCGACCATTCGCTGATGAGCTTCGCTGACTTCCTGCTTTTTGCGGGTTATCTCTTCCTGCTGAGCCGCAAGATTGTTTTTGATCTCTTCTACGTTTTCGAGTTTTGCGTCGAGAGTATTCTCTTTCTTTTCGAGCATCGCTTCTTTTTTATCGAGCGACGACTCTCTCTGCTGTAAACGCTGTTCGGTCCTTTGGATCTCGGCGTTGTGTTCGCGCTTTTCGTTTTCGAAAGCGCTTTTTTCTTTCTGTACTTCGCTCTTGCCTTCGGCAACAGCTTCTTTGCGAAGATTCTTGGCTTCGACTATAGCTTCTTCCACCATCTTGTTCGCAAGTCTTTTTGATTTATCAGTCTTACTTTTAAGTGCAAAATGATATATCATGAAACCGATAACGAATCCTGCCAGCAGTCCGCCGATAAGCGACGGAACAAGCACGGCGGGAACCGCTACGGATATTAAAAATGCTCCCATTGATACCTCCTTTCAGAATTTTATATTAAATTGCCATAAGAGCTTATTAACATTAAAATTATAAAACATTGCGTGATTTTATGCAAGCAAATTGTCCGTATTTGAAATATTTATTGCGAAATATTGCATAAATTTCGTGTAAATAAATCGTCAGTCAAGCTCTGCCCTTTTTGCTTCGTATGCTTCCCTGATCTTGCTTTCCACTTCGGCAGCAAAATCTTTCTCCGTTTCAAGCTTGGTGCGAAGTTTCTCCTTGCCCTGGCAGATGCGTTCGCCGTTGTAACCGAACCAGGAGCCGCTCTTCGTGAAGATATTGTATTCGAGACCGAGGTCGATAAGGCAGCCTTCCGCGCTGATCCCCTTGCCGTAAATTATATCGAATTCCGCCGTTTTGAACGGAGGCGCCATCTTGTTTTTGACTACTTTTACCTTCGCGCGGCTGCCTATTATCTCGCTTCCGTCCTTGACGCTGTCTACTTTCCTGATGTCAAGGCGAATGGAAGTATAGAATTTAAGCGCCTTGCCGCCGGGCGTGGTTTCGGGCGAGCCGAAAAACACTCCTACTTTTTCCCTGAGCTGATTGATGAATATTATGCACGTACCTGTTTTTTCGGCGGGTGCGACGAGTTTTCTGAGCGCTTTGGACATGAGCCGCGCCTGAAGACCTATCTGGCTGTCTTCCATTTCTCCGTCGATCTCGGCTTTCGGCGTAAGCGCAGCAACGGAGTCTATGACAATTACGTCGAGAGCGCCGCTGCCGACGAGTTCTTCGACGATGTTGAGAGCCTGTTCGCCCGAATCGGGCTGAGAGATATAAAGCTCGTTAAGATCGATACCGAGATTTTTTGCATAAGTCGGATCGAGCGCGTGTTCCGCGTCGATGAACGCGACTTTTCCGCCCGCTTTCTGCGCCTGTGCTATAACGTGTAAAGTAAGCGTTGTTTTGCCGCTCGATTCGGGTCCGTATATTTCCACTATACGGCCTTTGGGCATACCGCCTATGCCGAGTGCGAGATCAAGCGGAAGGCAGCCCGTAGGAATAACGTCGACCTTGCGAACGGATTCCTCGGACATTTTCATGATAGAGCCTTCTCCGTGCTCTTTCTTTATCTTTGCGATTGCGAGCTCAAGAGCTTTTTCGCGCTCTGCGTTGAGAGTGCTTTTATCTTTTTCCATTATTGATTTCTCCTTTTGATTTCTTTGAGATATTTTCCTAATTCAAAAAGCGCGGTCGAGATCCCCGACACGGTAACTTCGCGACGCAACTCGATGTCGGTCTTTCCCGCCGTATCCGCCACATAACGATGCTCGAATACGTGAACGGCGTTTCTGTCGCCGACCGCGATATAATACAGCCCGACCTGTCCGTTACGTTCCGCGGACGGACCCGCGTTGCCCGTAGTCGCGACCGCTATGTCGCAGGCAGGATCGGCAAGAAGCCCGCTTGCCATCTCAAACGCCGTATCCGCCGATACCGCTCCGCATCTTTCAAGAATTTCATGCGAAACGCCGAGGCGTTTTTCCTTGGCTTCGTTGGAATACGCTACGATACTTTCGAGCAGGCATTTGCTCATTCCTGGATATGCCACAAGCGCGGACGCTACGCCGCCTCCCGTGAACGACTCGGCTATGCAAAGTTTTTTATCGGACGCGAGCAGCAGCTCCGCGGTGCTTTCGGCAAGGCTGATGTCTTTAAGCGCATAAACGTCGTCTTTGAGCAGATTGCCCACTCCAGAAATGACGTCGTTTATAGTTGCGGAAGACGTGCTGCGCGAATATCTTACGCGGACTTCGCACTGCTCACCTTCCGGATAAAATTCGAATATTATCTTGCTCCTGTTTTTCACATAATCGGCAAGCAGTTCGCGTAACTCGTCTTCCGTTTTTCCGAAAGTACGGAACACGACCGTATTGTAATATTTTTTGTTCTTTGCGTTAAGCAGAGGGATTATTATTTCCTTTATCTTCCTTTCGCTCATTTCCCGCATGGGAACGAAAGTATATTCGCCGTATCGGAAATAATCCATGGTCCTTTCCGAATTTTCCGCTCCGTCGAACAATGCGTCGTAAAGCAAGTCGATATTGCCTGTCGCGACTATCATGTCGTCCGTTTCGCAACCGCTTATCGCGGCTTTGACCTCGTCTGCGTCATCGGCGAAAAAAATGCGCGAGATCTCGTAATCTCGGTCTGCGAGCAGCACCGAAAAACGCCTGTAATCGGTGTTACCTTTCATCAGCGTTTCTTTACCAATAACGAGAAAATCGACATTCATAACATCACCTTCTTTTGTCCTTCGGTCGGACTGTCATTCGCCGTCTTTGTCTTCAGGCAGTTTTTCCGCCTTTACGGACGGTTTGTCGGTAAATACATCGGGATACTTCACAAGATAAAGCACGAAGGATATCAAAGCCATGAGCACACTGAGCGCAAGCAAAGAAAATCCCGCGATAAACACTATACGCGCCGCAAGCCCGAGTCCGAGCGCGAAAAGATCGGGAGCGACGAGAATTATCACTATACCGAACATCTGGGCTGCCGCTTTTATTTTGCCCGGCATATCGGCGGCAATGATGACGTTGCGGCTGGCGGCAAGAGATCTGAAAGCCGTCATGAACAGTTCCCTGCATATGATTATTACCGCAAAAACGGTAATGCATATCACCATTATAAGCATAACGGCGGGCTTAAACAAACCGTAACAGACTATGGAAAAGATATAGACAAGTAAGATCAGCGCACTGCAACAAAGCAGTTTGTCCGCTGCGGAGTCTATCAGCTTCCCGAAATCGGTCACCATGTTCCATTTTCGCGCAAGGTACCCGTCGAGAAAATCGGTGAAGCTCGCTACTCCGAAAACGACTACCGCAAGAAAGTCGTTGAACAGCGCAAAAACCCCGACTTCGAGAAAAACGAGCACGACGAATACCGGGATCAACGCCAGTCTTGTCATTGTCAGTCTGTTTGGAATGTTCATTCTTTTACTCCTATAAGGTCGTAACCTTTATACCCTGTTATCCTGACTTTATATACTTTTCCGACGTCGCAGAAATCCCCTCTGAAATACACGAGGTTGTCTATCTCGGGAGCGTCGAATTCAGTCCTTCCCACGAAATAATCGTTGTCGTAATCTATACTTTCGTATATAACGTCAAGCACTTTGCCAACCAGCGAGGCGTTACGTTCCTCTGCGGCTTTTTCGGCAATGGCGCCAAGCCTGTTCACGCGCGCCAGCTTGACCTTGTACGGGATCTGTTCTTTCATGCGCGAAGCAGGCGTACCGTTTTCCTTGCTGTATGCGAATATACCTGTGTGTTCAGGTCGGTAAGCTTGCACGAAATCACACAATTCGCCGAACTGCTCTTCCGTTTCGCCGGGAAATCCCACGATGAACGTAGTGCGGATGGCTATGCCTGCGGCTTTCAGCTTATCGAATAAAGCAATTATCTGCGCTTTGTTCGTACGCCTGCCCATTCTTTTAAGCACGGCGTCCGAAACGTGCTGCAAAGGCACGTCTATGTATTTTGCCATTCGTTCTTCGCCTGCAATCAGCTCCACAAGTTCGTCGGTCACGAGCTCGGGGTAGCAATAAAGCAAACGTATTTTTTCGAAAGAACATTCTCCGAGCAAGCGCCTGATCAATGTTGTCAGCTTGTATTCGCCGTAAATGTCTTTGCCGTATGCCGTAACGTCCTGCGCCACGATGATAAGCTCACCGACTCCTAACCCGTCCAAGAATTTTGCTTCGCGGACAAGGCTGTCTAAATCCCTCGAACGGTAATTGCCTCTTATGGAAGGTATCGTACAGTATGTGCAATGATTGTCGCAGCCGTCCGCTATTTTCAGATACGCATAATGCGGCGGAGTGGAAAGGATACGTTTCTCGGTAAACGCGGTCGTGCCGTTTATCGACATCCTGTCTCCGCGCTCGATTATCCCGCATATATCCGCATAATCGTTCATGCCGACGAAACAATCGACTTCGGGAAGAAGCTCCGACAGTTTCTCTTTATAACGCATGGGAAGACAACCTGTAACGACGAGCTTTTTAAGCCGTCCGTTTTTCTTATGTTCCGCCGCCGCGAATATATTGTCTATCGCCTCTTTTTCCGCGCTCGTAATAAACGCGCATGTATTTATAACGGCAACATCCGCCTCGTCAATATCGTCAACGAGACGGTAGCCGCCCTGACCGAGCAGGTACAATATATTTTCGGTATCAACGCGATTTTTATCGCAACCGAGTGAAATTACAAAAACTGTTTTACTCATTGAATGGTCTTGCGAAAATCATTTCGAACTGCGATTCGGTCATATATACTTCCCTCGGCTTTGCTCCCGCGGAAGGTCCCACCCATTTTCTGTCTTCGAAAATGCTGAGTATGCGCGCCGCTCTTGCGTAACCGAGAGAAAATCTCGTCTGTATGAGCGACGTCGAAGCCTTCCCGCTGTTTATGAAGCAACGCATGATGTTGGGATAAAGTTTTTCGTCCGCGCTCTCTTCCGCATTTCCCGCGGATGCCGACATCTCGTCGGGGACTTCCTTAGAAGAAAGAATTGCGTTCGCTATTTCCGGATCGAATTCGGCTTTATTGTGTTCCTTGATATAATTGACTACGCTTACGATCTCTTCGTTCGATACGAATGCGCCCTGCAATCTTATCGGCTCGGAATTGCACATGAGCAGCATATCACCGTTTCCGAGCAACGCTTCCGCGCCGCCCTGATCGAGAACGGTACGCGAGTCCGCATTGGAAGTGACCTTGAATGATATACGCGAAGGCAGGTTGACTTTTATCGTACCCGTAATAACGTCGACGGAAGGTCTCTGTGTCGCAAGTACGAGATGTATGCCTGCCGCACGGGACTTTTGCGTTATCTTTCTTATGCCGAGCTCGACCTCTTTTTTTCTCGATGTCATAAGGTCGGCAAGCTCATCCACTATCATTACGATGTACGGCATTTTTTTGATCTTGCCGCTCTTGACCGCTTCGCATTTATTGTACTCGTCGAGATTACGCACGGGATATCCCTGCATGGCAAGATCGCTGAAAAGCTCATATCGCCTGTTCATTTCGTCTGTGAGATATTCGAGAGCGTTTATCGCGTGATCCACTTCCGTAATCGGGTTCTCAAGCAGCAAATGCGGCAGCCTGCGATAAAGCGTGAATTCCACCTGTTTGGGATCGACAAGCATGATGCGCACGTCTTCGGGAGAACGCTTGTATATGATACTGAGTATGAGCGTATTCAGACATACGGACTTACCTGTACCCGTTGCGCCGGCGACAAGCAGGTGCGGCATCTTTTCGAGATTTCTCACAATTATATCCCCGCCGATATCCTTACCGAGAGCAAGCGGCATTACCGCGCGGCTGTCTTTGTAAGCGGGAGCTTCGAACATTTCACGGAGCCCGACCATCGCGGGTTTTCCGTTAGCGACCTCTATACCTATGGCTTTCTTGTTCGCAACGGGCGCTTCTATTCTTATGGCTCCGCGTTCGAGAGTAAGCTCGAGGTCTTTTTCGAAACCGAGGATTTTTTTGACCTGTATTCCCTGAGGCGGCTGCAATTCGAATCGCGTTACCACGGGTCCGACTATTACGTTGCATACCTTTGCGGGGAATTTGAGGTTTGCAAGCACTTCTTCGATATCGTGCGTTTTGATTTCTATGTCGTTCGCGTCCACGTTTTCCTTGCTGTCGATAACGCTGAGCAAAGATACGGGAGGATAATCGTAGACATACGGTTCTTCCTTTACCTGTTTTACGGGCGCGGGTTCCGCCGCGGGTTTTTTCCGTTCGGTAAGATCGGAAGCATCCGTTTTTCCGCCGTAGACCGATGACCGCTCGGAAGCCGACGCGTCGCGAACGTAAGAGGAGTCCTTGAAATAACGTCCAGTGTAATCGTCGCTCGTATCATGCGTCTCATACGGCTTTTCGCTTGCGTCCGTCGCGTCGTCTTCGGAGATTATGAGTCTGTCTTCTCCGTCGCCGAGCACCTTGTCTTCTTTTGCGGGCGCGGTATCTTCGGTCTTGTCCGTACCGTAAAACGCTTCTTCGTTCACGATACCTTCGTCCGAAGCGTCCCTCATTCCCGAGAAAGAATCATAACTCGTTTCAGTCGTAGGCGGCGTATCCGCAAAAGACGAATATACCGTATCGTCTCGCCTGACTTCTTCCGATTTATCCTCATGCAAAGGCTCGCTTTCGTTCTCGTCGAGCCAAGTCTCGCTCGCTATAGGCGCGTCGTTGACCACGGAAGAGTCTCTTTTATTGACGCCAAAGGAAGTAGTCATACGGAAATTGCTGTACGGCTGATGTTCGCTTTCGGGGAACAGATCCTCCTTATCTTCGGAGCGCTGATTTTCCGTAAAACGCTCGGTAGGCGCGGGTTCGGACGAAACAGAGTCTTTCTCGTCGCGATCGGATGAGGGCGCGGACCGTTCGTCAAGATTGCCCGTGAAGCCCCTCTCTTCGCCGAGCGACGAAAATCCGTTGTAGTCGCCGGTAGAATTTATTATTTCACCCGGGTTATAATCGGTCTCTTCCTGCTTCGGCGTGGGGATTATTATATCCGAGAAACCGTTATTGCTTCTGTCCTCATGGAATATTTTGTCGGGCTTTTTCCTTCTGACTTCGTATTCGGTCGTCTTGTATGCGCTGCTTTGCATCGAATCGGAAGCCCGACCTTCTTTCATCGGGGTTTCTTCATCGTAATATTTCGTACCGGGAGGGACCTGCCTGTCTTCGTCACGGTCTTCCCTCTCGGGTCGATTCATATTCATATCGCGATAGATCGGATCGTTGTCGAGATCCGCGTCGCTGACGGGATAAAGTATATTCGTCGCCTGTGTCTGCGTCGGACGGCGGCGTTCGACCGTGCCGTAATCGGCGGACATGTCGTAAAGCCTGCCTGACGTGCCGTAATCGTCATCGTCCTGCGCCTCGTCGGCGTTTTCGTTCTTTGCCATTATGTTTTCCACGAAAAGATCGGTGGGAAGAAAATTGTACACACGCTGAGGCGGGGTCTTGTCCTCGAACTTTTCGGGCTCGGCTTTTTGCACGGGTCTTTTATCGCCGACTACCGATTTCTTGCGGGTCACACCGAAAGAGATCCCGTACTCCTTGCGTATGATGAGTCCGAGCAGAACAATGAACAATAAAAGCAGAACGGAGAATATGATATACGCGCCCGCCTGCGTAGCGAATGCTTTGACAGCGTATGCGATGATCCCGAACAGCGCTCCGCCCGCGGTATATTTCGCGGCATAAACGTCGGCAAGGTATTTGCCGAACCCCTCGCCGAGATAACCGTTCGTGGTGGAAAGCTGGAGAATGAGCATGAGGAAAACCACTATTCCGATTATACACGTCAGTTTTTTAGCTGAGACCGCGGGGCGGCGTTTGAGAAGCAACACAAGCCCTACTGCAAAAGTAAATGCGAAGATTGCATACGAAAACACACCGAAAACGCCCATTATCAAATTTCTGAGCGTGGTGCTTACTATACCGAACATAACGGGTATCAAAGTACACAGCAATAAAAATGCCGATACTATCATAAGTACTATACCCGCTACATCGTGATCTTTATATTGACGTCTGCCGTTACGATCTGAATAATTATTCATTGCAGTAAAAACTCGCCTCTCTTATCACCTGTATGGTTCAATATGATTATACCACAAACAGTCGGCGTTTTCAATAGTTTTAAACGCATTTTAATAAATATATTTTTTCTCTTTCCGTTAAGCTGTCGGGCGCCGTCGGCTGACGACGCCCGAGCAAATGCGCCGTAGCGTTTGTAAGTGCCGAATCTGTCATAAGTTGACTTGACACGCTGATGTTTATTATCTCCGTTTGCGTTATCGACTCCGACAAATCTGCGCAAAGCCCGCAAAAAAACGAAAACAAATTTCACACAAAAACGCATATTACCGCTATTTACCATGTCACCCGCATTTATGTCCGATGTCAGACGGGTATTTTTAAGCCGAACCCGAGTTATGCGGCATAAACGCAAAGCGCGGCCGATTTTTCCGACCGCGCTCGTGCTTTAATCAGTGCATTACCTTATTTGGAAAAAATTTTGTAAATATCTATTCCGTCGAGATATGTTTTTTTGCCTACATAAGCCATCGATACCGCCGTGGAAACAAATACTTTTCGGCAGAATTCTCTGACGGTATCGCCGTCCGCCTGCTCTATTTCCTTTATTGCCCTGTCTATATCGTAAGGCTTGCCCGTATAGAGCGCGTATTTTCCGCATGCTGTCATCATTGTGAGTATGTTTTCCACTCCGAACAACGTCGAGCTTTTGAGCTGTATTTTTGCTCTCGCTATTTCTTTGTCGGTAAGTCCTTCCCCGACAAGACGGTCAAGCTCGTCCTTGACCGCGGCGACAGCTTTTTCGGTGTTTTTCCCGCTCGTGTTGAGGTATATCCCGAACACGCCGTTGTTTTTGTAAGAGGATGCGGAAGTATATACGTTATATACCAGACCGAGCTGTTCGCGCAATCTCTGGAAAAGCCGCGAGCTCATCCCCGTTCCGAAACAGAACGACACTATGCTCTGTACCGCGCTCATGTCGTTATCGAATTCAAGCGAAGGAAACGCTATCGCGACGTTTACCTGCTCGAAATCTTTTTCGTATTTTCCGAAACCTCCGCCGTACACTCTCGGCGCATACGTCTTTTCGCATTTGCCGTTACCGCATAACGGTAAAACATATTTTTCCGCAAGCTTCACGGCTTCTTCATGAGTGATGTTGCCCGTCAGCGCTATAACGGTGTTATCGGGAGCATACATTTTTTTTACGAATTTTTTTACGTCTGCGCTAGCGAAAGAAAGTACGTTGGACGCAGGACCGAGTATCGTCTTTGCCAAAGCAGTGCCGCCGTATGCTTTCTGAGCAAGAACATCATAGCAAAGGTCTTCCGGTTCGTCCTCCACCATATTTATTTCTTCGGTGATGACTTTCCGCTCTTTATCGAGCTCCGCGTCGTCGAACACCGATTCGTAAAGAATATGCGAAAGCAATGAAAAGCAACCCTCGGTATTTTCGTCGATGCACTTGAAATAATAACAGGTCGCTTCTTTTGAAGTGAACGCGTTGAAGTTAGCGCCGTAGTCTTCGAATTTTTCCGCGATCTCCCTTGCGGAATATTTTTCGGTACCCTTGAACATCACATGCTCGGTAAAATGAGATATGCCGTTATCGGTATCAGACTCGAAAGCGCTGCCCGCGCCTATCCAGAAACCGACCGAAACGGATCTGACCGACGATCTGCTGTCCGTTACGAGTGTGAGTCCGTTTTCAAATCTTGTGAGTTTTATCATTCGTTTCTCCGTGATTTATCCGACGTCGGTCGGATAACGTCATAAAACGTCCGAGACGCAAAGCATTTCCAGTCCCGCGTTTTTTATCCTTCCGATTATTTCGGGCAAAGCCTCCGCGGTGTTTTCCGTAGGATGCATGAGTATGAGGTCACCGCCCTCGATATCCGACGTCGCTCTGCTGCATATCAGCTCCGTATCGTGGTCGCGCCAGTCGATGGTATCTTTCGACCATAATATCGTAGTGTATCCCATATCTTCCGCGGCATCCAGCGTTACCGAGGAATAAGCCCCGCTCGGCGGTGCGAACAGTCTGACATCTACGCCCGAAATGCTCTTTATCAATTTATGCGTTACACGCATTTCTTCGAGATTTTCTTTATAGCCGAGCTTGGAATGGTCCTTGTGAAAATAGCCGTGACTGCCTATTTCAAAGCCGTTTTCTACTATGTCAGACAAAGTACTATCGTTTTTTTCCGCCCAAATGCCGCCTATAAAGAAAGTTGCGCTTGCGCCGTTCTCTTTTAGTGTCTGCATTATGTCTGCGAGATATTCGGTGCCCGAGTATACGTTGAACATCAGTCCCACCGCTTTTTCGTTAGAGCCCGCATATATCGCGCGCGAATCGGACGAAACGCCCGTAGCGTTATCCGTCCCCGCCCACACCGCAAGCACGCCGCAGAATATAAACACACAAGCAAAGCCCGTAATGAAATAACCGAACCGTTTAATGTTTCTAACCATACAACACCCCGTGTTATAGATATTCACGAGGTGTTGCGATTATATCAATTATTCAATAGGTTATTTGGCTTTTTCGAGCACTTCGAGAAGTCTGAGATCTATCCTGCCTTTTTCGTCGACTTTGATAACTTCCACTCTGACTTTATCGCCGACATTGATAACGTCGGTAACTTTGGCCACGCGTTTATTGGAAAGTTTGGAAATATGGATCATTCCGTCTTTTCCTGGAGCTATGTTGACGAACGCACCGAGCTCCTGAGGTTCTTCGTTTTCCTTTTTCTCCTCTTTCTCGGGCTTTCTGTCTTTTTTCATCCTTCCGCGATCTCTGCCGTTCGCACGATCGGGATTGCTCATAAGTATCTTGACGACGGGACCTTCGTATATCTTGCCGACAACGACATCTTCCACGATGGAAAGGATTATGCTCTTAGCTTTCTCTCCCATTTCCGCATCCGTGTATGCGATATAGACGCTACCGTCTTCCTGTATGTCGATCTTGACGCCTGTATCTTCAACGATCTTGTTGATGGTCTCGCCGCCCTTGCCGATGACCTTGCCGATCTTGTCGGGATCGATCTTGAGAACGGTGATCTTGGGCGCCCATTTGGACAGTTCGGCGCGGGGACCGGGTATGACGTCGAGCATTTTGCCGAGTATGAAAAGTCTGCCTTTACGCGCCTGTTCGAGCGCCGTCGTCAGGATCTCCTTGTCGATACCTTTTATCTTTATATCCATCTGGATAGCGGTTATACCCTTGCTCGTACCTGCGACTTTAAAGTCCATATCGCCGAGGAAGTCTTCAAGCCCCTGTATATCCGAAAGAATGGCAACGCGGTGATGTTCGGGATCTTTGATAAGTCCCATTGCTATACCTGCCACGGGAGCTTTGATTGGAACGCCCGCATCCATAAGCGCGAGGCAGGATCCGCAAACGCTTGCCTGCGACGTAGAGCCGTTGGAGCTGAGTATCTCGCTGACTGTCCTTATCGCATAAGGGAACTCTTCTTCGGAAGGGATCACGGGCTCGAGAGCGCGTTCGGCAAGCGCGCCGTGACCTATTTCGCGGCGACCGGGCGCGCGGAGAGGCTTTGCCTCGCCCGTGGAATACCCGGGCATATTGTACTGATGCATGTATCTCTTCTTGACGTCTTCTTCGTCAAGGTTTTCCAGCTTCTGCGAATCGCCTATCGTACCGAGCGTGCAGGTCGACATCGCCTGCGACTGACCTCTCGTGAATACGGCAGAGCCGTGTACGCGAGGAAGTATACCGACTTCGCACCAGATATCGCGTATTTCATCGAGTTTTCTGCCATCGGGACGCTCACCGTGATCGAGGATCTTCGCACGCACTTTTTCTTTGGTCATATAATAAAGCGCGTCTTTGATCTCTCTTTCCTTGTCGGGATATTTTTCGGCGAAGTGCTCTACCGTCATTGCGTCGACTTTATCCTGATTATTCTGCCTTTCCGTACGGTCGTGAGTAGCGAGCGCATCGTCGAGCAGCTTGTCCGCGTATGCACGGACGTCGGCGTCGATATCTTCGGGTACGTGATAATATTCGATCTCCTGTTTGGGTTTTCCGACCTGAGAAACGATATCGTTTATGAAAGCTACGATCTTCTTGATTTCTTCGTGAGCGTAAAGTATACCGTTGAGCATGACTTCTTCGCTCACTTCCTTCGCGCCTGCCTCGACCATCATGATCGCGTCCGCAGTACCTGCGACGGTAACGTGCATAAGGCTTGCGTCACGCTGTGCGGAATCGGGGTTAATAACGTACTGTCCGTCGACATAACCGACGACGACCGCACCGGTGGGACCTGCGAAAGGTATATCGGATATCGAAAGCGCGATAGACGAACCTACCATGCCCCATACCTCGGGCGGAATATCGGGTTCGACCGAAAGCGCGGTGCAAACGACCGTTACGTCATTGAACAATCCCTTGGGGAAAAGCGGACGTATGGGTCTGTCGATAAGACGGGACGTAAGTATCGCCTTATCGCTGGCGCGTCCCTCTCTCCTTTTGAAACTACCGGGTATCTTGCCTATGGCGTACAGCTTTTCTTCGAAATCTACGCTGAGCGGGAAAAAGTCCATGCCGGGACGAGGCGCGTCCGACATACAGACGTTGGTCATAACGACAGTATCGCCGCATTTGACGATGCAATGACCGTTGGCCTGTTCGCCGTACTTGCCCGTTTCGACAGTGACTTCACGTCCGCCGATACTGGTTTTGAAAATGTGTCCTTCTCTCATTTTCTTATCTATCTCCTGTTTTAATACTCTCATTCAAGGAAATGGGACGAACATTGTTCGCCCCCATCCGTTCGGTTCGCTATTATTTTCTCAAATCCAACTCAGCGACGATTTTTCTGTATCTCTCGATGTCGAGATCTTTGAGATAGTTGAGTAAGCTGCGTCTCGAACCTACCATCTGAAGCAGACCTCTGCGCGAATGGTGGTCTTTCTGGTGAACTTTGAGGTGTTCGGTAAGGTGGTTGATACGGCTCGTAAGAAGCGCGATCTGCACCTCGGGGCTACCCGTGTCTCCCGGATGGGTAGCAAATTTAGCGATGATTTCCGCTTTCTGATTCTTATCCATTTTTTATCCTCCCATGGATTTTATCCGCCACGGAACTGAGTAAACGAGTGGAGAGCTCGTAACCCGAAGTACCGAGGTAATTTATTAAAGTAAGTATACCACAATAAAATATAAATGTAAACAGATTTTACCCGATATAAGTAATTTTATAGCCGCTTAGCAGAAAACATACTTTCTTCCGTCAAAAAAATCCGCTTTTGCCGCGATCCGCTCATCCGCCTGATCGATATACAGTTTCACGTCCTTGGGCATTGCGTATCTGGATATGACGCCGTCGGCACGCTTGCTGATACTCCCCGCCCCGCAAGCGTAAACCGAAACAAGTTCTTCCATTACCGTGACGTTGTTTATGCAGACGAATCCCTTTTTGCAAAAACCTGTGTTTTCGAGATTGCCCGTCATATACTTCTGTCTGTACAGATAATACGGTTCGTAATCGGAGAATTTTTCGTAGGCGTAATCCATCATCGCGGATATGTCTTCGCAATCGGTATCGCTCAATGCAAGAAGAGACGCGCGTTTGCGGCTGAGCGTATGCACCGTCACGTTTTGCGGACTGAGAGCGTGTATCCCGTCTGCCGTAAATTTGAAATCCGCAAAAGTTTCGCCGCTAAGTCCCGCTATAATATCCGTATTAAGCACGAAACCGCGTTTAAGCGCGCGTTCGTAAGCCTCGTAAAATTGAGCCGCGGTATGCCTCCGCCCTATGACCGCAAGCGTTTTATCGTTCAGCGTCTGCGGATTTATGCATACTCTCGTCACCCCGCCCGCTTTCATTACGTCGAGTTTTTCGTCGGTAACGCTGTCGGCGCGCCCCGCTTCATACGTAAATTCCACGCCGCTCACGTCCGTCGCCGCAAGCAATGCGGAGATCTGCTTCGGTGAAAGCACGGAAGGAGTGCCGCCTCCGAAATATACGGAAAGTATGCGCTTTCCGCCGTTCTTTATCATTTTCACCGTTTCGGATATATCACGGCAAAGCACGTTGACGTATGCGTCGACAAGCTCGGACGCACCTTTTGCGTTTATGTCCGCGCTCGGAAAAGAACAATAATTGCATCTTCCGTCGCAAAAAGGAATATGCACGTAAAGATTTGCATAGTTCCCGAGATCGGACGGAATTTCGTCACGAGCGTTTATTATGCGTTGCGTCAGACGGGCTTTTTCGTCGCTGACGCCGAAAGTGTTTTTCAAATATTCGGATATACCGTCTTTCCGCCCGCCGCGAGCAAGATACGCATACGCCAGCTTAGTAGGCCTTATTCCCGTCAGGCTTCCCCACGGCAACTCCTTGCCGTAATAAGCAGAAAGCGTTTTATAAAGCGAATGTTTTGCAAAACGCTTGTAAACGCGTTTGATTTCGAGCGGTCCCCCTTCGGGCAATTCCGTTTCGTATGCGTTAATATTCCCGTTTATCGTAACAGCCACGCGAAGTTTATCGGTCTCGAAAACATCGACGCGTACGGACGCGCCGTCGTAATATTTTTCGAACAGTTTGAGTTCGTCAAGCAATTCGTCCGCTATCCTGCGGGCATTTGTGTCAAAATCATACATATGGATTATTGCGACGTTCGAATTCGAGCGACGTGATCTCTCCGTGTCCTGGGTAAACCTTATAATCGCCTTTAAGAGCAAAAAGCACGTTTCTGACCGATCCGATAATCGCGTGCGCGTCACCCGTAGGCAGATCCGTCCTGCCGACCCCCAGATAAAACAGCGTGTCACCGGAAAAAATGCTGTCGCCGACAACATAACAAACACTGCCCGCGGTGTGCCCGGGCGTATGCAGAACATCGAACGTAATTCCGCATTCGTTAATTTTATCGCCGTTTTCCAAAAGCACGTCAGGCTCGAACGAATGAAAGACTTCACCCGTGAGCGACGACATGTTATAGTCCGTTTCAAGCAATATTTTATCTGCGCGGTGCAGATAAATTTTAGCTCCGTTGCGCTTGAATTCCGCCGCGGCATTACAATGATCGAAATGTCCGTGCGTGAGCAATATCGCTTTCGCCGTCGATGCGTCAAGATCGAGCTGCTTTTTGATCCTCGGATAATCGGCGCCCGGATCTATGACTACGGCTTCATGCGTATCTTGGTTGCAGAGCAGATAACAGTTCGCCCCGAGCAGACCTACGGGTATCATTCTGAGTTTTATCATACGCCCGTGCTCCTGAACACTTTGCGGACGGCTTCAAGCTGCTGTAACTTCGTCACGAGCTGATCTATTTCCTGAATGTTATTGACGCTGACGCCTATGGTAAGCGTTGCCATGTCGTTTTTATCCACTCTTCCGTTGATCGAGCTTATGGAAAGTTTCATTCCCGAAATTACCGTCGACACGTCGACTATGAGGCTGGGCTTATTGTTTGCGACGATCTGCAAGGAGACGACGAACGAGCTGTCCGTCTTTTCGCCCCAGCTTGCTTTGATAAGTTTTTTAGGGTCCACGCTTTTGAGATTGGGACATTCTTTTCTGTGAATGGTGACTCCCCTTCCGTTAGACACGTAACCGATAATTTCATCACCCGGAACGGGATTGCAACACTTGCTTATGCGGCAAAGCATATCGGGTTCGCCGTCTATGAGTATTCCCGCCGCGTCACGCTTGCGAAGTCCGTTATTACCCGCAAACGCAGGCTCCTTGGACTTACGGTCTTTCTTGTAAAAATCTATCAGCTTAGGCAGTATCTGATGAACGGAATAACCGCCGTAACCTATCGAAGCATAAAGATCGTCGAGCGAGGATATGGAATATCTCTGCATTACCACGTTGAGCCATTCGGGGACCATGAGCGAAGAGAGATTGTATCCGAGACGCTTTGCCTCAAGCTCGAGCATCTCGCGTCCTTTGCGGATATTCTCTTCCTTCATTTCTTTTTTGAAGAAAGCGCGTATTTTTGTCCGTGCCTGCGTGGTTTTAACGACCCTGAGCCAATCGCGGCTCGGACCTTTCGCGTTGTTGGAAGTTATGATCTCCACATAATCGCCCGTTTCCAGTTTGGTTTCGAGCGGCACTATGCGGTTATTTATTTTTGCTCCGACACATCTGTTGCCTATTTCGCTGTGTACACTGTATGCAAAATCTATGGGAGTGGAGCCTTCCGGCAACGCCACGACGTCGCCTTTTGGCGTAAATATAAAGACCTGACCTTCGTAAAGATCCACTTTGAGAGACTCGTACAATTCCTGCGGATCGGTAGCCTCGCTCTGGGCGTCCATCACCCCGCGCAGCCATGTGAGCTGCTCGTCGGAGTTCTCCACGCTCGCTTTGCCCGAACGCTCCTTGTATTTCCAGTGCGCCGCTATACCGTATTCGGCAATGCGGTGCATCTCGTATGTCCTGATCTGTATTTCGAACGGCGTACCGAAATTTGTCATGACCGTGGTGTGAAGCGACTGATAATTGTTCGGCTTCGGCACAGCTATATAATCCTTGAATCTTCCGGGGATAGGCTTCCAGCGCGAATGAATAAGACCAAGCACTTCATAGCATGCTTCGACGCTGTTTACGATGATACGGACAGCCGTAAGATCGTATATCTGCTCGAAAGTCTTGTGCTTTTCGGTCATTTTTTTATATATGCTGTAAAAATGTTTTGGTCTGCCGCTGACCTCGCCCTCTATGTTATGCTCGCGCATAAGATTGCGCAGCTCATTGCAAAGCCTGTCGACTATCTCCTGCCTTTCCGCACGTTTAAGCGATACTTCGTGAACGAGCTCGGCATATGCTTCGGGATGAAGGACTTTAAGACATATATCCTCCATTTCACACTTCATATAGCTGAGACCGAGGCGGGACGCAAGGCGCGAGTATATTTCAAGCGTTTCGTTGGCGAGCGCTTCCTGCCGCTCTCTCGGGAGTGCGTCCACGGTGCGCATGTTATGAAGGCGGTCTGCGAGCTTGATTATAAGGACGCGGATATCCTTTGCCATGGCAAAGAACATCTTTCGGAAATTTTCCGCCTGCTCCTGTTCTTTCGACTTAAAAGATATTTTTTTGAGTTTTGTCACGCCTACGACCAGATCGGCGATACTGTCTCCGAACCGTTTTCGTATATCCTCTTCGGTTACATCCGTGTCTTCGATAAGGTCATGAAGAAGCGCGGCACAGACGGAACTGCAATCCATGCCGAGATCGAGAAGTATGTTCGCAACGGCTATCGGGTGCGTGATATACGGCTCCCCCGATACTCTGAACTGCCCGCTGTGTTTAAGCGTTGCGTAATCAAGCGCGTCCGCAACGAGTTTTTGCTGTTGTTTGGTATAGATAAGCTGACACCGCGCGAGAAGTCTTTGCATGTTATTTACCTCCCGAAAGTAAAGAGTACAGACGCGACTCGTTCAAGGCGCGACGAACACCGCCGTTTACGGTGAGTTTTCCGTCCTGTAATCCTATAAAGCCCAATTCGCGGAATACGGAAAGACAAAACGCGAACTGTTTCGCCCTGATACCGCTTTTAAGCGTGCTGAGGCGTTTGTAATACAAAACAACATTACGGTTTGCCGCCGCGGGATTAGAAGTAATTGCGGAATAATACGCCGCGAACACAGTCCTGTCCGTGCTTATCCCGTCATATACACGCATATCCGACTTTTCGGGTATATATATTTCGGCAGAGCATAAAGCGTTGAGACGTTTTATAACGCCGTCTGAAGGAGGGACGTCGGTAAATACGATACGCGAATAATTGTTGAGCTCAATGGCGGACATGTCTGGTGAAACTATCAGTCCCGAATAATTGTTCGCTTCGGACTTAGTTATATAATCGCATGTGACGAAACGACCGTTCATGTCAAGAATTCTCTTCAGCGAAACTCCGTCGGCACAAACGAACAAGGTCCCGTATACGGACGAAGGAAGCAGATCTTTCAGCTCGCTTTCTTTATATGTTCTGTACTTTGCGCTGTCGGAATTTCCGAAAACCGCGGCATAGCCTATGAAATTTGCACGGGCGAACTCGTCGTTTATGACAGGCATATTTGCGCCTACTGCTTTGATATAGCCCGTCACGCCGCCGTTCAGTCCTTCGCTGAGCTCAAGAACTATATCCTTGCTTCCGCCACCGACAAGGAATTGGTTTTTATTGTAAAAATTGAAAGCATAAGCCTGCAATGCGCCTATCTGCACGGATGTATGCAAAGGATTTCTGCACGGAGCTATACGAACATTATCCGTCGTGATCCTGAGCAAAGGCTTTGCGTTACCGTTTCCCGTAGGCTCTATAGACTGCAATGCGTTAAAAAGCGAGATGTTACATTCGCCCGCTCCGACTTCAATGTCATATTCGGTATACGGAAGGAAGTATTCCTCGGGAAGAGTCGAAAGATATTCGTTCATACGCTTTTTGAATGCGGGTATGTTTTCTTCTTTCAGAGAAAAACCCGCGGCACCCGTATGCCCGCCGAACTCGGTCAGCAGATCCGCACAATATGAAAGCGCCTCGAATATGTTTACGTTCTTTATCCCCCTTGCCGTGCCTTTGTAAATCCCCTCTTCGTTTTTGTCGACTATTATGAAAGCAGGCCTGTTATACTCCGCGCTGAGCCGCGCCGCCGCAATACCCGTAACGCCCTTTGCCCATGCGGGATTGCAAAGTATTATGGCGCGATCGTCCGTAAGATCTTCATATGCGAGATCCCCGACCGCTTCCTCGTATATTGCGTCGCAAAGCTCTTTACGTCTTTCGTTATCGGCGGCTATTTCGGCAATAAGCTCCGATATCTTCTTTTCGTCGGGAGAAGTGAGTATTTCGAAAGCGCGGTATGCGTCACCCATTCTGCCGGCTGCATTAATGCGTGGAGCGATCTTATACGCTATATCCGTACTTGTCACCGCGCCGCCGAGACCGTTTGCCCTGAGCAGCATTTTAAGCCCTAAATTAAATATTCCTGACGCAATGGTTTTTAGCCCGAGCTGCACGATAAGTCTGTTTTCGTTGAGCAGCGGCACAAGATCCGCAATAGTCGCGACCGCAGCTATATCGAGGAATTCCTTATACATATCGTCTCCCGTGAGCGCCTGAACGAATTTGAGCGCAACGCCCGCTCCGCACAGATATTTATCGGGATAACCGTCGCCTTCCTGCTTGGGATTTACCACCACGCAATCGGGAATCCCTCGTCCCGGCTCATGGTGATCCGTAACTATGATATCGACGCCGAGATCTATGCAATGCTCAACTTCGGCAATTCCAGAAATACCGCAATCGCACGTGACGATAAGATCGGGATTATGCTCTTCTATAAGACGTTCTATGGAATTTATGTTCAGACCGTAACCGTCCGTAACGCGACTCGGGATATGGACGATCACGTCGGAACCCAGAGACTTGAAACAAAGCGCGAGGATCGCCGAAGCGCACACTCCGTCCGCGTCGTAATCACCGTAAACCACAATCGTTTCCCCGCCGTTTATCGCCTGCCTGACGCGTTCCACGGCTTCGCGCATGCCTTTCATCAAAAACGGGTCGCTAAGAACGGACGCTTCGGGATCGAGAAATGCCCTCACTGCCTCTTTGCCTTGTATACCGCGCGAAAAAAGCAGCTCGACTAACCTCGGGTGAAGTCTGAGCTCTTCCGAAACGCTCTTTACATATTCTTTATCGGGAATCAATTCCGATTTTCTTTTTAACACGGTATTCATATCTTATATTCCGCCCCGAGGCAAAATCGGGTATTCGCAAATTAACTATCAAAAATCATATGATAACGCTCTTTTGACAAAAAACGTCTTCAGACGAATGTACGCAAATTAGTTTATATTTTTTCGTTATATCAATCGTTTGAGTTACGATTTTATAAATAAATCATAAGCCTTCCTTTCGAAGGCTTATGATTTATCATTTACGATGTTAAGCGTTATTATCCTCTTCTTTCTTCTCATCTGCGGTATCATCATCCGAAACGGTATCGACAGGGGCATCATCGGATGCCTGAACGCTGTCCGCTGCTTCGTTTGCGTCGGTATTCACTGACCCTTCGGCAACAGCCGCTTCGTCTGAACCCGCATCGTCGGCTTTTTCTTCGACCGAAGAAGCGTTTTCGGATGCGTCGTTCGACTTATCTGCAAAGAAGTTTTCAAGAGTATCGTCACGCACCGGCTTATCCGACGGCACATTGCCTGCGGGTATTGCCGCTTTTTTCTTGTTGAGATGCTCTTTCCAGATAGCCCACAACGACGGCGCTATAAGAACGGACGAGAACATACCTGCGATAAGTCCCGCGATAAGAGGCAAACAGAATGTCAGAAGATCTCCCACTCCGAAAATCGCGCTCATTATAGCAATCATCGCAACGGTCACGAATGTGGTGAGCGTCGTATTTATCGAACGCACCATCGTATCGCGAACGGAAACGTTAGCTACGTCAGTCGGACGGATATCGGGGTGGACTTTGAGATTATCTCTTATCTTATCGAAAATTATTATCGTGTTGTTGATTGAATAACCGAGGATCGTTATGAGCGCCGCGACGAAAGTACTTGCTATCTCTATGTGGAATATGCACATAAAGAGAACCATCATGATCACGTCGTGTGCCAGACATATAAGCGCTACAACGCCCGAAAGCAATTCGAAACGTATCGCGATATATATCAGCATGAGCGCAAGCGACATTACTATGCCGCAGATAGCGGTCACGATAAGATCTGTACTTACGGTAGCGGTCGTGCGGTCGCCCGCGGTAACGCTTCCCGCATAAGGCTCATCGAATAACGTCTGCTGTATCGCTTCGCAAAGAAGGTCTATTATGCCGACGCTGTTTTCCTCACCCGTACCGACCATTTCGGTATCGTTGTAATCGGGTGCGACAAACTGAACTCGGAGCGATTTATCCGCGCCTTCTCCCTGTGCGGCTATGTCTTTTACAACAAGTCCGGAAATATCGCGACGCTCGCTCATAAGGTCATAATACTTGTCGGGATGTTCGATGATATCGGTTATCTGATCTTCGTATTCGGCTCTTTTGTCGGCGTCGTCGAGATCGGTGCCTATTTCGACGGTAAGCGCATAACCTCCCGTGAAATCCATACCGACGTTGAACACTTCGCCTTTTAAGACTATGCCGTAAACGATACCCGCGATAATGGCGACAAGAAGAACGATAAACGGTATGGTGAACCACTTTTTCCTGTTTTCGACTATCCGCATATCAACGGAATGAAAGTCAAATGTTTTCATTGCTTGTCACCTCCGTCGATGGGTCCGAATATGTCATCGAAATCCTCATCCATTATATCTTTCTTTTCAGCCGGCTTATCGGTTTCGGATCCGACAGACTGCTCTGCTTCCTCCGCCTTTTCCGCGTTTACAACGGCGTCGAAAGGAACGGAATCCGCTTTTGCCGCGGCAGCCTTGGCACGTTTGACTTTTTTGGGCTTCGGTACGTACTGGATCTCTTCGGACTCGTCGAATCCGGGGCGACGGCGAAGATGATACAGCGCGGGATCTTTGTCGCCCCATATCGCTATAGTCCATTTGAGAAGGAATCTCGTAACTATGAGCGAAGAGAACAGCGACAGAACAAGACCTATGAGCAATGTCATTCCGAATCCGGAGACCGTACCTGTACCGAATATGAGAAGCATGACCGCCGCAATTATCGTCGTTACGTTTCCGTCGACGATGGCGGATACTGCTTTTCTGAAACCTGCGTGATATGCGGCAAGTATCGATTTACCGTCTCTGTATTCGTCCTTGATCCTTTCGTAAATAATTACGTTACCGTCTATCATCATACCGAGTGAAAGGATGATACCCGCGATGCCGGGGAGCGACAGCTGCACGAGCGGGAAAATCGCGAGCAGGAACAGCATCAGAACCATGTAAATAAGCATGGAAACGCATGCCACCATACCCATCATCCGATAGAACACGGACATAAACACCATAATGAGAACAAGCGCTATGATACCGCCTATGAGTCCTGCCGCGAGCGCGTTGACGCCGAGCGTCGGATCCACTATCGAAGTTTCTATGAGAGTAAGAGGAACGGAGAACGTACCGCTCATTATACGGTCTGCAAGGTTCTGCGCTTCTTCGTAAGTAAAATCACCCGATATCGTTGCTTCCCCGTTAGGTATCGCTTCGTTTATCGTCGCGACCGAAATGGGATTTCCCGTTATCTCGCCGTCTTTGGTCTCGTATATCATGATATACGAACCGACGTTATCCGAAGTAACGCTGCTGAAAATGCTCGCACCTTCGGAATTAAGCTGCAAAGATACGGCATATTCGTTATTCACAATAACGGCAGACGCGTTTCTGACAACGTCGCCGCTGAATATGAGCGTGTCGCTGGCATCGAGCGTGCTGTCGGCAGAAAGCCAGAATTGCAATTCCGCGGGATCGCCGATTATCTCGAATATCTCGCTCGGATCGTCGACGTCGGGAACTTCGACGCGGATACGCGACGTACCTTCCCTGACTACCGTTGCTTCTGTGTAGCCTTTGGACGTAAGCATGTCCGTGAGCTGAGAAACGGTACCGTTCATTCTGGTATCTTCGGGATTGTTTTCAGACGATTCGTAAACCGCATAAACGCCGCCTTTAAGGTCAAGACCGAGATCGATAGCGAATATAAATCCGTTATACCTCCAGGTATTGCCGCCGACGCTGTTGAAGTTAAACGAAACGAAAGAAGCGACCAGCCCGATAACCGTCACTATGAGCACCAGTATGAATTTGACCAATGATGATGTTCTTTTCATTATAAGTTAACTTTGCCTTTTTTTCGCGCACTTACGTACCATAAAATTATATACAAAACGAGCGGTCAAGTCAAACGAATATATATAATATGGAGCGAATTTTTTTATTAAATTATTCTTTTTCGCTTTCTATGGCGGCAACGGCAAGAGCGCACTCCACCCTTTTCTTCATAAGTGCGCAGCCGAGCTTATAAGGCTTTTTGATATCGCCGCACAACATTATGGAATTAGCCGCGCAACCGCCGCTGCAATAATACTTTGCCCAGCAGTCGTTACATTCTTCTTTCTTCGTAAGATTCGTGCACGCAAACATTTTCGGAAGTTTGTCGTCAAACGTTTTATCGTTCACGTTACCTATGACGTAATCGTCCAGCCCGTCGAAACGATGACAGGGATATATGTTTCCGCTCGGCGCTATCGCGAGATATTCGTCGCCTGCGTTACAGCCCACGAGCCGCTTGGAAGCGCACGGTCCGTTGTATATATCGATGTTAAAATGGAAAAAGCCGAATTCCCGCCCCTGCGCACGGCGTTTGATATACTCTTCCGCGAGATATTCGTACTGAGCGCAGAGCTCGTCCGTCATATCGTCCGTAAGCGCAAGCGGATCGCCCGACGCAAGCACGACGGGTTCGAGCGATACCTGACCGAAACCGTAATCGTTGAGAGCAAGAACGTCTTTCGCGAAATCTGGATTAAGTGCGGTGAACGTCCCCCTTACATAATAACTTTTGTCTCCGCGCTTTTTTACGAGTTTAAGGGCGTTTTCGAGCACACGGTCGAACGAACCCTTCCCCGCGGCGTCTTTACGCACGCCGTCGTGCACCGACTTCCGCCCGTCTATACTCAGCACCACGTTGTACATTTCATCGTTGAAATAATCGATCAGTTCATCGGTAAGCGCAAGCGCGTTGGTCGTGATCGTAAAACGAAAATCCTTCCCTGCGTCCTTTTCTATCTTGCGGGCATAATCCACGGTAGCTTTGACGGCGCCCATGTTGAGTGTGGGCTCGCCGCCGAAGAAATCGACTTCCATCCTTTTTCTCGGACCGCTTTTTTCCACGAGAAAATCTATGGCGTTACGGGCGGTCTTTTCGCTCATGAAATCCACTCCGCCGTGATATTGTCCGTCACCCGCGAAACAGTATGTGCAACGAAGGTTGCAGCCGTGCGCTATATTGAGACAAAGCGCTTTGACGATGCCCTTATACATAGGCTCGGGATGGACGGGTTCGGGCGAAAACAATACGCCTTCTTTTATAAGTCCGTCTATCTCTTTTTCCGCTTCCCGGATATCTTCACTCGGATAACGAGAAAAATCTCCCTTTGCGCTAGCAAGAGGAGATATCCTTTTCTCTATCAGCTTGGCAGTCAGTTCGTCCGATTCGAAAAACGAACCGCTTTCGACATCGAGCACGAACCATCGCCCGAGACATTTATAAACGTGGACCATACGTTTATTTTTCCGTTACGGTTTTTTCGGGTCTGCGCGTTTTCTTCTGTTCGCAGGACTGGTTACCTACCGTGCAGCTTGTTTTGCAGGCGGACTGGCATCCGGTCTGGCATTCGCCGCAGCCCGTTCCCTTGTCCTTGCAGATAGTGTTTGTAGCAATTACTTTGATATGTTTCATATAAAAAACCTCCGACGGGACCTTCGGGATCCGAAGTTATCCGAACATTTTTTATATTATACATTATTAACCGACAAAATGCAAGTGAATTCGTTTACTTTTCAGTTTCTTCTGATCAGCATGGCAATGACGCCGCCTGTAAAGCCAGTAACGATACCGTTGACCGTATTATTGAGCAGAGTCAGGTCAAAATCGAATCCTCCGCCGATAAGCGAGAAAACGACAAAAGATATGACGGCGTACATAAAACCCGCAATTATCCCTCTGAGCCATCCGTTACCCGGCAGGCGCAGAGATATCACGCATCCGAGGAGCACGCACAAAGATCTTATCACCTGATTGATTATCGGCACGCTCCCCGTCGAAAGATTGAAAAACTTGATGACGAACGCCGCCAGCAAGACGCACAGCAGCGACGCCACGGTAGCGATTATGACCGCTTTAACGATTTCGAGAATGTAACGCGTCGTGAGCTTGCCCGACGCTTTTACGGTTTCGTCCATAAAAAAACCTCCGCATTATCTATACTCTAAATTATGCGGAAGGTCTTTACAATATAACGCGGGTTTGCGGCTGAAATTTGTCGTAATCTGCTTTGACTCGGATTATTTCTTGTTTTTTTTCTGCGTATTCTTTTGCGTCGTGTAAAGGTCGGCGGTATCCGACGCGGAATGTATCCCGTCAACGTCGGGTTTACTTATGGTTGCCGATTTTTTGTCTTCGGCCGCGGGAGCTGCGGGAGCGTTTACCTGAGTAAGTATGCGGTACAGTGCCTGCATGTCTACGGTAAGCGTCGTTGCTCTTTCGGGTTCGCCTGTCTCGATAACGAATTCGGTACCGCCCGTCGCAGAAGGTCTGACAACGACTATCTTGCCTATTATGCCGCCCACCGTTTCCACGGTATCGCCGGGACGAAGCGAGTTTTTCTGCTTTTCGCTCTCTTTCTGCTGCTTGCGTCTGGATACGTTGGACATTATGAGCATAACGACGGCAGCTACTACGACAAGGCCGATGACGATATAAATCACTATGTTCCCCATTCCTCCCGAGTTTGCGTTGTCTCCCGTTGCTTCGGAAGTAAGAAGGATCTTCATAAAATCAAACATGAATATATACTCCGTAAAATAAATTTGTATATATTATATATCATCGCGCCGATAAATTGCAAGCAAATTTTAACGTACTATTGCGAAATATCACACGTTACGTCGAAAATATTGTTCAGCCTGCGATAATCTTCGTCATAGTCGAAACCTTTGAGCACGGTTTCGCACGGAGCAAAATCGATCAGTCCGCACAAAAGATCTTCGAACACATCGAATGTCTTTTCTTCCGCCAGCGCGTTGCCGCGTTTTTCGACGAGTCTGTACCTTCCGTCGGAACGGATGACCAGCGCGCGGCTGTCACGCTTTTTGCTTGCGTCTATAAGAAATCTGAGCAGGTCGTTGAAAGTATTTTCATTGAGCAGGAACGAGCCGTGCTGTCCCGCAAGATCGCACATTTCTTTCCAGCGCACGTAAAATTCACGCATACGGAACGAACGGAATCCGTCTATATCGAAAAATCTACGGAACCGCAACCGCTCTTTCATCATCCGTTCTTCGACGTCGCGATCGAACCCCGTAAGCGCATGTACCAGCAATTTCCTCGATTGCGGTGCTATCCTGAGTTTCTCGACGCCTGCGCTCAGGAAACTCTTTTTCTCTCTGCCGAGGAAAAGTTCCGTAAGCGCTCGTTTCACCAGTGCCGCCGCGCGTTTTTCCGCTCTGCCGTCCGCCCCTACGCAAAGGTAAGCGAATCTTTTTTCCGCGCTGCATGCGGTAACTATTTCCGGATCCGACGAAGATCTTATCATCGTATCCGTTTCTTTCAGCCAGTCGATACGTTGCACGCCGACGCTTATAACCGTTTCATACATACTTCTCTAATATTGTATGCATACAACGGAAATTTACACACCGATTTCACGGCGAAAAATAGCAAAATTTCTTCCCGTCGCATAAAAATATATACAAATACCCGCTTAAAATCACTTGCATTTTATTTTAAGTTTTGGTATATTATATAAGCGATTGGAAAGTGACCCGTATGGTACCATAGCCAAGCGGTAAGGCGTGGGCCTGCAAAGCCCTGATGCCCCGGTTCAAATCCGGGTGGTACCTCCAATATGCCCGAATGGCGGAATGGCAGACGCGACGGACTTAAAATCCGTTTGTGGAAACACAGTGTCGGTTCAAGTCCGACTTCGGGCACCAACAATAAAATCGCAACGTCCGCAAGCTTTTGCTTGCGGACGTTTTCTTTTTGAATTTTTTATTTTGTAAAATTACTTTCAGTCTCCGCGCTCATAACCCGCTACGGATACCGTCATGTCGAGCAATGTTTTATCTTTGTCGGTAAAGACGTATCTTGCCTGCGCCGCGGGGCTTTCGTAAACGGTGCGGCTCATAGCTCCTCCGTCGGGAGCGGCAAGCGCGTGCGCGTGTTCTTTGAGCGGATATACATCCAGGCGCAAACTGCCGCGTTTCACTGAAGCGCACTCGGCGTCGTTGCGTTTTATCTTAACGCCGTTGTACGTTGCGAGTCTGTATTCCCTGCCGTTCGTATACACGAAAGAAATGCAACCCGTAAAAGCAAAGCAGAGGTACGGGATGCGCGCTATCGACAACATGACGGAGTTTTTTCCGTCGGACGCATGGGTCCAGAGATAGGATGAAGGAAACGACGTTCCGAAGTCTTTTTCTATATAACCGTAACCGTCGGAAAAGTCGTATGTTTTACCGTCTACCGTTATCTTGCCGTGCGCGGAATGGCGCATGGAAAGAACGCCGTGTTTGCATTGCATGAACGGAAATCCCGAAAAGAACCCCATAATGTCTTTTTTTGGAGGAGTAATCCCTTCGAAGTCTATTTCGCCTTTTACCGAGTGCCCGTCGCACTCCAGATCGAAACGCATTCCCCTGCAAGAGAACGAACATCCGGGCAGCGAAGCGCTGAATTCGTCTTCCTCCGCGTGCAAATCGTCTGCGTAGAACACGAATTTCAAAGGTTTTTCGGGTCCTACGACCTGCAACATTGCATACTTTCTGCCATCTTTTTCGATATGAAAAGACGGTATGAACGCCAATACATTTTCACCGTTCATGACTTTGAGGTACCAGCCTTCGAAATACGCCGTCTTCTTCCGCCGTCCGCTGAAATACAGCAAAGTTCTGTTTCCGTACAATGCTCTTCCTACGATGAATAATACCACCGTAAGCGCAAGGAATACGATAAGGAAATAATTTGCCGTTTCGTTAAAACGCAAAACAAACAAAGTTATATCAGCAGCCGCGGCAAACACCGTGCTCGGTATTCCGAAATTAACGAGCCCGCCGCTTTCGTAAAATCCCGCAAGTTTATAGCAGAATACGAACACGAGCAAAAGCGCCGTCACTATCTCGAGCGGAACAAAGACCTTCCATGCCGTTATATGCGTGCTGTATACTACGGGTATCGCCATAGACAGACACACTATATATGCGTAAGAAACCGCAAGCCTGCCTTTCGTGACGTCAGGTCTGAAAAGTCTTGCCGCGGAAACGGTTCGTATCAGCATAGAAATGAGCAACGCGCCGTATGAAACGAACTGCAACCAGAGCAAAGTAAAGTTTGTATGCGTCATTCCGCCCAGAAGTACGGCGGCGGCAGAGACAGACATCATGCCGTAATCGGTCTTTTGCCTGTGCGCCGTCGAACGCGTAAACAAAAACGCATATACGTATCTGTTTACGGTAACGGAAGTAACCAGACAAACGATCAGTCCGACCGCCGTCAGTATATGAGTGTACCACTGAACATAGTCCTCGGTACGATAAAACGCATATACGGGATCGACGAGTCCCTTTACAAGACCCGTCGTCCTTTCCGCAAACAAAATCAGAATGTAAAGTACGTAAAACAGATATACGAGATAATCCGCCGTACTTGCTTTTTTATTTATCTTCTTTTTCGTCATTGTCGGATCCGCCTTCTTTACCTGCATTTTCATCGCCTGCGTGTTCCTCGGTCTGCGGCACATAAGGGTTGACGTGTACCATACAATGCTTTACATCGGGGAAGTTTTTTTCTATGAGATCGTGAACATGTTCCGCTATCGAATGCGCCTGTATGAGCGGCGCGTTTTCGTCAACGGAAATTTCTATTTCCACATATACTTTATTGCCGAATATGCGTGTTCTTATAACATCGAGCGACATAACGCCTTCCTGCGCAACTATCAGCTCGCGCATTTTATCCTCGGTATTTCTGTCGCAGGACTTGTCGACCATTTTACCTATCGAATTGCGGAATATGTCTATTGCGACTTTAAGCACAAATACGCATATGATGATCGACGCGATCGAGTCGAGTATGGGGGCGCCGAGCATTGATCCGAGTATACCTGCGAATGCGCCCACGGAAGAGAATGCGTCAGAGCGATGATGCCACGCGTCCGCCATCAGCGCGTCCGATTTGATAAGTTTTGCCGCACTGCGCGTATACCAGTACATGCCTTCTTTAACGACTATGGAAACTATAGCCGCTATAAGAGCGGGCCAGCCCGGGAAAGTATCCACGTAAACTTTGTTTACTATGTTCATTATTCCCGCGTAACCCATTGCTATGCCCGTTCCGCCGAGCACGATGGCAAGGATTATAGCCGCCACGCACTCCATTCGCTCATGTCCGAAAGGATGGTCTTTGTCGGAGGCTTTGGCGCTGATCTTAATGCCGATTATGACTATTATCGTACTGAAAACGTCTGACGCGGAGTGTATCGCATCGGATATCATCGCGTTAGACGAATCGAGGATACCTACGATGAGTTTGCCGCCGGAAAGTATGGCGTTTACGACTATCGTCACGACAGATACCGTGATGGCTATTTTTGCGACGTCGAGAGTTTTCGTTTCTTTTTTACCGCTCATTTTCTCACACTTTGATTTCCGTTTCTTCCGACGGTATTTCGTTGGAATCCAAAACGGGTTTGATATGTTCGCTTATGAATTCTTCGGTCTGTTTGTCCGCGCGACCGATGAAATTAACCGGATTCATTATCGAACCTATGCTGTCTTTGACCACATTAAACGCGGGGTCGGCTTTTATCCTTTCTATAAGGTCGTTATCACCGCCTTCCTGTTTTACCACTTTTCCCGCATCCATCGAATGACGCCTGATAAGCTCGTGGAGCTCCTGACGGTTTCCGCCTGCCTTAACGCATTCCATGAGTATGGTCTCCGTCGCCATAAAAGGAAGCTCCGCGGCAATATGCTTGGCAATGACTTTGTCGTACACGACCATGCCGCCCGCGATATTGACGTAAAGACTGAGAATGCCGTCTATCGCAAGGAACGCCTGAGGGATCGTTATCCTCTTGTTGGCGCTGTCGTCCAGCGTTCTTTCGAACCACTGCGTCGAAGCGGTTATCGCCTCGTTCTCCGGCAGGGTTATCACATATCTCGCAAGTGCGCAAATACGTTCGCTTCTCATCGGATTGCGCTTGTAAGCCATTGCGGAAGACCCGATCTGATTTTTTTCGAAAGGCTCTTCCATTTCCTTCATGTTCTGTAATATGCGAAGATCGTTTGCGAATTTGTAAGCGCTCTGGGCTATCATGGAAAGCACGGAAAGCACGTTATAATCGAGTTTACGCGTATACGTCTGACCGGACACGGCAAACGCGGAAGTAAAGCCCATTTTCTTTACCACGTACTTTTCAAGCGCTTTAACCTTTTCCCCGTCGCCTTCAAACAAAGTCAGGAAACTCGCCTGCGTACCCGTCGTACCTTTGACTCCGCGCAGTTTGAGCCCGTCTATGACGGCGCAAAGATTTTCGTAATCCATGAGCAGATCCTGGAGCCAGAGGCAGGCGCGCTTACCCACCGTGGTCAGCTGCGCGGGCTGAAGATGAGTGAACCCGAGCGTGGGCAAAGCCTTATACCTGACGGCAAAATCCGAAAGTTTTTTCATTACCTGAAGCAATTTTGCTTTCACGAGCAAAAGCGCTTCGCGTATGAGGATTATTTCGGCATTATCCGTAACGTAACAGCTCGTAGCGCCGAGGTGTATTATGGGCATGGCTTTGGGAGCAAGCGCACCGAACGCATATACATGCGCCATTACGTCGTGGCGCACTTCTTTTTCCTTTGCCGCCGCGACGTCGTAATTTATATCCGAAACGTGCGCTTTCATTTCCGCTATCTGCTCATCGGTTATGTTCAGACCGAGTTCTTTTTCACCTTCCGCAAGCGCTATCCACAACTTGCGCCAGGTCGTGAACCTGTTGTCATCCGAAAAAACCTTGGACATTTCCGCGGATGCGTATCTCGTTATAAGAGGATTTTCGTATACGTCTTTCATTTCAACTCCTCAACGCATGAATCTTTCTGCGTTTCCGTAAAAAATTTTTTCTGTATCGCTTTTAGTAAACCCGCGCCGCAACAACTCTTCGGCGACTTCCCTGAACCCGCCGTATGAGTCCAGCCCCACAGGCATGTATTCCGTGCCGCAAAGGTCGCTGCCTATCGCGACTCTGTCCGCGCCTGCCACCGAACACAGATGTTCGATGTGATCGACAAATCTGCTTATTCCGCAGTTCTCGCCGTAACGAAGTTTATCGTCGAGAAAATTCGGTACCGCCGCGACTCCTATTATGCCGCCGCGCATTGCCGTTTCCTTTGCCATATCGTCCGTGATATTGCGCGGATGTGCCGAAAGCCTGCGTGACGCCGTATGTGTGACGAGCACGCGTACCCCGCATTTATCCGCCTCGTCAAGCGCCGAATAAAACGCGGCGTCGGACAGATGCGAAAGATCCAACGGAATGTCGGCATCAGCAAGCGCACGGACGGCGGCTTTGCCCTTCTCGGTCAACGGGTTTTCGTGACCGCACCCGCCGCCGAGCGCGTTTTCGCCGTTCCATGTGAGCGAAACATAGGCGGGGCGCATATTATCGAATATTTCGCGGTATTCGTCCGTACCGCACTTCACGCTCCCGAGATCTTCGATCGCCGACCGAGCGCAAAAGTCGCTTTCGGGTATGCGGAAAACGCATAATCGCTTTTTGTCGGGCTTCATCTTCGAAGTCCACACGGCGAATATAACGCCTTTTACGGCGTCGGCGGCATATTGCCGAGTTATTTCCGACTTATCGAGGTCGGTAGTCAGAAGGTCGTTATGCAGATCGTATATCATAATAAATTATATTATGACAACGCTTTGATATCGGTGTTTATAAAGCCGTAGATCTTGGTAAAATCGGCGAAACGCGGTGCGTTTTCTATCTCTTCCGTCTTGTAATTGAACAGATACAACAAGTCGTCGGCAGCTTGTTTGCCGAGCCTGAGCAGCTTTACGCGATCGCCCGTGCGGTGTTTATCGTAAGATACGGACTGCGTAAGCGCTATGACGCAGGAGCAAACGATCCCGTAAAGAAAATTACGATAGAAGAAATATTGCTTGTTCTTCTGTATCCTGATGTCGGGAAATTCGCGCCTCACCGACTGTACGACTTCGGAATAATGGTATCTCGCCGTTTCGTAAATGCCTGAATACATTTCTTCCAGCGCAATATTAAGTCTGTTTTTATCCGTTTTTTCCAGCTCCGAGCATATCACGTTCAGTTTTCTGCACAGATCGCGCAGGGCTTTGAAATCGGCGGAATCGAATACGAGCTGTCCGTCCGCGCCCTTATATACGCGCGGCATTACCAACTCCCGAGCAAAGCCTATGGCCTCCGGCAACAGCTCGGAATCGGCAGGAACTCCGACGCGAGAACCGAGCGAATTAAACACGGTGTTGTATGTATAATCGAATGCGGAGCGGCAACTGAATAGCATATCCGTCAGTCTCTTTCCGCTTTCGCACGTATGCGCGGCTCGGTCGGTACATTCGGCATCGTATTTGCTCACCTCTTCTTCCGCAAGTTTGTTGTATTCCGCGTTTTCGGCAAATATGTTTTCGGGATAAGGAAGCCTATAATCCGAATCGAGCGAACGCACGAAATGATAATACACTCCGAAAAGCGCACGGGCTTCGTCATACTGCGATGCGTCGGGAACAAATATACGGTTTTCGGTATATTTATATGCGACTACGTTTTGCAGCCCTTTCATGACCGTATTACACAGAGAGATAACGTGGGAAGCGACTTCTTTATCGTCAAGCATCGCCGTCCGCCTGTCAAGCAAAGTGAGCCTGCGGCAATCGCGCGCCATTGCAAGAAATTCCTTTCTGCCCGTTACCAACTCGTCGGCTTTGGAAAAAAGCTCGGATACCGTGCCGTACAGCGCCGCAATGAGCGATTCGGCTTCCGCAAAAGCATGGAGGAGGAATCCGCGCTTGATCTGATCGGGTTGATCGGTCAACGCCATTTTCACGATCGGAGCTTCTATCAGTCCGACAATGAATTCCGCGCCGCACAGTTTACCTTCGCTCCGAAGCGCACGTATATTGCAAAGCCTATAAAAATACTCGGCAAAAAAGTTGTTTTTGTCTATTTCCCTGACTCTGTCGAAACATTTTTCGGCAAGCTGAAAATCCCCCTGCGCAAAATATTCGTGCGCTTTGCCGTATTCTGTCTTGGCTCTGTCGACATCTATCAGATTGCCGCTTGCCATCAGTTCCGAAAAATTTATAGTTCTGCCGCAGAACGGACAGACATATACGTCTTCTCTGTTGCTTTCGAGATATAAACTTTTCCCGCATGAAGGGCATATGGCATGAAAAGCAGACATAAAACATTCCCCGAAACTTAGATTTCAAAAGTATTATACTACATCGTTTTGCGGTTGTAAAGAAAAAACGCAAACTCTCGACGGCTTTGTGCCCTTTTACGATATACGGACGCCGAATTGCGTAAAAAATACTCACTTAAACGAAAACCGCCGTCGGCATTACCCGACAGCGGCGGAAAGTTTCGTATTTTTATTTCTTGACTTCGAGGTCTTTGAGCAGATCGGCGAAAGGATTGTTCCCTGCGTCTTCGCTCCATTCCGCATCGGCATCTTTCTCCGCGTCCTTCTTTCTGGGTGCGCGGGGCTTGGAGTCTTTCTTTTCGCTCTTCTTTTCTTCGGCGGGAAGCTCGGGCATGCATGCTCTTGCGCTGAGAGTGAACTTCTTGTGCTCGGAATCGATTGCAAGAACCTTTACTTCGACTTCGTCGCCGACTTTATAGATATCTTCAATGTTTTTCACGTAGGTGTTTGAGGCTTCGGACACATGGACAAGTCCTTCTACACCAGGCTCGATCTCCACGAACGCGCCGAAAGACATTATTGATGTTATCTTACCCGTAAATACCGATCCGACGGGATGTTCTTCGACAGCTACGTCGAAAGGATGCTTCTGCAGCTGCTTGTAGCCGAGAGAAACTTTTCCCTTTTCTCTGTCCGCTTTGAGCACGACGAAATCGTACTTCTTGCCGACATGAAGGATATCCTCGATGGACTTGAACTTCGTCCAGGAAATATCGCTTATATGAACAAGGCAATCAAAGCCGTCTACGCTGACGAACGCACCGAACTTGGAAATGCCTTTTACCTTTCCGTTCACGATAACGCCGGGAACGACGTTGGTCCAGAATATGTCTTCCTTCTCTTTGCGTTCGCGTTCGAGAATGATTTTCTGACTCGCTACGATCCTGTGTTTGTCGTCGTTGATCTCGAGCTGCGTAAGTCTGAGGGTCTTTCCGACATACGGTTTGAGATCACGAACGTATTTTTCCTTTATCTGAGACGCAGGCACAAAAACCGTGTAAGTTCCGAGATGACCGAGCAGTCCGCCTTTGGTATCGCGTTCCACAACGAGCTCAAAAATCTCCCCGTTGCGAATAGTTTCGACGATCTTGTTACCTTCTTTAATCTTATCTACCTTTTTCTTCGAGAAAAGATATACTCCGCCGTCCGCTTTCGCGTTAAGCAGAATTACGTCAAGCACCGTTCCTTCGGGAAAATCGACGGGATTATAAGTATCGTCGAGCGTCGCTTCTTCCGCAGGAATAAAGCCGTCCAGCTTTCCGTCGAAATTAACGGTAATGCCTTTGTCGTCGGCACCGGTTACCGTTACTTTCATTTGCTTGCCTTCTCTCAGTTTGCCGTTTGTTCCAACGGCGTCGACCGCTTGCAGAAATTCTTCATTCTGTGCATCGGTAAAGTTGTTTGCCATGTATTGAATTACCTCCGTTATCAACTCCTCGGGAGTCGACGCGCCGGCGACGATGCCTATCTTATCGTCGGCATTAAATTTTATTCTCTCCATATCATCGACCGAACTTATCAGATACGCGGGACAATGTTTTTCGCATATATCTTTCAATTTCAGCGTGTTGGAACTTTTGACGTCGCCTATCACAAGCATTTTGTCGCAAAGACGCGCCAAAGAGTCTGCTTCAGACTGACGTTCCAATGTAGTATAACAAATTGTGTCAAATATTTCAACTGTTTTTAATCTATCTTTTGCAAATTTATCGATTATATTTGAATATTTTTGCGCGGAAGCCGTTGTCTGAGCAACGACGCAGACTTTTCCTAACTTTTTGAGCTGTTCGGTATCGTAATTTTCGTCGATGATCACGGCGGTATAATCACACAGAGAATTTATCCCTATGACTTCCGGATGATCCTTTTTACCGAATATGACTATCCTGTACCCGTCGGCATACTTTTCCGCCACTATCTTTCTCGTTTTCTGTACGAACGGACACGTTGCGTCAACGATGTTAAGACCTTTAGCTTTCGCCTGCGCTATACATTCCGCTGGCGCGCCGTGCGAACGTATGACGAGCGTTCCGCTCTGCGTTTCCGAAACATCGGATATCGCACGTATGCCTTCTTTTTCGAGAGCGTCCACTATGACCGAGTTGTGTATCAGCTCGCCGAGAGTGCAAACCGGCGCGGGATGATCTCCTCGCGCCAATGCTATCGATCTTTTTACCCCGTAACAAAATCCGAGGTTTGCTGCTTTATATAACTTCAAGATCGGTTATCCCCTTTGTCGGAAGGATCGGCTCCGCCCGTCTGACGTTCATTGCGCGCAGATCCTTTTTTAATACGTTTTTCCTCTGCCTTGCGCATCTTCGCTTCCGCTTTTTCCGCTTTACGGCGCGCACGCATGCGTTTCTTTTCCGCGCGCAGCTCTTTGCCGTAACGCTTCTCTTTCATTATCTCATTGAGATGATCGCGGGCGGCTTCCATTCCCTCCGTTATCGCGGCGGCGCATACGTCGAGTTTTTCTTTCGTCAGCGGTCCGCTTACGAGCGACGCAACGTCTATGGGTTTCCCGATATAGACATAGCTCCGTCTGAAAAATTTGGTTCTGCGGTAAATATAAACGGGTAAAACGCACGCTTTACCGCGTACGGCGAACATAGCCGCGCCGTTTTTCATTTCGAGCATGGAATCTTCTTCGTCGGCAAGATTTCGCGTACCCTCGGGAAATATACCGAGCACTTCGCCGTTTTTCAGTATGCCCACACCCTTGCGTATCGTGGAAAGATCTATATTCGCTCTGTTGACCGCCACAACGCCGAGGCGAGGAAGCAACCAACGCATTATCGCGGAGTTATAAAGCTCTTCTTTGGCAATGAAATGCCAATAGCCGGGTATTGCCGAAAACGCCATAGGCGCGTCGAGCAGACTTCTGTGATTGAAGGCAAGTATATAACCTCCGTCCGCGGGGAGATTTTCCCTGCCGAGCGCGCGTGCGGGAAGCATGAGTTTCAAAAGCGGGAAAAGCATGGCTTTCAAAAAACCGAACCACGCCCTGTAATTGCATTTCTTATCGATCGCTTTTCTGTATTTTTCTTTTTTAAGTACGCTGTTCATCGCTCCGAAATATATGAAAGCATTTTTTGGACCACTTCTTCCGCGTCCAGATCGTCGGAATTTATTTCTATCGCGTCATCCGCTTTTCTGAGCGGCGCCACCTCGCGGTGCGTATCGCGGTAGTCCCGCGCTTCTATATCCGCTCTTACCTTTTCGTATTCCGCGTCGGCGCCTCTGCTTCTCAATTCATTATACCTGCGCAAGGCGCGTTTGTCAACGGAAGCGGTAAGAAAAAATTTATACTTTGCGGACGGAAGAACGCATGTCCCGATATCCCTGCCGTCGAGCACGGAAGAATATTCGTCCGCTATCCTGCGTTGCAACCCGAGCAAAGCCGCTCTGACCGAAGGCAACGCCGAAAATCTGCTGCCCCAGGACGAGACTTCGTCGTTACGTATGGCAACGGAAACGTCCTCTCCGTCGAGATAAACGATCTGTCTGCCGTTGTCGTACGCTACGCGTATGTCGGTATGTCTGAGTTTTTCCGCGACATCGTCGTTATTTTCTTTCCAGCCGCAACGCATTGCTTTAAGTCCCACGGCACGGTAAAGCGCGCCTGTATCGAGATACGCAATATTGAGCCGAGCCGCAAGCGCGCGCGCCGCAGTGCTCTTGCCTGCGCCCGAAGGTCCGTCTATCGCTATGTTATATGTTTTCATCCGCAAGATCCTTCCTGAGCGCAGCCGCGCCGCGAAGATACGCATGGCGGGCGACCGTATCGCAAGACGAACAAACCGTCAGCAACATCCTTATGCAAAGCGGGAGCGAACCGTCTATATCGGGTTCCGTGCAGGAAAACAGCGGGACGTCGATAAGTCCCGATTCCCTGACCGCCTTTGCGGGATAAACAGCCGTTATGTCCTTCGTAGTCGATATGACGAGGCTCACGGCTTCGTCGAATTTGTTGTTTTCGATCATTTTTTTTATGAGTTCCACTGAGCGGCGCGTTATCTCTTCCACGGTATTGCCATCGACCGTTATCGCCCCTCTCACGGCATAAAATTTCATGTTTATTCTCTCCCCGCGGCTATCCCCGCGCCCCTGCCTGTGGCGAACGCGCATTGCAGATTATACCCGCCGGTCAGCGCGTCCACGTCCAACACTTCTCCCGCAAAATACAACCCTTCCGCGAGTTTGCTTTCCATCGTAGAGGGGTTTACCTCTTTCAGTTCCACGCCTCCGCTCGTTATGACGGCAGTGTTTATGTCTGCCGATCCGCGTATCGTGAATCTGAGATGTTTCACGCAATACCCGAGCGCATAGCGCATTTCACGCGTGACTGAATGTCCTTTCACGTACGGCGAAAGTCCGCTTTGCTCCAGAACAAAAGGAATTATCGCTTTCGGTAACAACGATGTAAGTATGTTCGCAAGATCCTTGTTGTGCATTTCTCCGAAATCGCTCGTAAGCCTTTCATCAAGCGTTTCGGGAGAAAGCGCGGGCTTGAAATCTATCAAAAGCGACGCGCCGTCGAGCGGAAGTCTGCAAACGTAACTGCTCAGCGTCAGAATGACGGGGCCGCTTACGCCGCTGTCCGTAAACAGCATTTCGCCGAATTCCGAAAACTCTTTTCCGCCTGCTTTTACGGTAGCGCGCACGTTCCTCAGAGATAAGCCCTGCAAAGACTTGACGTCGGTTTTCAGCTCGATCGCTGACAGCGCAGGGCGCGGCTCGACTATCGTGTGACCAAAAGATCGTGCTATATCGTACCCGTCCCCCGTGCTTCCCGTTGCCTTGTAACTGACTCCTCCCGTTGCGACTATAACTCTGTCGAACGTATAAATGCCTTTATCGGTCTCGACGGTAAACTTTCCGTTTTCCTTTTTTACCGACATGACACGGGTGTTAAGTCGGATATCCGCTCCCGAATCTTCGGCGGCGCGTATAAGCGTTTTGATCACGTCGCTCGATTTGTCGGAGACCGGAAAAACACGGTTTCCGCGTTCCGTCTTCATCCGCAGACCGTAACTTCCGAGAAATTCCATAAGCGACTGAGGCGGAAAAGCCGCCAGTGCGCTGATCATGAATTTCTGACCGTGCACTATGTTGGGATAAAATTCGTAAAGCGCACAGTTGTTTGTCAGATTACATCTGCCTTTGCCCGTTATATAAAGTTTTTTTCCGATTTTTTCGTTGCGCTCGAAAAGCGTAACGTCGGCTGTTTTTCCGCAAAAAGCCGCCGCGATTATCCCCGCGGCGCCGCCGCCGATTATAGCCGTTTTTATCACAATGACATTCCTTTTTTCAATTTGGCGAGACACTCGTAATCGTTCCTGTCCAGCTTCACCGGCGAAACGGTCACGAACCCCTTTCTTATCTGTATTATATCCGTATCTTCATCGATACCGTCGATCTTCGGAAATCCGCTTATCTGCAGAACGCCCTCTTCCACTTCGGAAAAACTGTCCGCGTACTTGTTCATTCCCACGGGCACGACGGCTACTCCCCTGTGCCTCACGGGCGGATAATTTATGTTAAGCACGGTATAGCGCGGCAGATCCGCGGCAAGTATTTTTCCGAGGTTATCTGAAACGAATTTTGCCGCAAGCCCGTATCCCTCTTCGAAATATCTGTCCGCGTTACTGACGGCTACGGACGGGATACCCATATAGGCGCCTTCGAGTGCCGCGCTCACGGTGCCGCTGTAAATAACGTCGCTGCCGAGGTTAGACCCCTCGTTTATGCCCGAAATAACCAAATCGGGCAGCCTGTCCTTCATAAAGTACAGAACTGCCAGTTTGACGCAATCCGCGGGCGTACCGTCTGCGGCGATGCGAAGTTTGCAATTTCCCGTCGGAAGACGGGTATACGTTATGGGAGTGTGTACCGATATCCCGTGCCCCGCGGCAGACTTCTGCGTTTTGGGAGCTATAACGTATACCTCGTGATCTTCGCCGAGAACGTCCGCAAGCGAACGTATGCCGACGGCTTCTATACCGTCGTCGTTTGTTATCAATATCCTCATACGGGATGGACTTGGTTCTTATCGTCGAATACGGACATATCCACGCCGTGCTTACGCGCATAACGAGCCTTGAAGAAAGGCATGGATACCTGAGGGAACAGAGCATAAGTAAGCACGTCTTCTTCCTGCTCATAATACATTCCCAGTTCGTCGCGGAGCTTGTCAAGCTCAGGCGGCAGATCGTGAGGACTGTATTTGATGGGTTTTTCGTCTCCGAGGATCTTCTTGACGATCTCGTCGGACACGGGCACGGGCAGTTTGCCGTACTCTCCGCGAACGACCGCCTTCGTTTCCTTGGTGACCATCTTGTATCTTTCTCCGCAGATGACGTTGAGCACTGCCTGCGTTCCGACTATCTGGCTGGAAGGAGTAACGAGAGGAGGATATCCGAGATCCGCTCTCACGCGGGGGACTTCCTGCAAAACTTCTTCGAGTTTCTCGCTCTTTCCCTGCTCTTTGAGCTGGTTGATAAGGTTGGAAAGCATTCCGCCCGGAACCTGGTAAATAAGAGCGTTAACGTCGACTTTAAGCACTTTTTCGCTGAGGAATCCGTCTTTTTTGAGACGATCCGCAACGCCTCTGAAATATACGGTAAGTTCGTTGAGTTTTTTCAGATCGATACCCGTATCGTAATCGGTGCCTTTGAGCGTAGCTACGAGCGGTTCGGTCGCAGGCTGGCTGGTACCGTTACCGAGAGGAGAAAGCGCCGTGTCCACGATATCGCAACCCGCCTCGATGGCTTTGAGATTGGTCATATCGCCGATACCCGCGGTATTATGGGTATGAAGATGCACGGGCATATCCACTTCGTCCTTTATCTTTTTGACGAGGTCGTAAGCGTCGTAAGGAAGGAGCAGGTTTGCCATATCCTTGATGCAGATTATGTCCGCGCCCATAGCTTTGAGCTCTTTTGCGAGTTTTACGTAGTATTCGGGAGAATATACGGGACCCGTCGTATACGACAACGCAGCCTCGACGGTACCGCCCGCTTCCTTGGTTGCGGTGATCGCGGTATCAAGGTTATGGATATCGTTGAGCGCATCGAAAATTCTCAGAATGTCTATACCGTTTTTGACGGTGAGCTCGCAGAATTTCCTGACCACGTCATCGCTGTAATGACGATAGCCGAGCAAGTTCTGCCCGCGAAGAAGCATCTGGAGCTTCGTGTTGGGAATGGCTTTTCTGAGTGCGCGCAGTCTTTCCCACGGGTCTTCGCCGAGGAAACGTATGCACGCGTCGAAAGTCGCGCCGCCCCACGCTTCAAGAGCATAATACCCTATTTTATCGAGTTTATCCGCGATCGGGAGCATTTCGTCCAGTCTCATGCGGGTAGCCGCCTGAGACTGATGCGCGTCGCGGAGTATTGTTTCCATTATTTTAACCGGTCTTTTAGCCATAATGATATCTCCTTGATTTTATCAGCCGAATAAGGCTATAAGTATGCCTGCGGCAACCGCAGAACCTATGACGCCCGCCACATTGGGACCCATTGCGTGCATAAGCAGATAGTTGTCGGGAACTTCTTTCTGTCCTTCCCTCTGCGACACGCGCGCCGCCATGGGAACGGCGGAAACGCCTGCACTGCCGATAAGCGGATTGATCTTTTCTTTGAGGAAAAGGTTCATGATTTTTGCTATGAGCACGCCGCCGACGGTACCGAACATGAACGCGGCAAGACCGAGACCGATGATACCGAGCGTAAGAGGTTGAAGGAACGTGTCGGAAACCGCCTTGAAACCGACGCAGGTGCCGAGCAGTATAGTGATGACGTTGCAAAGTCCGTTGCTTGCGGTATCGGCAAGTCTCCCCGTAACTCCGCTCTCCTTGAACAGGTTGCCGAGCATGAGCATACCGAGCAAAGGAAGCGCGTCCGGCAATATAAGTCCGCAAAGCACAACGACCACTATCGGGAAAATTATCTTTTCTTTCTTCGATACGGTACGAAGCTGCTTCATCCTTATCTGACGCTCTTTCTTAGTTGTAAGCAGTTTCATAATTGGCGGCTGTATCGCGGGAATAAGCGCCATATACGAATACGCGGCAATGGATATCGCACCGAGGTTTGCGGTCTCTCCCAAAGTCGTCGTAACGTATATCGCCGTAGGTCCGTCCGCGCCGCCTATGATAGCGACCGACGCTGCCAGCGACGCACCCTCTCCGAGCGCGCCGAAGATGAAGTAGCCGCCGAACAGAGCAACGAATATACCCAACTGCGCTCCGGCACCCATGATCAGACTCTTGGGGTTTGCGATGAGCGGACCGAAATCGGTCATAGCGCCTATACCGAGGAAAATAAGCGGCGGGAAGATGACCCATTCTACGCCTTTTGACAAGTAATAAAACAATCCGCCGGTGCGAACCACTTCCGATACGTACCCGCCCGTATCCGGATCGGGCCTGTATGTCACGGCAGGTTCCATATACAGGATTTCATGGGCGCCGGGGATATTGGCAAGCATCATGCCGAAGGCTATCGGCACGAGCAAAAGCGGCTCGAAACCCCTTGCGATGGCAAGATAAAAAAGTATGAACGATATAAGGAGCATTACGTAGTCCTGCCAGTTTGACTTTGCAAAACCAGTGCTGTTCCAAAGATTGATCATACTCTCGCCGAGGGTCGCTCCGAGGTCGCCCGATGAGACTATGGATTCAAGCATTAAACTATCCTCCCGAGATTACTTAATATAAGCGAGAACCGCGTCGGTCTCCACGTTTGCGCCTACTTCGACGGTATAAGTAATGGTTCCGTCAGCGGTAGCGACTATATCGTTTTCCATTTTCATCGCTTCGAGAACGACTACGGGCTGTCCTGCCTTAACTGCCGCGCCGTTTGCGAAAGCGAGCTTTCTGACAACGCCGGGCATAGGCGATTTAACAGCAGTGCCGCCTGCCGGAGCAGCGGGCTTTGCGGCTGCGGGAGCGGCTACGCCTACTTCGTCCACTTCCACACTATAAGATTTACCGTTAACGGTAACATTGAATTTACGCATTTGTTTATTCCTCCGTCAAATTTTTTTAATGGATCTGATTATGAACGGTACGGGCATGTCTTCTTCCCCGTTTGCCGTGGTCTTTACGTCGTAATACGCCATGAGTGCGGCGGTTATAGCGGCGACGGTCTCTGTGTCTTCGGCAACGACCGACGTTTTGTCACCTGGAACTTCTTTTACAGGTTCTTTCTTGCGTACCTTTATCGACGATACGGCATTGAGTACCTTCGAAAATATTATAAGAAGTACTATAAGAACGATAAGTACCGCGATGACGATAAAGAAACCGATCACGCTGTAAAGAGCGAACACACCCGCACTGTATTGATCAAAAACGCTTTTGCCGTTTTCTATTGCAGTCGAGATTAACATAGGCTCACCTCTTGACCATCGTCTGGAGCGCCGCTATAAGATACTGTCTCGAATGATTGGGAATTATGACCGTATCGACATAGCCTTTTTCAGCGGCAGTCATTGCGGAGTTTTCACCCGAATACTTGACTGCGAATTTTCTCTCCGCGGCAGCGGGATCTTTTGCGCGCGCAATGTCTTTTCCGTAAAGCATATACGCCGCCGAATCCTTTTCCATGGGAGAAATGACCGCCACATCCCATGCAACGGTATAGTCGTTGGAAGTTTTGGACGCAAATATGCTGTAAGCAGCGCCTATTGCCTTTCCGCATACAAGCGCGATCTTGGGAACGCTCAAGCTGTTGTAAGCGTAGATCATGTCGCTTACGTTTCTTATAAGGCAATGCGTCTCCTGATGAACGTCTATCACGACGCCCGTGCTGTTAACAAGGTTGACTACGGGAACGCCCGCATTGTCGGCGGTATTGATAAAATCGGTTATCTTAGCCGCGCCTCTTGCGCTGAGTCTGCCGTCCACGCCGACTACCGCAACGGTAATTCCGTTGAGCTTGGCAAACGCCGTGGTGACTTCGGTTGCGATCCCTCCGCGGAGTTCGAGAACACTGTCTGCGTCGAACGCTTCCGCAAGCACGTCCTTTACCGAGCTGCGCGCGGTAAGTTTTTCGCAGACCCTGTTCGGATCGTCTTCGGAATAAGAAACAACGTCGCAAAGATCTTCGAGCGCGGTCATTACAAGCCCGCGAAGCTCCGTCTCGTCTTTTACGAGATTCGTCACTGCGCCGCTCGTTTTATAATGATTCTTGGCTCCGGAGCAATCTTTCGTGTCGTCGCCCGTAAGGATAAGCGGGCTTGACGTGGATATTTTCGCTTTTTCCACGCAAACGAACAGATCGGAAAGTCCTGCAAGATATGCCGACATTCCGTAGCACTTTCCTGTTACCGCCGTTATGACGGGAACCGTGCCGTACGCTTTGGAATAAGCGTTAAGTATAAGGTCGTAACCGTAAAGAGCGTCGACCCCTTCAAGCACTCTCGCACCTGCGGAATCGATAAACGTAAGAAGCGGCAAAGATGCGTCGCAGGCACGTTTGACAAGGCGGACGATTTTTTCCGCTCCGCGTTTGGATATACCTCCGGAGAAGACCTCGGGATTTATCGCGACGACCGCGACGTCCCTGTCGCCTACGGCGGCAAGTCCGCAGTACACGCCTTCGCCCCTGATCTGTCCGAGTTCGTTCGCTCCGCCCATGAAAGCGTCCAGCTCAACGAAAGAGTTTTCATCGATGACCGCATTCACGGTCTGACGGACTTTTTTCGTCGCCGACGCATAAGAGGAGAGCGCACTTTTTAATCCGGAACTCATGTAAATACCTCCAAGTAAATTTATTCAATAAAAATTATACACTAAAAAAAAATGAAAAACAAGCAAATTAAAATGCCGTTTTCCTATTTTCTTATATTTTACGCGCATGCGGCAGGTATATCGCCCGTATGCATCAGATTTCTCAGCCGTTCTGCCCCTATGCGGAAACACTCGGTTTTTATTTTAATAAAAAATCAGACCGACCATAATATCAAATTTCATTGCCGCCGCTGTTGCGCGCACGGCTTATTAAGTTAGCGCGGATTCGACTATAATGCGACTATATAAATTATGATACTTGTTTACATATACGGTAATCGTATTTGGCAAATTATAGCCACAAAGCGCTTTGCCTGATATTCGGACTGCATGATCGCCAAATACGCAAGTCGAAAAACCGTTTGACAAACTATACGTTTTTAAGATATTCGACTTCATCCGCGGAAAGTTTACGGTAACTTCCTCTATCTACTCCATGCATACGCAGATCGCCGATAGCAACTCGTTTAAGAAATACCACATTCTTGCCTATCGCTTCGAACATTTTGCGAACTTCCCTGTTCATGCCCTCGCTGATAGCTATCTCGACGGTCGTCTGACGTGTCTTTCCGTCATATCTGACGATATGAGCGGAGCATTTTTTCGTCTTTTTCCCGTCGATCTCCACTCCGTTCCTTATCCGCGCGAGGTCATTCTCGCTGACTTCGCCTTCCACTCTCGCGGAATAAACCTTTTTTATTTCGCTCGCGGGGTGAGTCAGTCTGTTGCAGAGATCGCCGTCCGTAGTAAGTATAAGCATACCTTCCGTATCGTAATCCAGCCTACCGACGGGAAAAAGCCTGACGTCGGGGTAATCCGCGCGTACAATATCCATCACCGTTTTTCTGCCCTTGTCGTCCGATACGGTGGTGACGCAACCCTTCGGCTTATTGACAAGCAGGTAAACGTGCTTTCGCGGAGGCGTGACTTTTTTTCCCCCGACCGTAACGTTATCGCCGTACCCGACCTGCGTCGCAAGATCTGTGACGGTCTTTCCGTTAACGGCGACTTCGCCGCTTAAAATAATATTTTCGCATTTTCTGCGGCTCGCAAGTCCGCATTCCGCAAGATATCTGTTTATTCTCATAATGAGTATATTTTACAATACACCCGACATTTTTGCAAACGTTTTACGTCAAATCATACTAATAAATTGCGCAAAAATTTTATATTCTGACCGCTTCAACATCCCGACCGCTTTACCGTCACGCTCGGCAGACAGGACTTGCCAATAATCCTTATCCAAAACCCGCCGCAAGAGTCGGTCGGCACGCGGCTATGATTGCGCGCTTTCCAGCTCTTCGAACGCGGCGTTTATGAGATCGCAACTTTCCTCGAACATGGGGCCGCAATCGAGCACGACGCAAATAACCTCTTTGTCGCCTCTCATAGCGGAAGAAACAAGACACCTGCCCGCGGCTTTGGTATAACCTGTTTTTATGCCGTTGCCGCCCTCGAGCATGGTCAGTATTTTGTTCTTGTTGTTAATTGTCCTGTTGTATTCCCTGTCGCCCCACGGACAATCTTTATAGACGCGCGTGGAAACTATTTGACGGAACGTTTCGTTCCGCATTGCCGCGCAAGCTATAAGCGCCATATCTGCAGCTGTCGAATAATGCTTAGGATCGGGCAGACCGTGAGGGTTGACGAAATTGGATCTCGACGCTCCCGCAGACTTTGCGGTCTCGTTCATAAGACGCGCAAAACTTTTCACGCTGCCTGCCGTATTTATCGCAAGTGCAACGGCGCAATCGTTACCCGACTGAAGCATAAGGCCGTATAAAAGATCCTTGATTTTTAGTTTTTCACCGCGTCCGAGATATATCGAGCTGCCTTCCACGCCGACAGCCTCATCCGGCACGGTAACGACTTTTTCGATATCATCGCATACTTCGAGAACGGTAAGCGCAGTCACTATCTTAGTCGTGCTCGCTATTGGACGTTTTTCGTCGGCGTTTTTGGAAAACATTACTTTGCCGCTGATACGTTCTACGACTACCGCGCTTTTTGCGCACGTCTTATAAGACAGAGCATTTGCCGTAAAATGCGTCGAGCTCAGGCAGAAACACAGTAAAATCAGTACTATGACAGATATAATACCTAATTTATTTGCTATTTTTAAGCGCATTTGTTATTGCCTCCGTGATATCCGATATCAAAGACAACGCTTTGTCGAATATCGACTTATTGCACAATCTCAGCAGTTTGAAACCATCGTCGTTGCGAATGAGAAAACCGATTGGCACTACGGAAGCGCCCATGCCGCTGCCTCCAGCAAAAGGAAATTCGCAGCTCTTGCCGCTCACGTCGCTGTACTCTCCTCCGCCCGTGAGCATTCCCATCGTAACGCGACTCACAGGGATGACCGCCGTGCCGTCTTCAAGCATAAGCGGTTTGCCGATTACGGTATCCGCGTCGACAAGAGTTCTGATCTTGGTAAAAGCCGTATCGAGAACTCTCTCCACGGGTTTCTGATCGGGATTAAGAATCATTTTTCACCTTCCTCTTCGCCGCACGTGCAAATCGCGCTTTCCGAGCGAATGCGGCAAATAAACTATATATAATATTTGCAGGCGACACTCTTATTATCCCGAAAAATCTTATATATAGCATATTTTCCCTGCCGTTTGCCGTTATTACGTGTTTTTCCGACAACAACTGCTTGCTTTTTATGAAGGATACAAACGAGCAATAAGCCGTCCGCAACGCTTCCGCTATCATCGCAGCCGCAAAATCGCCGTTTTTTACGCCTATATCAGCGTGCAGATCGGAATATTTGATATCTATCGCTTTCATCAGCGGGCTGGTAAGATAGTTTACCACAGAATCCTTGTCCGTTTTATCGGGAGTAAGCGAGACAGCGATCTTCTTTCCGTTTACGTCGAACCGCAGCCGCGCGGATGAAGGCTCGAGTTTTTCAAGCACTATATCGAGTTTCAATATACTTATTCCGAACACAAACGCTTTCAGACTTATTCTGTCAGGCGCATGGCTCTCGGCTATCGCAGACGACTGTATTTCGCTGCCGAGAAAAGAGACCAATATTATAAGGACGACCAAAAATACCGACATACTTATATTTTGTCGGTATTTTATCGCGATTATTATCGATTTTAATTTTTAACGAAAAAAATTATGAAAACGACTTTCGGCATCGGCGTCGTGCGACAGATACCGCCTCCACGCGCCGACATCGGATACGTTTCGTCAGTTTTGCTTTTCCGATCCTTCGTTCTTTGCGTTCTCCGCCGCAGGCGTGAGAGTTGCCGCCGCTTCGAGCGGAAGTTCGACTTTCTCCACGTCTTCATCCTGCAAGAACTCGGGCGGTTGCTCATCGGGTATTTCGAATTGATTATAAAGACTGTCGCTTTCGACGTGCCTGTTTTTAAGCTCCTCTATGCTCTTGAGCAGATCGTCGTAATCAGGCAGTTTGTCGATACTTTCGAGCTGAAATCTTTTAAGAAATTCATCGGTCGTTCCGTAAAGTTTGGGATTGCCTATCGCCTCTTTTCTGCCGACGACCTCTATCATGCCGAGATTGAGCAGCGTCTGCATTGTGTAATCGCAATTGACCCCTCTTATCGACTCCACCTCGAGTTTGGTCACGGGTTGCTTGTAAGCTATGATCGCGATCGTTTCGAGAGTCGCTTTCGAGAGCTCTTTTTCCTTTATGGGATTAAGGACGGTAGCCACTTCTTCCTTATAAGCGGGATTGGTCCCGAACTGGAGCTTTCCATTGTACTCCATGAGATGTATGCCGCACTTGCCGCCGTATTTGCTTTTAAGCCTTTTTACCGACGCTTTTATCTCGCTTTTCTGGAGGTCGAGCGCGGCGGCTATGTCTTCGGTCTTTAACGCTTCGCCCGAAACGAACAACAACGATTCGAGCACGTAATCTATTTTTTCTATGTCCATTTTGTCTTCCCGTTACAGTTTGATAAGGTCTATTTCGCCGAATACTTCGGTTTGTTCGGCGGTCAGAAATTGCAGTTTCATTAGTTCGAGCAATGCCTGAAACGTGGTTATGATCTCGTTTACCGTCGGCTCTTCCCCGAACAGATCGGCAAAGCGCATTTGTTTTTTCTCGTTAAGGCTTTCGACGATAAATTCCTGTTTTTCTTCGACGGTGAACGGATCTCTCACTATCTCTTTCGGAGTCGTATCGAGAGAACGTCGTTCGGCTTTTTCGTAGAGCTTTTTAAGCGCCGCGAACAGCCCCTCCATTGTCATATCTTTAAGGACCGTACGTTCGTCGCCGACGGTGATATCGGGCTCACGAAACCTCACGCCGACTGTTTCAAGCTCTTTGAGCTTGTCCATTTCCTTTTTGTAAAGCTCGTATTCTTCCAGCCGCCTTATAAGCTCGCTTCCGTCATCTTCTTCCGAGTCGTCCTTCTGCACTTCGGGTTTGGGCAGCAAAGCTTTCGCTTTAATCTCCAGCAGATATGCCGCCATACCGAGAAACTCGGACGCTTTATCAAGGTCGACGTTGTCTATGTCTTCCTCGATAAATTCGAGAAATTGCCGCGTTATGTCCGACACGTATATATCGCAAATGCGTATTTTAGCACGCTTTATAAGGTGAAGGAGCAGATCCAGCGGACCTTCGAACATGTCGAGCTTGACTCTGTAACCGCTTTCGCTTTCGAGCGCGTCCTCGTCGAGCTCATAATTTTTTACTTCATCATCCATCTTTTTATGCCACTCCGAACATAGCGAATCCGCTGTCCAGTCCGAACAACAGATTGAAAAGCGACTGCACGCCGCCCGCTATCCCCATTCGTCCGTAATCGAGATATAACCCGAGAATATCGAAATATTTGATAAATTCCAGCCTGCCGTAAGCTCCGACATAATATACGGCAAAATGTATCAGGAACAGAGCCATAAGTATATACACTCCGTAACGCCTGAGCCAGTTTATGACAGAGTTATCGCGGTTCGTATATGCTTCTATTATCTTGAATCCGTCGAGCGGACCGAGCGGCAGAAGGTTGAAGAGGAAAAGCATTACGTTGATCGACGCACTGAGATAAAAGAACAAATAGAAAAAGCAATAGGAATAATATTCGAGCTGTCCGATAAACATGGTCAGCGCGAGGAAAAAACAACTGATTATCATTGCCGCAAGATTATAAGTTACTCCGGCAATAGCCACGGTAAACAACCCTCTGCGCGGAACTTTGAAATTGTAAGGGTTTACGGGCACGGGTTTAGCGTAGCCGAACCCCATGAATATCAGCATCACGAAGCCTATCGGATCGAAATGCGCCATGGGATTAAGCGTCAGTCTGCCGTTTACCTTAGCCGTAAGATCTCCGTTCCACTTGGCAACGAGTCCGTGGGCTATCTCGTGAGGGACTATCGCAAAATACACCGCGAGCAAGAACGCCGCAAGCGCGATAAATACAAGTATCGGATCACCGTATGCGATCCATATGTCGATCACAAAAGACATAAAAAAACTCCTGCCGTACGGATTCTCCACCCGTACGGCAAGTATACCATTTATTATAAGATTAGTCAAACGCTTTTATCGGTTACATTTCTTTAATAAGCTCGCCTACGATATCGAAATAAGTCATTTTATTGAGATCGCCCGTAGTTACAAGATCGCTTTCGGCGACCGTCACGCCGTCGGCAACGGCTTTGATCCTGCCTACGACGCTGCCTGAAGCAAGAGGAAGACTTATTTCGTCATATTCGCAAATAAATCTTACATCTTTTTCCTGTCCGCGCTCCGTCAGATAAAACCCGTCATGCGCAGGCGCGACGCCGACCGATCTTTCCCTGCTCGACGCCACTTCCAGCCTTTCGGGAAGTTCCTGCCCGCCGAATATCACCTGTTTGGTACTGTAATTGGCAAAGCCGAAATCGAACAGTTCGGACATTTCCGCGTTTCTGTGCTTGGAAGTATCCGCGCCGGTTATAACGCCGATAAGCCGCGTATCTCCGCGTTTTGCCGTTGCGCTCAGGCAGTACATGGCTTCATTCGTAAAGCCGGTTTTGCCTCCGTCGCATCCCTCGTAAGACCTTATCATCTTATTCGTATTGGTCAGAACGGTATCTCTGCCCGATGGATGATGAAAATCAAACATCCATACGTCCGCGTAGTCGAAATATCTTTCATGCTTTATTAGCTCGCCGAACATTATCGCGGCGTCGTAAGCGCACGAATATTGATTCGGCGCGGGCAGCCCCGTACAGTTGACGAAATTAGAGTCGTTCATTCCGAGCTGCGCCGCTTTCTCGTTCATGCGAGCAACGAATCCGTCCACGGAACCCGCTATTCTTTCGGCAAGCGCCACGCAGGAATCGTTCACGGACGCCACCACGATCGATTTTATGAGATCGTCGCAAAGATACGCGGCATGCGCGTCCAGAAACGCCTGACTTCCGCCCATCGACGCGGCGTTTTCGCTTACGGTTATTTCTTCGTCATAAGATAAATTTCCGTTTTCGGCATTTTCAAACACCAGGAGCAAGGTCATTATTTTTACCATGCTCGCGATAGGTCTATGCTCTTTCGCATTCTGCTCGAAGAGTACCGTTCCCGTGCCCGCGTCCGCCAGCAATACCGACGGAACATCGAATTCGGGCGCCTGCGCCGCAGATGCTATGGGTACCGTATAACCGCATAAAGCGATGATCGCCGCCGCGCATACGGCTATGGTAAATAATTTTATTTTTTTCATTACGCAAACCTCCACGAAAGCATTTTGCGTAATTATACGTAAAATTATGTAATATCAGAGAAAAAACGAAAACAATATAAGGAAAACCGACTGAAACAGGCAAAGTATCAACGACACTATCGCGATCGGAAGCACTCTTAGCAATAATTTTACGAAAGGCTCGGTACAACCGTATTTTCGTTTTTCCGCAGCTATCTGCGCAAGTATACAGAAAAACGAGATCAGCAACAGGTCGCGCAAAAGTGAAAATATTATGTAGAATATAACGAACGGTAGCGCAAGCAAACCGAAAGACCGCAGAACGAGCACTATCACCGCGCCTTGAAAAAATCCCATCAGCACCGTAAATGCCGCAGTCAGCAGAAAAGAATATGCGCTCCGCCCAATAAAGCAGAATGCGCAGAAAACGGCTATCGTAAACAGTAACAGCGGAAAAATGTACCCCGCAAAAGAAGCGCGCACTATCAGCCCGTAAATACCCCCGTTTGCGCTGTCGAGCGCTTCCAACGGATCAATCGGCTTCAGCGATGACAGTATCCCCATTACCAGACCGAATATAAGCGCTACGGCAAACAATATCAGCCTTTTAAGATGACAGCGCACGAACTGCAACATATTATCCAGCCGCGCCGTAATGTAATATTTCAGGCTCATTGACGACATACCAAAAATTATGCCGCAATTTGTTATTTTATGCGATTTGACGAAAAATATATTATTTCATGAGTATTATGCCTGACATAGTATGGCTATGCCGATAAAATCCATTCCGCATATACTCCGTAACCCCGCGAGGAATCATTTGTGAAAACATGGGTAACGGCGCCCGCGAGCTTACCGTTCTGTATTATCGGACTTCCGCTCATACCCTGCACTATCCCGCCTGTCGCGCGCAGGAGATCTTTATCGGTAACTTTGATTACAAGACTTTTCTCGGCGGCTTCCGATTGTCTGGACGCCTTTACGATCTGTATGTCATAAAATTTTTTCTGTCCGTCAACATCGGCATATATCTGCGCTTTTCCGGGTTTGACGTTGTTTCTGTCTGCGACGGCATACAGATCCCCGCTGCCGCCTGAGTATAATTCCCCCGTTAGTCCGAACGTGCCGTTACCCGTTATGTTCCCTATTGGTTTTTTGCAATCAACGCATTTTCCTATCAGTCTGCCGGCTTTATCGGCCGTTGCACGCTGTACGCCGATTATTTCGGATTTATATATATAACCGTCAGCATTTGCGGAGCTTGCTCCCGTTTCGGGATCCGTTATGGAGTGTCCGAGCGCACAATATCTTCCGTCTTTTCTTACGCACGTTACCGTGCCAAGTCCGCTTATCTGTTCCTTGAACGTCAGCCCGAGCATATATTTTTCCGTGCAAATATCGCGTTCGGGCATGATTTTTGCCGTCATTTCCTTATTTCCGCGGCTTATCGACAATTCCACGGGCACCTGCAATCCCCCGTCGTTAAGCAGCATAGAAACGTCGCTAGCACATTTTACCGCCTGTCCGTTTATTTCCTTCACCATATCGCCTTTGTTAAGTGTTCCTTCAACGATAAAATCATCCGTAACCGAAGTCACTATAAGCCCCTCTCCGTACATTTCTATAATGATCGGGAAACCGCCGATATACACTTCATTGTCTTCGGCGAACGCCACCGAATAACCGTTTACGTTAAAAACGGCGACGACTGCCGCGATCATCAGTAAAAATGCTCTTAATCCGAATTTACCCATAATCTTATTAAGATTCGCTTTCGTCTTTAATATGCCGATATATCCACATTAACATTTTTTACATTTTAACGGAATGCTCAGATAGCGTCGAAGCCGCTTTTTTATTAAAAAGGGTTTACATATTAGTTTTCTTGATATATACTTTGAGTACAGATCAGGAGGTTGATACTATGAAAAGAACATTTACTATTCTTCTTGCGCTTTGTTTCGCGGTAAGCGTTTTCTGCTTCGTCGGATGCGGTAATAACGATTCCGATACCGATATAGATTTAAATTCCCTTTATGAACGCATAAGCGAACTGCAAAAAGAATCCGAAAAAACAGTTGCCGCGCTTACGGCGCGTATTTCTTCGCTTGAAACCGAGCTTTCGGACGCAAACAAGGAAATTTCTTCCCTGCGCTCCGAAGTCACAAGACTTTCAGAACTTTTTTCCACTCTGTCACAGACCATTACGGAATTATCCGAAATAATCAATGACCAGACGTCGGGTAACGAAGCTCTTAAAGCCAAACTCGAACAGTTGCAATCGCAATACGAACAGACCGAAGCTACGATAAGTTCCCTTTCGTCCAAAGTTTCCTCGCTCGAAACGAACGTAAACGATCTTCAAACCGAGCTTGACGAAGCGAATTCCAGAATCGACATACTCGAAAGCATTACCGGACAGGAACCGCCTGTGCTTAACATGGGAGACACTTTCGTTCTTAAAAGTCCTACGGGTATTGAAATGCTGAAGGTAAGATTAATAGATTATACAAGTATAGGTGAAACCGCGTATGCTCTGCGCTTCAATATTTTGCGATTAAATATACCGAACACAGTTCCTATTGACAAGTACTTTACTATTTGCCTATACAATGAATTAACAAATGAATATTATTATAAAACCACTCAGATTTCTAACATTGATGAAAATTGTGGAGAAGATTTTTCTATTACTTATAATACTCTGTTTTCTCAACAAATATCCCCCCCCCGAAGATGTAACTTATATAATGATAGGTCTTCCCTCGGACAATAACCTTGATGATAATCAAGAAAAGAAATACATAATACCCTACGCGATCTATACGCTTTAACTTACTCGCCGTCCTTCAATGGACGGCATTTTTCATACCTTGCGAAGTTTTGACTTGACACGCAAGCCTTCGTCCAACGTAAACTCGTTACCGAAACATTCGTAGGCACTTGCTTCGCTGTCATATTTACTTTGACAATTTATGTGCCCGCTGAGTTTTAACCTCGGAGATCCTATCCACTCTGTCTCTGCATAAGTCACACCGTTCTCGTACTTTGACAAAATTCGCTGCGCCGCGCTGTTTGCAAGAACCGAGCCGTTTTCACGCGTAACCATAAACTGCGATTTGTCCGAAGAATACTCGCTTTGTCCGTTAATCTTTACGGATATTTTATTACTTGAAACAAACAGACTTATTACTTATAAAGCGCATAAAATAAAAACGCGCTTGGATATTATAAAACGCACCTCAAAAAGTCTGTCAAACTTTTGGGGTGCATTCAATTATCACACACGCGTTTTATTATTGACCTTTATTCCTCTTGCGAAAGCTTTAATCGCTTACATTCAGTCCTTTTTTATAGTCATCGCTCCATTTTTTCAATTCTTCCGCGGTCTTGCGGGCATTTTCGGTAACGTCGCCCGCGCCCGAAAGGCGCGTTATTTCGTCTATCATTCCTTCGCGGTCGAGTTTACGCACGCCCGTGGATGTGGTATAACCGTCCGTGGTTTTTTCTATGAAATACTGACAATCCGCCATGGACGCTATCTGAGGAAGATGCGTCACGCAGAAAACCTGACTGTTGCGTGATATGCTCGCAAGTTTTTTTGCGACTTCCCTGCCTATCCTGCCGCTGATACCCGTATCTATTTCGTCGAATATCATCGTATCCACGCCGCCGTAACGACTGGATACAACTTTAAGCGCAAGCATAAAACGCGACATTTCGCCGCCGGATATTATCTTTGCCAAAGGCATCAGAGGCTGACCGGGGTTCGGAGAAAGTAAAAACTCCACATCGTCTGCGCCCTTTGCCGTGAATCGTTTGGCGAAATCTTCTTCGGACGGAAGATCGGCGAAAGCTACAGAAAACTCGGAATTTCCCATGCCGAGCGAAGAGAGCTCCCCTTTCACATCTGCTTCCAGCCTGCGGGCTGCCGCTTTTCTGACGGAAGAGAGTTGAGACGAAATTTCATATGCCTCTTTGAGCGTTTTTTCGGAAAGTTTTACGAGTTCTTCGTATTCAGCGTCACCGTCTGATAAAAGAGCGTATTCTTCTTTCAGTTTACGCAATTTTGCGGGCAGTTCTTTAAGATCACCGTACTTACGTCTTATATTACGCAACAATTGCAATCTGTTTTCCGCTTTTTCCAGATCCGCTTCGTCAAAATCCACGTCCGACAGCATACCGCCCGCCGTCTGTGCGATGTCCTCGGCTTCGACGGCAAGACTGTTAAGTCTTTCTTCAAGCTCGCCGTAGCAAGCGGAAATTCCGGCTATCGACGACAACGCGTGGACAGCCTCGTATACTTTATCGAGAGCGCCGCCGTCCGAAGAAAGCGCGTTTTCTGCCATGCCGAGTGCGTTTTTCAGTTTCTCGCGGCTGAGCGCACGGGCGCGAAAGTCCGCAAGCTCGTCTTCCTCTCCGTCGGATATCTTCGCATCCTCTATCTCGCCTATCTGATAAGCAAGCAGATCCATTCTTTGCAAACGCTGTTCGGCATTGCCGATAGACGCGGCTTTTGCCGTTAAATCCTTATATTTGTAATAGCACGACGAAACAGCGTCAAGCAGTTTTTCGCCTTCCGCGCCGAGATATGAGTCGAGTATCGCAGCATGCTCGCTTTTATTCCCGAGCACCTGATATTCGTTCTGACCGCAGATGTCCACAAACCTGCTCATAACGGCTTTGAGAGTGCGGACCGTTACGCTCCTTCCGTTGACTCTGACGTCGTTTTTTCCGTCCGCCGTGAATTTACGGAACACTATCAGCTCTTCGTCGGGTTCTATCCCGTATTCTTCGAGAAACCTCGTTTTTTCGGTATCGTGAAAAGAGAAAGATCCCTCCACATATCCCGAATCTTCCCCGTAACTAAGCATCGTTTTATCGTATTTACCGCCCAAAAGAAGCATGAGCGCGTCAACGATTATCGATTTGCCCGCGCCTGTCTCGCCGCTCAGAACATTGAGTTTATCGGAAAATTCCAGTTCCGCGTCGCGCACCAAAGCCAGATTTTTGATTGCAATACGCTCGAGCATTTGTCAGAGCATCTCCCTGAGTTTATCCGCTATATCGGCAGCCGTCTCGTTTGTGGGAGTAACGACGAGTACGGTATCGTCGCCCGCCACACATCCGAGGACTTCGTTTTTTTCCAGTCGGTCTATATTCATTCCCACGGTCGAAGCGCCGCCGGGAACTGTCTTTATTATCACGAGATTCTGCGCACTCGTTATCGACAACACCGCGTTTCGGTAAATATTGGCAATGTTGGAAGAAAAATGTTTTTCCTTTCCCGTTTCTTTGACATAACGCTGCTTGCCGCGGTCGTTTATCTTTACCAGCCCGAGCTCCTTGATATCGCGAGATACGGTCGCCTGAGTCACTTTGAATCCCGACGCGTTAAGCTCGTTGGCGAGCTCTTCCTGCGTTTCTATCGGCTTTGCGGCTATTATTTCCAGAATTTTGAAATGTCTTGAATTACGAGCCAAAATTACCTCCTACTTTCCGCCCAGCTTGCGATTTATCCTGTCGTAAAAATCGAAACCGCTCGGATTGACCAACCCCGCTTTATATGCAGACTTTACTATTTTCAGGCTTTCCGCTTCCCCGTCGACGACCTTTCCGTCCACGATGACACAGCCTTTTTCGCTGCCATCTATCGTAACCACGCAGTCTTCGTCGGCAATAACGGGACGCGCTACGAGATTGTGACAGCATATCGGTACAAGCAACCGACATTTTACGTCGGGACTCACGACGGGACCTCCCGAAGAAAGAGCATATCCCGTGGACCCCGTAGGCGTAGAAACGATAAAGCCGTCCGCCTTATAACTGCCTATTTCCGATCCGTCGACCTTCACGGAAACTATAACGGTCTTGCCTACGTTGCGCTTATAAAAAACGATCTCGTTCAAAGCATGATAACGCACACCGCATACCTCGGTTTCCAGCATTGTACGATAACTTACGGTATACGCTCCGCTTTTCAGTATTTTCACACATTCGTACGGATCGTCGCCCGTCATCGCGGACAAAAAACCCATTGAGCCGAGGTTTATCCCGAATACGGGCAATCCCGCGGGTGCGGCAAACCCGACGGCGGAAAGCATGGTCCCGTCGCCGCCGAGAGCAACAATGATGTCGGGGCGCGGCTCGCAATCGTCGCCGAAATATGCGGCATCGGAAAACCTGTCGGATCTCAATGAGTCGTGCAGAACGTAATCGATCTTTTCCTTACGCAGCAATCCGACGAACTTTTCGGTAAAAGCCAGCCCGATATCTCTTTCTTTGTTTACATAGATCCCCGCGAGCATACTGTGATTATACAATATAATTTATATTTATTCAAGAGTTTTGACCGATTTTCGGACAAATTATATTTTTTATGACAGCCGAAAGGTTCTCGGCAGTCAGCCCGTTTTCGTCCAGAGCGCCCGCCACCGTACGTTTGTCGCAGAATTTGTCCGAAAAACCTAAATTCACAACGCGGCAACCGAGTTTATTCTCATTGACATAATCGAGCACATATTCGCCGAACCCGCCTCTTAACGCGTTTTCCTCCATGGTTATAAGAGCGTCGCCGCGTTCGGCGGCTGATTTTATGAACTCGGCGTCGACAGGCTTGACAAATCGCGCGCTTACGACACCGCAATCGGCGGAAAGCGCAATCTCCGTCATATTCGGTCCCACCGCGATCGCATATACGCCGTTCTTGCTTTCCCTGAGAAGCTCCCACTTGCCGTATTCGACATCCGAAGGTTCATCGTCGCCCGAAGCGGAATATCCCTTCGGATAGCGTATCGCCAAAGGACCTTTGTCGTAATTTGCGGACCACTCGATCAGTTTTTTGAGATCCTTGCCGTTTCTCGGCGCGGTAACGCACATATTAGGCAATAAGGAAAGATAGCTGAGGTCGAAAAGTCCCTGATGAGTGACTCCGTCCGAACCGACCGCTCCCGCCCTGTCTATCAGAAACCTGACGGGCAAGGAATTTATGCAAACGTCATGAAGTATCTGGTCGAAAGCGCGTTGCAAAAAGGACGAATATACGGCAAAATAAGGTTTGAAACCGCTTGCCGCAAGCCCTGCGCACATGGACACGGAATGCTGTTCCGCGATCCCGACGTCGAAACACCTTTCGGGGTATGCGTTTTTGAGCGCTTCCAGTCCCGTGCTCGGGAGCATGGCCGCGCTGACTCCGATAATTTTTTCGTCTTTTTCCGCGAGACCGAGTAAAGTTTTCCCCGCCACCTCGGAGAATTTAAGCGATGTTTCGGGCTCCCCCGTGACCCCGTGATATTTGACGGGATCGCGCTCCGCCTCATACAATCCGCTACCTTTGCGCGTTATCACATGAACGAGTACGGGAACGTTAAGGTGTTTTACCTGGCTGAGCACATAAACTAGTTCTCCTATATCGTGCCCGTCGAAAGCGCCGTAATACTTGATGCCAAGTTTGTCGAACATCTTATCGTTGTCTATCTGTTTTTTTACGGCAATCTTGACTTTCTCCGCCGCCTTAACGAAAGCAGGACCGAGAATGGGTATTCCGTCAATACCGCGCTTAAAAGTCGTTTTAAGGACTTTATAACGCCTGCTGAGTCTGAGTTTTTTCAGATACTTCGATATTGCGCCTACGTTTTTCGAAATCGACATGGTATTGTCGTTCAGAATGATAAGCATTCTCGTACCCGACTCGCCGATATCGTTAAGCGCCTCGTAAGTCATACCGCCGGTAAAAGCTCCGTCGCCTATCACGGAAACGACGTTATATTTCCCGCCCGCAAGGTCGCGCGCCCGCGCCATACCGAGCCCGACGGAAAGCGAAGTGCTGCTGTGCCCCGTGGTGAAGGCGTCGTACTCGCTCTCGCGCATGTTTTCAAACCCGCTCGGTCCGCCGTCGCACCTCAATCTGCGGAAATCGTCCCTTCTGCCGGTTATTATCTTGTGAGTGTACGACTGATGCCCTACGTCAAATATAAATTTGTCCTCGGGACAATCGAAAACATAATGCAACGCTATCGTCAGTTCCACCGAGCCGAGGTTGGACGCAAGATGCCCTCCGTTTTTCTCCACGACTTCGACTATATATTCCCTGACCTCTTCCGCATACGCCTTTAATTCGTGTATGGATAATTTTTTCAGATCCGCGGGTGAATTTACTTTTTCAAGATATGCCATACTTAAAGTCCATCCGTAGCTCTGAGAAGCACGGCTTTAGTCAGCTCCCCGAGAAATTGCGTATTCCCGTACGTTCCGTCCAATGCCCTCACCGCGCGCTCGGTAAGCTCTTCGAGGTATTCTTTCGCACGCTCTTTGCCCAGAAGCGCCGCAAGCGAGCGCTCGCCCGTTTCCATATCCAGGAGGTCGTCGCAAAGCTGAAAAGCCTTTCCGAACGCATCGGAAAACTCCAGCCATGCGGCAATATGCTCTTTTCTGTCCGCGGCAATGGCTCCGCAGACTATAGCCGCTTCTATGAGTTTACCGGTTTTAAGGCGGGTTATCTCGGTAAGCGCTTCCGCATCGTGATTGCCGCCCGAAAATTCCATTGCCTGACCGCCCACCATGCCGCACGCGCCGGAGTTACGCGCAAGCACGTATATCGACTCCGCATACACGGGGTCCGTTGCCGCACATTTACCGGCAAGCTCGAACGCGAGCGTAAGCAACCCGTCTCCCGCAAGCAAAGCCATTGCTTCTCCGTATACTTTGTGATTGGTAGGTTTTCCGCGTCTGAGATCGTCGTTATCCATGACGGGAAGGTCGTCGTGTATCAGAGAATAAGTATGGATACATTCCAAAGCGGACGCAAAACGAAAATCGTTGTCGCGAGGAACGATCCCGTAAGAACAAAGCACGGCAAGATACAGCACGGGGCGAAGGCGTTTTCCTCCGCCGAGCAGACTGTACTTCATGCTTTCGCCGAGCTTAGACGGTACGTCGGCGGAAACGGATCTTCCGAGATACGTCTCGAACGCGTTTTTCAGTTTTTCGTATTCGTCGTAAAAATTCATACTTCTTTATCCGGATCGTACGGGCTTTCGATAAGCTCGTCCATTTCTTTTTTAAGCCGCGTTATCCTGCCTTTGCCGGCGTTAAGCTCGCCGAGACATTCCTTCGTGAGCGCCACTCCCTTTTCAAACAGTGAAATGCCCTCTTCAAGAGTCGTATCGCCGCGCTCGAGCGCTTCGAGGATACTTTCGAGTTCTTTGATCTTTTCGTCCAGCATTTTTATATCACCTTTACGTTGAATTTGCCGTCGCGAACGGTCACGGACAGTTCGTCGTCTTTTTTAACATCCGCCGCGGAACATACGGTCCGTCCGCCCTTGAGCACTTTCGCATAGCCGTTGGCAAGCACGGCAAGCGGACTCATTTTTTCAAGCGCAGCGGCATCCGACGCAAGCCTTTCGCCCAGCCGTGCGGTGAGTCGTTCCGCGCTCGTATATATGGCGTTTATGACTCCGCTTATCTTGCGCTTTTTCTCCGTTATCATTAGCTCGTTAAGTGCTATTACACGCATAGCACTTAATAAAATCCGCTGTTTTTCCCTGTCAAATATGCGTTTTATCGCAATTTCCGAGTCTCGTGCCGCCGTTATCAGCGCCGACGAAAGACGAACGAACGGCTCGCATATCATATCCGCGGCTATGGACGGAGTACCCGCTCTGACGGATGCGCAAAGATCGCACAGAGTATAATCGGTCTCATGCCCCACCGCGCTGACAACGGGTATCTTGCTTGCCGCGACGGCGCGCGCCACCGTCTCGGTATTGTACGATTGAAGATCCGCGGCGCTCCCGCCGCCTCTCGCAACAACTATAACGTCCACGTCACGGCAGTAAGCGTTTATATCATACAGCGCCGACGCAACCGTAACCGCACTGTTTTCGCCCTGCACTCTGACATCGTAAACGCACAGATCCATGAACGGGTCTTTTTCCCCTATCACAGACATCATATCGTGAAGCACCGCTCCGCTGTTGCTTGTGATCAGCGCCGCTTTTCGGATAAAGCCCGGGAATGCCGGTCTGCCAGTAAACAGCCCCTCCGCTTCCAGCTTTGCTTTGAGTTTCAGAAGCTCGGCAAGCATGGCGCCGCGTTTGTCCGTCACGGTGACTCTGTCCGCGATAAAAGAAGTTCTTCCCGTTTTTTTATAAAAAGATACGCTTCCCGCGAGCACGGCTTCCACACCGACGGTTATCCCGTCGACTGCGGAAAAAGTCACGCAACCGAGCGTGCACCCGCCCTCAGCCAAAGTAATGAAGGTGCTTTGTCCCGCTGTTTTACATTCCGTGACCTCCCCTCTGACGCTTATATCGTGCAATACGCTCTCATCGTCGAAAACGCCCGCGATATATGCGTTGAGTCTGGAGACCGTCAGTTCTCTTTGCATCTGAATGCCGACTCCAGAGTATTTTTAAGAAGCATGGTCACGGTCATAGGACCGACCCCGCCCGGAACAGGCGTTATATAAGACGCTTTCTCGCTTACCGACGCGAAATCGACGTCTCCGTAAAGCTTACCTTCGCTTCTGTTCATTCCAACGTCGATGACCACGGCTCCGTCCTTGACCATATCGCCCGTGATGAACTGTTTCCTGCCGACTGCGGCGACGAGTATATCCGCGCGGCGTGTAAAAGACGCAAGATCCGCCGTCTTCGAGTGGCATATCGTTACAGTCGCGTTTTCGGCAAGCAGCAGCATTGCGCAAGGCTTCCCCACTATATTGCTGCGACCGACGACCACCGCGTTCTTTCCCGCTATCGTAACGCCGGTTGACTTTATGAGCTCGATTATTCCCGCAGGGGTGCAAGGCTTCGTGCAGGGCAGCCCAAGCATCAGTCCGCCCGCATTTACGACATGGAAACCGTCGGCATCTTTTTCGGGCGCTATATGCGCAAGTATTTTCTTTTCGTTAAGGTGCGACGGCAAAGGAAGCTGTACGAGTATGCCGTCGACGTCGTCCGCCTCGTTCAGCGCGTCTATAAGCTCGAGCACTTCGTCTTCGGATATTTCTTCGGGGAAATTGTAGGAAAACGATTTCAACCCCACCTGCTCGCAGGCAAGGATCTTGTTGCGGACATAAACTTCGCTTGCCGGGTTCGCGCCAATTTTTACTACCGCGAGACCTACTTTGCGCCCGTACCTGTTTTCGAATTCGGAGGCTTGTACTTTAAGCGTTTCCCGAACCGCTGCGGATATAGCTTTACCGTCAATTATTTTCATCTTTCTTTATCTCCTTTATTATCGACGCGAGTATGCCGTTTACGAATGCGTAGCTTTTGTCGGTGGAATATTTTTTGGCAAGCTCAGTGGCTTCGTTCGCGCTGACCGAGTAAGGAATATCGTCGCGGTAAAGTATCTCATACACCGCTACGGCAAGTATCGCCAGATCGACTTTATATATCCTGTCGAGCGCAAACCCCTGGCTGTTATCGCCTATCTTTTTAAGTATTTTGCTTTCGTGCGATATGATACCGTCGTAAGAGGTTTTCACATAATCGACGTCGCTTTCGTTCATTCCCTGCGTAAGCAACGTAAAAGTAAAATCGTCACGCTCTTTTCTGACGGCGTATTCGTATACAAGTTTGAATAATGTTTCGCGCGCTGCGGCTCTGCCCATAAATATCTCCGATATGAAAACGGGTCCGACGCCTGCGCACGGACCCGTTATATTTTCCGAGTGCATAACTCTTAAATAAGAGTATAACACAACGGACTGTGATTTTCAATCTTTTTTCGCTTATTCGGTGGGAATAATTCTCAAATTCAATGTGCTTATTCCCGTTTCGGTCACTACTATCTCTTTTATCTGCGTCGCCTGCGTTCCTGTCAATTCGCTGCACTTGACGATTACGTTCAGATTTTCCGTAGTGCTCGTGACTATCGCGTCTTCGAAACCGAGAGAACGTATGAGCCCTTCGAGCACGAGTTCGGTTTCCATTTTCTCCGTAAGCTCGAGCTTCGCCGCTTCGGCTTCCGCTTTTGCGTCGGCAGACGCGGTTTCGGACGCGATTATCTCGTCGTAATAAAGCAACGACTGCTCGCGCGATTCCGTTCTGTAATCCCTGTAAGACGTGAAGAAATCGACGTATGTATTATCGCCGTTTACATTCGCGGCGTTATCCGTCGTGTTGTTGAGAACGATGTTCAGCACGCCTGTGAGCACCAGCAACGCGACCATTCCGGTCAGAATGATGATCTTTTTCTTTTTGCCTGTCATAATTTTGATACCCCCGAAAAATAATTACTTTTTTTATTACCCGTTACTTTTAGCCAACACGTTGATCTTATTCTCGCTTATCCCGAAGTATGCCGCGACCGCCGAGATCAATTTCATTTTGACGGCGATATCGTTGCCGCCGTCGCAGATTATTATCACCCCTTCGGGCGAATAACCGGAAACCGCCTCATCGTCGCGTTCGGGCCAGTACACGAGCACGGATACTTCCCCGACGCCTTCTATCTGCGACAGCTTGTATTCGAGCTCGTTTACTACGTCCGCATAATAATCATACTCACCGTCTGCGCCGTTTATGCTTGCGTTTTCTGACGAAGAACAGGAACTTCCGAAATAAATAAGCAACATTAGCGCGACGGCAGTCAAAGCCACCAATATTTCGACATGTTTCAGTTTTTTCAGTTTCGCCGCCAGCGCGGAAAATTTTTCTTTGATCTTATTCCACATAGACGTCTATCACCGCCCCGTCTGTTTCAAGATATTCCGCCGCAAGCTCTTTAATGCGTAAAATCACGACGGAACTGTCGGGAAATTCCCCGCTAACAGTTATAGTTATTTTTTCAACGACCGCTTTTTCGCCGAATACGCTCCCTTCGATCACGCTCTGCGTGTCATACCCGGATGCAGACAACTCGTTATCCAGCGCTTCGGCAACAAGGGAAAAGTAAGCCGCGTCCGTAACGTCAGCGATACCCTCGTCGTATTCGGTCTCGAACCCCGCCGTTCCGCAAGACCCCGTGTCAGCTTCGCCGCTCAACATAACGGGCAACGGCAATACTACCGAAAGGATAAACGCATAAACACACGCCGTCCGCACTATCGCGTGCATTCGGAGTTTACTTGTCAGATGAGTGACCAATGCTCCCGTTATGCCGGTACCGAGCACGGAAAGCAACCAAACCGCCATTATAATCCACCTCCAAACAGATATCAGCCGCACTGCCTTAACCGCTCGTGCGTTTTTGTAAAAAATACTTCCCCCCCCCTACGTCACAAAAACACGTTACCCGCGGACATGACGATCAGCACGAGTATGAAATACAGAAAACCCGCGCCGAACATTATCCCGCCCGTCAGAGTTACCGTCTTTCCCATTCCGTAAAGCATATCGCTCAGCTGTTTGTTCCCGAGCGGCTCGATGACCGCCGCCGACAACTGCAAGCATAACGAAAACGCGGCTATCTGCACTATTGCGGGGAGCGCGGTCAGTATAAGTAAAACGAGAGCCGTATACCCCAGTGCGTTTTTGACTGCGATCCCGCCCGACACGATCAGATTAAAACCGTCGGACATATATCCGCCTATGACGGGGACGTACTTGCCTATCGTGAATTTCGCGCTGCGGATACCTATGTTGTCCATCACGGACGCGGTCACGCCCTGAACGCCGAGTACGGCGGAAAGCAGGAAAAAGCCCGTTCCGAACAGCCATTTGACCGCGCTGCGCAGAAAACCGGACATCTTTCCGAACTGAGACGACTCTCCCGCGGCATTTCCTACCGCGCCGAATACGAATGCCGTTATAAGCAACGGCAACAGCACGTTGACTATAAGCGTGAACAATCCGCCCGTGACGATTGCTATCGACGGACTGAAAACCGAGGCGGTAGTCGCGCCGCCCATACCCGCCATCAGAGTCAGTATGAGCGGAAAAATCGCGTTTATCTGAGCGGACATTGCCGACAGCGTTTCCGCGCACATCGAAAACATGGACACGGCCGTAACGCCCACAACGGCAAGAACGGAAGCCGTGGACGCGAATTTTACAGCACCGTCCACGCTGTCTGCGCATCTTCCGCCTTTGAGCGAGCCTATTATCGAATACGCTATGGAAACGGAAACGACTGTAACGAGCAACGCAACGAGCGCCGCAAGACTGGATCCGAACAGGCTGAGCACGAACGAGAACACATCGGAAACGTCGAGACTGAAATTCCCCGACAATACGTCTCTTAGCACGCTGACAAAGTCACGCGAGCCGAAAAGTTCGTATTGCTTGTCCGTCAGTCCCGACAACAGACCGTCCAGCCCGTTACCTATCGAGCCAAGTATTTCTTCTATGTACTCGTTATAATCCAATCGGCTCTCCTAACCGCCGTACTCGGCAAGCGCGGCAATAACTTCTATCAGCTCCGCTATTATCGGGATCGTCAGGCAAAATATAAGCAGTTTGCCCGCAAAAGAGATCTTGTTCGCAAGCGACGTCATTTTTGCGTCCTCCGCGGTATCGCACGCAAATTCTATCACATATCCCGCGCCCACTATTTTCAACATATAGAGCACCAGATCGCCGCTCACACCAGTGCGCACCGCAAGCTCCGAAAGAAGGCGCGCAACATCCGTAAAATATTCCGCCACGCAAAGCACTATGGCTATACCGCCCGCGATCCCTACGGCGACAGCCACGTCGGGTCGCTCTCCCCTTACGATCAGGGCGGTGAAAACGGTGACTATTCCCAATCCCGCGATCTTGATTATCATCAGAACGAACCGAACACTTCCCGCAACGAAACGAACAAGTCGGAAAGCATATCCACAACGAGCAGCAGTACGGTCACAAGCCCGACGAGAGTCACAAGCGTGGCTATTTCGTCTTTATCCGATTTTTTGAGGATCTGGTTTACTATCGCCGTAACCAGTCCTATTGCCGCAATCTTGAAAATTATATCCATACATTCACCAGCACAGTACCGATATGAGCAGTCCTGCAAGAAACCCGAGTTTAACGCTCGGCTTACCCAGTTTGGCGTATTTTTCCGCCGCACGTTTACCGAATTCTTCGAGTTTTCTGCGCTTGTTCTCTGCGTTTTTCCGTTCTCCGTCTCCCGCGAGACCGCCCAGACCCGACAGAGTATCGCTCACAAGCGCAAACTCCGCTTTCGTAAGAAACCCCTGCGTAAGATGCAACGGAGACCCGTCGCCGATACTGCGGCAACATGCATCGAGTTGAACTTTGAGCAATTCCGATCCTACGGGATGAGCCGCCATTATCTCGGGGACCGTATCCATCGAACAATCGAGAGAGCCTATAAAACCGCGCAGGAAATCGTCGATGTCAGTAAAATACTTCATTCGTTTCTTCATTCTCGAGCCTATCATATACCCTATAACGGCACCCGCACAGCAAAGCGCTACGGTCAATACGGCTTTATCCGCCATAATCTTTTCCTCCGCATCGTATGATACGTCTGCCGTCCTGCGGCGAAGATATAAAAAAAGTAACCGCAAAGACCGCATACTTTTTAAGCTTCTCCGAAATTCCTCGGGTGGCAAACCTGCGCGGATCGGAGGCATGCGCAGACGCTATGACGGATATGCCGCTGCCCGACGCCTCTTTGAGTATTTCGGCATCCTCATCGCCGAATATTTCATCGGTAACGATAACGTCCGGTCGCATGGCTCTTATCCCGCATTCGACGGCATGTCTTTTGCTCCCGCCCGTGTAAACGTCCGTACGCATACCCACGTCCATTGAAGGAACGCCGCCCGCACAGCAAGCTATTTCGCCGCGTTCGTCTATGATGAGAACATTGCGCCCTCCGTCGGACAATTGCCTTGCAATGTCACGCAATAGCGTCGTTTTGCCGGCTCCCGGCGGCGAAAGTATGAGCGCAGAACAGTTATTTGCTACTATGTCAGGCATAATACCGCTTGCGAAACCCAAAATTTCATGCGGTATACGAATATTTACCGCCGAATAGTTTTTTATGGTGATAATTTTTGCGTTTTCTGTCACCGCTTCTCCGCATATACCGAGACGCACGCCGCCCTGTAAAGTTATGTAACCGTTTTTGATATCGTCGTTATACGCATATATAGAATGTTCTGTGGCATTCATTACGCACGCGCGCACTTCTTCCGCGTCGGATATAAGCGCGTTACCCGCGTCATCCGTTGTCCCCGCCCGTGAAAGAAATCTGAATTTTCCTCCGTATTGCACTGTCACCGGCCTGCCCGCCCTAAGACGAATTTCCTGCAATTTTCCGATATCGAAATTCTCTTCGAGCGCTTTGTATATAGCCGGAGAAAATAAACGGCGTATTGCGGACAAGGCGAACATACCGTATTATATTTTCGTAATTTTCAGCTTATGAACAAAAAGTAACACAGCGACAGTTCTCGACATAAAAAGTAACTATGAAAGCATCTGACTACGTTATCGGAGCAAACGACGAACACGGGCAGAATCCGCCTACCGTAGGTAAACGTACGCCCGTAATGCCCTACCTTGACAGGAGTATTTACGAAAACGAATTCAACAGGCCTGCGAAGATCTATTTTGCCATCGCACTGCTGAGGTGCGGTTTCCGTATACTGGATATACATCCCGAGATCACGGATATACCCATATCAACGCGCGTATCGCGCGCCAACGCAGGCGACCTTACATATCTCGTTACTTTTGCGTATAACGCTTTCGGCAACGGCAACACATTCAATACGGCAAGCGGGCTACTGACATATTATTCCCGCTCGTCACGCCGCCCGTCCGAAAGCCGCGCACTGGCGGAAGAGCTGTATTCGGCAATAGTGGAAAACTCACTGCAGGACAACGGACGCGGCGTTTCCACTCTCACCGATATAGGCGTATTACAATCGGTAAACTGCCCTTCCGCGCTTATTGAAGCGGGCTTTATGACCAACCTGCGCGAAGCGAGACTCATGCTCGACCCCGACTGGCAGAAATCCATAGGCTACGCGGCTTGCAAAGGAGTTACAAACAGCCTTGCATTGCAATATTTCGGCGAAGGAAACCCGTCGACATATCCCGTAATACGACGCGGCAGCCGAAACGCATATGTTACCATAGCGCAATATTATCTTATCTTAAACGGCAAAAATATCGCCGCTGACGGCATTTTCGGCAGCGCCACACAATCTGCCGTGACTGATTTCCAAAGGCGTAACGGGCTTGCTCAGGACGGCATAATAGGCAAACAAACGTGGACGAAACTTGTCCTTCCTTCTCCGTCCGCTTATGTTCTCAGACTCGGCAGTTCGGGCAGCGCGGTAAGATACGCGCAGGAAAAACTGCTGAGCAAACTGTATCCTTTATCCGTAGACGGCATCTTCGGCGAGCAAACCGACAATGCGGTAAAACTTTTTCAGACCGAAGCCGGACTTACCCCAGACGGTATTGTAGGCCCCCTCACCTGGTCCGCCCTGTCAGGACTCTCTTCCCCGCGCGACAAATAATAGCTATAAAATAACTGTAACTCTCTGTAATTCCGTTTTCAGTAAGGGTTTTCAGCCTGCCCTGCTCGTAGGTATACTCGCTTACGCTTTCTTCCCCGCTTGCGTTGTCTTTTTCAGTAGTTATATATTGACTTGCCTTTTCCCAAGGCGACAACATAAAGAAACGGAAGAGTATTCCTCTTCCGTTTCTGCTTTAATACGCATGCTTTACTTCTATCTCTTGTTCCTTATCGAAGATAGTTTATACATTATCATATTTTTTTTGCCATTGCAAAAATATTTCGAGTATCGTTTCCAATTTCTTGGTATCGCCCATACCTATAAATATATAATCTTTTACTTTACATGACAGCCAGTCATTTTCGCCGTTATCAATGGAAATCTCTTCAAACGGCGCGTCATCAAGATAAGTATCGTAAAGATTGATATATACGCTCCATCCGGGATTATCTAAAGTTTCTATTGTTATGCCATAACTATGTTCCCAATCGCCATCGCAATTTGATTCAAACCATTTGTTTAATTCTTTTAATAGATTCATTTTTACCTCCTGTTTTTTATAAAGGGATTTCCTGCGGCAAAGCTGCACGCACTCCATGTGGAGTATGAACATGCGGAACCGGAATACCTCCATGAGCATGACCAACTCCATCAAACCTTAATACTTCATCAAAGCCAGTTGGATTAAGGGGATTCGGTTCATAAGTAGCATAGTTTGTTATTTTTCCAGTAGCAGGATCCCTCTTAAATGTTGTATGCGGTCCTTTCGCATCAGGATCAGGCTTAAGTTTATTCTTCTTTCTACACATATTATGAACAAGTACATTACACTCGCCTACATAATATGTATGGTAATCCGCTACTTCGAAGTTGTAGGTAACTTCGGGCTTTAGCAACGCTTCTATCCCGATCGAATCTATTGTACCACACGTTCCGTCAGATAGCAATACCTTTTCGTAAAGTTTCAGCTCCCTCGCAGGTATGAATTTGTCGAGACCTACCACATAGAACGGATGTCCGCCCGTGCATACGATCTCTTCTCCATTCACAAACACATGATACCACTCGTTTGTTTCGTTCCTGAACAGTTGCCGTCAGTTAATATGCTTATGATGTTGCTTAACGCAGTGTAATTTACTATTATTCATAATATTAACCATTAATTCATAGAAGAATAGATATTACTAAAGCAAAAGACCAGAATAACACTTACGATCTTTGCTTATAATAATTATTTTTTTGAAAGCATACCGTATATATTTTGGCTACGTATTAATGCGACATATTGCGGCTTATTTCTATAAGTAAATCCCGTTGCGTAAAAACCTAAATCAGTTATTATACTACTTCCTTCGTACATTGTTGTTATTTCATCGAACATTCCTTGATATTCGTCCGTATTGTGTGCTTCATATTTATATTTTTTACATAACTTTGCTAAATGTTCGGCAAAATCATTGACGGCATATTCTTTAGGAACCAGAAATAAGCAACCAAATTGTACGGCTATTTCGCGCGGATTATTACTGGCTTTTTTTGTTATTGTTATATGCGATCTTGATGCCTTATCTCTACAGCAGAAAGGTTTTATCAATTCTTGTTCATATTCGTCTTCTTTTATAATTTCTCCACATTTTATGCTCTTATAGCCAGCCGTTATGTCATCTTCATAAAGATAGATTTTACTATATTTCGATAAATTTGATATTTTACCGATATATTCCGCTTGATTCTCACGCATTACGTCTTCTATAGAATCCGTCATGTCATCCGGATTATAATAGCCATATGACAATCTCTTTACTTTTTCAAAGTCTTCTATCCAATATACTATATTGTCGCTTATTTTTTCCATTAGCCCCCCTTATAAAAATAATGAAAATTGTTACTTGTATATCTCATTGTCGTTACATTAAAATTATAACCTGCATTATAATGAGGTCCTAATACACCTCCGTCAGCAAAAACATGTCCCCTACTATGATGCACAATAACTCTGTCGCCGCTATAAAGCTCTATTGATTGATCTGTCCAAAAACCTGTACCATCATCATAATAATTAGAGATAATTTTTTGTGGCTTTTCATTTAGATCAATGTTCAAATCCTTCTTAGCTGCATCATGAGCCTCTTGCTGTGATTTATAAAGCTTACCTTTACAGGTATTATGCACCAATACTTTACTATCAGAAACATAATATGTATGGTAATCCGCTACTTCAAAGTTGTAGGTAACTTCGGGCTTTAGCAACGCTTCTATCCCGATCGAGTCTATTGTACCATAACTTCCGTCACTTAGCAATACCTTTTCGTAAAGTTTCAGCTCTCTCGCAGGCAGGAATTTGTCGAGACCTACCACATAGAACGGATGTCCGCCTGTGCATACGATCTCTTCTCCGTTCACAAACACATGATACCACTCGTTCGTTTCGTTCCTGAAAAGCTGCACAACGGGTTTGTAAGCCTGTTCTCCGCTTTGCTCGTCATACGCAAGTACTCTGTCTCCCTCTCTGATCTCTTCTATCGGTTTCAGCCCTTCTTCCGTCGCTATCAGCGTGCCTTCTTTGAAACATTGCTTCAAGCCTATTATGTTGCCGAGCATTACGGTTACTGCCGCCATAGTGAAGCTCGTTATCAATGTATCTACGAAGTTTCCCTGTACGTTTTCCGCAAAGCCCTGCCAGAACCCGTGCCCGGTCAGCGCACTCTGCACTCCCGCTATCACTCCGCCTATCGCAAGACTTATTATGGTTCCCATTACCGTAGCCGCCGCTATCTTTGCCAACGTCATCCCTATGGCTACGCCTGCTCCGACAACACTTCCTCCGCATGTAAACGGCGCAAGTATACATGCCGCTACCGTCGCCAGTACTCCTATGCCGAGAAACATCCATTTCCCCCAGACGTCCCACCATGTCTTATACTCTCCGTCATAGTAGAAGTCCAGAGAAGGTTCTATGCTTCCGCATGCCAGCATCATTGCTACCGGATTGGTTATTACCAACAAATAAAGGTTCAGTGCGAATACTACGCCCGCTCCCTGCAACAGTTCTTCGGGGCTTGCCGCGCTTATGTATCTGCCTCGCTCCGGATCGTACCAGCGTCCGTCTATATAATACAGTCCGCTGTCATTGTCGTAATATTGACTCTTCCAGCGTATCGGGTTGAGTACTGCGGCATTATCCCATGCCGTTATTTCGTTCCCGTGTATGTCTACGACCTTACATTTTCCCCATGCGTCGTATTGATACTGACCTTTCATCCCGTAATCGTTAGCCAATCCGATTACGTTTCCCTGCCCGTCCTTGATATATGTATACAGTTTATCTATTCCTACTTTGAACCCTGCTATACCTTCGAGATCATAGAAAAATCTTAATATTTTCCCTTCGATCTCCATCGCTATGAGCTTGTCCCCGTCGTAATACATTCGGTGAGTTCTGCCGTTTGCCGTTCGCTTGTGTAATTTATTCTGCATATCGTACACAAACGTTTCGTTCCCGTACTTCTTCAGCTGCGTTCCTCGCTCCCACCACATATTCCGCGTATCGCTCTTATAGTACGTCGGATTGCCGTATGTATCATAACTGTAATTCTCTGTCGTTCGGTCACCGTTCTTTACGCTTACAAGTCTCCCTGCATTGTACACGCATGTTTCGACGTTATCCCCTTCTTTGACGGTTGATATATTCCCTTCTTCGTCATACGTATACTCTCGCGTTACGCCGTATGCGCCGTTGACCTCCTTGATAAGACGATTTACGGGATCGTAGGTATATTCGGTCTCGGTTACGTCATTTAGGCGCGTAACTTTTGTGTTCGTTACGTTGCCTCTGTCGTCATAAGTATGTTCGATCGTTTCACTTGCACCCCCCGAATACGTTATCTTATCTTTCAGATACGTACCCGGTTTGTATGTAATATCTAGCTCGGGATTAATAATAAAGCCGCTGCAAAATGTTAACATTTTGCAGCAGCTTTATTAAATAAAATTATAAATCTCTAAAATCGCATCTAGACTTACGGGGTAAATCTTCAGCCTTTATATTATAATGCCTTTTATTCATCGTACCGACATAATCGAGCCGCATACAAGGCGTCAAATCGCCGTCCATGACATTGGTATCGACAAAACTGAAAAATTCGAGTTTGGGCATTTCGTCGATAAATTTAATGGACGAAATATTACCGCAATTACAAATAGCCAGTCTGCGAAGATTCTTCAACTCGGATAAACAATCGTAGTTTTTTATTTTTTTGTCACAATCGAATTCCAGCTTATTTAACTTGCTGCAAGTCTTTAATCCGTCTATATCAACCAATCTCGAGCAATAAGCGACCTCGATTGTTTCCAAATTTTTAAAATTATTCATCGGAGCAAGACAAACGATCGTCGATTTGATTATTATTAAATGTTTCAGAGCGGGAAAACTTTTTATTTCGCTCAAATCTTTTACATTAACACCGGAAAGACGTAATTTTTCGACGGTAGGACTGTTAATTTCCGTTAAGTTTCCGCAGTGTATATCCAGGCATTCGAGAGAAATCGTTTCGACCCCGATCAAGCGGATATTTCCTGAAACGCTTAAACGCATCAATTTGGGAAGTCTGCCTAAATTCAAAAAAAGAGTTTTTGACGATGTATTTATAACGGACAACTCTACCAGGTTTTCAAACAAATAAATATAATCCAATGCTTTTTCACTGCTTAACGCCACGTTTGTCAATAACACTTTCAGTTCCGATTTTTTTTGAATTCCCGATAAAAATTCTAAATCGGTTTTTAACTTTGCGCCAAAAAGACTTTGGGTAATATAAAGCCCTTTTATGTTCATTTGTCCCAAAGAGGCAAAAAATTCCTTATTGTAATTCCGCTGCGACAGATTGATTTCCATTAACTTAATTCCCGAATTAATCATAATATTCTCCTCTTATTAATGAGACCAAGTCCAACCCGCCATTTTAAACCCTGGACTTGCAATGCGATTATACAGGTTTACTTCATAGAATGAAGCATTACGCATCCACATTGCTTCACGCATAAATGCCATTCGATTACTTGTCGCTGGTCTCCATTTTACAGAAGTTACAATATCATCATAACCATTAGCTTTATTTGCCGCAGACCGCCACATACGACTCTGGCTACCTTTTCCTATATACTTATTACCGGATTTATATGTTATTTCATATGAACCATATTTACCTTCGCCCTGTATGTCACGACTTATGGACGGGTCTTTCTTTAAATCTTTTACACATGTATTATGAACAAGTACATTACACTCGCCTACATAATATGTATGGTAATCCGCTACTTCGAAGTTGTATGTAACTTCGGGTTCGAGCAACGCTTCTACCCCGATCGAGTCTATTGTACCATAACTTCCGTCAGATAGCAATACCTTATTACGTAAAAAACATAACTCAAAATATATAATATTTTCAGGCATACAAAAACCGCGGTGCTGTGGCACCGCGGTTTCGCGTTAATTTCAATTATTTGACTCTGGACATATAGGAACCCGTTCTGGTATCGACGCGTATTTTATCACCCGTATTGATGAAAAGAGGGACCTGTATGGAAGCGCCTGTTTCAAGAGTTGCGGGTTTGTTTCCCGCTTTGGAAGTATCGCCCTGAATACCGGGTTCGGTCTCCGCTATCGTGAGTTCGACAAAGTTGGGGGGCTCAACGCTGAACGGAACGCCTTTATAGGACTGGATGGAAACCATCATTTCGGGAACGATATACTGGAGCGCGTCCTTGCACTCATCTATATTGATGTCTATTTGTTCGAAAGTTTCCGGCTCCATGAAGTGGCAGAAATCGTCGTCCGCATACAGAAACTGATAATCGTGCGTTTCTATCTTTGCGTCGAGGAACTTTTCCGTCGGGTTGAAAGATTCTTCGAGGACCTGTCCCGTAACGACGTTCTTATACTTAGTCCTGACGAAAGCCGAACCTTTACCCGGCTTTACGTGCTGGAAGTCGACAACGCGGAATACCTTGCCGTCCTTTTCGAAAGTAGAGCCTTTTCTGAAATCACCTGCTACCATAAATTACTCCTTGTGTATTTGTTTTGCTCGTTAAACCGCGTATCCTTACCCGAACAAACGGCTATCTATTATATAATAATACTTTTCGGGAACGTTGTCAAGTTCTCTATGCCGTCTTTTTTAATTACGACCATATCTTCGATCCTGACGCCGAACGTATCGAGGTAAAGACCGGGTTCCACGGTAACCACGGCGTTCTCTGGTAACGGTAAATCATTGTATGCCGCAAGGCAAGGTTCTTCGTGTATGTCGATACCTACGCCGTGACCGAGCGCATGCCCGAATTCCTTCTCATAGCCGTTCGAACAAAAATATTCGCGCGCTATACTGTCCGCCTCCCTGCCCGTCATGCCTGCCCTGAGGAATTTAAGCACCCTGAGCTGAGCTTCCAGCACCAACGCGTAGACGTCAGATACTTTGGAAGACGCCTCGCCGTAAACGAAAGTTCTCGTCATATCGGAACAATAACCGTTAAACGACGCGCCTATATCGAAAAGAACGACGTCGTTGCGTTCGAGTTTGCGATCGCCTGCCGTGTGATGGCAATCGGATGCATTCTCGCCGAATGCGACTATGCTGTCGAAAGCCGTTCCGTCCGCGCCGTTTTTAAGGAAAATATATGTCAGCTCCGCTTTGATATCCCGCTCGGTCACGCCGTTTTTCAACAGAGGGAGCGTTTTCGAAAGCGCATATTCCGTTATCGACTGCGCCTTTTTCATAGCTTCTATTTCCTCAGCCGTTTTGACTGAACGAAGGAGCATAAGTTCCGCGCTTATACCTTTGAGTGAAAAATCCTTGAGGGCTTTTTTGAATTCCTTAAAGCCCGCTACGGTCATATAAACGTCCTCATAACCGACCGAAGAAACGTCGAGTTTTTTAAGCTCCGCGACCACTTTTTCGTAGAGTTTTCTTTTGTCGGTTATGACTATTTCAAAATCCTTTACCTTTTGGCGTGCTATCACGGCATAACGGAAATCGGTAAAAAACATTTTCTTGCTTTCCGTAATAAGAACGCAACCGAATGACGTTTTAAGTCCCGTAAAATAAAACCTGTTTGATTCGCTTAGCACGACAACGGCGTCTGCCTTTTTGAATAAAATTTCGTACATGATGTGTTTCCTTTTTTATTACGAGAGTTTATGACAACTTTTCATTATCACGGCATCCTCCGCCTGAGTGCCGTCCGATTCGCAGATGATAAATGGAGTAAGGCGATATTCGTCAATCACTTTGGCAAGCCCTTCGTACTCGGGGCCATACTTTTCGTCCGCAAAAGTCAGATGTTTGAGCTCGCCTTTTTCTCCGTACATAATCTTGGAAAAATGAACGTGGAAATTACGCGCCTTTTCGTCGCCCAGCCTGTCCGCCGTGTAATCGATTATACGTTTATAATCGTCGTAACCCTTTATCCCTCCGCGGGTATAGCTGTTGATATGTCCGAAGTCAAAGCATGGATACAGCCTGGCGTCAAGCGTGCAGAAGTCGACCACTTCTTCCACCGTGCCGATCTGATTGAGTTTACCCATAGTTTCGGGGCAAAGTATGAATTCGAAACCGATATCCGACAAAGATTCCATGAGCGCGGCTATATTGCGCTTTGCCGTTGCCACGGCTTCCTCCCTCGTGGCTTTCCCGCATGACGCCGGATGAAAAACCGTGCGCCTGCCGCCGAACATATTTTCCGCTATAAGAGTCTGACGTATGTATCCGAAAGATTTTTCGATCATTTCGGGATCGGGATTGGCGAAATTAGTATAATACGGCGCATGCGAGCTAAGCTCTACGTCCGCCTCGGCAAAAGCGTTACGTATCTGTTCCGCCGCGGCTGGGGTTATGCGTACGCCGCGCCCGAACGAGTATTCATAGGCGTTAAGCCCCATTGCTTTCACATACCCCGCGGCTTCATACGTATGCTTGCCGCCTTGATCGTAAAACGATTGCGAGTTGCCGCTCGGTCCTATCCTCAGCATAGATCCTCCCATTCCTTGTCTTTTTCTATACGTGCGACGAGTTCTTCCGCCGTTCTGTATTTTCTTACGGGTCTTATGTATTTATAAAAATATACCACCGCGTGTTTTCCGAGCAGCGACTCTCCGTCGTACCCGAGAAGATTTGTTTCCACCGCGAATTTGCTTTGTCCGAAAGTAGGACGGGGACCGACGTTAGTCACCGAGCGATAGCGCTTGCCGTCAATTTCGGTGTAAGTGCCGTAAACGCCGTACTTTATCTCCATAGCGTCGACAGGCAGTGAAAGGTTGATCGTCGGGACTCCGATAAAACGCCCGCGCCCGTCGCCCGAAACGACGTCTCCGCTCACATGATAAGGAACGCTAAGCAGCTTGCGTGCGGAATCCACATCGCCCGCTATCAGAAAATTTTTAACGGCGGTACTCGAAACCTTGACGCCGTGGTAAATGTAAAGCGGCACTATATCGAGACCTATGCCGCGCTCTTTGCAGTACTTTTCGAGTTCTGCCGTCTTACAACCGTCGCTGCCGAACCCGTAGTCCTCTCCGCATACGATGTGCACAACGTCGTAAAGCCCCGTCAGCTCGTCAAAAAACTCTTTTCCCGTCAAAGAATGTACACGGGCATAATAAAGCGTCAGGCAAAGCTCGGCGCCGCATTCGGCATAGAGCCTCTTTCTCTCATGATAAGAATATATGGTTTTTTCTTTGTTCGGGCTGTCCGCAAAAGTGGATATCGCGGGGACGCAATTTTCTTTTTTTGCGATCTCCGTAACCTTTTCCGTTATTTTACGATGTCCGAGATGCATACCGTCGAAATATCCGAGCGCTACGCATATCTTCCCTTCGTAAGGTTTGCCGAACTCAACGGTCACCATATCATTTCAGATCTCCTTTGAGAAAAGTTTTCGTTTTTATGCCTCTGTCGCTTTTTACGCCTATCCCTATGAGCTCGTCGCGGCAATAAAGCGTAAACTCGCCGTCGGGCGCGTCATCGGCTTCATAAGGCACACCGTTCACTATTTTTTTATATGCCGCGTCAGGTGCGTCATAACGCGGCATATCCAACAAAGCTACATCGAGAGGGATTACTATGTCAGGCGTAATATCCTCAATTTTTATGCTGTTTTCCGCAAAAAATGCCCCGCAGCGAGTACGTTTGATCGATGTCATGACGGCAAGCGAGCCGAGGCCGGCGGCAAGATCGCGGCAAAGGCTTCTTATATACGTACCCGCCGAACAGTCGATACGGAACATGTATTCGTTCTCACCCGTTTTACGCAACAGGTCGAAAGCCCCTACCGTAATTACAGACGGCTTAAGCTCTGCCGTGATCCCTTTGCGGGCAAGCTCGTATGCTCTGACTCCGCCGACCGATTTTGCGCTGTATGCGGGAGGGAGCTGTTCCTGCGTGCCGATAAATCTTTTCAGCGCAAGCGCTATATCCGACTGCGCCGGGATGTTCCCTGTCGTGCCTGTGATTTTGCCCGTTATGTCCAGCGTATCGGTACACGTGCCGAACGCGAAAGACGCCTCGTACGTTTTGCTTTTTTTAAGGTAATGGTCGAACAATCTCGCGCCTTTGCCAACGCCGACGAGAAGAACTCCTTCTCCGATCGGATCGAGCGTACCCATATGCCCGATATGCCCGTAACCGAGCGCGTGTTTTATCTTTCCGACTGCGGCGGCACTCGAAATGCCGCTCGGCTTATATGCGTTTATTATACCATTCATTCAGCTTCGGTGTCCCTTACGGCTTTGAGAATTTTGTCTATCACGTCTTCCTTTCTGCCGCAGATACGACAGCCTGCCGCATAAATATGACCGCCTCCGCCGAAGATACCAGCGATCTCGTTTACGTCCCTGCCCCTCGAACGGAAGCTGACTTTATACTCGTTGGTCTTTTCCTCACAGATACTTACGCCGACTTCGACGCCCTTTACGGCTATCGCATAATCGATTATCCCTTCGGTATCGTTCGAGCTTATGTTACATTCCGCAAGAAGCTCTGCCGTCATGGGTATGATGCAGACTCTTCCTTCCATATAAAAGCGCATTGCCTCTATGGATTTGGCGATGAGCAGCGTTTTGTTCCTGGTACGCGTTCTGTAAAGCACCGTCGCAAGCGCATGGCAATCCGCACCCGCTTCCGAAAGTTTGTATGCCGTATACAAAACCTTCGTTGTGGTATTGTTATGCATGAAATGTCCCGTATCGGTGGACAGTCCCATAAACAGATAATCGGCTATTGCGGGAGTGATCTTTCCCGTGCCGCTGAGAATGTCATATACTATTTCGCATGTACTCGACGCGGTATTTACGACTCTGTTGACGTTGCCGAACCCTCTGTGACCTTCGTGATGATCTATGCAGACGGTGTTGTCCGCCGATCTGAAATATCCCTCCAGCCGCCCGAGTCTGTCCCTCGACGCACAGTCCACGGCGATAAACAGATCGTACTTTTTTCGCGTAAAAACGTTGAAGTCCTCGATATTGCGTATGAAATTATACGCCTCGGGAACGGGCGAAGGACTCCCCGCGTCCGCTGTTTTTCCTGCGTTGCGGCAAAACTCCCGTAATGCGAAGGCAGACCCAAGGCAATCGCCGTCGGGTCTTACATGTCCTGCTATAAGGACGCTTCGCGCTTTTTCGATAGCTTCAAGAATCCGATCCATGCTCGGTGATCTCCTTTAATATCGAGTCAATTTTCCGTCCGTATTCCACGGAAGAGTCGATCCTGAAACGGAGTGCGGGGACCGTACGCATATTGCGCATGGACGCCGCAAGCTCTCTGCGGACAAATCCCGCCGACGTGTTGAGAGCCTCTACCGTTTCATCGGCATCCCCTATCACGCTTATGAAAACATTGGCGTATTTAAGGTCCTTGGAAACCTCGACTGCGGTCACCGTAGTCATCGGAGATATCTTCGGATTGCGCAATTTATTCTGCAATATCACGGAAATGCTCTTTCGGAGTTCTTCCGCGACTCTGTCGGTCTTGTAACTCATTTATTTGATTCTCTCCGAAACGTATGCTTCTATCTCGTCGTCTTCGGCAAAATCGCTGAACCCGTCTATCGAGATACCGCATTCGAACCCTGCGGCGACCTCTTTCACATCGTCCTTGAAACGCTTGAGACCGCTTATCGTACCTTCGAAGACAGTTTCGCCGCGGCGCTTGACGACGGCTTTCGCGTTACGCTGTATCTTGCCGTCGAGCACATACGAACCGGCAACGGTACCGACGCTCGATATCTTGAATATTGTGCGCACCTGCGCCTTACCGATGTATTTGTCTTCGTACTTCGGCTCGGTCATACCGTTCATGGCGGCTTCCACGTCGTCTATGGCGTCATATATGACGCTGTATGTGCCTACGCGTATATGATCGTGTTCCGCAATGATGCGCGCTTCCGCATCGGGCTTGACGTTGAAACCTACGACGAATGCGTCGGTAACTTCCGCGAGCATCATATCCGATTTGTTTATGGCTCCGACACCGCAATGCACGACATTGACTTTGACCTCGTCGTTCTCCAGTTTGGAAAGCGACGATCTGAGCGCTTCCGCGCTGCCCTGAACGTCCGCTTTTATAATGACGTTAAGGTCTTTATGCACGTTCACATCGAACGACTTAACGGCTTTATCCGCCGAGTGAGCTATCTTGTCTTTTTCTATTCTGCCGTCGACTATCTCTTTTGCGGTCTTTTCGTCGTCTACCACCCACATATCGTCGCCCGCGTTAGGAACGCCGGAAAGTCCCGTTACCGATACCGCAGCGGAAGGCAACGCCGTCTTGACGCTCTTTCCGTTCGGGTCGGTCATGTTCCTTATCTTTCCGTAAGTGAGTCCGCATACGACCGCATCGCCGCTGTGCAGCGTACCGTTCTGAACGAGTATCGTCGCGACGGGTCCCTTGCCTTTATCGAGGCGGGCTTCTATTATTGCGCCCTTAGCCTTTCTGTTGGGGTTGGCTCTGTAATTGTTGAGGTCGGCAAGGAAGAGTATCTCTTCAAGAAGAACGTCTATGCCTATATTCTTTTTCGCGGATATGGGTACCATTTTCGTATCACCGCCCCACTCGTCCGAGATAACGCCGTATTGCGAAAGTTCTTCTTTTATCCTTTCGGGATTTGCGGTGGGTTTGTCTATCTTGTTGATAGCTACGATCATGGGCACTTTTGCCGCTTTGACATGATTTATTGCTTCGATAGTCTGCGGTTGTACGCCGTCGTCCGCTGCGACCACGAGGATAACGATATCGGTTATCTTTGTACCGCGCGCACGCATTTCCGTAAACGCTTCGTGCCCCGGAGTATCGAGGAAAGTTATCTGACGCTTTCTCTTTTCGTATTCCCACGTCACCGAATATGCGCCTATATGCTGGGTTATTCCGCCCGCCTCGCCACTGACCACATTGGTTTTTCTTATGGCGTCGAGCAGGCTGGTCTTACCGTGGTCGACGTGACCCATAACGGTGATAACGGGAGGTCTCTCGACAAGATCCTCTTCGTTGTCTGCCTCTTCGTGCAACGCTTCGGCAAGTTCTTCCTGCGATTGTGCGATCTTCTGATTGAGAGTCACTCCGAAAGAGTCCGCGACAAGGAACAGCGTGTCGAAGTCGACAACGTCGTTTATCGACGTTACGGGAGTGCCGCCCATCATAAGCATTTTCTGCATTATCATCTGCGCGGACACGCCTATCATCTCGCTGAGCATTTTTACTGTCACCTGATTGGTGGTTATCGTTACGTTGTCGATGACCTTGGGCGCTGCTGCAGTATTGTCGCTCTTCTTTTTATTCTTGAGTTTTCTTACCCTTACTCTGTCTTCGTTCAGTTCGTCCTGGATAAAGCCCTTGCGTATCAGAGTACGCTTGGTCATCGTCTTTTTCTCTTCAAACGGCTTAGCCGACTCTTTTTTCTTGTCAGTCGTTTTACGCGTTTTGCCGACGCTTACCTGTGAAGGAGGAGGCGCTGAAAAACGCTGGGCGGCAGGACGTTCGCCGCGTTCAGATGAAGGACGGAAAGCGGGCTTCGCTCCGTCTCTCGTCTGCGGTCTGCCCGCGGGAGAAGAAGGTTTCTTTTTTGGATAATCGGGACGAAGATTGACGTTCGCCACACCGCGCACATAGCTGGGAACATAGGGCTTGGGCTTTTCGGCAGCGGATGCGGGGCTTTTGTTTTCTGCGGCGGGCGCAGGATGCTGAGCACGCTGCTCGGAAGGCGCGGGTCTTGACTTTTTATCCGCGTCTTCGCGACGATCCGTATCTGCCGTCGGTTTTTCGGGCACTACAAAAACGGGCTTTGCGGCTTTTGGCTCGGCTGCGGCTTTAAGTTTATTCACCTTTCCCGCGACGTCTCTGCAAGCCGTAAGTAATCCCGTCATTCTGGCAAGCGATTTTTCGATCTCGGAACGGTATACGAGATAATCGCCGTCGTTCCCTGTTTTAGAAATAAGTCTCTTCAAGACTTCGACGGTCGTATTTGTTTGTTTCTGTTCCTGTTCCATATTACCTCCCGTTGTCCTTCACTGCCTTAGCCATATTCGGGTCCAGCAACGCAATAAGTTTGCAATTTCGCTTATATATGATGTCTTCCAAAGGTATTTCCGTTCTTAAGAGCGGTATGCCGTTTTTTGCGGCGTACTTTTCGGCACTGTCCGAAAGATTTTCCGACGCCGTCACACAAAGCACAAGCAAGTATTTTCGCTTTCTGCTTTTTTCTATATTATCCAGTCCGTATACGATCTTGCCCGATTTTACGGCAAAGCCGAGATAACTTGCTATATTACCCATTATTCTCCGTGAGTGCGTCCAGCTCGTCGTAGAGTGCGGACGATGTTTCCGCGCCGAGAGCTTTTGCCGCAAGATCGTGCTTGCGGGCTTTTTTAACACATTCGGGCGACGTACATATATATGCTCCGCGTCCGTTTTTCTTGCCCGTCAGATCTATTTCCACGGTGTTCTCGGGAGTAACGCGCAACCTTATCAGCTTTCGTTTGTCCGTCATCTGTCGGCAAGCTATACACATTCTCTGCGGGTTAGCCATTACTCGCCGTCCGCTCCTTTTACATCCTCGGCAACGTCGTCGAATCTTTCGACGCGCTCTTCGGAAGGAGCCTCGCCTTCTTCCGCCGTTTCATCGCCCGCTTCTTCGTTCAACTCGTTTTTAACGGACGAATACGGCCTTACGTCTATCTTCCAGTTCGTAAGACGTGCGGCAAGGCGGGCGTTCTGTCCGTCTTTGCCTATCGCAAGACTGAGCATATCGTCCTTGACGATGACCTTGGCGCTGCGCTCTTCGTCGTTTGCTTCCACCATGATGACTTTTGCGGGAGAAAGCGCGCGGGCGATGAATTCGAGAATGTCTTCGCACCAGGGGATTATCTCTATCTTTTCACCGCCGAGCTCGGCTACCACGTTGCTCACGCGCAGACCTCTGTTACCGACGCACGCTCCGACGGCATCGATATTCGGGTCTTCGCTGTATACCGCCATTTTCGTGCGGTAACCAGGCTCGCGAACAAGACCCTTTATGACGACCTGACCCGACTTGATCTCGGGAACTTCGAGTTCGAACAGCTTACGGACGAACCCTGGCGCGGTACGCGATACCTGGATCATAGGTCCCCTCGTACCCTGCTTGATTTTTTTCACGTAGACCTTGATGCGCTCGCCGACATAAAATTTATCGTTGGGGAGCTGATCGGAGGGCGAAAGCACGGCTTCGAGTTTTTTGATCTCCACATAAACATAACGACCGTCTATGCGTCTTACCGCGCAGGTTATAAGGCTGTCCTCTTTCTCGGAAAGTTCTTCGTATGTCACGCTGTTTTCGACGTCGCGGAGTTTCTGCATTATTACCTGTTTAGCGTTCTGTGCGACTATCCTGCCGAAATCCTTGCTGTCCACTTCTTCGGATATCCTGTCGCCTACCTTATATTTTTTATCTATGAGTTTTGCGTCTTCGAGGCTTATCTGGGTATCCTTGTCCTCGACTTCTTCGACAACGGTGAGATACGCGTTTATCTTGAATGCGTTCTTTTCGGGCATGAGCACGACCTCGATCGCTTTTGCCGTTCCGTACTGCTTTTTATAAGCAAGAGCAAGCGCGTTTTCCAGCGTTTCAATAAATACCTCTTTGGGTATTTTCTTCTCTCTTTCAAGTAAGTCGAGAGCCGTGAAAAATTCCTTATTCACCATTTTATGATTTCCTCCGGATTAGTCGAATTTGACAAGCGGGCGCACGAGCGCTATCCGCGTATTTTCTATTTTTATATCCGAACCTTTGCTTTCGATGAGCACGTAATTTTCGGTCCGCTCTTTAAGTATGCCTTCGTAAACTTTAACGCCCTTGACGGGTGCGAACAAACGCACTTCCACTTCCTTCCCGTAATTCCTTTCGAAATCACGCTGTTTCTTGAAAGGACGATCGAGTCCGGGCGACGAAACTTCGAGGACGTAAGGCTTTCCCGCCGTCGGATCGAGCTCGTCGAGAATGGGTTCGATCTCATAATGGATACGCTCGCAGTCGTCGAGGCTGACACCGTCAGGGACTTTGTCGACGTAGACGGTTATGTGGAGTTCGCCGTATTCGCGGCGCTGTTCCACGTCCACCGTTTCGTAACCGAGCGAGCGGATCTTTCCGTCTATCGCTTCAAAAATGCGTTCGGTCATTATCTCTCCATAAAAGTTAAGAGCGGACTTTTGTCCACTCTTATAGCATAAACTATTCAAGTAATATGATTTTAACATATATTACGGCATTTTGCAAGCGTTTTAAGTACTGCTTGTCAAAAATTTTGCTATCGCCAGCGCATTCGGCAGCGCTCTGCGCGTATTTTTGAGTCTTGCGCTTTTGAAACGTCTCGCTTCCGCATACCTCGTTATATCGATAAATGTCGGCGTCGGGATATGCAATTTTTCAAGGTAGCTTTTAAGCAGATTGGTATTCAGCTCGGACGGGAAACTCGTAAGCTGAAACCCCTCGAAAAATTTGTAGAAATCGGGAAACGCCTGCTCTGACGACGGTTTGCCTTTCAGGTCCGACGCGACCAGCCCCGCCGCAGAACGCTCCTCGTCCGTCATGTTGACGTGCGGGCATATAAGAGTGGAAAACGTCTCTTTTATCTCCCCTTCGTCTATCTTGACAGCGCCTATTTCGATAACTTCGCCGGGGCGGAATTTATTATCGCTTACGGTCATCAACGAAAAGACGACGAGCGGATCACGCGCAAGAGGCGGGCGCCTATCGCCGTATATCGACGACTGCGCAAGGGATACGTAAGGCTTGGGACGGACGAAACGGTAATCGTCGTCTACGAGCCGAACGACTTTGTTTACGGCGAATTCCGTACGCTCACACCCCGTGAACCGACGCACAGTCATTTTCAGACTTCCGTCGCCTTTGTGCGTATCGTAATCCGTCTTTCCCGCCACGAGCAGATACGTACCGTCAACGAGGTACTTCATGGCGTCTTTGTTGTTCGCCGTCGGGAACCAGGTACAACGCATGCGCGCCGTTCCGTCGTCGAGAAAAAACGTAGCGAATTTGCGTTTTTCTTCCCCCGGCGCAGGCTTTTTCGGCGTATACTCGTATTCGCGTTTATCGAGCAGAATACCGTAGATCACCGTGTATTCGGGCTGTACGCAATCGCATATGTACTTGGCTCTTCCGTCTATAAGTTCGCCGCACATGGCGACTCTGCCCGCAGGATCGACCGCTCTCCCTTCGTTGGGGCGTTCGAATGAAAATTTCGGTTCGCTCACGACAGCCGTAAGCGTTTTTCTTATTTCGTCGACGTCCTCGCTTATAGTTTCGATGCTCACCGAAACATCGGTGAACAGACGCAGGTCGGTATATTCTTTAAGGCGGCGGCAGATGTCTTCCTTTTCCGCGTATTCGCGCACGTAGGGCGACAGTCTGAGCACGACGGCGGGTTTTTCTCCCGACGTTATCTCCACATGGTCGCTATCGGCAACGGACGCGATATAAGCGCTTTCGCTTTGCAAGAAATCCATTACCGTGTGAAGCAGCTCGATATGCCCCGCGGAAACGAAAGCGACTTCGACGGAAACATTGACCGACGGAGGGAAAAAAGACGCGGCCGCATACCTTATTTTTTCCTTGACGGCATTATATTCGCCTTCGTTTTCCTTGCGGCACACGCATTTGAGCATAACGCGGGCGTTGTCCACGTTTATGACCGCTTCGATAAATCGCACGAAAGAATATTCCGAGTATTTTTCGATAAATTTTTTATTGAATTCATCCACGAACAAGCTCCTCTGTCATTGCCGCGAATTTTTCTTCCGCTTCCTTTACGGGTAAAGTCATGAGCACTTTACCCTTTTTGAACAGCACCGCCTTATCTTTGCCTCCCGCAATGCCGAGGTCGGCATCTGCGGCTTCGCCGGGACCGTTCACAACACAGCCCATGACCGCTATTTTGAGCGGGCGACGTACTCCCGCGACTGTTTTTTTACATCTGTTCACCAGCGCTTCGAGATCGTAAAAACACCTTGCGCACATCGGACACGAAACCACTTCGACGTAATTCCTGTCAAGCCCGACGGCATGCAAAATACTTCTGCCGACTTCGACTTCGCGTACGGGGTCACCCGTAAGCGAAACCCGCAATGTGTCGCCTATGCCTTTGAGCAACAGGCTCGCGATACCAGCGGTCGATTTTATGACGGCGTCCTCGCCCGCTCCGCTTTCGGTCACGCCGATATGTAACGGATAGCCGCAGAGCTTGTCCAGCTCCGTATATGCGTCCACCGTAAGGCGTACGTCGCTTGCTTTGACGGAAATGACTATGTCCGTAAAACTTTCTTTTTCGAGCGATCGCACCGTACGAAGCGCGCTTTCAGCGAGCGCTGCGGCAGTGACTCCGCCGTGTTTTTCACGTATGTCCTTTTCCAGAGAACCGCCGTTTATACCGACCCTTATCGGGCAGCCGTTGGCTTTACATGCCGCCACAAGCTCTTTTATCCCCGCTGACGACGTATTGCCGGGATTGAAGCGCACTTTGGCAAAACCCGCGTCGGCACAAGCAACTGCAAGCCTGTAATCGAACTGTATGTCGGCTACGAGAGGAACGTCGAAACGCGAAACGTATGTTTTGCACGCCTCCACGTCGCGCATGTCGCGCACGGCAAGCCTGACGATATCGCAGCCTGCGTCGGTGAGCGCTTTTATCTGCGCGTATGTAGCCTCCGTATCCGCAGTGTCAGTATTGGTCATCGACTGAACGCTTACGGGGCTTCCTCCGCCTATTTTTACTCTGCCCGCTTTTACGCATATTTCAGACATTGTACACCTCTTCCGTATCGGCTGAAACGCCGTGATTCACATTCGTGAGATCATGCCCGCAAGATCGATGACTACCACAAACGCAAGCAGCGCCATCAATCCCACGGCATGTATGGTCCCTTCCACCTTACGGTTTACGGGTTTCTTTCTTATCCATTCTATTAAAACGAATATAATCCTCGCCCCGTCAAGAGCGGGTATCGGCAAAAGATTGAATATGGCGAGATTACTCGCAATCAGCGGCAGAAAAAGCAGGATATTCATGGGATTTGCCGCGGAATACGAGGCAATGATCCCGACTGTGCCCACGGGACCTGACATATCGGTGAGCGGTATCTGCCCAGTAAACAGCATGCCGAACGAACCGATTATCGCCCATGACAATTCGAACGTATACGGCACGCAATATAGCAGAGCTCCGCCGAACCCGTTTTCCCTTCTGATATATTCCGTAGTTATACCGAACCGCCAGCCGCTTTCTTCCCCCGCGTCGATATACTGTTTCTCGACTTCCACATCAACCGTGTTGCCGTCTCTTTCCACGGTAAATACCGCGCTTTCTCCGTTCCCCGTCTCCGCAAAAAGATCGGAAGCGGAAGTCATGAAAGTGATCTTTTTACCGTTCACCGCGGTTATGACGTCTCCCTCCTCCAGTTGTACTGCATAGCGCTCTCCCGTCTCGGAGTCGATGTCGAACCCGCTTACCGTCGGCACCGCATAACCTGCGGCAAGGATATATATGAACGAAAAGACGATCGCGGAAATAAGATTGAACATCGGACCCGCGAGAAGCACGAGTATGCGTTTCCACGGCTTACGCGTTTCGAACGTACGTTTTTCCGCCGTATTATCCTCCGCAACGGTCTTTTCATCGCGGGTTTCGGGGAAAACATCTTCACGCGCCTGCGGGGCGTTATCCTCGGCTTCTTCGCTCTCAAAGGCGCAGTATCCGCCCAGCGGCAGCATGCGTACGGAGAAAGTCTCGCCCGAACGCATTTTGCGGGAAAGCAGTTTGGGTCCAAGCCCTATGGAAAATTCGGTTATACCGAATCCGAGCAATTTACCCGCAAAATAATGTCCCGCTTCGTGTATGGTTATCATCAGAAGCAGAATCAATATTGCCGCGATCACATACAAGAAAATCATTTCCGATCCAAAAACGCTCCAATCTGTTTTATGAGAGAGTCGCGAAGCGCATACAACTGCTCCGCACTTTCCACCCTCTTTGTTTCATTTATGCACAAAGCCTCTTCTATTATTCCCGTTATATCGGTAAATCTTATCTTTTTTTTCAAAAACATATCCACGGCTATCTCATCCGCTATGCTGAATATCGCGGGAGCGGCCCCGCCTTCGAGCAGACAGCGTCTTGCCGTCGCTGGCGCGGGAAAGCGCACCTCGTCGGGTCTGCCGAATGTAAGCGGTACGGAAAAATCGAAAGGCCGCACTCCGTCGTTCGCATATCTGTAAGGATAGCCGAGCGCATACTGTATCGCGAGCTCCATGCTCGGATACGACATCAAAGCTACCGTTGAATTGTCCTCGAATTCCACCATGGAATGTATTATGCTTTCGGGATGGATTACGTAATCCACCGCATATGTGGAAAAAAGTCTGCCCGCCTCAATTATCTCCAACCCTTTGTTTACCATAGTCGCGCTGTCAACGGATATTTTTGCGCCCATGTTCCAGGTGGGATGTTTCACCGCCTGTTCGGGAGTTACCGAAGAAAGATCGATATCCTTCGAATAAAACGGTCCGCCGCTCGCCGTAAGTATTATGCGCTTTACGTCGCTTCGCTCACCCGTTTTAAGGCACTGAAATACGGCGGAGTGCTCGCTGTCGACGGGTATTATTTCCGCGCCGTACTTAGTCGCATTGCCGAGGACGAGCTCTCCCGCGCATACTATTGCTTCCTTGTTCGCCAAGGCTATACGCTTGCCGTGTTTTATGCATTCTTCGAGGGGCGCAAGCGCGTCCAGCCCCGAAATAGCCATAACGGCGATATCGGCGTCCGCGACTTCGGCGACCCGCAAAGCGGCGTCTTTGCCAAAAAACCCCCGCACTCCTGCGGGCAATCGGGTTTCCGCAATACATCCCGCGAAATCGGGCATAAATTCTTCAGCCTGTTTACGCAGCAAACCGACGTTCCCGCCCGCAACGAGCGCGGTCACTTTATATTCATGCGGAAAACGGCGCAAGACATTCAATGTCTGTACGCCGATACTTCCAGTACTGCCGAAAACAGCAACGGTTTTCATAAAGTGTCACCTCACAGGAAAACGTAAACGAGGATAGCCATATACACATATGTGGCTAATGCCGAGATCATCGTACCGTCGATACGGTCCATTATGCCGCCGTGTCCCGGGATCAGAGTCCCGTAATCCTTAATTTCGCAATGACGTTTTATGTAAGACGCCATGAGATCGCCTATCTCCGTGGCAACGCCTATCACAAGCCCGAGCGACAGATACAGCGTCAGGCTTACCCACACGTTTTGATGCAGACCCGTAAGCCCGCCTATTCCCGTGAAAGAAAGACCGAACACTATCGCGGCGCCTATCATTCCGCCGAGCATGCCGCCTATGGAGCCCGAAACCGTCTTTTTAGGGCTTATCATCGGCGCGAATTTGGGACCTTTGAATTTACTGCCTATCGCAAACGCCGCTATGTCGCAGGACGACGCACACACGAACACCATAAGCACCGCTATCACCCTGTAATTTGGCGCGTACCCGTCTGCCGTATACGGATCGTAAGTCCAGCCGTCGAACGCAATACCGTGCTGCGCTCCGGGAAGATAATTGACCGCAAGGAAGAAAAACATGATCGCCACCGGATATATAAGTGAAAATACGCTGCTTATCACGTTTTCCGCCGTCTTTTTCGGGCTTGTCATGTTTACTATGAAGATTATTACGATCAGAAGAACGAGCGTTATGAAATATGCCGCAACGCCGTGTAAGCCGTATATGTCGTATTTACTTTGCCCGAAAATGTTTACTACTTTGAATGCCGCGTAACTTATGAGTATCGCAAAAACCTGCATGAAAAAGCCCGGTTTCGCATACTTATACGACAATGCCTCGCTCATTTCGTGAGCCGCAATTATCATCAATATAAGAATGAATACGTCGTAAACGCTGACGGATACGTAAAAAGTCAGAAAAAGGACTCCCGCGCATATCAAAAACATAACCATTCCGAATAAAAATCTATTCCTCATTTATCCTTCCGAATCTCCTGTCTTTTTTACGATATTCCGCAATTATCTCTTTTATTTCCTCTCCCGAAAAATCCGGCCATAATGTATCGGTAAAAAACAATTCCGAGTATGCCATCTGATAAAGCAAAAAATTGCTTATGCGATGTTCTCCGCCCGTACGTATCACTATGTCGGGGTCGGGCATCCCCTTTGTCTGCAAAAAATCCGAAAACGATCTTTCGTCCACCTTCTGCCCGCTTTCGACGCATTTGTTTACGGCTTCCGCGATCTCCGCACGTCCGCCGTAGTCGAAACATATATTGAGCGTTCCCGCAGTCCCGCCTTCGGTGCGCGAGCACGCTTCGTCCGCAAGCGAATTCAGTTCGTCATCGAAAGCACGGCGGCTGCCGAGTATTTTCAGCCGTATGCCGCGTTTAACGAGCTTCGGAACGTGCGAACGCAGGTACCTTCGGAATAAGCCGAGCAGACCCTTGACTTCCTCCTCGGGTCTGTTCCAATTTTCGGTCGAAAACGCAAAAATCGTAAGATAACCGACGCCGAGCGCAAACACTTCGTCGGCAATGCGATCTATCGTTTTTACGCCTTCTTTATGACCGAACGAACGCGGAAGAAGGCGTTTTTTCGCCCATCTTCCGTTGCCGTCCATTATTATCGCTATATGCGAAGGTACGCCGTTGTCAGATTTCAAGGATCTCTTTTTCCTTGTCTTTATAAACTTCGTCCGCCGACGCGATATACTTATCAAGCAGCTTCTGTACCTCTTTTTCAAAGCCCGCAAGCTCGTCTTCGGAGAAATTCATATCCTTTTTCAGCTTTTTGGCTTTATCGAGACTGTCGCGCCTTTCGTTTCTCAGCACGACTTTGCAGTCCTCCGACATTTTCTTGACCTGTTTCACGAGGTCTTTTCTGCGCTCCTCGGTAAGCTGAGGGAAAACGAGCCTTATGACTTTGCCGTCGTCCGTCGGATTTATGCCTATGTCGGACGCCGCTATCGCCTTGACCGTTTCTTTAGTCGCGCTCTTGTCGAAAAGATTTATAACGAGCATACGCGCTTCGGGCACGGTGATGTTCGCCATCTGTTTGAGAGGCGTGGGCGATCCGTAATAATCCACGCAGATATTATCGAGTATTTTCGGATTTGCTCTCCCCGCTCTGACCGAAGCGTATTCGACGGAAAGATGATTGACAGCCTTTTCAAGGCTCTCTTCAAGGTTCATAAGTTCTTCTTCAAGTTCGGGTAACATATTTCCCTCCGTTTATTTTATAACAAAATTATATCACGATTTTATGTATTTTACAACCGTTTAGCCTATATACGTTCCTATTTTCTCGCCCATGGCGGCTTTTATTATGCTGTCTTTTTCGCCGAGAGCAAACGTGATAATGGGTATATTGTTTTCCATGCACGTCGTTATTGCCGTCGTATCCATATGATTGAGGCGAAGATTGATGACGTCGAGGTAAGAGATCTTTTCGAATTTTTTCGCGTCGGGATTCTTCTTCGGATCGCTGTCGTAGACGGCGTCCACGTTCTTTGCCATGAGCAACACGTTAGCCCCTATTTCAGCGGCACGGAGCGCAGCTCCGGTATCCGTGGAAAAATAAGGGTTGCCCGTTCCGCAGGCAAGCAGTACTATCCTGCCCATTTCGAAATGCCTGAGCGCTTTCCTGAGGATAAAAGGCTCTGCGACGGAGGGAATGGAAAGCGCGGTCTGCAATCTGGTCGGAACGCCCTTTTTCTCGATGGCGTCCTGAAGAGCAAGCCCGTTCATTATGGTCGCGAGCATTCCCATGTGATCCGCGGTGACCCTGTCCATGTTTATGCCCTGTCTGCCGCGCCAGAAATTACCTCCGCCCATTACGACGGCGACTTCCACGCCGCGATTGTGTATTTCTATTATCTGAGATACGACGTGCTCAACCATTTCGGGATCGATACCGACGCCGTTTTCCCCGCCGAGCGCTTCTCCGCTGATCTTCAAAAGAACTCTTTTATACATTTCTTTACTCCCGTTTCGTTTTTAAGAAAAAGGAACACCGAAGCGTTCCCTTATTCGTTTTTATTTGCCGGACATTTTCGCGACTTCTTCAGCGAGATTGTCGGTCTTCTTTTCAAGTCCCTCGCCCATTACGAGACGAACGAATCTCACTATCCTGATATTCATTCCGGAAGACTTGGATACGTTTTTGACCAGCTGGTCGACGGTTATCGACGAATCTTTCGCGAATGCCTGATCTACGAGGCATATCTCTTTAAGGCTCTTCTGCAAACGTCCGCCGAGCATTTTTTCGAGTATGGCTTCGGGCTTGTTTGCGTTCTTCGGATCGTTCTTTGCCTGTGCGAGGAGTATGGACTTCTCTTTTGCGATGTATTCCGCGGGAACCTCGCTGTCATAGACGTAAAGAGGAGAGAACGCCGCGATATGCATTGCGATATCGTGAGCCATTTCTTTAACCTCGTCGGTAGCGGGTTTATCCGTTTCGATCTCGAGCATAACGCCGATCTTACCGCCGTTATGAAGGTATATTTCCTCCACGCCTTCGCCCGCAAGCGTATACTTGACGAAACGACGGGCGGTGATCTTTTCTCCGCACTTGGAGGTCTCCGCGTTCATAAGCTCGGTGATCGTGCTTCCGTCTATTTTGGAATCGAGCCACTCTTCCACGGTCGCGGGGTCGTTGTCCGCAACGCATTTAGCGGCTTTTTTCACAAGCGCTCTGAATCCGTCGGTATTTGCGACGAAATCGGTCTCGCAGTTAAGTTCCGCAAGAACGCCGGTCTTTGCGTCGGTATATCCGCCGATGAGACCTTCGCTTGCTATACGGCTCGCCTTTTTAGCCGCTATGTTGACTCCTATCTCTCTGAGATATTCGATCGCTTTCTCTTTGTCTCCGTCGGTATGAACGAGCGCTTTTTTGCAATCCATCATACCCGCACCGGTGATCTCGCGGAGCTCCGCAACGTCTTTAGCAGTAAAACTCATTATATTACCTCCGATTATTCCGCGTCCTGCGCGACGGGTTCAGCAGATTCCGCCGCAGCCGCTTCCTGAGCGCGTTTTTCTACAAGCGCTTCCTCACCCTCTCTCGCTTCGATGACCGCGTCAGCCATTGCGCTTGCAATGAGCTTTATCGCACGGATAGCGTCGTCGTTGCTGGGTATGACGTAATTTACTTCGTCGGGATCGCAGTTGGTGTCGACCATACCGACGATGGGGATATTGAGCTTATGCGCTTCCGCGACCGCAAGATGTTCTTTCTTGGGATCAACGACGAAGATCGCTCCGGGAAGAGTGCGCATTTCTTTGATACCGCCGAGATTGGCTTCGAGCTTGTCTCTTTCCTGCATGAGTTTCATGACTTCTTTTTTGGGAAGCAAAGAAAACTCGTTCATGCTCTCCATCTGATTGATCTTGTTGAGTCTGTCGATCCTCGAACGTATCGTCGCGAAGTTGGTGAGCGTACCGCCGAGCCAACGTTCGGTGATGTAATGCATGCCGCAACGCTGAGCTTCCGTGGCGACCGCTTCCTGCGCCTGCTTCTTGGTGCCGACGAAAAGGATGCTCTTCCCGCTGTCTACGACGCTCTTAATGAAATTGTAAGCTTCGTCGATGAGTCCCACGGTCTTTTCGAGATTGATTATATGGATATCGTTTCTCGCCGTGTAGATGTACTTCTTCATTTTGGGATTCCACTTTCTGGTCGCGTGACCGAAGTGAACGCCCGCTTCGAGCAACTGTTTCATTGAAACTACGTTTGCCATTTTTGTTCCTCCTGTTTTTCCTCCCCGACGCAATTATCGTATTTACCCCGTAAACGGACAAACGTCCGCACAGTAAGGGCATGCGCGCCGAGTGCGTATTCAAACGTAAAGATTATATCATAACGAAAACCGAAATGCAATCGATTTCAAGCGAAATTTGAGCAATACTATAATATTTTAACGCGCTTTTCCGTGCCTTCGGGCAGGAATAACGCCCGAACGCATAAAAAATGCGCGGCACGCTTTTAACTGCGCCCGCGCGTTTTTTCCGTTTCACTTCTTGTCTTCGCAATCGGATGCGGATCCGCAACCCGAGCAATTTCCGTCGCATGCCTCCTCGTCGGTGGTGGCGCGGAGATATTCTTCGAACACCGCTTCCTGCACCGCCTCGTCTTCGACGGGATAGAAATAATCTTCGTCTTCGTTCTCGCCCTCGCCTTCTTCCGATCCGCCTATTTTGAAAATAAGCACTTCGTCTTCGGCTATGCCCTCGATTTCTTCGGCGGGCTGAAGAAGAGCGTAAAGCTCATCACGGTACTCCACGACCGCGACTTCGTAAAAATCCATGGGATTGTCGTCTTCGTCGAACAGAGTTATTACCTCGTCATCGTCGATAAGCTGTACTTTTTCGTCTGCCATAATCTACTCCTTATCGCCTTGCGGCGTTGATATAGTCGCTTAAAATTATTTGCGCCGACAGTTTGTCGGTATATTTTTTCATATCGCGTTTCGCAACTCCGCCCATCGCAAGATATTCTTCCGCCTGAACGGTACTGAGCCTTTCGTCATAATACTCGACGTTTGTTCCCGTTACTTTCGCAAGCACTCTTCCGAACGCGCGCGTTTTTGAGGCTCGCTCTCCTTCCGTCCCGTCGGGCATGAGCGGAAGTCCTATCACGATACGCCCGATCTTATCCCTTTCGGCTATCTTTGCGGATACGTCTATGCCTTCGCGCATGCTCTTTATCTTCACGGCTTCGAGCGGATAAGCTATTATTTCGTTTTCGTCACATTCGGCAAACCCTATATATCTGTCGCCGTAATCTATTCCGAGGATCTTCATTTTGTGTAATTATACCATAAAGTAAATCGGTTGTAAAGAATTTGACCGTACAATTTCGGGAGAGCGCGGTCTCGGTAAAAATGCAAAAAAGCGGAAACTTCCGCTTTTTTGCATTACGGCGATCATTCGCAATCGCAGTCTTCGCCGCATTCGCACCCGCTTTCACGGCATTCGCCGTTTTCGCGATCACAACGGCTTTCGCGGTCCTCTTTGCCGCAATCTTCGCCGCATTCGCATTCGGCCGAATTATTCTTTTCGTCCGAACCGCTTTGTTTTTTCATGGACTGCATTTTCTTTTCAGCCGCGCTCGATACTTTATCGATCATTTTTCTGCACTCTTTGCAGTTGACCGCAAGCAACGCGCCTGCCGCCATTCCCGCGGCAAGTCCTATTATCAAACCTTTCATAGCGATACCTCCGCTGTTATTTTGAAGCGGAAAGGCATCCGTTATGCAATGCGGCCGCATCGGCGCGCTTACTTTTTCTGCAAATTTCTCAGGTCGGATACACAATCTTTGAGTATCGCGGCAGCGTCGTCGAGTTCCTCGGCGGTGGTGTATTTCCCCAGGCTTATGCGTAAAGAAGCTTTTGCCTGCTCTCTGCCGAGTCCGAGCGCAAGCAACACATGGGACGGATCGAGCGAACCGGACGAACACGCCGAACCCGACGAACACGCGACGCCACGCCTGTCGAGCAGATGAAGGAGCGCGTCGTCTTTCAGCCCGCCTACGGTGATATTGACATTCTGCGGAACGCGGGCAGTCATGCTCCCGTTAACGCTGACATCGGGTATAGAAGCAAGCACTTTTTCAAGAAAAGCGTCTCTGAGCGATCTTATCCTTAGGTTGTTCGATTCGCGTTCGTCCGCGGCTTTTTTTATCGCCGCCGCGAAGCCCACGGCGCCCGCCACGTTTGTCGTACCGCCGCGCATGGCGCGTTCCTGATGCCCGCCGCATATAAGCTTTCCGAGCTTTACGCCTTTTCTGACGTACAGCGCTCCGACGCCCTTCGGACCGTATATCTTATGCGCGGAAAGCGACATCATATCCACGTCGTATTTCTTCACGTCGATCTTCTCGCTGCATACCGCCTGCACCGCGTCGGTATGGAACAAAGCGCCGTATTCGTGCGTCAATGCCGCAAGGCGTTTAACGTCCTGCAACGTGCCCGTTTCGTTGTTCGCCGTCATCACCGAGACCAGTGCCGCCCCGTCTTTTAAGGCGTTTTCCAAAGTATCCGGATCCACGGTCCCGTCGCCTCTCACGGGAAGCACTACCGTTTCAAAACCGAGACTGCGCGTAAATTCCACAGATTCGAGCAACGAAGGATGTTCTATGGCAGACGTAATAATCCGTTTTTTTGCGGATTTTCCCATAAATTCGAAAGCGATCCCCTTAATTGCCCAGTTGTTGGCTTCCGTTCCGCCCGATGTGAAAAATACTTCCGTATGCGAAGCGTTTATCGCCTGAGCAACGGTCCTTCGCGCTTCGTCCACGGCTGCGCCTGCCGCGCGGCCGTAAAAATGCACGGAATCCGCGTTTCCGAAAACGTCGGTAATATACGGTCTCATCGCTTCCGCCACGTCGGGATCGACGGGCGTAGTCGCCGAATAATCGAGATAGATCCTTTTCATAACAGCCTCGTTCAAAGTGTTTCCGCGCATTTGCGGCGATACGGGACGCGATCATACGTTTTGCGGATGAAGTCGCTCGCGTCCCTGCTGTTCAATCAAAAGAGGCAAAAACTCTTATGTTTTGCCTCTTTATCGTTTACGTTTTTCGATGGCTCAGCCGAGATCGGGATAAAGCGGGAATTTTTCGCAAAGTTTTGCGACTTCCGCCGACACGTAATCGAGAGCGGCTTCTTTTTCCTTTATGACCTTGCTTATCAGTCTTGCTATGATCTTCATTTCGGGTTCCTTCATTCCCCTGCTGGTAGCGGCGGGAACGCCTACTCTGATACCGCTCGTAACGAACGGCTTCTGCGGGTCGTTGGGAATGGCGTTTTTGTTTACCGTTATGTGACAGTCGTCGAGCAGATGTTCGAGCTCCTTTCCCGTGACGTTGTTTTTAACGAGCTTTATGAGCATGAGGTGATTGTCCGTACCGCCCGATACCATATCGATATCCTGAGCTTTGAACTCTTCCGCCATGGCGCGCGCGTTTCTGACGACCTGTCTCTGATATTCCTTGAACTCGTCCGAAAGCGCTTCCTTGAACGCTACCGCCTTTCCCGCGATCACGTGCATGAGCGGACCGCCCTGCGTGCCCGGGAATATCGCCTTGTCTATCTTTTTGGCAAGCTCTTCGCTGTTCGTAAGGATCATGCCTCCGCGAGGACCGCGAAGCGTCTTATGCGTCGTCGTGGTCACTACGTCCGCATACGGGAACGGCGAAGGATGCTCGCCCGCAACAACGAGACCCGCAATATGCGCTATGTCGACCATGAAATATGCGCCCACTTTGTCGCATATCTCGCGGAAGCGTTTGAAGTCGATAACGCGGGGATACGCGCTGGCGCCCGCAAGGATGAGTTTGGGTTTACATTCGAGAGCGAGCCTTTCCACTTCGTCATAATCGATCGTTTCCGTCTCGGCATTAAGACCGTAAGGCACGACGTGATACTGCTTGCCGCTGTAATTCACGGGGCTGCCGTGAGTGAGGTGTCCGCCGCAGGCAAGACTCATTCCCATGAACGTATCGCCCGTTTCGAGAAGCGCGAAGAACGCCGCATGGTTTGCGTTTGCGCCGCTGTGCGGCTGTACGTTCGCATAGTTGCAACCGAAAAGTTTTTTTGCACGCTCGATCGCAAGCGTTTCCACTTCGTCGACATACATGCAACCGCCGTAATAACGCTTTCCGGGGTAACCTTCCGCGTACTTGTTCGTGAGATGAGAGCCAACGGCTTCCATGACCGCGCGCGAAACGAAGTTTTCGCTCGCTATGAGCTCTATGTTGCCCTGCTGGCGTTTAAGTTCGCGCAGCATGGAGTCTGCGACTTCTCTGTCCGTTTTTCCGATAAGTTCAAGGTCCATCTTTTTTATCTCCTGTTTATCAAGCCTGTGGCAATTCTACTTTAAGCGCAAGTTCTTTGAGCTGTTTGTCCTCGACGGGCGAAGGCGATTCGCTCATAAGGTCGGACGCGTTCTGTACTTTGGGGAAAGCTATAACGTCCTTTATGTCTTCAGTTCCGGAAAGCAACATCACGAGCCTGTCCAGCCCGAACGCAAGTCCGCCGTGAGGAGGCGTGCCGTATTTGAGTGCGGTCACGAAGAAACCGAATTTTGCGGCGATCTCCTGATCGGTAAAGCCGAGCAGATTGAATATCTTATTCTGTATTTCCTGCGAGTGTATCCTCACGCTGCCGCCGCCCGCTTCGTAACCGTTGATGACGAAGTCGTATGCCTGCGAACGGACTTTCGAAGGATCGGTGTCGAGTAAAGGCAGGTCTTCTTCCATAGGCATTGTGAACGGATGATGTTCCGCGACGTATCTCTTTTCCGTTTCGTCGTAATGGAACATCGGGAATTCCGTCACCCAAAGGAAATCATAGCTGTTTTCGGGTATGAGCTTGCCTATCCTTGCGAGTTTGAGACGGAGCGCTCCGAGCGAAGCGAACACTATCTCGTCGGTATCCGCGCCGAAGAATATGATGTCGCCCACCTCACCGTTGGCACGCTTTACAATTTCGGCGGTGAGCTCGTCGCCCAGGAATTTGATTATAGGCGACTGAAGTCCGTCTTCCTTGACCGCTATCCACGCAAGCCCTTTCGCTTTGTATGCCTTTACGAAAGGAAGAAGCGCGTCTACGTCTTTTCTCGACAGTATAGCCTGATCTCCGCCCTTATAGAAGCCTTTTGCGTTTATCATTCTGACGCTGCCGCCGCGCTCTATCGCGCCCGAGAATACCTGGAACCCGCAGCCTTTGACAAGGTCGGACACGTCGATAAGCTCGAGTCCGAAACGGGTGTCCGGCTTATCCGAACCGAAGCGCTCCATTGCCTCTTTATACGTCATACGGCGTATTTTTGCGGGAAGGTCGATGTTTTTCGTTTCCTTGAATACCCTGCGCATCATGCCTTCCGCAATGCTCATGACGTCTTCCTGATCGGATACGAAAGACATTTCCATATCGATCTGGGTGAACTCGGGCTGACGGTCGGCGCGAAGGTCTTCGTCGCGGAAGCATTTCGCTATCTGGTAATACTTGTCCATGCCGCTTATCATCAGTATCTGCTTATAAAGCTGCGGCGACTGAGGAAGGGCGTAAAACTCGCCTTTATGCACGCGGCTGGGAACGAGATAGTCTCTCGCGCCTTCGGGAGTCGAGCGGCAAAGGAAAGGCGTTTCGATCTCGATGAAACCGTTTTCGTCCATATGATTGCGCGCCGCATGGCAAACCTTGCTGCGGAGCATGAGTATTTCCTGCAATTTCGGCGTACGAAGTTCGAGGTATCTGTATTTCAGACGGGTGGCGTCGTTCACGCCTGCCGCCTCGGAGATACCGAAAGGCAGATTTTCCGATTCCGAAAGTATCCTGAGCTCGCTTGCGAGGATTTCTATGTTACCCGTTTTAAGACGGGGATTGACGCGGTCCGCGTCCCTCGTCCTGACTTTGCCGCGAACGGCTATGACGTATTCCGTTCTTATGCTCTCCGCCTTAGCGAACCCTTCTTCCCCTATCGAAGAAAGATCGAATACCACCTGCATGATACCGCTTCTGTCCCTGAGGTCGATGAATATAAGTCCGCCGTGGTTGCGCCAGCTGTCTGTCCAGCCGGTAACGGTGACTTCCTGTCCCACGTTTTCCGCGGTGATGTCGGCGCAATATGCGGTACGCTTCATTCCGCTCATAAGTTCTGCCATTATTTTATCTCCTTTAAGCGTGCGGCCAATGCTTTGAACTCGCACTCTTCTTCCGTTCCGTCGGAAAGTTTTTTGATCTTTACTTTTTCTTCTGCTATTTCGTTACCGCCGATGACGATCGCATACCTCGCGCGTATCTTATCGGCGTATTTGAACTGTGCTTTAAGGCTTCTGCCCGTCATTTCGGTATCCGCGCTTATCCCCGCTTTACGGAGCGACGCGGTTATTTTCATACATTCGGGCGCGTACTCGGACGACTGGCACATAACGAATACGTCGGGGACGTTTTCGAGGAAATCCACGCCCTGTTTTTCCATGAGCATGATGATCCTTTCAAGCCCTAAAGCGAAGCCTACGCAACCCGTGGGCTTCCCGCCCAACGAAGATACGAGGTTGTCGTATCTGCCTCCTCCGCAGACCGTGCCCTGCGCGCCGAGCTCTTCGGTCACGAATTCGAACACGGTACGCGTGTAATAATCCAGTCCGCGGACTATGCCGGGGTCTATCTCGTAAGGCACTCCGACGACGCCGAGAAGTTCGCACAGTTTATCGTGATGCGCACGACAGTCGTCGCAGAGATAATCGAGTATCACGGGGGCGTTTTTCGCAAGCTCGCGGCAGGTCGGCACCTTGCAGTCGAGCAGGCGGAGCGCGTTTTTCGAGTAGCGCTCGCGGCAGGTCGGACACATGACGTCCAGCTTGTCCGAATAGTACGCCCTGAGCGCTTCCACGTATTTTTTTCGGCACTCCGGGCAGCCTATCGAATTCAGTCTGAGTTTTACGTTTTTCAGTCCCAGTCCCGTAAGCGCGTCATACGCGAGCGATATACAGTCGAGGTCGAGATACGGGCTTGTCGCGCCGTAGATCTCCACGCCGAACTGATGAAATTCGCGAAGGCGTCCTGCCTGCGGGCGTTCGTACCTGAACGCAGGGATTATATAATACGTTTTAAGCGGCAAAGACAGCGATTCGAGCGAGTTTTCTATATAGCTCCTCGCCACGGGCGCGGTGCCTTCGGGTTTAAGCGTTATAGACCTTCCGCCCTTGTCTTCAAAGGTATACATTTCCTTTGAAACCACGTCCGTTTCGTCGCCTATCGACCGAACGAACAATTCAGTATGTTCGAATACGGGCGTACGTATTTCCCTGACGTTGTAAAGCCTCGCAAGCTCGCGCAGCTTGTTTTCCGTATACTGCCATTTATAGCTCTCCGAAGGGAGAACGTCTTTTGTTCCTTTGGGGATATTTATCATAACCGTTAAGATTCTCCGCCGATCAGATAATGTATTTTTTCAGATTGAGGATCTTTGCCTCTTTGCTGAGATGTTCGAGGACGTAATTTTTGTCTATCCTGACCTCGACCATGGGATGATCGCCGCTCGCGTTAAAGGAAATATCGTCGAGCAGGCTTTCCATTACGGTGTGAAGTCTGCGTGCGCCTATGTCCTCCATGGTCTCGTTTTCCGCCACCGTGATACGGGCGATCTCCTCGATGGCGTCCTGCGTGAACGACAGATCCACGTTATCCACTTTGAGCAGCTCCGCATACTGCTTGGTGATCGCATTCTCGGGTACGGTCAGTATCTTCACGAAGTCGTCGTAAGTCAGACTGCCCAGTCCCACCCTTATCGGGAAGCGCCCCTGAAGCTCGGGGATAAGATCCTCCACCTTCGCGAGCATAAACGCGCCCGACGCGATGAACAGTATGAAATCCGTCTTTATGCTGCCGTATTTGGTCTGTACGGTTGAGCCTTCCACGATGGGAAGGATATCGCGCTGCACGCCTTCGCGGCTGACGTCCGCACCCGACGTCGTACCCGCGCGCGAGGTTATCTTGTCTATCTCGTCGATAAAGATTATGCCTTCCTGTTCGGCACGGCGCACTGCCTCCGCGTTTATGGCATCGACGTCAAGTCGTTTTTCGCTTTCTTCGAGAGTGAAGAAATTGAGCGCTTCTTTTACCGTTATCTTGCGCGTTTTCTTGCGTTTGGGCATAAGACCGCCCAGCATTTCGCCGAGGTTTATCTCCATTCCCATTCCGCCGGGTATCTCCATGGGTTTGGGCGTTTCGGTCAGCTCGACTTCGATGACTTTATCGTCTTCCTTGCCTTCGCGCAGGCTTTTGAGCAAGGTCTCGCGCATTACCGCAAGACTTCCGTCCGAATTCTTGCGTTTCTTCTCTTCGAGGAGCACGCTGAGCACCCGACGCTCCGCTTCCTCTCTCGCTACGGATTCCACTTCCGCCATTTTTTCTTCTTTGACGAGGTGTACCGAGGTTTCCACGAGGTCGCGTATCATCGATTCGACGTCTCGTCCTACATAACCGACTTCGGTGAATTTGGTCGCTTCCACCTTTATGAAAGGCGCCTTGACGAGTTTTGCAAGTCTGCGGGCGATCTCGGTCTTACCTACGCCTGTGGGTCCCTTCATTATGATGTTCTTCGGCGTGATCTCCTGTCTGAGCTCTTCGGGCAGGCGGCTCCTGCGGTATCTGTTGCGCAGTGCGATCGCGACCGCGCGTTTCGCTTCCGACTGACCTATGATATATCTGTCGAGTTCCGCTACTATCTGTTTGGGTGACATGCTCATGTTCATACCTCCTCGACCGTAATGTGGTCGTTGGTGAATATGCAGATCTCTCCGGCTATCTTTATGCTTTCTTCGGCGATCTCGCGGGCGGTCATGTCGGTGTGCTTCATAAGCGCACGCGCCGCGCTGAGCGCGTAATTCCCGCCGCTGCCTATGGCGCAGATACCGTCCTCGGGTTCGATGACGTTGCCCGTGCCGTCCACAAGGAACATTTCGTCGGCGTTCGCGACGATCATCATCGCTTCGAGTTTGCGCATTATCTTGTCGCTTCTCCAAAGCTGTGCGAGCTCGACTGCGCTGCGCATGAGATTACCTGCGTATTTCTGTAACATTTCCTCGAATTTTTCGCAAAGCGTGAACGCGTCGGCTACGGATCCCGCAAAGCCGACAACGACTTTGTCGTCATAAAGCCTGCGTACTTTTACCGCATTGCTTTTCATAACGGTAGTCTGACCCGCCGTTACCTGTCCGTCGCCCGCAAGCGCGGTTTTTCCGTCTTTTCTGACGGCTACTATGGTGGTTCCTCTGATTTCCATGGTCATATACTCTCCGAATATTCTTTTATGGCACCGACGGCGCGCATATACAGCGCTTCTTTCCGCTGACGCTTATCCACGATATGCGGCGTTATCGGCGGAAGCAATCCGTAATTGGCGTTCATCGGCTGAAAATTATCGTTTGGCGACGATATGTATGCGGCAAGCGCGCCTGTCATCGTCGTTTCGGGAAGCGGAACGAGCGCCTTCCCTTCGAGCAGCCTTATCATACAAAGCGCGGTATATTTCCCCGTCGCTATGCTTTCTACATATCCTTCCACGCCGCCCAGCTGCCCAGCGACGAACAAGTCGCCACGCACGCGTGAGCGGAAGAAACGATCGAGCGAAACGGGCGCATTTACGAACGAGTTCCTGTGCATCACTCCGTAACGCAGGTATTCCGCGTTTTTAAGCGCGGGGATCATTCCGAATACGCGTTTCTGTTCGCTTATTTTCAGGTTCGTCTGGAATCCGACGAGGTTGTACATATCGCCCGCCGCGTTTTCCTTTCTGAGTTGCAGCACCGCATACGCGCGCCTGCCGTTTCGCGGATCCGTCAGCCCGACGGGTTTCATGGGACCGAACCTGAGCGCGTCTTTTCCGCGCGCCGCCATGACCTCGACAGGCATACAACCTTCGAATATCTCGCCTTTTTCGAACTCGTGCTTATCCGCACGTTCCGCACTTATAATCGCTTCGTAAAAAGCGTCGTATTCTTCTTTCGTGAGCGGACAGTTGAGATAATCGTCCGCATCTCCCTTTCCGTAACGCGCGGCGAAGTACGCGTTTTCCGTATCTATGCTTTCGGCACTCACTATCGGAGCTTCCGCGTCATAGAAATGCAGCGATCCGAAAAGTTTTTTTATCTCCGCGTCGAGCGGCGACAGCGTGAGCGGACCTGTTGCGAGTATCGTAGGCCCGTCGGGCAGAGCGTCCGCCCTTTCGCATACCGTTTCTATGTTCGGATGCGAGCGGAGTTTTTCCGTCACGCTTCGTGCAAACGCCGTGCGGTCAACCGCAAGCGCGCTGCCGGCTGGTACCGCGCATTTTTCCGCTTCGGCTATCACATGGCTGCCGAGTATTCGCAACTCTTCTTTGAGCAATCCGTGCGCCGTCAGTATGTCGTTGCTTTTAAGCGAATTGCTGCATACGAGTTCGCAAAAGAGATCCGACGAATGAGCGGGGCTTTTGTAACGCGGTTTGCCGTCGATAAGGCGCACTCTGACGTTTGCGTCGGCAAGCGTCAGCGCCGCTTCGCTGCCGGCAAGTCCCGCACCGATGACGGTACATTCACGCATCGGTCTTTTCCGTTCCCGCAGGCGACATTTTCTCGGAATAATTGCAGTCTTTATCCGAGCATCTGAGATAAACGCCGTCTTTTTTTGCTTTTTCAAGAAGCATGCTGCCGCATACGGGACACTTCTTATCCGTAGGTTTGTCGGTAACCGAGAATTTACATTCGGGATAGCCCGTGCATCCGTAGAATACGCTCTTGTGATAATTTATCCTTCTGAGCGGTTTTCCGCAGACGGGGCAAGGCGGCAACGGAGCCTCTTCCCCGAACTCTTTAGTGTTCTTGCACTTGGGATAATTCGGGCAGGCAAGGAATTTCCCGCGCGAACTCTCCTTGACTATCATTTTCGCGCCGCACTTTTCGCATATCACGTCCGTTTCGATCACGGGAGTTTCCGTCTTAACTTTTATATTCCCGTTCTCGTCAAGTTGTTTCGTGTTCTTGCACTTGGGATAAGCCGAGCACGCAAGGAACTTGCCGTATCTGCCCTCTCTTATCACCATGGGCGCGCCGCACTTTTCGCATTTGTACTCTGTCTCCTGAGCAGGTGCTTTCATTTTATATCCGTCCCCCATCGCGTTTTTTATCTCTTTTTCGAAGCCGTCGTAAAACTCGCTTATCAGCTGTTGCCATACCTTGCCGCCATCTTCTATCGTATCGAGTTTGGACTCCATCTCCGCCGTGAACTTGACGTTCATTATATCGGGGAAATATTTTATCAGCATATCGCAGACGTTGCAACCGAGCTCGGTAGGTTTTATCGACTTGCCCTCGCGTTCGGTATAAGCGCGTTTTTCAATGAGCGATACGGTAGGCTGGTACGTCGCGGGACGTCCTATGCCCTTTTCCTCCATGGCTTTTATCAGCGTAGCTTCCGTATAGCGCGCGGGCGGCTTCGTGAACTTTTGTTCAAACGAGTACTCTATGAACCCGAGACGTTCGCCCTCGTCGATATCGGGCAGTTTTTTCATCTCGTCTTCGTCTTTTTCTTTCTCGGCATAAACGCGCGTGTACCCTGCGAAAAGCGGAGTCTTACCGCTTACTTTGAAACCATAATCGCCGCACGCTATGTCCGCTGTGAGCGAATTGTATTTCGCGTCGCTCATCTGGCTCGCAAGGAACCGCTCGTATATCAGTTTATAAAGCCTGTAATGATTTTTGTTTATAAGGTCTTTAAGACTTTCGGGAGTGCGTGCGAGAGATATCGGTCGTATTGCTTCGTGTGCGTCCTGCACGTTCCCCTTCGACGCGTAAACATTGGGCTTTTCGGGCACATATTCACTGCCGAAATTTTCCGTTATGAAATCCTTCGCCATAGCCATGGCTTCGGGCGAAACTCGCGTCGAGTCCGTTCTTATATAAGTTATGAGCGCTACTTTTCCTTCGCCCTTTATGTCCACGCCTTCATACAGCGACTGAGCCGCCATAGACACCTGATTGAGCGACATCCCGAGCTTGTTTATGGCATCCTGCTGCATAGTACTCGTTCTGAAAGGCGCGGGTGCGTGAGCATGCGTCACCGTCTTCTTTACGTTCGTAACGACATATTCCTTGCCGTCTATGTCGCGGATCACGGCGTCGACTTCGTCTTTGCTGCCTATTTTGTACTTCTCGCCTTTTTTTGTCGCAAGCGAGGCTTTTATCTTAGCGCCGCCGCGGCCCGAAAGTATCGAGAAAAACGGCCAGTATTCTTCGGGAACGAAATTGAGTATCTCGCGTTCGCGCTCCACGACAAGACGCAACGTAACGCTCTGTACCCTGCCCGCGGAAAGTTTACTCTGTATCTTGCGGCAAAGTACGGGTGAAAGTTTATAACCGACGAGCCTGTCGAGCACGCGCCGCGCCTGCTGTGCGTCCACGAGATTTTTGTCAATTACTCTCGGCGACTGCAACGCTTTTTCTATCGCTTTTTTTGATATTTCGTTAAAAGTTATCCTTGCTTTTTCGTTTTCCGGTATACCGAGAATGGTGGCAAGATGCCAGGAAATAGCCTCTCCTTCGCGGTCGGGGTCCGTAGCAAGCAATACTTCTTCCGCGCTCTCCGCCGTCTTTTTGAGTTCCGCCACTATTTTCTTTTTGTCCGGCATTATCACATAAGTAGGTTTGAAATCGTTTTCGACGTCGACCGCGAGAGTTTTCGTGGGAAGATCCCTGACGTGTCCCATGGTAGCAAACACCTTATAGCCGTTTCCGAGATATTTCTGTATGGCAGGCTTTTTGCCCACACCTTCTATAACGACAAGTTTCAAGTTACCGTTACCTCACTGACAATGAATAATAATTGAACATTTTTCTTTCGACGATGCCGTCCAGCTCCATTTCGCCGAGAAGCTCCGCCGTTTCCGACGGATCCGATCCGAGCGCGGACACGATGTCGTCGAAATGCACGCTGCCGTTGCCGAGCAGATCCGCTACTTTTTTGCGGATTCCCGTCAGCCGACGCTTTTCGCTCTTTGCGAAGTCGGGTTCGTATCCGAGATCCTCTTCGACGTCGTAAGGCGAAGTCACCGCGATCGCGCCGTGTCTGAGCAATCCGTTCGTCCCCGCCGACCGCGTGGAAAGCACGCTGCCCGGCACCGCGAATACGGGTCTGTTCTGTTCGGCTGCGCTCTTTGCCGTGATGAGCGCGCCGCTTTTTTCACCCGCCTCCACGATAAGCACTCCGTCCGATAATCCGCTTATCAGCCTGTTACGCGCCCCGTAAACGTATTTGTTTGCGGTCGCCGACGGCGGGTATTCTCCGATCAGCAGATACCGCCCTTCCGCGTTTTTGAGGAAATCGGGCTGAGGGAATTTATCGTGCCCGCACGCAAGCACTATCACAGCGCTCCCGCCCGCTTCGACGCAGGATCTGACTGCGTAGGTATCTATGCCCGTGGCATGCCCGCTGGCTATGACAAAGCGCCTGCAAAGCGTTTCCGTCCAGTTTGTCGCCACCGTTCTGCCGTAATCGGTGCATGCTCTGCTGCCCACAACGGCAAGCGTTTCGGCGGCAAGCAGACCGTCGTTGCCTTTCGCGTACAGCACGAGAGGACATCTGTCTTCGCATTGCGCAAGCTTTTCGGGATAATTCCCGTAGCCTTTTACAAGCAGTCTGATACCTTTCTTTTTAAGAGCCGTGAGCTCTTTATCGAGAAAAGACTCGTCTGCGGACTGCTTCATCCGTTTGTAACACGCGCCGCAGTACTCGCGCAGTTTTTCCGAACCTACGGAATCGGCTATTTCCGAAGGCATTCCGTAAATGCCGAGCAAGGCGTATTGTTTCGCAACGCTTAGTCCCGAGGTTGCCAGCCAGTAATACGCTTTACGCTCATCCGTCATATGCGATAACTCCTGTCGAGGCTCCTGTACTGCACCGCCTCGGCAATGTGCTTTTTCTTTATGTTTTCCGAACCGTCGAGATCAGCTATCGTGCGCGCGACCTTTAATATACGCGTATACGCACGCGCGGAAAGCCCCAGGCGCGTAAATGCGGAACGCAGCAATCTTTCGCTTTCATCGTCCGTTCTGCAATATTCGCGCATGTCGGCAGCGGACATCTGTGCGTTGCAATGTATGCCCGTACCCGCGAAACGCTTCGTCTGTATCTCGCGCGCGGCGTCGACCCGAGCTTTTACGGTAGCCGAATCTTCGCTGTCCGCATCTCCCGACAATTCGTCGTAAGTCACGTTGCCTACTTCTATGTGTATGTCGATACGGTCGAGCAACGGACCGCTTATACGCGACATATACTTGCTTATTTGGGCGGGAGTACATGTACACTCCGCGGTCTGAGAGCCGTAATTGCCGCAGGGGCACGGGTTCATGCTTGCAACGAGCATGAAACGCGCGGGATAATCGACCGACCTCGCCGCTCTGCTGACCGTGATCTTCCCGTCCTCGACGGGCTGTCGCAGTATTTCGAGAGTCTGACGCGAATATTCGGGTAGCTCGTCCAGGAACAGAACGCCGTTATGCGCAAGCGATATCTCGCCCGGTCTTGCGTTGGTTCCGCCGCCTGTAAGCGCTATACGCGACGCCGTGTGATGAGGAGATCGGAACGGACGCGAAGTGATGATTCCTTCGTTTGCGCCGAGCGTCCCCGCAACGCTGTGTATCTTAGTCGTTTCCAGCATTTCTTCCGCCGTCATATCGGGAAGAACGGAGGGCAGACATTTCGCAAGCATGGTCTTTCCGCCGCCGGGAGGACCTATCATCAGTATGTTATGCCCGCCCGCGGCTGCTATTTCCAGCGCACGGCGCGCCGCATACTGACCTTTGACGTATTTAAGGTCTTCGCCCTTGGGCGATGAGGATAAAGCCGAATACACGTCTTTGACGGTAATCGGCTTTTCTTCGCTGTTATTTGTGAGAAAGGATACCGTCTGAGCCAGGTCGGCAAACGCATAAACTTCTATACCGCCCACATAGGACGCTTCCGTCGCGTTCGCTTTCGGCACCACTACGCGCCGAAAACCTTTTTCTTTTGCGGAAATGAGCATGGGAAGTATTCCGTTCACTTTGCCCAAAGCTCCGTTGAGCGAAAGCTCGCCCACGAAGACGGTACCGTCGAGCTTATCCGAAACGAGCTGTTCGGTAGCCTGCAATATACCGAGCGCGATGGGAAGATCGAACTGCGAACCTTCTTTACGCGCGGAGGCAGGCGCAAGATTGACCGTTATCCTTTTGGGCGAAAGTCGGAAACCGCTGTTTTTCAGCGCGCTCCTTACCCTTTCTTTGGATTCTTTCGTAGCGGTATCGGGCAGTCCGACTATTTCCGTTCCGGGCAGACCGTTGTTTATGTCGATCTCGACGGATACTTCGAAACCGTCTATCCCCTGTAATCCGTAACTGCTGATCTTCGCTAACATATCATCCTCGTACAGCCTTGCGGCACTGACTTATCGCGTTATTCTTTTGTTATCCTCTTATCCAGACTTTCATGCAATCGCCGAACGTGGCGGTGTTATCCGTAATAAACGGCTTTCTGTGCTTTGCGAGCGCGAGATCCACGACAACTACCGTATAGTAAACGTGAACAAGGATCGTAAGCACCGAAAGCAATATCGAGAACACGTTGAGCGCGCCGATATCGATAAGTTTGAACGGTTCGGTGATAAGATCGCCCGAAATCTGTCCTCCGCCGAGCATTACGAGCAACGCGTTGAGCACGACGAACACCGAAAGCACCGAGAATACCTTGAGCAGACGCTTGTCCTTCGTTATGAAGAAAGAGAGCAACATCAGCGTCATGCCGGGAAGCAAAGACCACTCGCTCGCCCCCATCATATATATTGCCGTGGTCACGGAAACATACGACGCAAGCAAAACGAGATTGCCGCGATTGCGTTTCATCAGATAGAATACGCACGAAACCACCGCCGAGAATACAACGAAGATTATCGCAAACACTATCGATCTGAAGTTGGGTCCGAGCGATGTGAAATTGAGCGTAAGCATCGAATAAATGCTGAGCGCGTTTTCACCGAAATAATACAGTCCGCTCGATCCGCTCACATAAGGTTTCACGAACAACTGATTGTATACGGCGGCAAACGTCATCGTTCCGTCTGCGAAATATGCGGGCAACGCCACGAGATATATCACCGCCAGACCGAGAACCGCACAAAGCGGAGCATAAAATACGTTGTAATACGCGGGATCCTTCATTACCGAGTCGAACGAAGGCTTTGCCCTGACGATATTGATCACCGATTTGACCATAAGATATACCGTGTAAAATCCGACTACGGGGACCACGAACACCGCATCCGAGCTGATGAGGCAGGACGCCGCGGCTGCCACGCACATTCCGAACACGTTCTTGGATATCATGTAATAGAACGTCAGGAAAAGCACGGGAACGAGCAACGCATACACGGAACCCCACATGCTGCTCATAACGAAGTAAAGCGGGTTAAGATATACGAGCAACGAGAACGCAAGCGCCACATAGCGATTGGTGAATTTCTTCGCGACCCAGTATATCATCGACGCAAGCGCTATGTCCGCAAGCAGATAAGGGAGTTTCACGAAAAGGCGCATCATGACGTCGGTCTCGCCGAGGCCGAGCACGATCCCCCATCCAGAAAACACCGTATAGAGATAACCTGTGAGCGGTGCGACGGTCACGTAATTACGCGTATAATCCGCAAAACTTTCGTTGACGTTGAAAACGTCGTTGGCGATACTGTACGAAGTATGATAGCTTTCGCCGTAACCGTTGATGACGAACGTAAGCAGAAGCCTTATGACGATACCGACGGCGAGCACGATGAGAAAGACATGGAAAGTTTTGAGCTTCCCTACCTTTTCCGTTTCCTCGGTCTTAAGGGCGTGATACCTGCCGACGATAAACACGGCAACGAGAGATACCGCGACTGTCAGTATCAGAAAGAATATGATAAGGATCACGTTCGCCGCAAGTATATCGTTGTTGATTGTCGAGAGAGTGTTTAACAATTGAACCTCCGAAAAAGCACAAAAAGAGTTTGGAGTCCAAACTCTTTCGTACCTTTATTTTGCTTCTTTTAACTTCGCGGCCTTGCCCGAAAGTTTTCTAAGGTAATAAAGCTTAGCTCTGCGTACTTTGCCCTTTCTTATTACTTCCACCTTGTCGATACGAGGCGAATGTATGGGGAAAGAACGCTCGATGCCCACGCCGAAAGATACGCGGCGAACGATGAACGTCTCTCTGAGTCCGCCGTTCTTACGGGCGATGACGGTTCCCTCGAATGCCTGCAAACGCTCTCTGTTTCCTTCGACGACTTTGACGTACACTTTGACGACGTCGCCGACTTCGAACTGAGGTACGTTTTCTTTCATGTACTCTTTTTCGATTTCGTTGATGAGATTGCTCATGACTTTTACTCCTATAACCTTTACATGCGTTCTTGAATGTAATATCCTACAACAGCGGACCGCATAAGTCACTATCGGTGATTTTACCATAAATATCCGCGCTTAGCAAGCGTTTTAAGCCGTGTTTCTCGAAAAAATTTTACATTATATATATTATCCGCGTCAAAGGCGGGTCCGCAACGGTTTTCACGCTTTCGGATCGCGCTCCGGGACGGATACTGCCCGTTCAAGCTCCGAAGGACGCGGTCCGCTTTCCGTAATGGTCCAGCCCACCCACGACGCGACGATTTCCGTCGCTTCGCTTTCCGTAACAGCTGCGGCGCACACGCTCTGCACGTCCGCGAATATCCCGTCCTTGTAAAGCCGTGCGGAAACGCTGCAATTCTGCGTTCTCGTCGACGCGCCGCATACCGCGAGATCCGCGTCGGCGTCCGCAACGGTATAGATTTCGCCTGCGAACACCGCGTCTTCCGTTCTGCTTTTCTGCCCGCTGTCGCAAAGCAGTCCCGCCACGCAGGCAAGCGCCGAATAACATTCCACTTTTGCCGACACGTAGCACTGCGAAGTTTTCATGTATAAACCGCAACCTGCCAGACCTGCGGCATAAGCCCGCACGCCCGCGCTCACATAAATGTTTCCCGCAAAACCGCAGTTCTGCGTGGTATTGTAAAGATTATCGTCGCTTACCGCGCCGTAAAGCCCTCCGACATATGCGACGCCGCCCGTTTCGACGTTTATGTCCCCTTCTACAAAGCAGTCGGTCACGGTCGCACGGTTCATGAATCCCGCTATGCCGCCCGCAAACACTGCGTCTTCGGCGGAAACGGTCATCGATATTGATATGTCGGCAAGACGGAGCCGCGTTATACCCGCGGTGAACGCAGTATCTCCGCAAACCGCGCCGAACAGACCCAACGAATAATAACAGCCGCGCGACGCGGGGTCGGAATGAGCCGTCCCGCCTGTCAGGCGCATACCGCTCACCGTATATCCGCACCCGTCGAAAAAGCCGCAAAACACTCTGTCGTAAGCTCCCGAATCGTTAAGATCGTATCCGTAACCGATAGGGGTCCACTCCGCGCCGCCGAGATCGATGTCCGCGCCAAGTGCGAAATATTCCCCTGCGCAGTCTCTCCCCGAGTTTACCGTTTCCGCAAGAAACGCGAGCTCCTCACCCGTCATGATCACGTACGGATCGTCCTTTGTACCGCTCCCTGAGCCGAAAGCGTCCGCAACTCCGCCTGTCCAGACGCCGAAATACGGATCGGCCGCGCCGCAAATCGTACATACTCCGTCCTTGTATTCGTGCTCTACACTCGCATAAGCGTAACCGCATACGGCGCATATGTGATCGTACCCGTACTCGTGCGGGTAATGCGCCGCTCCGCATACGACGCAAAGATGATCCGCGCCGTACTCATGCCCGTCGCTTCCGTAATAATGCCCGCAGACTACGCAGACATGATCTGCCCCGTATTCGTGTTCCGTCGAGCCGTAGTATTGCCCGCAGACTGCGCAGACATGATCTTCGTCGTACTCGTGTTCAGCCGAACCGTAGTAATGCCCGCAGACGGCGCATATGTGTCCGTCGTCATACTCGTGTTCGGCGCTGCCGTAGTACTCTCCGCAGACTGCGCATACGTGATCATCCCCGTATTCGTGATAAGGTCCGTCCCATTCGGCGTATAAAGTCACGTCACCTTTGATCTCGCCGTTACCGTCAAAAGGTACGGTCATGCCCGCATCGAGATACCAGCCGACGAAAACATAGCAGTCGCGCGAAGGATCGGAGGGCTCGAGAGGAGTTGTTACGTCGTAAAAGTCGGGATTGAAATCATTGTTGATACCGTCGTTAAGCTCGTATTTCACTTTATAACTCGTCGGTTCGTAAACGGCGAGAAACTCGGCGTCTTCGGACGGAATGAAATCTTCGTCGCATAAAACTCCGTCCGCAAACCAGCCTTTGAAATCGTAATGCTCGTGTTCGGGAGCGTCGGGAAAAATTACCGAGGAGCCTTCCGCAACGGGATAAGAAGATATGACGGTACCGTCCTCGCCGTCAATGAACACGCAATCGAAATAAACGCGCTCTTTTCCGCATATCACACAGACGTCGTTTTCGTAAGCATGCGTTTCGTCACCGTATGATTTGCCGCACACCGAACAGACGTGATCGTGTCCGTATTCGTGCGCTTCGTTTATCCACTCGGCGCGCAGCGTGATATTTCCGTCGCCAAGCTCCACCGAGGTGCGCTTGTTCCCGTCATCGTCGTACCAGCCGCCGAAATCGAAGCAATCGCGCTCGGCTGGGAAAAGATCGACGGCGGGGGTGTCTATGTCGTAAAAGGACGGATTGTTTTCCGAATTTATGCCGCCGCCGAGCTCGTAACGTATCTCGTAGATTATTTTTTCGTATACGGCGGTCAGCGTTATGTCGCCGTCCATCTTTATCGGGAATTCCGCTTTTCTGCCCGACATATACCATCCTACGAAATCATAATGTTCCTTTCTGTCGTGTTCGGGCTCTTCGAGCAGGCTGCCCTCTTTAAGCTCGTATTCTTTTTCTTCCCCGTCGACGGGATCTATCAACCGACATTCGAAATAGATCTCTTCATAGCCTGCGTCGGTCACGGGCTCTACGTCGCCCGACGCGTCGTCGGGAGCCGCGCAGGCGCATATAAGCGCTCCGAGCACGATCAATACCGCTACGATAACCGCAAAATACCTTTTGTTCACGACAGTTCCCCTTCTTCTTAAGTTTCTCGGCATATAAAAGTTAAGACCCGCTTATGTCTTAAAGACAAAGCAGGACGCAAGATCATTCCATTTGCAAAAGCTCAATGCCTGCTTCTTCGAGAAGCCTGAGCGAAAATTCGTCGGGATAACCGTATTTGTACACTACACGTCTGATCCCCGCATTGATTATTATCTTGGTGCATATTATACATGGCTGATGAGTGCAGTACAGCGTTGCCCCGCATATGTTTATGCCCATCCTCGCCGCTTGAGTTATCGCGTTCTGCTCCGCGTGCACCGCATAGCATAACTCGTGACGGGTCCCGCTCGGTATGTTCATCTCACGCCGCATGCACACCTGCTTTTCGGCACAGCTCTTTATCCCGCTCGGCGCTCCGTTGTAGCCCGTCGTCATTATACGTTTGTCTTTCACGATGACGGCGCCCACATGCCTGTTTTCCTGCCAGCAACTGCTCCACGACCCTACCGTCTCGGCAAGCTCCATGAACCTTTTATCCCATTTATCGAACTTTTCAGCCATTTTGTAACACCTCGTATATCGATTATATCAAATAGGTTTCATTCGCGCAAGTTTTTTTATAATTTTTTTGTTTTTTTCGGGCAAAACTCTTGACAAACAGGTTCAGCGGTACTATAATACGCGTAGAAGGTCAAAGAAAGTCAAACACCCTGAAGAGTCTGACGGCACAAAATGCGATATTTGCCGAAAATCCCTGCCGATGTGCACAAACACAGTGCGTTTTATACATAAATTCATTGAGTTTGTGCATAAGCGACGAGGGTTTTATACAAAAAAACATGCGAATAATGTAAAAACGTGCCTATGTGCTTGACAAACGGGTGTTCGGCATATTAAAATTATGCGGAAAAAAACAGGAGGCAAATTATGACAATCAAACCTTTGTTCGACAGAGTCGTTGTCGAGATGATCGATAACGAAGAAACCACCAAGAGCGGCATTGTGTTGCTTGCGAAAGATCAGGAAAAGCCCCAGATGGCGCGCGTGGTTGCGGTCGGCCCCGGCGGAGCCGTGGACGGCAAAGAAGTAGTTATGAACGTAAAAGTGGGAGATAAAGTTCTCTGCTCCAAATATGCGGGCAGCGAATTCAAGATCGACGGAAAAGAAGTCACCATTCTCCGTCAGAGCGACATCCTCGCGATAGTCGAATAATATCAGACAAGGAGTAACTAATCATGGCTAAACAGCTTAAACACGGAGAAGAAGCCAGAAAGGCTCTCGAAGCAGGCGTCGACACGCTTGCAAATACGGTTAAGATCACGCTCGGCCCCAAAGGCAGGAACGTGGTGCTCGATAAGAAATACGGCGCGCCGCTCATCACCAACGACGGTGTGACCATCGCAAAAGAGATCGAGCTGGAAGATCCGTTCGAAAATCTCGGCGCTCAGCTCGTAAAAGAAGTTTCCGTAAAGACCAACGACGTTGCGGGCGACGGTACCACCACCGCCTGCGTGCTCGCACAGGCAATAATAAAGGAAGGGCTTAAAAACGTAGCTGCGGGCGCTAACCCCATGATAATCAAGAAAGGTATAGCTGCCGCGACAGAAGCTACCGTCGCCTACCTCAAAAACATAAGCAAGGAAGTCGACAGCAAAAAGAGCATCGAGCAGGTCGCAAGCATTTCCGCGGGCGACGAAACGGTCGGACAGCTCATTGCGGAAGCGTTCGAGAAAGTCGGCAAAGACGGCGTCATAACCGTCGAGGAATCCAAGACCATGGATACCGTGCTCAACGTCGTCGAAGGCATGCAGTTCGACAGAGGTTACGCATCCAGCTACATGGTCACCGATACCGACAAAATGGAATGCGTATTCGACAACCCCGTTATCCTTATAACGGATAAAAAGATATCCAATATCCAGGAGTTGCTCCCTCTCCTCGAACAGGTCGTTCAGAGCGGTCAGAAACTTATGATCATCGCCGACGATATCGAGAGCGAACCTCTTGCAACGCTTGTGGTCAACAAGCTCCGCGGTACGTTCAACTGCGTTGCCGTCAAGGCGCCCGGTTTCGGCGACAGAAGAAAGGAAATGTTGCAGGATATAGCCGTTCTTACGGGCGGTACCGTCATAAGCGAAGAAACCGGTCTCGAACTCAAAGACGCGAAACTCGATATGCTCGGCAGAGCTAAACAGATAAAAGTCAACAAAGAAAACACCACGATAGTCGAAGGCGCGGGCGATCCCGAGAGGATCAAAGACCGCATCAAGATGATCAAGGCGCAGATGGAGACCACCACCAGCGATTACGACAAGGAAAAACTTTCCGAAAGACTTGCAAAACTCGCAGGCGGCGTTGCGGTCATCGGCGTAGGCGCGGCTACCGAAGTGGAAATGAAAGAAAAGAAACTCCGTATCGAGGACGCACTCGCGGCTACACGTGCGGCAGTCGAAGAAGGTATAGTTCCCGGCGGCGGCGTTGCTCTGCTCTCCGCTATCCCCACCGTCAAGGCGCTTATCAGAAAGCTCGACGGCGATGAGAAAACGGGCGCAAGCATAGTTCTCAGAGCGCTCGAAGAACCTATCCGCCAGATAGCCGCAAACGCGGGTATCGACGGCGGCGTGGTAGTAAATACCATACTCACCGCAAGGAACAAGACCAATTACGGTTACAACGCGCTTAAAAACGAATACTGCGACGTTGTGGCACAGGGTATCATAGACCCGACCAAGGTTACGAGAAGCGCGTTGCAGAACGCTGCCAGCGTTGCGGCTACCCTGCTCACGACCGAAAGCATCGTAACGGATATCCCCGCTCCCGAAGCTCCCGCGGCAGGCGGCATGGGCGGCGGTATGGGCGGAATGTATTGATAAAAAATTCCGTTTGAAATCGGCACTAAATACAGACGGTTGCGAAGGAACATCGTTCTTCCGCAACCGTTTTTTTATATTACGAAACGTAAAAACGGCTTATGCCCCCTCGCCCGAGCTTTCGGCTTATTTTTTTACGACGATAGGCATATCTACGCGATATTTCGTAAGGCGGATACGCGGCAAAAATCCGCAGCAGTTGCGGCGCCGTAAGACTAATAAAGTAAACGATACGCTAAAAACAGACATAAACAGACGGAGCGGCTCTGCTTCAAGAGTTCCGCTCCGTCTGTTTAATTTGAAAATATTCAAGACAAAGATTTATATAGGTCAGGTCAGAAGCTCGGCATCCGACGGCACTCCGCCCATACCCGAAAGCACTTTATACGCGCCGAAATCCATGCTTTCATCGGGGACGACGTATATGCGTTTTTGCGACCATATGCCAGAAGAACACTCTTTGGAAAAGACTTTCCGCTCCACAAGGTGGCGCGCAAGCTCGGGATGTGCGTAAATGAGCGCAATGGATACGTTATGGTTCATGAAAAGACGTTTGAGGTTGTATTTTATGGCGCGCGTTACGTAAGCGTCTATCATGAGCACGCCCGTGCCGCCGCAGTAAGGGCACTTATCCTGACTTACGGAGCCGAGCTCCTTCCCCACTTTTTTGCGGGTTATTTCCACAAGCCCGAGCCCCGACATATCGAGCACGCGCGTTTTGACGCGGTCAAAGAACAACTCGTTCTTCATGGCTTCCACGACGGATTCCTTGTGTTCGGGGTCGAGCATGTCGATGAAATCGACTACTATTATGCCGCCGATATTACGCAGACGGAACTGGCGCGCTATTTCTTTTACCGCTTCGAGATTGGTCTGGTAAACGGTATCCTCCCGATTATCCGTACCGATGAATTTACCGGTGTTGACGTCTATGGCGGTGAGCGCTTCCGTTTTTTCTATCATGAGGAAGCCGCCGCTCGGTAGATCCACTCTCGGAGAATAGATCATCGCCATGTCTTCGCCTATGCCGTAGTGGTCGTATATATCCTCTTCTTCGTCGTAATAATCCACCGTACCTTTGAAATACGGGCAGAACACTTCGACCATTCCGCGAATGTCCTTCGCCATCTGCTCGTTGTTGCAGACGATGCTTTCCGTTCTGTCGCTGAGCATGTCCCGTATCGTTCTGTAAAGGATATTCCCTTCGTTATGTATGAGCGCGACGCCGTCGGTCTCTTCCCAGCGCTTCTGGATGCGCGCGCCTGCTTTGATAAGGAACTCCGCTTCCTGTCTTATCTCGTCTTCCGTCGCCGTGAGGCAGTTTGTGCGCGCGATAAAACCGCCTCCCTCCGGCGCAAGGCTTTTGAGCAGGCTTATCAGCTTGTCCCTGAGCGCGATATTGGTTATCTTGTTGGAAACGCCCACAAAATCGAGGTTATAAAGATATACCACATAATGCCCGGGTATGGAAATGTTGGACGAGAGTTTCGGACCTTTAAGGTCGGTGCCTTCCTTTATCGCCTGCACCATGACGTAGTCGCCTTCCTTCGCCATTATCTTGTGGGGCAAGGCGTTCTGTTCCCCGAGCACGGATTTATGATCGAGCGTTTCGTCGATGTACCAGAAGCCCGTTCTGTTCAGTCCTATATCCACGAACGCGCTCTGCAAACCGTCGACCACGTCGGTCACGCGCCCCTTGTATATGTTTCCGGAAGTTTGTCTTTCGTCTGCGGATTCGCTGTATAATTCGCTGAGTCTGCCGTTCTCGATAAGGCAAACCGTGGTATAAGAATTTTCACTGTCAACCAAAATTATGTTCTTCATATCGTTTATCTGCATTCCGTAAAAAAGTATAGCACACTCAAACGGAATTTGCAACAGAAATTACCTTATCGGTACAATTAAATTGCGGCATTATCCGTTCGAGATCGGTCTCGGTCAACACGAAAAGTACTTTCATCGAGTCGTCGGATACGAGAAAACGCGTATACACGTCCGCTTTGAGCATGCGGAAAAGCGCGAGCAGAGTCACGTCTTTGCTTACTATTATTTCGCGCACCTTCAGCCCTCCGCCCAGGCGGCGCTTGCGGCTGCTCATCGAATATATCCTCTCATATCCGCCTCCGTTTTCCCTTACGGCGCTGACTATGACGAATACAGCCAGCGTCGCAAAAGTATAATTTTTCCCGAGCACGATCAGCGTTATTGCGCACGCTACGGCTACTGCGGCAGTAGAAATAGCTACTATGCGTGATATAATACATGCCTTTTTATGCGAAAAACGGCATAAAAGTATGCCGTGAAGCACTCTTCCGCCGTCCATGGGATACACGGGAAGCAGGTTTATCACGGCGGTGAAAAGCCCTGCCTCGGCAATGGAACTCGTCGGAGTATACAGCGGCGGATATAACCACCAGGCGCCCGTAATAAGCAGCCAGAAAACGAAATTGGCCGCGGGACCCGCGATCGCTATCTTTATTTCGTCGGACGGTTTCACATAATCGTAGTCGCCTTTTATGGAAACGCCGTAAGGCGCTATATGGATGTTTTTCAGCCCGTAGCCCAGTCTTTCGCTCACCGCCGCATGAGCGAATTCGTGAAGTATGAGCGCGGCGGCATACGAAAGCACGGCGACTCCGTAACCCATGACGGTAAGAGCCGCCGCCGTTATAACAGTAAACGGCGAGATCGTAAGTCCTTCTTTTTTTCCGCGCAAGCCGCAACACTTCACGGTTATATTTACGCGGAACAGGCGTGTTATATTACTGTAAAAGCCGACCCGTTTCGAAAATTTCCGACGCGGAAAAAGATACCGAGAAAAGCACGTCCCCGCCTTCTTCGTCTATGTCCGCAAGCACTTTCAAATCTCCCGACAATTTCATGTATTCGCCGAGCAGGGTGCGAAGGTCGCTTTTTAGCAGCACGAGCATGGACGACAGCGAACGCACTTTGGCGCCGAGCATGTATTTTTTCAGATTTTCCGATACGGTGGAACGCATGACTTTTCCCTCCTGACTTATAATTTGCGCTTCATGTTACGCCTTATCCTTCCGAACAATCCGCGGTATTTTTTGGTAAGGTCGTAAAGTTCGGGCGTACCCGAAAGTATGCCGCGTGCCAGAGCGCAGCAGGCGGCATAACCTTCGCTCAGTCCGTAATTGAGCGAATTGCTGAGCAGATTGAGTTCGTCCTCCTCGGGTATCATTCCGAACACTTCCGTTCCCGTCAGTCTTTCCACGTCCTGCCTCGACAGCATTTCGCCCGTTAAAGTGAGGTCGCCGCGCACTCGGTTCATCACCGTGTATATTCTGTTTATTTCGTTTTTTTTGAGCAGACCGAGCACCGTTTCCGCGTCGCGTACGCTGCTTATATGCGGAGTAGTGACGAGTATCGCTTCTTCGCAGGAAGCCACGGCACGCTTGAAACCCGCCTCTATCCCCGCGGGGCAATCGACGAGTATCATATCGAAACTGACCGAAAGTCTTGTGACGATCTCTTTCAGGCTTTGACCGTTGAGCGCGGCTTTGTCGTAGCTGTGAGCGCTGGGCAGAACGTAAAGTTCGGGCTCTTCGGTATCGCGTATAAGCGCCTGCCTGAGCCTGCACCTGCCTTCGGCGACGTCAACGATATCGTAAACGACACGGCTGTCCATGCCGAGCAGAACATCGAGATTATTCAGCCCTATATCGGCGTCGAGGACTACGCAACTCTCCCCCATGGACGCGAATATCCTGCCCAGATTTGCCGTTATCGTGGTCTTGCCCACTCCGCCTTTTCCGCTTGTCACTACTATAGATCTCGCCATATCTTTTGCAGTGTAACATAATCGGCGTAAAGAATGATAAAACAATATCGGAATTATTGCCGAATAAAGTCGAGCAAAGACTATAAAGCGCTGTCTATGTACCGTCCGCATCAGACCGCCTGTTACCGCGGAGCCGTCGTTCGCCCGTTCCCGCAGAGCGGTAAGGCTATTGCACGCGAATATTTCCGCAACAAAAACGCGGCGGACCCGAGTGGATCTTCGCCGCATTGAAAGTGATCGTGATTTGAATTTATTTTCAGTCGCCGCAATATTTTCAGTCGCCGCCGCTCATGCGCAATGCCGAGCGCAAAGGTCGTTACGGCCGACCGACTATTTCGTTTAACAGCACCGCGTTTTCGAGCAGTTTCCCGCCGCCGAGGACCGTGGCATATTCGGCGTCCTGGTGAACGGTGACAGGAAGGTTGAGTTTGCTGAAGAAGAGTTTGTCGAGTCCGAGGATCTTGCCCGCGCCGCCGGTAACGTGTATCCCGTCCGTAGAAATATCCGAAGACGTTTCGGGCGGGAGCACCTGCAATATACTGTCTATCGCGTCGGCTATTCGGAGATAGTAAGGCATAAGCGCGTCCATGACGTCGGTCGCGTTCACCCTGAAATTCGTCGGCGCGCGTGCGGCGATGTCGGTCCCGGAGACCACGATACCCGACTTGTCGTTGGAATAAAGGCTACCTATGCGCCGTTTTATTTTACGTATCGTTTCGTTGCCTACGTTAAGGTTGTATTTTCCCATGAGGTAATCGCGGAGCGCTTTGTCCATCATGTCGCCGCCTACGCTGATACTGCATCCGTTCACGATGCTTCCCAGCGATACGACTGCTATTTCCGTGGTCCCTCCGCCGATATCGACGATTAGACTGCTTTTATGGGTATGTACGGGGAGTCCCGCGCCGATCGCCGCAAGCAACGCGTTTTCTATCATTACCGTTTCGTGAAATCCCACTTTTGCGAAAACGTCGTCGTACAGTCTGCGCTCTTCGAGACTGAGCCCCATCGGTATCCCCGCGACCGCTTTGATACGCGGAGAGAACACACGCGGAGGATATATCCTGCACACGAACGAATAGAGCATGTCGCGGCATGCGTCGGCATCCGCTATCACGCCGTCTTCGACGGGATGAAGGACCGTAAGCCTGTCTCCCGCTCTGCCTTCCATAGCCGCAGCCTCTTTGCCTGCCGCGCGGACCCTTCTCTGCGACGGATCGCCGCTGTAAGCAATAACGGAAGGTTCACTGAGGACTATTCCGTTGCCCGGGACGAAAACGGAAGTATACGAGGTACCCAACGATACGGCAAGTTCTTCTGTCATAAAAAATTCTCCCTCAGAATCTTGTCCACAAGCCTTATCGGAAGTCCGACGACATTGTCATAGTCGCCTTCTATCCCGATAATGACGGAGGCAAGCTCTTTATCCTGTATTCCGTAACCGCCGGCTTTGTCGAACGGCTTGCCGCTCGCAATATACGCGCTCACCGTTTTTTCGTCGTAAGGCGCGAAACGCACCAGCGTTTTTTCATACCCGCTTACCGTTTTATTCCCGTCCGTAACGCACACGCCGGTATAGACCGAATGAGTGCGCCCGCAAAGAGTGCGGAACATGGCAAAAGCCTCCTCTTCCGAGTGCGGCTTACCGAGAATAACATCGTCTACGGAAACGATCGTGTCCGCGCCGAGCACGGGAACGGAAGCATGTATCGCTTTCGCCTTGATTTCGGCGAGAGCGACGGCGACCTCTTCGGGCGCCGTCCTGTCCGTGTGCTCCTCCGCGCCCGTCGGACGCAGTTCGACTTCCGCATAACCGAGTTTTTTTATAAGTTCGGCGCGCCGCGGCGAAGCGGACGCCAATATCAGTTTCATCAGAGTATGTCCAGGTTTTTCCTGTACGCCTTCGCGAAATCCGCGCGGGCGTTGAGCGCGTCCTTGATCTCGAGCGAGCAGTCGCCTTCCGCTTCCGTCTTCATTATGACGGAGTCGCCGAGCACGTCGCAGTTTATCGATTTGATACCGCTACTCATGGACCTGTCGAGAGATTCGGCTATCCTGAGTATCACGCCGAGTTTCATGACCGCCGCAAGATCTTCTTCGCTCACGATGTCCTTATACTTGTTCCATTCCTGCATATTGAATTCGCTGGGATGATGAGCGAGCGCGACGAACGCGGCGAGCACCATATCCCTGTGCGAAAGCCCGTAGAGCGTACTGTTGAGTATGAAATAGAAGGAATGTTTGTTGTGAGCGTAATATTTCAGACGTATGCCTATATCGTGCATGAGCGCCGCCACGCGAAGGATCTTGACATACATTCTCGGCAGTTTATGAAGCACCCTGAGCTGCTTGTAAAGCATGATCGAGAGGTTGCACACCTGCTCGCAGTGTTTGATGTTCTGATCGCAATAATAAAGCTGAGTATACACCGAATGAGCGACGATGTCGCTTATGGGCTTTTCCAGCGTCGTGGGGACCGCGTGGTTAAACATTATGCCTTCCCTGATGCCCGAAGACGAAATGACCACGTTGCCGAAGTTACTGCAATCGAAGAACGATTTTATGCTCGCCAGCGCGGATACGAAAATATCCGCTCTCTCTTCGTTAAGTCCCTTTATCTTCGCGCGCTTGTCGACGGGAAGAACTTTTATCATGTCGTAAATGTTGATAAATTCTTCCTTGCCGACATTGTAGTTGTGTATCGCGGAAAGCGGGTACCTTTTCAGTCGCTGACTTATCGTCGCAAGATTGCGGAAAGACCCGCCTACGCCGATAAGCTGTACGTCGGGTTCTATCTCTTTCAGCCACGGGATCTCCGAAAGCTGATTCGTAACGTATTCCTCGATAAGCTCGGATACTTTTTCTGGCGGGTTGGTTCCGTCGTTGAAAAGATCGCTGAGCGTTATCGCCCCGAAAGGAAGCGTCGCGCGGTTCAGTATATTTCTTCTGTTATACTGAACGAGCTGAAAACTGCTTCCGCTTATATCGAGGATCACACCCTTCGGTATATCGAGAGAGTTGATGACACCGTGATAAATAAGCTGGGTCTCTTCCTCCTCGGTAAGGACCTTCAGCTTAAATCCGCAGGTGGAATTCACTTCTTCAAGGAAACTTTTCTGATTTTTAGCGCGTCTGACTGCGTTCGTGGCTATGGCGTACACCTTGTCCACATTGTTGGTGTCGCAAAGCTTTTTGAACATTTTAAGCGTTTTTACAGCCTGAGCGATACGCGAAGGTTTAATATATCCGTCGCGTTCCATATCCTGTCCGAGCCTTACCGTTTCCTGCAATTCATCGAACACAACGAAATGGCCGTCATTGTGACCATCTTCAAGCACATAAGCGAGTATCAGTTTAGCAAGATTACTGCCCATGTCTATTACGGCAATTTTTTCCATAAAACTCCTTCCGTCAATGCATTATTCCACCATTTACCTTTTAAGCCATTATAACACAACATATTCGTTTTGTAAATACCTTTTTGAAAAATATTTTGCGGAATATTTATCAATTTGTTTACTTTGCACTTTCCAAATGGTATAATCAAGGGTATGAAATACGTACTGACAACTTTCGTCGCCGCGATAGCGGTTGCGGTTTTCGCGCTTTTTGCGGCTTTTTCGCCCGTTAACGCGAACGATCACCGATACGCTTATGCGGAAGGATCGGCGGTTAAAACGTCCGCCGACACTTTCTCTTACGGCTATACGATGTCCACTCCCGTAGCGGCGGTCTGCTTCGGCGGTCATACATATATACTTGACGGTAACGGCAACGTATCCGCGTATGCCGACGGATACTCCCCCGTCGATAAAACCGTGATCAAAAACGGAAACGCGCCTTACGACAAAATCGCGGTCAACGCTGACGGCGTTCATCTTTACGGGTCGGATACGGCGGCGGCTTTCGTCGACGGCGACGCGCTTTATGTCGTCAAAGCGGATTCGGTCTCTCTCACCGATACGGACGGTACCGAAGATAACTATGTTCTGCCCGAAAGCGGAAACACGTTCGTCGCGGGATGCGCCTCGGACGGAGTGCTTTACCTTATCGAATATTCGGAGGTATCGGACGTGAATTCGCTCTGGTCTTTCGACGGTACGTCCAAGACCAAGCTGGAAAACGAACTCGCATGCAACGGCAACATTAACGGAGCCGCCGTGACCGATTCGGGCGAAATATATTACTCCACGCTTTATTCGGTCTATGCCGTCAGTCTTTCCGAAAGCATAAACAACATCGGCGGCGGCATAACTTCCCTGTCAGCCGACGGAGACGCGCTCGTCTATGCGCTTACTTCGGGAAAAGTCTGCAAGTACGAAAACGGGGTTTCCGAAACGCTCGTCGCGGCATCGGGGAAAATTTCCCTTTCATCCAGACGGAACATGATAGCCGTGGCAGACAAAGGAAACAACGCTCTTACGGTATTCCGCGACGGATCGTCGGAGAAGATAACCGTCGCAAAACCCGAAGCCGTGGCTATCGGATATGTCGGCAATATCTTCGTGGCAAGCGACAAATATATCATAGAATACGGTGCGGATCTGAAAGAAACCGACAGGTACACCGTCGCGGACAATACGTCCGTCATAACCGATATATGCATTGACCGCGCGGCAGTACGCGACGACACGATATACGCGCTCGCGTCCGACGGAACGGTATACTCGGCAGACGGCGCCCTGGCAAGCGGCGCGATCGCCGTCACCGCGAGACCCGACGGGGGCTTTTACGCGTTGCTTTCGGACGGTTCGACGATATTCGGCACGACCGCGGGCACGGAGACCGAAAACGCTTTGCCCGCTCTTGAAGGAGCAATAGATATCGCCGTCGACCGCGCAGGCAACGTATACCGCCTTACGGACAGCGGCATTTACAAAAACGATTCGGGAACGCCCGTATACGAAACGGAAGGAACCGTGACCTTCGAAATAAGCGAATGTGAATTCGTCAATGACGGATATGCCGTCGGGTTCGGCGATATTATGACGGTCGACCCCGATCTTTCCGCCACCGGTTGCGTTCAGGGCGAAGAAGTCGGGACGGACATGAAAAACGGCGCGGCTCATGCGGAAACTTACGAGACTTTCGCGGCGCCGTACGACGCGGGCACTCCCGATTTGTCAAATCACGGCGCGGAAATACGCAAGACGGAGATCCCTGCCGAGATATACCCCTGCCCCGTCGAGATGCCGTCCGTTTTCCCCGCCTCGGACGATGACGGAAAGACGGTATTCGTCAGCGAGCTGCCCGTCGGCTCTTTCGTCACCGTCATTGCGCAATACGAAGATACCGATTTTTATTACGTGATAGCGGAAAACCGCACGGACGGAGAATCCACGAAAGGTTATATGAACATAAAAACGCTCGGCGAGCCCGAGGAGTATGACGGAGAGGCTCAGAAAACGGCATATGTCAAGGAGAGCACGCCCGTCAAGAAATACCCCTCCGTGTCTGCGCCCGACATAGACGGATTCGCGCTTACGATAAATTCGTCATGCACCGTCATGCCGTTCTGCGAAGATTATACCGACGCGTTCGGGAACAAGTGGTATCGTATCGCATACGAATACGAAAACGAAATTTACGACGGCTACGTCAGGCATTACTGCGTTTCTTTCAGCGGCACCAACGGCGGACACAATACCGACCCAGATTTCAACGGCAAAATAAAGTGCAAGGACGGAGCGGTATGTTACGATCTTATCGGCGGAACATACGTTGACAACGGCGACCGCCTCGCCGACGGACAGCAGATAGAAATAATCGGCGAATTCACCAAAGCGGAGGAGTACACATACGTCAGATATATCGACGAAAAGGGCGAAACGCAGGAATGTTATGTTCTTACCGAGTTCGTCCGTCACACCGAAGCGGGCGTGTATCAGGTGGTCATGTTCGTGATCGCGGTCATTGTCGCGGCGTTCGTGATTTTCATTGTCATACTCAAAGTCAGACGCAAAAACAAAATAGACTGATCGGATCATGCATACGTGCCGCGAGCGGCGAAAACGCACGATCGGCTTATAAACTAATGAAAAACAAACGGGACTGTCGCATCAGAACGTGCGACAGTCCCTTTACCAAACAAAAACGCTATAAATCAGTAACGTCATCGGAAACAAACGGCTGTCTCGGACAAACCGACGTTGCCCGTTCGGAGGCAACATGAATTGCCGATATTAACGGTCATTCCGCGGCGTTATTATGACGGTCGCCGTCAGGCAACTGCGTCGCGGCGCAATCGGCGGGGTCTGCCGCTCTGTCGGGCAGCTCTATCTTCCCGACCGATATTTCGTAAGCCGTGCGTGTTTCCGACACGTCGTCGCTCAGTTTTTTGACATATTGTCTTGACTGTATCCTGCCCGTTACGGTCAGTTTCGTACCCACGGGAAGCGTTTTGCAGAACCTCGCGTTCCTACCCCACGCTATGCATGGGATGTAGTCGGATTTGTTGAACGCCCTGTTCACCGCAAGAAGAATATCGCATATCTCGCGATTGAGCGGAGTCGTTCTGTAAACGGGTTCTTTGCAGACATATCCCGTGAGCTCTGCCGTATTCGGGTTCATGAAGGAATCCTCGGTGTCGACGAATTCCTTGACAAAGACCGTGAGCATGAGTCGGGAATGGCTGTCCGACATCTTATTGTAACTGCGGAATTGCCCTTCCACGGCTATGCGTTCGCCGACTTTCAGCTTTCTTTCGCAAAGCAGACGTTCCGCCGCAGTCACGGGAATGATGTCGCGCTGTTCGCTCAGTCTGGAAACGCTTACGGAAAATTCGTAAAACCCTTCCCCGTACAGTTCGTGCGTCAGTTGCGGTTCCGTCACTATCTCTCCGCAGAGAAATACCCTGTTCGTGACCGCGGGATTTTCACTTGTCATATTATGTACTCCTTATCTGCCGACCCGTATGGTCGATCTCGTAATTTTCACGGTATATCATATCGCCCGTTTTCATAAACGTATATCCCTGCGCTTTCAGCCCTTCGAGGATGAGAGGAAGAGCCTCCGCGGTATGTTCCCCATTGTTATGCATGAGGACTATGCTGCCGTTACGCACCGAACCGAGCACACGATCAGCGATCTCGCCTGCGCTCAGACCTTTCCAGTCGAGAGTATCGACATCCCACTGTATGGTGATGAGTCCCAGTGACTGCGCCGTATCTATAAGCGTATCGCTGTAAGACCCGTAAGGCGGACGGAAAAGCTCGGGGCGCGTTCCCGTGACGTGCTCGATGATATCGCACGAAGTTTCCAGCTCGTCGGTTATTGCCGACGCGGACATATTGCCCATGTCGGGGTGCGTATTGCTGTGCGTGCCTATCTCGAACCTGCCGCTGTCGTAAAGGGCTTTCAGCTCTTCGGGATATTTTTCCGCCCACATACCGACGGAAAAGAATGTGGCGCACGCGTCGTACTCCTCTATCACCGAAAGTATCTTCATGGTACTGTCGGCGCCCCATGCCGCGTCGAACGTGAACGCGACCGTTTTATCTTCGCGTTCCACCGAATATATCGGTATGCGCCGAGGACTGTATCCGAAATACACGCACTCGCTGTCCGTCACAGTGACGGCGGCTATAGCCGCCGCAAGCAACGCCACGGTCAGTATGACCGCAAGGACCGCTCTCTTACTCGTAACCGCAAATTTCAATTTACTCTCCGATTATAACTGTTTTATGCGGGCGAAATACCGTAACCTTTGTCGAAATAACGGTTTTTAAGGCGATAGCCCGCCGCATACCGTTTCCGATACGTCGATATAACTCCGCGCTATAAAAATATGCGGACGATCCCGCAATAATGCCACATCGTCCGCAATATCGGAAAATCGACTCCGTTCCCGCTTTTTTGCTTGCGCTTATTTCTTTCCCGCCCCGCCGTCCGACAACAAAGGCAGCTCTTCCCGCTTTTTGCCGGCGAATATCGTTTCGACAAGCCGCAGCGCTCCCACCGCAATAAGAAACCAGCCGAACACGGTGCGGAGGATATCGCCGTTGACGCTCATCGCGGCAAACGATGCGGTAACGCTCGCCGCCGCTGCGGGCAGAGCTATACTCGGCAGATACCGGAGCCTGAGCAGTCCGTTTTTCGCATGGATGGCAAGGCTGACCGCCGCCATCGGAATGAATGAGATCAGGTTCGCTGCCTGCGCGGCATGCTGAGAAAAGCCGCAAAGCAACGTAAGTATGGGTATCAGCAGCGTGCCGCCGCCCATGCCCGTTCCGCCTATCAGACCGCCCGCAAGCCCTGCGAGCGCCATGTATATCATCTCCATACCGATCTTACCCCTGCGGCTATTGTCAGCAACGCGAAAATGACGGTAACCGCGGAAGGAGGAGCGTTTTTCAGAAACAGCGAACCGAGTATCCCTCCCGCTACCGCGCCCGCGGCTACGGGCAGGATCGGCACGTTTGCCGACGTACCGTTCGCTATATATACGAGTGCGCCCGCTATGCATACGGGCAGTATTATGAGCACCGTGCTGGCATGGCTCACCTTCACGCTCTCGCCCAGACCCTTTTCAAGCAGCGGGACGCAGAGCATGCCTCCTCCGCCGCCGAGCAAACCGTTTATGGCGCCTACCGCGAGCCCCGTAAGTACTTCCGCCGCGGTCTTTCCTATCTTCGTTTTCATGCTTTCCTCCGTGGTTTTCCATTATATATATTGTGCAAAATATGTCCGAAAAATTTTGCCTTTTGCATAATAAATCGTTTGCATATTCAATGCGATTAGGGTATAATAGAACAAGTATTATTATGATGAAACCCCATGCGGTTTTATATTCCGAGGAACAACGACAAATGCGAGAAAAAATCAATTCGTTAAAACAATCATCCATCGTCTTTCTGACGATCGCACTCATCGTCGCGATGATCCTTTCCTGCTTCTCTTTCGTGTCTTTCGCGACCGCGAAAGCAGAAGATACGAGCGCGGATACTCTGTATGCGCCCGTCACGGCAGTGGACATCTCGAACGGGGAGTTCGGCGAAACGAGCGAAACCGACGGAGTCACGACTCCCTCGAGCTGGACGGGTTCGGTATACGGCAGTACGACCGAAGGCAGCGTTAAAAAACAGGTCGTCGACGTGTCGAAACTGGATGACGCTTTGATAAAAGACCTCGACATCAAAGATTATATCACCGAATACGGCATGATAAACACGCCGTTCGGAAAAACGTCTTTGCCGCAGTTCGCGGATTCGGATGCGAACGCGCTCTTCATAGGCTCCGTTTCCAACGCCACTTACGGCTTCGCGTCCACGAGCGTTTCCCTCTCCGCCGATTCGTATTACGTCATCGGAGTATACGTCAAGACGAGCGATTTCGGCAGCGAACAGGGCGCAAGCATCCGCATTTCCGGAATGGAAAACGATATTCAGATCAACAACATAAATACGGTCGAATATTACAGGAACGCGGGCGTGGACGAGCACTCGGTCAATAACGACAAAGAAAACGATTACGGCTGGGTCGAATATAACTTCTATATAGAGACTTCGACCATGAGCGCGCCTTCGGTGACGGTCAATCTCATGCTCGGCAGCAGCTATACCTATACGGGCAGCGACGGCGAAGAAAAAACGACGTATCGCGGCGCGGCGGGTTTTGCTCTCTTCGATCACGTGACCGTTACGCAGTATTCCCAGTCCGCTTTCGACGATATGCTCGAAGGCGCGGCAATAACGAACGAAAAGACCTTCGACGATATGTTCGAAGACAGAACGTATTTCGTGGACGAAGATGAAACGAGCCTGCTTTACAGCGAAAACGATTCCGTTCTGCTTTCGGTAGACGCCGACGGCAACATACTCGATCCCGACAATCCCGAATACGCCGCCAACGAAATCGGCAGTTTCGAAAACGGACACTCCGCATGGACGTCCGTCGAACAGGCTCCCGGCGGCATGATCACGGGCACGTTCGGCGTCATAGACGAAAGCAAAGGCATAAACACTTCCGAGGATATCCCCTATTCTCCCGACGGCGACACCAACGGCAAGATAGCATTCATCACCTCGGAATACGACACTATAAACGAAACGTTCAAGCCTGCCGTAACGGGTGTGAGATCCCCCTCCTTCGTTATCGAAAGGCACAAGAATTACAGGATAGGCGTTTACGTCAAGACCGTGGGCGGAGAGACAGCAAGCCTTGCCGTCAGCGGTTACGATTACAGAGGCTCTCTCGACAACCCCGACGACCCCGTCAATCACGGCAAAGGTCAGCTCCTCTCCGTAACCTCGCTTACCGAGGGCGACAGCGCGAACTCCACTCACTACGGCTGGAAACAGGTGGCGTTCTACATCAAAGGCAGCGCTTTCGCCGACTATTCGATCTCTCTCGAGCTGTGGCTGGGTAAACGCGGCACCGACGGCGCAGATAACGAAGAGGCTTCCGGCATCGCAATGTTCGACGGCATCGTCATCGAAGAGATAACGCAGAGCGAGTATTCCACCAACAGCGGCAGCGGCACTTCCGTTACCTTTGACGCGGCGGAGCCCGAAAACGACATCAACAACGGCAGTTTCAACGAGATAGAAGACTATGACGAATACAATGAACCTTTCGTTCCCTCCGACTGGACGCTTATGGCGGCAGGCGAAGACGGGACCGACGGTATGAGCAAGAATATCGTTGACGCCGATTATCGCAATTACGTCGTAAGCGGCGTCATCAGCTCGGACGCGACGTCCTATACTTACAGGATACCCGGTACGCTCGAAGGGACTCTGACGGGTTCCGTAAACACGCAGTACGAATCGGAAAACTCTCACCCCGACAATATGCTTATGATCAAAGCGGACGGGACGACGGGAGTTCCCGCGGAATACGGCGGTGTGGCTGTCGGTTATCGTTCGCTCAGTTTCAATGCCGAAGCGCAGAGCGTACAGAGGATCGACGTCAATATGCGCGTCAGCGAGATAAACGGTTACGGAGTCAACCTCGTTCTTAAAAGCGGCGATCGCGTCGTGGCATCCATAGAGCGTATCACCGACGAAAACCCCGCCGACGGAAAATTACGTCACTATGCGGGCGACGGTTACAAAACTTATTCGTTCTACGTGGAGACGGGCGACTTCGACATCAACGAGCTTTATGTCGAGATATGGCTCGGTCTTTACGACGACGTTAACAACAAAACCAAACTTTCCACGGGTACCGTTTTTGTCAGCGACGTGACCATGACGCAGCTCAATACGGTCACGACTGACGACGAAGGAAACGAAACTGTGGACGAAAGCTCGCTCAGCAGCGCGCGCAGCGATTTCTCGCAGAAAGTAGCGAATTATAAGTCGGAATTCTATACTCACAAAGCTGTTCCCTCTTATGCCTGCTACTCCACCAACGGCGAAACTTTCAGCTCTTACGATTATTATTCCGATGAGTTCCTGAAAAAGCCGTATAACTGGTCGCTGACCGAGCCGACTTCCTCCGACGGAGTGCTTTACGGTATTTTCGACAGCTCTCAGATAGCATCCGACGAATACGGCGACATCGCCAACAGCGTGCTTCCCTCCGGATACAAGCACAACGGCGCAAAGAACGCCGACACAATGGTAGTCAAGAACACCGTCCCCGCTTATTCCAAAGTCACCAACGACATTACCTATACGCTTGACGGCGGTTCATATTATAAGATAACGATACTTCTCAAAGTGGATATCCCCTATGCGCAGGAGACTTCCGAAGCGCTCGGCGCATACATCGGGATCAAGGATACCGATTTCGCTATCACAGACATCAAGGATACGTCCGCTTCCGGCGGGACCTTCGACGATAAAGTGGAAGGCGCGTACGACGACGATTCCTACAAAGAGTTCACGATCTATATAAAGACCGACGGCACCTCTCCAGACGCTGCCGAAGAAGACGATTCTTCCACGAGCAACACCAGCACGAGTACGAGCATAACTCTCGAAATGGGTATCGGCGGATCCAAAGTCGACCAGTACGCAAAAGGCACGCTTATGGTCAACGATATAACGATCACCCAAAGCGACAGCGTCGCATTCGAGGAAGCTCAGCAGTCCGTGGCGAATACGAGTTCCGTCAATAAGAAATACACCTGCATAGCCGACTATACGGGCGGCGCGGACGACCAGACGGAAGACGAAGAGGAAGAATCGACGGAAAGCCCCGATCTTTCGGGTAATAACTGGTACGTCTATATGACGGTAGTGCTCGTCGTAGTTATCCTTATCGCAGTCGTATCCGTAGCCGTAAGACACTATGCTATAAAGAGAAAGAGCAGCGGTGAAAACAAAGGCGAAAAAGTTTCCTATGACAGAGAGATTACGCTCGTCAAGCAGCATAACCTCCGCACCAAAGAAGATCTGATAGCAGAAGACGTAGACGCGTATGACGCTCTCGACGAAGAATTCGAAGACCGCCTCGAAATGCAGAAGGCGCTCCGCGAAGCCGAAGAGCTGGCTGCGCTGAACGGTACTGCCGAAGACAAGCCTTCCGCGCCCGAAGTCTCCCCCGCTCCCGAAGCCGAAGAAGCCGACAAAGCGGAAGCGACCGAAGAAGCGAGCGATGAGAAAGCTTCCGAAGAGACGGGCGAAGAAAAGACTTCCGAAGAAACGGCGGTAGCACCCGCAGGCGAAACGACCGAAGAAGCGACGGAAACCGCTGACGCAGGCGAAGAAGCGCCCGAAACAAAAGCGGAAGAAGCCGAAGAGTCGGAAGAAGATGATGAAGGCTACACCTACTCCGACGAGATAATCGACTTCACTCCGAGCGAAGAAAAACGTAAGGAACTCGAAGCCGCAAAAGCAGAGAAAGCCCGTATCAAAGCGGAAAAAGAAGCTGCCAAGAAAGCGGAAGAGGACGCGAGAGCGAAACTCGAAGCAGAACGCAAAGCGGCTACCCGCAGATACAATAAGTGGGACGACTTCGAAGATTGATAAACCGCAAGTAAAAAACAAGACCGACGTTTAAGTCGGTCTTGTTTTTTACTCTTGTTTTATGCTCTTGTTTTATGCTCTGAGAGCAATACCCGATAGTTTATCTGCTTTTGCGCAATGTCGGTTAGAAACAAGAATGTACGGGTGCGGATGATCCCCCGTCTGCCCCGCACGCGGCAATACGTTATCCCGTCAAGTCCATGATCGCACGTTTTTTGCGCTGCTGACATGTCGTATTGCCGCAATCACACTCACCTTCCGACATACGGTAAAACCGCGGTAAACGATAAGATAAAAGCGCAAGGCGTTAATCGGCAACGGCGCTTTGTGTGTTTTTATCTTGCATTTGTCAACCTATATCGCATCGGACCCTTCCGAGCATTATATTAAAAATATGATTTGGTCTTTTACGTAAATTTAAATTTCTTCATAATGTCAGGATATGACAGTCATGGTCGGCGGGCGCGAAACGCATCAAATGCATATTTATACAATAAGTGCATAAATTCTGTGTTTAATGACGAATTATAATAAATCCTGCAATATTATCGGACGTTTATGACATTTTTCGCTTGACTTTTCTGCCGTTTTCTTATACAATAACACCATATAATATGATGTTGAAAATATCCGATTTAATATATTAAGCTTTAATAACACAACTGTATTATATATATTTTCTATTTTATTTCTTCGGAGATAATCATGACAATGTATAAGCGCGACGCACGCTCGGTACAGACTGAAAAGAAATTCAAACAGAACCTTATACGCCTTTCGGAAGCAAAGCCGCTCAGCAAGATAACGGTAGCGGAACTTTGCAAAGTATCGGGAGTAAACAGAGGGACTTTCTATAACCATTTCAACAATATAGACGACGTAATGGAAAGAATAGAAAACGACGTGTTCGATGAGGTCAAATCTAACCTCGACGATATCAAGCTGTTTTCCTTCGATGAAAGCTTTTTCCGCAAGATAACCGATATCATAAAAAACAATCTTCAAATTCTGCGCGTAATAATAAAAAACAATTTTATACGAAATAATCTTCTTCATAAAGTGTACTATTATTCGCGAGGCAAATACATAAAAGACCTGACGGAATACAATTCGAACATCAAGGAAAAAGAAGCCGAAGATCTTTTCACTTACACATTCGGCGGATCGATAGGACTGTTTCTGGATTGTCTGAGAGACCCGTCGACTTTGGACGACGCTGCAAAAAAAGCAGACTATCACAACGATATAATCGTAAAGAAATTCCTCAAAGACAAAAAGTTATAAAAAATCATCATAAAAAGCGGATACGAGAAAGTATCCGCTTTTTTAGTGTATTCGCTCCTGTTACGGCACGCGCCCTGACGCCGTCAAAGTGATGACGCCCTCATGGTCGGTACGTCACATCACAGCGTCAGATCAGATAACCGCCGCTGACGTTAACTGTCTGCCCCGTAATATACGAGGCTTTGTCGCTTGCCAGAAATAACACGGCGTTGGCAATATCGCGCGGCGTTCCCAGCCGCCCCGTAGGTATTTCGGATACGATGTCGCGTTTTTCCTCGTCCGTGAAACGCGCCAGCATATCGGTATCGATCGCGCCGGGTGCGACTGCGTTCACCCTCACCCCGCTCGGTGCGAGCTCCTTAGCCATTGCTCGGGTAAAGCCTATTACCCCCGCTTTTGCGGCAGAATACACGCTTTCCGCGCTTGCGCCGCATATCCCCCAGACCGATGAGATATTGACGACGGAACCGCTTTTCCCGAACGCGAAATCGTCATAGAATGCTTTGAGCGTATATATCGCAGATAACAGGTTGTCCGTTACGGAACGTATCACGTTCTCTTCGGAAAACTGCGCAAGAAGCCCGTATTCGCTGCTACCGGCGTTATTTACAAGCACGGAGATTTTCCCGAGCTCGCCTATAACGCGTTTCCTGAGTTCGTCTGCGCCTTTCTGCGAGGACAGATCCGCATAAACGGCTATCGCATTCCCTCCGTTATCGTTCAGTTCGGAAACCAGCGCTTCAGCGCGGGCTTTGCTGTTCCTGTAACACACGGCAACGGCATATCCTTCATGAGAAAACAGGCGCGATATTTCCGCGCCTATTCCTTTCGCACCGCCTGTTATTACGGCGACTTTATCAGTAATTGTCGGGCAGGTCGTTTTCAAACAGTATTACCGCCTTTTCGCTTATACGCGACAACTCTTTCGTAGCTTCTTCGAGATCTTTCACGAGAACGACGTTTTCCTCGTCCATGCCGCCTTCGAGCGCCCCTGCCGCTATCGTCTTCCCGCGGTTTCCCACGAGAAATGCCTTATCGCACACTCCGGCTATCTGTCTGCCGAAATCACGATTGGCGTCGGCTTCTTCGGAGCCGAGCTCTACCATACCGGGAGTGACTATTATTTTTTTGCCGTCGAACAGCGAGAGCACTCCGAGAGCGATCTTCGCGCCTGCGGGGTTGGAGTTGTACGAGTCATCTATTATGGTTTTTTCGCCCGCTTTTATCAGCTCCAGACGATGTTCCACGGGCGCGAGCTTCTCGCACGCACGCGCACATGCGCAAAGCGGAACGTCGAGTTCGGCAGCTACAGCCATGCAGGCGGTTATGAGTGCGGGAACGTGACTGCCGAGCAAAGGCGTCGTGACTTTTATCTCTGCGCCGCCGTACGATACTTTGAAAGAAGTTCCCTTTTCGTCGCATCTGACGTCGTAATACCTCGGTTCGTTGTCCGCGTCTCCTCCCGCAACGGCTTTTTTGCCGCCGAAACGCAGCGAGAGTTCTTTCGCGCCTGCGTCTGCGCCGTTGAAAACCGCGTAACCGTTTTCGCCCAACGCTTCCACAAGCTCATATTTTGTGTCGGCGATAGCGCCGAGCGACCCGAAGGTTTCGAGGTGCTGGCAGCCTACGCCTGTTATAAGCGCGATATCCGGCTTTGCGACGGAGCAGAGCTCGGCAATGTCGCCTCGCCTGCGCGCGCCCATTTCCGCAAGAAAAACGCTGTCATCGTCCGCAAGCACGTCGTTTACCGTGCGGCAGATACCGAGGGGCGTATTGAAACTCTTGGGAGTCGCGCATACGCGGTATTTTGTGGAAAGCATGGCAAGAAGAATATTTTTTGCCGTCGTTTTACCGTAACTGCCCGTTATGCCGACCACTTTGAGCCCTTCGGCTTTCATCCTGTCTATTTCCTCGGCGGCGTCGCGCATGAACGAACGCGCGTTAGCCCTCTCGAAAGGATACGTAACGGCATAAGAAAGCGCTGCCGCTATCGGAATGAAAAGCGGAAGAACGGCATAGCCGCATTCCTGCATAGGCGTCAGTGAAAGCGCCCAGCCGCCTACGGAAAGCCCGAGGCACATCAGTGTATCCAGCATTATCAGTCGGCGCATTCTCGGCGTTATGGCGAGAGGCACTTTCGCTTTTTTGGAAAAGCTTACAACGATGAACGTAAGCCCGAAGAAAACATAAATGAGGTATGAAAAATAATGTATGTTCTCCTGCGGGAAGCAGAGATTGAACAGCACGGTGAAGCCCGACGCAAAAAACGCGTAGGCAAAATATCTGAGGAGATAATCGTAATGCGACGCTTTCAGCCAGCTGAGCACGCCTTTGAAACGATACGACGAGAGCTGATACATATGCAACATTTTAACGCTGCAAAGCGAAAGCAACGCCGTCGAAATGATGATAAAGATTATATCAAATACCGTGTCCATCTGTATCAAACGAATCTGCCCAGCGCCGCGACGAATCTTGCGTGATCCTCTGCGTAGGCAAAATGCCCTCCGTTCAGTATTATTGCTTTGCCGCCGAGTTTTTTTATTAACCTGCGGCACATATACAAAGGCGTTTCCTTATCGCGATTTCCCCAGAAAACGAGCGTCGGACACTTTATCTTCCCGACGTCTTCCGTCTGATCGCGGGAAACTATCCTGCCGAATATTCCGCGCATGCTTTCCGGAAGAGCAAGGTAGTCGGGAGAATAATATTTCTCGGTCGGCCGCCCGAGTTTCTTCGCCAGACGAAAGCGCAAACGTCTTAACCGATATATCGGACCTCTGCGGGGTCTCAGTCCCGCGGAATCCACGAGCACGAGTTTTTCGACTCTTGACGGAGCGGCGGTTGACGAAATGTCCATCGCGACCCTGCCGCCGAAGCTGTGCCCTACTAATATTACCTTATCGAATGACGATTTGTCAAGCAAGGACAAGGTCAAAGCCGAATAATCGGACAAATTCCAGTCCTCGGGCGGCATATCCGACGCACCGAACGGCGGAAAAGAAAAAGTCAGGCATGTTCTGCCCCTTCTTTCGAAGTGATCCATCGCTCCGCCGAACGAGCGTATGTCCCCGCCCCAGCCGTGAAGAAACACGACGGGAACGCCTTCGCCCTGCCTGCGATCGGTTTCGATTTCAAGACCGTTGATCTTTATCGGACAGCTCCCTGCGCATTATCAACGCGCTCAAATCTCCGTAATATTTTTTTCTTTCGCCTGCTTTTTCAAACCCGCACGCTTTATAAAGCGCTATTGCGGGCGCGTTTGTCTCCATTACTTCGAGATATACCGAAGCCGCTTTGCTTTCGCCAAGCGCCGTACAAAGCAGCCGTTTGCCCAGTCCCTTGCCGCGTTTATCCGCGCGCACGGCTATCGAAGTAAGACATCCCTCGTCAAGTACGTTTTCCACTATGGCGTATCCGACCGTTTCTCCGTTTTCCTCACACACGAACGCGTCCGTATTCGGATCAGAAAGCGCGGCTACAGTCTGCTTTTCGGTCCACGGAGGCGTTATACATTCGCGCATGAGCGCATATACGGCAGTCGCGTCTTTTTTATCGGCTCTTCTCGGCATTCTTTTTTTCCAGATCGCGTTCCGCCTGCGGTTTGCGGATATATAAAGGCTCGGCTTCGTTTCCCGCGACGGCATGAGCTGCGCCCGCTTCCACCGCGGCTTTCATCGCATCTCGGAAATTCTCGGGATAAACAGCTTTCGGAAGGGATATGCCGTCGCTGACAAGCGTATAAGGCTCTTCTATTTCGCCGAGAAAATCCGCAAGCTCGTTTTCGTCCAGACACTTGGGCGAAAGCAGTTCGCGCATTTTAGCGTCGTATACCGCGATATACCGCATACCGTTGCTTGCGTCGCATACGGCGACGATCGTTTCCGCCCCGATAGCGTTATATGCGAGAAGTTCGAGAGTTGTTACCGTAACGACGGGTTTTTTGTATACGTATGCAAAGGCTTTTATCGTAGCCATGCCTATGCGTATGCCCGTGAACGATCCGGGACCGCTTACGCAGGCGTAAAAATCCATTTCACCGAGACTCACGCCGCTTTTTTTGAGCAGTCTGTCCACTTCGGGCATAAGCGAAACGGACGCCGTTTTGAAATCGTCACATTGAAAATACTCGTAAACGCCGTCGCGGCATACGAGTATTTTAAGCGTTTTCGAAGCTGTGTCGATCGCAAGATATTTCATAATTCGATATGTTTCACTCCCTCTTTGTGACTGAATCTGTAAAGTACTATCTTCCTGCCTATCCTGCATACCGCTTCCGCACGCAGTTTAAGCTCGAGCAGGCGCATAAGATCGTCGGCAGAGTATTCGCACGTTTCGAGCACGGATATTTTGATAAGTTCTCTCGCTTCGAGCGCGCTGTCGAGAGCGGCTACGAGATTGTCCGACAATGCGCCCTTGCCTATCTGGAATATCGCGGGCGACACGGACGCAAGTCCTTTCAGTTTAGCTCTTTGTTTACTGTTTAACATCAAAAGTGATTTCCCTTTCGTTATCGCCGAGACGTTTTATCTCTGCTTTTATATATTTGCGCGGCAACACGCTTTCTATCTGATAAGGCCATTCGATAAGGGTAACCGTATCGGGATTGCCGAACCGTTCGTTAAGACCGCACGCTTCCGCTTCCTCGCCGTTTTTGAGGCGGTAAGCGTCTATGTGCAACAGACGAAGTTTGTCGCCGTTATACTCGCAACTGAGCGTGAACGTAGGGCTTTTCACGTCCTCTCTGACGCCGAGCGCTTTCGCCACGCCTTTGGCAAACACAGTTTTGCCTGCGCCGAGATCCCCGACAAGCAGAACGGTTTCGCCGCCCTTGAAATCGCGGGCAAGCTCTTCCGCCAACTTTTCGGTTTCTTCCGCGCTTTTGGTCACGATCTTATCCATAGGTATATTATACACGTTCTTATCCGACTTTGCAACTGATTTCCGATCCCTGAACAACCATTTCACGGCTTTGGAAAGGCGTTTGTATATAGGTAAAGTGATTATACACACGCTCACCGCTTTTATCGCATTGAAAGCTATTAAAAAACCGAAAGTAAGCCTGAACAGCTCGCCTGCCGGCGGTAAAACTTCTTTAAGCACAAAGCAATATATCGGATACGTAAGAATCCTGTTGAAAAGCAGAGCCGCCGCTATCTGAAGAACTACGCCTGCGGACATACCTATAAGCACTGAAGGTATGCCTTTTTTATACCTGTAAAGTATGGATGGAACAAGCACGAACGCCGACGTTATGAGAAAATTTGCCAGTTCCCCCACGCCGAAAGTGAATGACGTTATACAGCAAAGCGCCTGTTTTATCGCTTCGACCAGCAACGCGCTTACCGGTCCGAGCATATATCCCGCGAGCATCGTGGCTACGTTGGAAAAATCGAGCTTGAGAAAATACGCGGGCGACGACGGAAAAAGCGCGAAGCTGAAAAGGCTTATTACATAGCCAAGCGCCGCGAGCATCGCAAAAGTCGTTATTCTTTGCGCAGTGAAATACCTGTTTTTCATAAATAAAACCGCCTCCGTTATTGATTCGGGGCGGCTGACTTATGTCGCAATATATGCACGGCAAAAGAAAAACGCTTTATATTATCCGGACTTTACCGTCGGTCGGGGAATTCCACCCCGTCGGGCCTTTCGGCTTCGCGGACTATTACCGCCGGTGGGGAATCTCGCCCCGCCCCTAAAGCTTGTTTGCCATATTATATTATTACTTACGAATGCGTTTGTCAAACATTATCACGCACTTTTCGGTCTTTTTTTTCAAGACCGAGCAGTTTGAACAGCGCGGGCGCTCCGAGCAAAAGCCATGCGCCTATTATGAAGTAACGTATATAGCCGTAAAGCCACATGGTCGTATCCCCCTCGAACAGCCTGCCCAGTGCGAAATACAGCAATCCCGCCACCGAAGCGCCGAGAACGTATTTTACTGCCTGCTGCCACAAAGAGGCATGTACGTTGAGCTTTACAAGACGCTTTTCGATGAAATATCCGATATAGGCGCTCGTTACTATCCCCGTAAGCGTGAGGGCGGTCTCGAGACTTTCGCCCTTACCGAAAATGCCGATGAATACGGACGCGATGACGGCGAGAGGCACGAGCACGACGGCTATATATTCCTCCTTGTCTTTGAGAAGGTCATACAGAAAACTAAGACCGAGAACTATCACGATGCCCGTGCATGCCCCCGCGAGCACGTCGGTCGGATAGTGCTGTCCGAGATACATCCTCGAAAACATGACGAGAAGCACGAGCACTATGCATATCGGCAAAGTGAACTTACGCGCACGCGGAAATTCCTTTACGGTGAGCGTGGAAAGCGTGGAAATGCTGTTGGTGTGTCCGCTCGGGAAACAATAGTCGCTGCTCTTTTCGCCTATGCTCTGCACGTACCCGTCGTCGCCGTATGCGTTGAACGGACGGACGCGGTGAACGAGAACTTTAAGCCCCGCGACTATCGCAACGCTTATGAAGTAAATGTTGATGAACTTGAACCCTTTGCGCTTGTCCACGCACCAGTATACGAACATCATGACAGCCACGACGAACATTTCTTCGCCGAGGTACGAAACGAGCCCCCAGAACATATCCGAAAATCCGTTCCGTGCGCTTTGGAGCGCGTGAAGAAAATCCGCTTCCCACTGCATGACTTATTCCCCGTATTTCTCGAAATTGGCGCCGTCTATCCACAGCCTTTCGAGTTTGTAATATTCGCGCGTTTCCTCATGGAACACATGAAGAATCACGCTTCCGTAGTCCATCGCTATCCATTTTGCCTCGGAAAAGCCGTCGCGGCGAACGGGCTCTATACCCTCTTTCGCGAGTTTTTCGTCGACGTTGTCGCAAAGCGATTTGACCGCGGTCGTGGATCTGCCGCTTGCAATGACGAAATAATCGGCAAGCACGGACTTTCCGGAAATGTCGATGATTATTATGTCCCTGCCTTTTTTCTCGTCGAGCACCGCCGCTATTTTAAGCGCAAGCTCGTGTGCCTGCTGTTTGGTCGTTGTTTTCATTTCTTCTCCTTGTAATATTCGTAAGCCTGTAAAGTTATCGGATAAATTTCTTCGGGCGGAACGTGCCTGACCGAATTTTCCAGCGCGGCGAGAAGTCCTTCGTCTATGCTTTTTTCACATGCGCGGCGTATCACGTTCACCGTGGGAAAATCGCGCAAAGGCTCTATATAGTCCGCAAGATACACCACTTTTTCGATAGGCGTCATATCCGGTCTTCCGGTAGTGTGCCACCTTACCGCCTCGATTATGTCGTTATCCGTGATCCCTACGATCTGACGCAGGATCTCCGCGCCTATTTCGGCGTGCCGTATGGGAAGAGGCATGCCGTCTATCCTCCCGTCGAATTTTATCCCCATCGCTTCCGCCTGCTCTTTCGTGGTGTATTTGCCGATGTCGTGCAGCAGTAACGCGGCAGTCGCTTTATGAGGGTCGACGCATACGCGTTTTGCAAGATTGACCCCGCAAAGCGCGGTGGAAAACGAATGGTCTATGCGTTTCTGTTTCATATTGAAACGCTTATACAGCTCGTTTACATAGCAATAATCGCGGTAAAACCCGTGAGCGGTTATATAATCCGCGACTTTATCGTTCAGAAACATGCGCGGTCTGCCCATTGCCACCGATATCCTGACTTCGCTCGACGAACCTTCTTCTCCGATAAAATCGGCTATTTCGTAAACGCTGAGCTTATCGAGTTTTTCTTTCAATCCGTCGGTGAGCGCAAAATGCGGACGCGGGACGATATAAAGCCTGCAATGCTTCATCATGTCGTCGAGGTTTTTCCAGCGTTCGAGCTCGATGACCATTTCGCTCCCCATACAGAAATACAGATCGTCGTAAAGTTCCGCAAAATGCCTGACGGTTATATAAGTATAGTCCGTTCCCGCCCGCTCAAGCTCGAACGTGCTTATTTCCGCGTTCGGGATATCTCCGAGCGCAAGCTCGAGCATATTGAGCCGTTCAGTGGCGCCCGCAGCCGTGCCCGTTTTGAATGGAGAGACCTTGCACGGTACGACGATGACTTTTCCGAACCGCGCGGAAAGTTCCCTTATAAGATCGGTATGCGCCGTCGTGACGGGATCGAACGTACCCCCGAGTATTACTGTCGCTTTATTCAACGTATTCAAATTCTATATCCAGCATACGGACCGTATCGCCCGTTTTTACTCCCGCTTTACGCAGGGCTTTGTCTATTCCGCGTTCGCGTATCTGCCTTTGGAAATACTGCATGCTGTCGTAATTGTCGAGTACGACGTTACGCGCAAGCTCGTCTATCATTCCTCCGAACACCTCGTATTCGCCGTCGTCGTTCTTTACGACGTCGAAATTCTCCTTATCTGGCTTGTCGAACACGAAGGGCTCGTATTCGAGAGGCGCCACGGGAGGAAGCTCCGACAGCTTTTCGTACATCTTTTTTATCAGTTCTTCGACGCCGCTGTGATGAGCCGCGCTCATAAGAATAGCGGTATCGCCCGAAAGTTTTTCAAGCTCCCCGACAACGGAGAAATCCGTCATCAGATCCGCTTTGTTGACCACGATTATCTGCGGCTTTTTCAGCAACGCGGGGTCGTAAAGTTCCAGCTCTCTGTTTATCGATTTATAATCTTCGACGGGATCCCTGCCCTCGCTGCCGCTGCCGTCCACGACATGCACGAGAAGCCGCGTACGCTCGATATGGCGCAAAAATTCATGACCGAGCCCCGCCCCGTTTCCCGCACCGTCGATAAGTCCGGGTATGTCCGCAACGACGAAGGAATCGTCGTATACGCTTACCATGCCGAGATTGGGCGAAAGCGTCGTGAAGTGATAAGACGCTATCTTCGGTCTTGCCGAGCTTATTACCGACAACAGCGTGGACTTTCCGACATTGGGATAACCTATCAGACCGACGTCCGCTATCGTTTTCAGTTCAAGGATAACGGCATGTTCCTCGGTCTGTTCCCCCGCCTGCGAAAAGTGCGGAGCCTGTCGGCGGGAATTGCGGAAGAACGCGTTCCCCTTGCCACCGTTGCCGCCTTCGGCTACGTAGACTGTCATGCCCTCGTCGAACATGTCCGCTATTATGTTGCCCGTTTCTTCGTCCTTTATCACCGTACCCACGGGCACGTCTATGATCAGGTCTTTTCCCTTTTTGCCCGCGGAATAACGCGATCTGCCGTTTTCTCCGCTTTCCGCGCGGAAATGTTTCGCATACTTGAAGTCGGCAAGCGTGCTTTTGTTTTTGACGGCGCGGAAAGCTACTCTGCCGCCCTGTCCGCCGTTGCCGCCGTCCGGTCCGCCGTTGTTGACGTACTTTTCGGTATAGAAAGACGTGCAGCCGTTGCCGCCGTTTCCCGCTTTGATGAAGATCTTCGCTTTGTCTATGAACATGGCACTTATCCTTTTATGTATTTGCAATAAGAAGTGAGCGGACATTCGCCGCATTCGGGGTTACGACTGTGGCAAACGTAGCGCCCGTGGAATATAAGCAAATGATGGGCAACGGAAAGATCATCGGGAGAAAGCTCGGATACTATATCCTTTTCCACTCCTTCGGGAGTCGGCTTGTCCGACAAACCGAGACGGTGCGCCGTTCTGAAAACGTGCGTATCCACCGCAAGCGCGGATTCGCCGAACGCGACGCTCCGCATGACGTTTGCGGTCTTTCTTCCGACGCCGCGAAGAGAAAGCAGATCGTCCATTTCACGCGGGACCTTGCCGCCGAATTTTTCGAGGATGTCGGTGCTTGCGGAAATTATGCTGCGCGCCTTCGCACGATAAAACCCGCAGGAGTGTATAAGCGTTTCCAGCTTTTCCTGCGGCATCGTCGCGTAATCTATCGGATCGGGATATTTTTCGAACATCGGTCCCGTGACTATGTTTACGCGTTTGTCCGTGCACTGGGCGGACAGTATCACCGCGACTAGCAACTGAAAATCGGTCGAATAATTAAGTTCGCAATGCGCGTCGGGATACTTTTTCTTCAGTATTTCTATTATCTCTTTCGCTCGATCGGACATATAAACACCTTTTAATGATTATACCATACCGAACGCCGCATGTAAAGGGTTTTCAGAAAATTCTGGTATACTTCCCTCCCTCCGAGCAGAACGCGCCGTAGAACGCCGAAAACGTCTGAGCGTGTTGCGTAAAACAGGAAAAACCCTCTCTGTCCGTTCTTACGGCAAGCGTGCAGCTGCCGTAAAGTTTCAGAGGCGCGTCCGTCACGTTGGCGCGGTGTCCCGCGGCACAAAGCATATTCGCGCACCTGACCGTCTGCGTTCTCGTCCTGAAAATTATCAGTATATCCATTATTTTCTCCTTACGGTGTTTCTTTCGTTCTCATTCTGCGTTGCCGCCCATAAATTAAAGCAGTAACATTACATTATATTCTGTATCACGGAGGTATGACGATGATTTATCTCGATAACGCCGCAACCACTTATTTCAAACCCACTCCCGTTATCAACGCCGTCGGCACGGCGCTGAAATATCTGTCCGCTAACCCGACCAGAAGCTCCCATTCCCTCGCCGTCAAAGCGGGAATGATGATAGAAGACACGCGGGAAAACACAGCGAGGATCTTTAACTGCCCGCCCGACAAGGTGATATTCACGCTGAACTGTACGGACGCACTGAATACCGCCATTTTCGGCACCGCGGTAAAAGGCGGCCACGTGATAACGACCGCGCTCGAACATAACAGCGTGCTACGCCCGCTGATCCACCTCAAAGAACAGGGAGTAATCGACTATACCGTTCTTAAACCTCTGTCGGGAGGCGCGGTCACCGCCGAGCAGGTCGCGGCGGCGGTCAGACCCAACACTTATCTCATCATCGCAAGCCATATAAGCAACGTAACGGGCGCCGTACAGCCGATAAGCGAAATAGGCTATCTTGCGGAAAAGTACGGTCTGTTATTTCTCGTCGACGCGGCGCAAAGCGCGGGATACAGGCGCATAGATATGGAAAAAGACAAGATATCCATGATGGCGGTCGCTCCGCACAAGGGTCTGCACGCGCCGCAGGGCGTCGGTCTGCTGCTCATACGCAAAGGCAATGTCCGTCCTTTCCGATACGGCGGTACCGGCACGGAAAGCGCTAAGCCGCAGCCGAGCGAGCTGCCCGAGGCGCTCGAAAGCGGCACTCTCCCCACTCCCGCCATCGCGGGACTTAACGCCGCGCTCAAATATTACGCGGAGTTCGGAGAAAAGAACGCGAGAAAACTGTCGGGACTTTTCATATACACGCTCGGCGAGCTTTCCAAGATACCTTCTTTGCAGATATACACGCAAAAAGACTACGGCGGACCGATAATCGCCTTTAACGTGCGCGGGATGACGAGCGCCGAAGCGGGAAACATACTTTCGGACGAATACGATATATGCGTCAGGTGCGGACTTCACTGCGCGCCGCTCATACACAAACATTACGGTACGATAAAAGACGGCATGATAAGGGTCGCGCTGGGCGTGGACAACAACGTCGAAGAGATAAACTTCTTTTTGCAGGCGGTAAGCGAGCTGACGCGTTGACTTTCCGCAGGCATTGAAAATCACCGCGTTCCCGTCATACGGAACGGCAGAACTTCCGCAGGCATTGAAAAAACAGACGGTGCGTCTTTTCCGTAACCGTCTGTTTTTTTGCTGTGATTTCAATGCGTCGGCTATAGAGCGCACGCACCCGCCGACATCGGCGCCGCTCGACAAAGGCTTCTGTTCACACGGCGCCGTCCGTATTTCATGCCATGAACGACACATCGAGGAGCCCCGCGCCCACCGCCGCGCGTCCTCCCGCCGCTGCGGACGCGTTTTTCATAAGCGTTTCCTTGACCTTGTCGGGAGTATAGTTCGGGTGTTCGGCTATAAGCAGCGCGCACGCGCCCGCCGCTATCGGCGCCGCTATGCTCGTACCCGACACCGCGGCGTAGTCTTCTTTGCCGCCTGCGCACACGACGTCCTCCGCGGGAGCGGCTATGTCGGGTTTGAGCAATCCCCCGTACGGTCCGCGTGACGAAAACGCGCATGCTTCCGCGCCGCCGCTTTCGTTTATCCGCGCGCCGCCTACCGTTATGGCATAAGGGCTTATCCCCGGCGAAGTGATCGTACCCGCCTCGGGTCCGCCGTTACCGCCGCTTGCCACTACCGTTATGCCTTTGGCGTGCAATGCTTCCGTACCTGCGGCGAGCGGGTCTTTTTTGCCAGCAGGCGCCGCGCCGAACGACATGCACACGACTTTGATGTCGTATTTTTCCGCATTGTTCCACACCCATTGCATTGCCTGCAATATGTCGGCGGTACTGCCCTCCCCGTTGGCGCCCAACGCTTTTACCGACACTATATACGCTCCGCCCGCCACGCCCGCGAACCTGCCTCCCGACATGAGTCCGCTGCCCGCAAGCGCACCTGTCACGAAAGTGCCGTGACCGTTGTCGTCGTACATATACTCCCTGCCGCCGCATATGTCCGCAAACGCTTTAACGCGGTTGGGCAGCAGAAAATCGAGATGCGGGGCAAGACCCGTGTCTATCACCGCGACCGTGACGCCGCTGGCGGCGAAAGGCGGAAACGAAACCGCGTTTATCGCACGACGCGCCCTGTCCATCGACGCGGAGACCCGCGCCACCCTGACTGCGGACGCCGCATATTCGCCAAGATATTCCGCCTCGCCCTCAAAAGCGGCGCGCGAAACGAACGGGAAAACATGCGTGAGCCGCAGTCTGCCCGTCAACTTCCTCACGCCTTCGCTGAGATCGTCGAAGGCGACTATGTATGAATCCATATCAGCTGCCTATGAGTCTGAGCAGATGGTTGAGCTTTTCGACCTGTTCGTGTGTGAGATAAGGCCGCATCTTGTCTATGTTCTCTGCAAGCTCCGTAGCGGAAAAAGTCCCTTTGGATTTTGCGCCCGCGACTTCTTCCATCAGCTTTTCGAAAAGCGCGTTCTCGCTCATGTTGCCGTATTTTTGCATGAGCTCTGCGGCTTTTGCTTCGCTTATTTCCTGCGTTTTGTAATTTTTCAGTTTTTTACGCATACACCTTAACATATGCGTGCATATAAATTATCGTGACAAGGAGGTAAGAAATGGACATAACTTCTATATTGCCGCTGCTGCTCGGCAAAACGGAGATGGGCGATAAAGCCAAACTTTTCTCCGTACTCTCGGGCGGGGGCAACCCCGAAGACCTGCTCGCGAAATCGCTCGGACCCGAAATGAGCGGTCTGCTCGGTTTGCTCAAAAACAAAGAAAAGACCCGCAACCGCAAAGCCGCAGGTCTTGACGCCGTCACGTCGTTCGCGCCCGCCGACATAGTCGGGACGCTTTATAAACTTCTTAACGCAGGCTGATTCACGCTTTGAGCGCCTGCTCTATGTCGCCTATTATATCCTCGACGGCTTCTATGCCTACCGAGAAACGTATGAGCGAAGGGTCGATACCCGCGTCTTTGAGCTGTTTGTCCGTCAGCTGACGATGAGTATGGCTCGCGGGGTGCAGCATGCACGACTGGGAATCCGCCACGTGCGTGTATATCCTGATGAATTTCAGGCTGTCCATGAACTTTTCCGCAGCTTTTCTGCCGCCTTTGAGACCGAAGCACAGTACTCCGCATGTCCCGTTCGGGCAGTATTTGCGTGCAAGCTCATAATATTTATCCGAAGGCAGTCCCGGATACGACACCCACTCCACCTCGTCCGCAGCGTTGAGCCATTCGGCAACCTTCTGAGCGTTGGCGCAATGCTTTGCCATTCTGAGCGGGAGCGTTTCCAGTCCCAGCGACAGATAAAACGCGTTCTGAGGCGATTGTATGGCGCCGAGGTCGCGCATGAGCTGAGACGTCGCCTTGGTTATATATGCGCCCTTGCCGAATTTACTCGTATAAACTATGCCGTGATAAGACTCGTCGGGAGTGTTGAGTCCGGGATATTTATCGCCGTATGCCGCAAAATCGAAGTTGCCGCTGTCGACGATGCAACCGCCTACCTGCACTCCGTGTCCGTCCATGTATTTCGTCGTGGAATGAGTCACGATATCCGCGCCCCATTCGAACGGACGGCAGTTTGCGGGAGTCGGGAACGTGTTGTCTATTATCAGAGGCACGTTGTTCCTGTGCGCTATTCGCGCGAATTTTTCGATGTCAAGGACTTTTACGCCGGGATTGGATATCGTCTCGCCGAACAGACATTTGGTGTTCGGTCTGAACGCTTTCTGGATCTCCTCTTCATCGGCGTCCTGATCGACGAACGTGCACTCGATGCCCATTTTTTTCATAGTCACCGCAAACAGGTTGAACGTACCGCCGTATATAGACGTAGCGGAAACGAAGTGATCGCCCGCTTCGCAAATGTTGAATACGGCAAAGAAATTCGCCGCCTGTCCCGAGCTCGTGAGCATGCCCGCTACGCCGCCTTCGAGTGCGGTTATGCGCGCAGCCACGTTGTCGTTCGTGGGATTTTGCAGACGCGTATAAAAGTAGCCCGATTTTTCGAGGTCGAAAAGTTTCCCCATCTCCTCGCTCGAAGTATAACGGAACGTAGTGCTTTGTATTATAGGTATCTGGCGCGGCTCGCCGTTTTTCGGCTCATAACCCGCGCGTACGCATTTGCTTTCGTTTTTCATTTATTCTCCTTAAACTATTCTTTCCACCCAGCCGAACTCGTCCTTGATGCGACCGGTCTGTATCCCCGTGAGCTCATCGTATACGAATTTCGTTATTTTGCCGAGTTTACCGTCTCCGACGGTATATTTTTTATTCTGGTATCCGAATGAGCCGACGGGCGAAACTACCGCCGCCGTACCCGTGCCGAATATCTCGTCGAGCGTACCGTTGTTTGCGGCATTGACCACTTCTTCAACGGAAACGAGTCTCTCTTCAACTTTGTATCCGCGTTTTTTAAGCAGCTCTATCGTGCTCTTGCGCGTTATGCCCGGAAGTATCGAACCGCCGAGCATCGGGGTCACCACCACTCCGTTTATCACGAAAAAGATGTTCATCGAACCGACTTCTTCCATATACTTGTTTTCGGCGGCGTCCAGCCACAGCGTCTGATCGTAGCCGCGCTTTTCCGCTTCGTCGGCGGCAAGTATGGAAGCAGCGTAGTTGCCCGCTACTTTATGATGTCCCGTGCCACCCTTGCATGCGCGCTTGTAATGCTCTTCTACGTAAAGGCTTACGGGGTCGAAACCGTGCGCATAGTACGCGCCTACGGGAGAAAGTATGATACTCATTATATAATTTTTCGCGGAATGAACTCCGAGCGCTTTATCAACCGCTATGACGAACGGACGGATGTAAAGCGACGTGCCGGGTGCGGTCGGGATCCAGTCTTTTTCCTTTTTTACGAGCTCGACGAGTGCGTCGTGGACGAACTTGGCGTCAAACTGCGGCATGCAGAGTCGCCAGCAAGACTCGTTCATTCTGTTCATGTTGTCCATGGGTCTGAACAATCTTACTTCGCCCGCTTCGTTGCGATAGGCTTTGAGTCCTTCGAATACCGCCTGACCGTAATGGAACACGGATGTCGACGGGTCCAGAACGAAAGGCTCGTAAGGCTTTATGCAGGCGTTTGCGTAATCCCACGCACCGTTGTGATACTCCATCATGAACATATAGTCCGTGAAGTTCTTACCGAATTTAAGATCGGTATGCTTGTCTTTAAGTTCTTTACGCTCAATAAATTTCATATTTTTCGCCTCTTTCAATGAAATCGATCTTACCTGAAGTCACGTCCGTCAGCGTTTTCAGTAACCCGCTGCCCTTCGGAACGGAGATATCGAACTTGACCGTATCGCCGTATTCCGTCACCGTGATCTTACCGCCCGCCGCGCATATCCTGCCGTATGCGTTGTAATCCGCTTCCGCAGAATATACCTTGCAAAGCACGCGTTTTTGTTTTACGGCATTTTCCGTCGCCTTGGTAGCCGCGTCCGTATATGCCCTGACAAGTCCGCCCGCTCCGAGCTTGGTCCCGCCGAAATACCTCACGACGGCTATAAGGACCTGTCTGTATCCGCCTTTGTTTATTACCGAGAGTATGGGCGCGCCTGCGGTGGAAGACGGCTCCCCGTCATCGGAAAACTTGACGGTATGCCCCTCGGGATCGGCGCAGTACGCATAACATACGTGCGTTGCGTCGTAATGTTTTTTACGCAGTGCGACAAGCCTGTCCGCCGCTTCCTCCTCGCTCTCTATATGATAGAGATAAGCAAGAAAACGCGAACGGAGTATCACGATCTCCGCAAAAGCGTCGGTAAGGGTAACGTACTCTTCCGTCATTAACCGAGCACCACGCGGACATGGAATTTCTTGCCCTTGTGAAGTACGAATTCGCTTTCTTTCGTGTACGTTCCGAGAGTGTCGGAAACGCCGCTCACCTTTGCTTCGTCTATCTTTACGCCGCCGCCCTCGATGAGTCTGCGCGCTTCGCTCTTGGAATTGCACGCGCCCGCGCTCACAAGAATGTCGGTAACGGGAGTGTCGGCGTTGCCCGCGACATTGACTACGGGCATATTTTTATCGTCGCCGCCGAACGCCGCTTTTGCCTGAGCGCGCGCTTTGTCCGCCTCTTCTTCTCCGTGAACGAGCTTTGTCACTTCGTAAGCAAGACGCTCTTTCGCGACGTTTATCCTTTCGTCCATATGCGCGGTCAGTTCTTTTATTTCGTCAAGCGGAACGAACGTGAGCAGTCTGAGGCACTCCTCGACCTTGACGTCCTCCACGTTGCGGAAGTACTGATAGAATTCGTAAGGCGTGGTACGCTCCGCGCTGAGCCAAAGAGCGCCTTTCGCGGTCTTGCCCATTTTTTTGCCTTCGGAATTGAGCAAGAGCGGACAAGTTATGGCGAAAGCGTCCTTACGCTCCTTTCTGCGTATAAGATCGGCACCCGCGAGAATGTTGCTCCACTGGTCGTTGCCGCCCATTTCGAGCAGACACCCGAATTTTTTGTAAAGCATAAGGAAGTCGTATGCCTGCATGAGCATATAGTTGAACTCGAGGAACGTAAGACCTTTTTCCAGCCTTATTTTGAAACATTCCGCGGTAAGCATTTTGTTTACGGAGAAATATACTCCCACGTCGCGAAGGAAGTCGACGTAATTGAGTCCGAGCAGCCAGTCGGCGTTATTGACTATTATCGCGCCGTTCTCGCCTTCGAAGGAAAGAAATCTTTCCATCTGCTTTTTTATGCAGGCTACGTTATGCTCGACCTGTTCTTTCGTGAGCATGCTGCGCATATCGCTCCTGCCCGAAGGGTCGCCTATCATTCCCGTGCCGCCGCCCACCAGCACGATGGGGCGGTGTCCGCATTTCTGCATATGCGCCATTGCCATTATCGGTATGTAGTGCCCTATATGCAGGCTGTCTGCGGTCGGGTCGAAACCGACGTAAAACGGGACTTTCTTTTCCGAAAGGACCTTGTAAAGGTCTTCTTCGTATACCGTCTGTCCTACGTATCCTCTATCTCTCAATATATCAAGTGCGTTGGTCATTTGATGCTGCTCCTTGTTTTATTCGGCGAGTTTTTCTTTGAAAAGGTCGCCCAGCCTCTTTATTCCCTCGTCTATCATATCCGTGTTCGCGTACGAGTAGTTGAGCCGTATATAGTTGTTGCCGCTGCCGTCGGCAAAGAACACGCAACCCTGTATGTATGCGACTTTGCGGGCTATCGCTTCGGGGAATACTTTAACGACGTCTATCTTTTCGGGGAACCTGCCCCAGATGAACAATCCGCCGTCGGGATCCGTACATTCGAATTCCTCGGGCATATATTTCGCTATGGCTTTGCTCATGGCCGCTTTTTTGTCGCCGTAGATTTTGACGCTTTTTTCAAGATCGGGTGCGAGATAGCCGCGTTTAAGGTATTCGTAGGTGATCATCTGTGAAAAATTGGGCGTGTGCAGATCCGTTCCCTGCTTGCCTATTTCCATTTTCCTGATGATCTCGGGCGCCGCCACTGCCACTCCCGTGCGGTTACCCGGAGAAATTATCTTCGAAAAAGAGGAAATGAATATCACGTTTCCCGCCTTGTCAAAGCTCTTCATCGAAGGAACGTATTCGCCTTTGAAGCGAAGTTTGCTGTAAGGGTCATCCTCCAGCACTATGACGCCGTATTTCGCGGTAAGCTCCGCAACGGCTTTTCTGTTCTCCGCGCTGTAAGTCTTACCCGTGGGGTTTGAGAAAGTGGGCACGCAATAAAGCATCTTGGCTTTATATTTTTTTATCTTTTCCTCAAGGTCGTCGAGGTCGAGTCCGTCGTCGTTTGCTTTCACGCCTTTGCATACGCCTTCGTAAGAATTTGCGAGCTGAAGGAAAGCAAGATAAGTAGGATCTTCGACAAGTATGACGTCACCGGGATTTATGAACGCTTTGAGCGCCAGGTCGATACCCTGCTGACCGCCGCTTATGACGAGCACGTTCTGCATTTCCGCGCCGTATATGCCCGCCGATTCGACGTACTTGCAAAGCTCCTGTCTGAACTCGGGAAATCCCGCGGTAAGACCGTACTGCAACACTCTCGGAAAATCGGGAGAAGCGCAGATATCGTTTGCGATAAGTTTGACGCGCTCGGTGGGAAGGCACTCTATCGCCGGATTTCCTCCCGCGAAACTGATTATCTCGGGATTGGAGAGCAGTTTGAATATCTCTCTCGTGGCGGTGCCGTTCATGTTTTTCATACGTTCGGAAAAAGTATATGTCATCACTTGGTGTCCTTGTTCTTAAACTTAAAAACATTATACAAACGCTCCCGTCAAATGTCAAGAAAAAAGCGGCTTTTACGCATTTCGCGACGATTTTTTCACGTTTTCGGACTTTCTATTATCGTGACGCGCTTTTTACCGCGCAATCTTAAATAATACAAGGCGCCTTTTACGCACATGTAAATGCCTATCGCGGCTTCCGCGACGCCCATTGCCGCGCCGAAAGCGCCGTTGAACATGGCGTACGTTTCCCCTCTCAGCCCGGCAAGCGCGCTCACGGCGGTGACGGCAGTCGCTATCGCGGCAAACGAAGTCGACAGATTGACGAGTTTCAGCCCCTCCGACAGCAGATCGCGCTCGCGACGCGCCCGTACGAGTCCGATCACCGCGAGAGCGAGGTCCGCGACCGCGACTCCCGCCACGAACGCGAACGCCGCAGGTCCGACCGTTTTTTCGGTGCCGCCGAAAGCGTATCTGAGCATATATACGATATAAAACACGGACGACGCCGTCAGTATTATACCCATTGCGAAATAATAGCGGCTTTCTTTTCTTTCGTTTATGCCGCTCTTCCTCATTCCGCGAAAATACACGCGCTTTGCCAGACCCGTAAAAAACGAATACAGCCCGCTTACGCACAACGCCGCGACGAAAGTGAACAATCCCACTGCCGTTTTGAAGGCGGCGTTTGCGAAATTGAATACCATTCCGAGCGTGCCGGTCAACTTCGCGCGTTCGTACAAAGACATTCTGCGATAAAACTCAACGGGATTTGCCAAGTACCTTTCTCGCCTCCCCGCATATCTGCGCAATACGCACTTTATGGTTGTTCTTTTCCGCACTCCTGCGTGCAAGCGACGCATTTTTTGCGCGGGCATAGACAGGATATGCCGCGGCAAACGCAAGCACGCCCGCGGCTGCCGACACCGTCGCATTGAAAGGAACGGTCTCGCCTATGCACATGTTCATGCCGTTTACGAACGCTATAAGTCCTATGACGACGGCTATCGCCGCAACGAGCGCCCCCGCAATGACCGCGCGGCGCTCTATCTTCCTCACCTTGCCGAGAAGCGTTTCGCACTCGCTCTGCATTGCGTCCAGTTTTTCCCTTACGCTCGGGCAGCTTATCCTGCGGAAAGAATACCGTCCGCCTCGCTCGCTTTCGTCGGCGACGTAAGTCCACCCGAACGCGGCATAATGCCCGCACTCTGCGATATCGTCGGCACGCACGGTCATGTAGTCGTAATGGATATTGTTTCCGAGACACTTGTCCATTCTTTTATTTTCCGCAATCCGCTGTTTTCTAATCATGAAAAATCATGCGTACGAAAAAAGACCTTTCGCGTTTATCCGCAAAAAGTCTTTTTATTGTTTCATAAGCTGTGAACGCGTACGGTTTATGCCACGTCGGGAGGATCGACCTTATTATGCTGTTTACGCCTGCCGAACCTGTCCTTGCGCGTTTTGTCCCATATTCCCGTAAAGTAGAAGATCATACTTATTGCGGCGGAAATGCTCCAGCCTATCGGCCAGCTCATCCAGAGTCCCGTAGTACCGAGGAAAGGATCCGCGATGAAGCATATCATCACGCGCAGCAACAGATCCGCGAACGTAGTCACCATGAAAAGTTTCATGCTCTCGGCTCCGCGAAGCACGGCGTCGCATATTAGTTTGAGCGATACCACTATATAGAAAGGAGTCACCATGCGAAGGAACAGTGTCCCCGTCGCCATAGCTTCTCCCGAAACGTCGTCCATAAAAAGGAGCAAAGCGGTTTTCGGAAATACAAGGTAAAATATCGAGAACGGTATCAGGATGCACACCGCCATCGCAATTGTGGCAAGCACGCCTTTTTTGATACGCTCGGGTTTACGCGCGCCGAGGTTCTGCGCCGTAAAGCTGGATAACGCGCCAGATACCGTGGTGATCGTCGTCAGCACAAAGGTATTGAGCTTGACCGCCGCGGTATAACCGGCGAGCACGAGTTCGCCGTGGCCGTTTACGAGCGCCTGTATGAACAGATTTCCCACGGAAATGAAACTCTGTTGAAGTATGCTCGGTATAGCGACGGCAAGCATCTGTACAAGCAGTGCTTTTGAAAAAAATCTCTGCTTTCTCTCGTCGTCTTCTATCCCGCCCGTAAGTTTGCGCAAACGGAGTATAAGCGTGAAGATACAGAGCACCGCGGCAAGTCCCTGCGCTATGAACGTCGCCCACGCAAGGCCGGGAACGCCCATGCCGAACGCAAGTACGAACAGCAGGTCAAGACCTATGTTTCCGAGGCTGGACGCTATCAGGAAATACAGCGGAGTACGGGAGTCGCCGAGAGCGGAAAAAATACCCGTGCATACGTTGTAAAGCAGTACGAACAGGAACCCGCCGATATAGATGTAAAGATATGCGAGAGCGGTATCGAAAACAACGTCGGGCGTATTTACGGCACGCATCAGCACGTTGCCGAGAGCTATGCCCGCGCCCGTCATCACGACGCCGAGCAGTGTTACCGAAATAAGAATGGTAGAAACGCTTTCCTTGACCTCTCTGTAATGCTTCTGACCGAAAAATCTCGACACGATGACGGAACAACCGAGGTTGCAACCGAGCGCCACCGCCATGAATATCATCGTTATGGGATAAGACGCGCCGACTGCCGCAAGCGCGTTATCGCTGATCGCCTTCCCCGCGATGATAGTGTCCGCCATATTGTACATCTGCTGGAAGACGACGCTTCCGAGCAAAGGCAGGGCGAACAACAACAAGACTTTGAAAGGTTTTCCTTCGGATAGATCTTTGACCACCTGTTTCCTCCGTTTATCCCCTGCCTTGTGTTTTATACTCATTCGCGCTAAATGTCAAGCAATTTTACGCGTTTGACGCCTTTTATTTTCCTTTATGCCCCTTGCACGACCTTACGGCAGGCGCACAAAGGACGTTTCCGTACCTGTCGAAACGTGAGCCGTGGCACGGGCAATCCCATGTACATGCAAGCGGATTCCATTTGAGTTCGGCGTGCAGATGCGGACACATCGCCTCTATCGCAAACAGTCTGCCGTCCGCTTCTTTGTATACGGCGCGTTTTTTGCCGTTCAGATTGACGACTTTGCCTTCTCCCGCGCGTATCTTCCTTGCGGTCACCAACGGATAATGCAGGTTACCGAGAACGATGTATGCCGCGCTTCTGAAAGCATGCCTGACATATCCGCCCGCCGCGCCTTTCGTCTTGCGTGAGGGCGAGAATATTTCGGCGTAATCTTCTCTTCTTCCTTCGACAAGATCGGTTATCAGGTTCGCGGCTACCATGGAGTTTGCCATTCCCCATTTTCCGAAACCCGCAATGACGTAGACTCCGCGCAGTTCGGGCGAGTATGAGCCTATATACGGCAATCCGTCGAAAGTGACTCCGTCCTGTGCCGACCAGCGCGCTTCTATTTCTTTCCCCGGGAAAAATTCCGCCGCGCTGCGTTCGAGCTCCGCAAAAGCGTCGTTGCCCTTTGTTCCAGTTCTCCTGTCGCAGCCGCCTATGGTCACTCCGCCGCCATAAGGTCTGATCGACAATCCGTTTTCGCGTATGTCAAGATATGTCGCGTCTGCCTGCGCGCCTTTTACCGCTATCGTATACGACATCGAAGGGCGCAGTTTGAAAAAATACGAACCGTGAGAATCTATGATCGGATAACGCGTCGCGACGACTATCGTATCCGCTTTTATGTTTCCGTTAGGGGTGACCGCAAGGCGGTTTTCCGCATCCATTGCTATGACGCGGGTGTTTTCGTAAATATCGAAATTTACGGGCAATGCGCGAAGGAATCTTAGCGGGTCGAAAGAAAACTGGTTCTCCGCTTTTACCGCACTGACCGCGCTCCCGCCATATTCGAGTTTTTCCGAACGGCACGCTATGCCCGCTTTGAGCATGGCGTCGAGCAGTTTTTCCGTCTGCTCTTCTCTTCTCGAATAGACATAGCTGTCCAACATCTGCCAGTCGCAGTCTATGCAATGGCGCTTTACGAGCTCGTAGTATCCGCGCATGCCGTCGCACTGTGCGGCATAATACATCGCTGCGACTTCGCTTCCGTAATTTTTGACCAAAGTCGGATATACTTCGCCCTGATGATACGTTATCTTTGCCGTAGACTTCGCCGTAGTGCCTGAAAACAGCCTGTAACCTTCGACAAGCGTTACCTTCCTGCCCGTTGCGGCAAGTCTGTAAGCCGTCAGATATCCCGCCATACCTCCGCCTATTACAAGTACGTCGGTACGCAGATCCCCTTCCAGCGCGCCGTATCGCCTGAGGTCCTCGGGCGGACGCGTTTCCCATATAGACTTATCTTTATGATTATCGTTCATACCGATAATTATTGACGGATATGTTATATCGATACATGCAAAACACAAAATCATTCTTATAAAGCGTAACAACCGATGTATTTCATCATGGATCGGATTTATTATTTGAAAATATAATACATTATATCACACGGACGTTTGTCAAACTTTCCGTGTGCATGAAGAAAGGGCGCAAAATGCGCCCTTATTCTCGCTCTTTGGATTTAGTGGAAACGCTATCCCCAAAGCGAGCAGAAGGGTTGCGGATTGCGTACTTTCAAATGCGAGGACAAGGGAGTTTACCAAATCGTAAATGACCGAAGTCCGAGACATGAAGAAAGGGCGCAAGATGCGCCCTTATTCTCGCTTTGGTGCGGCCCGACAGGAGACATCTTTTCCTAACGGAAAATCTGTCGGCTACGCAATCACAGATTGCTTGCCCGCTACGCTAAAAACAGGACATTTAGTCCTGTTTTCTTAACGCTTCGCGCCTTCTTAAGGTTCAACTCCTGTCAACAAAAAAAACCGAATGACCGTTGGTCATTCGGTTTTTTGGTGCGGTTGACAGGAGTTGAACCTGCATGGTCGCCCACAAGATCCTTAGTCTTGCGCGTCTGCCAATTCCGCCACAACCGCACGCGTCGCTTTTTTCAAAGCCTTGTTATAATACAACATTTACGCCCGAATGTCAACGATATTTGCGGGGGTATTCAACATTTTTTTCAAATCGTTTTTATCTATCGGATATTTCGTTCCGAGCGCCGCGCTGACTGCCAGTCCGATGAGCCGCAATTCGAAACCGAGGTCCCCTTCGGGATCGAATTCCGCCATTCCCGTACCGATATGCACTTCCGCGCCGAGCGATAAGAGCATACGGAGCGGCGGTATCCCCTTGCCCTCGCCCATGGTAAGCGACGGCGTGAGAATGACGCGGGCGCCAGACTGGACAATGAGGTCCACGTCGTCTTTGTCCACATACGAACAACCGCACACGAAAGCGCCGTCGAGCAGTCCGTATTTATGCGCGAGTCCTACGGGCGTTGCGCCGTAACGCTTGTCGCACGTTCCCACCTCTTCGAGATCGGAGCATACGTTTATGATTATGCGGCGCTTTTCGCCGAGCACGCCTTCGATCGCCCTGTCAATGACCGCATCGTCTGCCATGATGCACGGAAGATATATACCGTCTCCGTCACGCAAGCCTGCTCCGCCTGTAATGAAATTAGTGACTTTCGGGTCGTCTATACGCGTTTCGCCGGCATGGAACACCGCGGTATAGCGCGACGCATACGGGCGCGACATTATATCGTTGTCAAAAGTAAGCGCGTTGAACATCAGATCTTCAGACTTCTTAGAAACTCTATTGTTTCCTCTTTCGTATCGGGATGATTGAGCGCGAAACTTATCGTAGCCTGCACGGATCCCGCTTTACTGCCCATGTCGTAGCGGTGCCCCTCGAAATTATATGCGCAAACCTTGCCGTCTTCGCACATAAGCCCGAGCGCGTCGGTCACCTGTAACTCGCCTTTTTTGTCGGGCTTAATCATGGCTATTTTTTCGAATATCACGGGGCTGAGCACGTATCTGCCGAGCGCGGCGAACAGGCTGGGCGCCTCCTCCCTGGTCTTGGGTTTTTCAACGAGTTTTTTACACTCGTACGCGCGTTCGTTCCCGAAAAGATTTTTTCCGAGAAGCGCGCTGCCGTACAAATGTATTTTGTCTTCGGGCACCATCTGACCGCCGATGACCGCGTCGCAACCGTGATCGAAAGCGTCTATGAGTTGCTTGCTCACGGGTACGTCCGCTTTGACGAGATCGTCGCCCGTCGATAATACGAACGGGTCGTTGCCGATGAATTCGCGGGCTTTGAGCAGTGCGTCTGCCATGCCCTTCGGATATTTCTGTACGGCGAAAAGAAATTTAGCGCCCCTGTTTATGCGTCGCAACGCGGCTATGCCCTTTTCGTCGCCTTTCTTTCTGAGCGTTTTTTCCAGCTTGCCCTTGGGCGAGAAATAACGTATTATCTCTTCTTTACCCGGCGATATGACGATACAGATGTCCGTGACGCCGCTGTCGATCATCTCGTCGACTATGTACTGCAAAACAGGCGTATCTACGACGGGAAGCATTTCTTTCGGTAACGCTTTCGTTGCCGGCAGAAACCGCGTTCCCTGTCCTCCGCACAGGATCACTCCTTTCCTTACCATAGCATTTTCCCCTTATATCAGTCAGTATACACTATACGCCTGCAAGCGTCGCACTGACACATTTTATCGTTTTTGAGTTTTGTCTTGTTCGTCTGCGAAAGCTGCATTCCGCAAAGGCAGCCGTAATCCCCGTTGTCGGATACCGTCGCTTTCACGAATACGGGGAATATCCCGTCCTTACGCGCTTTTGTATAGATCTCGAGCATATTTTTATCCAGAGTTTTTTCAAGCTCCGCCATTTTTTCCTTTATCTTGTTGCGCTCATTGACGTAAGTATCTTTGACGTTTTTGAGTTTTGCGTTTATCTTGTCGAACTCTTCCTTTACGGTCTTCTTCTTTTTCTGCTCCTGCGCGCAGGTCCCGAGCAGGCGCTTTATCGCGTCTATTTTATTGCCGACCTTGTTCCTGTACGTTTCGAGCCTGGCTTTGACAAGCTCCATTTTGGGCAGAAGCGCGGCTTTTTCCTCATCGGTCGAGGCTTCTTCGAAAGCTTTGGCAAGCTCCGATATTTCTTTTTCGCTCGCCTTATACTCCGCGTACACGCGTTCTATATCCTTGGCGTAATCTTCGGAATCGGCAACGCTTTCATCGAAAACCGCCTGCGCCGCGTTGAACTCGTTGCGCACGCTGTCGAGTTTCTTTTTATCGGGATTTTTGTTGAACTCGCTGTTCAGACGTCTTTGTTCCGCATCGAGCTTCTGATATTCTATCATCTGTTCAAAATTAGTCATGATTCCTCCCGCTTATCGGACAACTTTCGCTCTCGCTCGCTTCGAAAACGACGCTGAGCCCGCGTTTTTCCGCTTCCGAAGACAATATGCCGACAAGCCTTTTTATATATATTCTTTCCATAGTGTAATGCTGCATCATAACGAGCGGAAAACCGCAGGCGCGCGCATGCAACATGACGTGATGCGGCACGTCCGCCGTTACGTAACAGTCCGCGCCCGAACGCCGCGCAAGCTCGGTCAGCGGTATGTCGCCGCCTCCGCCGTTTACGACCGCGATCCGTTTTATCAAGACGTCGTCGCCCGTTGTCCTTACGTGATCGTCGTCGAAAGTCCTTGCAAGCTCGCGCACAAGCGCGGAAAGTCTTATCTCTTCACGTTCGCCGACCCTGCCGATCCCGACTCCGTTTTCCGTCGTCAGCGGGCTTACGTTTTTCAGCCCCATCAGCTCCGCGCAATAATCGTTTATGCCGCCTTTGCAAAAATCGAGATTGGTATGCGCGGAATAAACCGTTATGCCTTTTCTGACCGCCGAAAGTATCACGCGACCCGTCGGATCTTCGTCGGTGACGCGTCTGACGGAACGGAATATCACGGGATGATGAGATATTATCAGTCCCGCGCCTTTTTCCGCGGCTTCCTCCACAACGGACGCCGTACAGTCCAGACACGCGATGACTTTATCCGTCTGTCCTTTTTCCGAGCCTATGAGCAACCCCACGTTGTCTTCGAAATCGGGTTCGGTCTCCGCCTCGGGCGCGAAAGAGCGCATAAGCGCGAGTATGTCTTTTATTTCCGGCATCCGAGCACCTCTCTTATCCTGTCGGCTTCGACGCGCGTACGCTCTCCGCCCTTTTCGAGATTGGCAAGCCTTATCGCAAGCTTTTCGCGAAGAGCGCCGCCGCATTCTTTCCAGTTCATACCGAATTCCAACTGCATTTCCGTGAGCGTCTGTTTTCCGCGCACGGCGACGAGCACATCGTAAAATTTACCGTCCGCCTTAAAACATTCGTCTTCGGTCACGGCATAGCCGATAACGCCCAATTCGCGGCGCACCGTTTCCGCGTGTGACTGAGGGCCGAGCAGCAGTCCAGCCGTGCCGCCGTAGCGCGATATTATGTCACGTATAAGATGCCCGCCCATGCCGCATATGATTATGAAATCGGCGGAACGAGCCGCATCGGGTATACCGTCACAGACATAATACTCCGTCTGAGGATAGCGAACAAGCGTTTTTCGCGCCTTGTCGAGGCATGCCGAGCTTATGTCGGAAACTATCGCTTTCCTGCATTTACCGAGCGAATACGCAAGCTCCGTGAGTTTTGCGTGATCGCAACCGACTTCCGCTATCACGTCGCACGCGGGCAGTTTATCGATTATTTTAACGAACCTTGACGTCAATTATCCGAATAATAGCTCTTGAGCTTTTTGCTTCTTGCGGGATTGCGCAGTTTTCTGAGCGCTTTCGCTTCTATCTGTCTTATCCTCTCTCGAGTGACGCCGAAACGCTTGCCGACTTCTTCGAGCGTTCTCGGATGTGAACCGTCTATTCCGTAACGGAGGCGTATGACCGCCTGCTCGCGCGGGGTGAGCGTTTCGAGAACATTCATGAGCTCTTCTTTTAGCATCGTCGTCGTAGCCTGCTCCTGAGGGCTCGTTGCGTGCGAATCTTCGAGGAAGTCGCCGAGATGACTGTCCTCTTCCTCACCGATAGGAGTTTCGAGGGACACGGGATCCTGCGCTATCTTCTGTATGTCGCGGACCTTGTCCTCGCTTATTCCCATTTCTTTTGCTATTTCGGCGGGAGTGGGTTCCCTGCCGAGATCCTGAACGAGCAGTCTTGTGGTACGCGTCAGCTTATTTATCGTCTCCACCATGTGCACGGGTATGCGGATAGTGCGCGCCTGGTCCGCTATCGCCCGCGTTATTGCCTGACGTATCCACCATGTGGCATACGTGGAAAATCTGAAACCTTTGGTATAATCGAATTTTTCCACCGCTTTCATCAGTCCGAGATTGCCTTCCTGGATAAGATCGAGGAACAGCATGCCCCTGCCGACATATCTCTTCGCAATGGAAACGACAAGACGGAGATTGGCTTCGGACAGGCGTTTTTTAGCCTCTTCGTCGCCTTCAGCCATGAGCTGGGCAAGGACCACTTCCTCGTTACCCGAGAGAAGAGGCACTTTGCCTATGTCTTTGAGGTATACTTTTACGGGGTCGTCGGACGAGATCGTCGCGTCGCTCATCAGTTTTTCGAGCGAATCGTCCCTTATGGCTTCTATCTTGCTGTCTTTTACTTCGATCTTGTTCTGTGCAAGTATACGGAGAACTTCATCGATCTCGTCTGCGGTAGCGTCGCAGCCAACAGCTATCTTTTCACCCACTTCGTCGTAGGTAACGCTTCCGCGCTTTTTGCCGAGCGCGATCAGTTTGTTTACTTCCTTCTGGATCTTATCGCTGAGAGGTATGCTGTTTGCCTCTTTTTCTTCGGCTTTTTCTTTTTCGCTCATTTACTTCCTCCGTGCTCTCTCAATTGCTTGATTTTTTTTCTTATTTCGTTGCTTTCCCGAAGATAAGCAATGTCTTTCGTTTCGTCGTATTTAGCGGCAAGCTCGTTACTTTTCTTTTCCAGCTTTGCGCATTTTAACCTTATTACGCACGCGTCGTATGCGGCTTTGCTGTCCATACCCGAAAAGTCGAAATCGATTATCTCCGGTAATTTTTTCTGAACGCCTTCCGGCAGATCGGTATACAGCATTGCCGCGGTGTCTTTCAACCCTTTCAACCGACTGTCCGTGACCGAATCCACGACGTTGCGTTCGAATCCGTCGGGGAATATTTCTTCGAGGTCGCGCGGGTCAACGTACGGTTTTCCGTTAACGTACGCCGCCAGCAGAAAAGTCTCCGAACGTCCTCGTTTTTCTTCCGTCGCGATCGGTTCGCTTGCGACGGGCTTGTCCGTATCCACGTAAAGTTTTGCCTGCGCCCTGAGCACTCCTATATCGTAGCCCGTTTCCGCAGATAGCGATTGCAGGTACTCTTCCATCTCCACGGGATTGTCAAGCTGTTTTATACATTTTACGGCTTCCGCCGTATATGCCGTTTTATCGTCTCTGTCGCTCAGATCGTACTTTCTTTTGAGTATTTCCAGTTTGTACGCCACGAGCGGCAAGGCTTCGTCGAGTATTTTTTGATACGCCTCTTTCCCGCGCATGTTTATTATTTCGTCGGGATCCAGTCCGTCGGGTATGCTTGCGACCTTTACCGTCAGCCCGCTTTCACGCAATATATCCAGACCGCGCAACGTCGCTTTCTGCCCCGCTCCGTCGCCGTCGTAACTGATTATGACTTTGTCGGAATAATTTTTCAGCTGTTTTGCCTGCGCCGACGTCAACGCCGTTCCCATGCTCGCCACAGCGGTATCGAACCCCGCTTTGTGCAACGCTATGACGTCCATATAGCCTTCGCACATTATGACGTATTCAAGAGGTCCCGACCTGCGCTTTTTTTTGAGCAGATTGAGCGCATAGACCGTTCTGCTTTTGTCGAATATTTCCGTCTGGGTGGAATTGCGGTATTTTGCGTATGACGTGCTGTCGAGCGCCCGCCCGCCGAACGCGACCACTTCGCCAGTGTTGCTGATGATCGGAAATATCAGCCTGTTCTGAAAAACGTCGTACCATCTGTTTGCCTTCTGTTCTATAAGCCCCGCTTCCTTCATCTCCGCTTTGCCGAAACCTTTGCTTTCGAGATAAGTTATTATGTCGGAGGCGTCGAGCGAATATCCCAGTCCGAAACGCGTTACTATATTGGGCGGAAGATTGCGCTTTTTAATATATTCGCGAGCGACCGCGGCTTTCGGCGAAGAAAGGTTTTCGTTGTACCTTCTTGCCGCTTCGCGCATGAGAGAATAAAGCCTGAGCCGCTTGTTTTTGTCTATATGCTTTCCGTGCCCGCCAGTGAATTCGGGAAGCTCCATTCCCGCTTCGTCGGCAAGCATTTTTATGGCGTCTATCGTTTCTATGTTTTCGATGTCACGCAGAAAGGTTATCGCATTCCCGCCTTTGCCGCAACCGAAACAATGATAAAGCTGTTTGTTCGGATCCACCGAAAAAGACGGCGTGCGCTCATTATGAAAGGGACAGCAGGCTTTGAAACTGCTACCTGCTTTCCTGAGATTGGCATAACGCGATATAAGTTTGACTATGTCGGTCTTTTCAAGCAACCGACTGTAAAACTCGTTGAAATCCATTAAGCGCCCCGATCAGATCAATGCCCAGCCTTTGGGTACGTATATCTCCTCAAACACGCGGACGAGATAATTGTCCGTCATTGTAGCTATGTAATCGCTCACTTTCTGATGTTCCGACGCGTCGAGCCGCCTGATATAATCGGGTAACTCGTCCATATGCTTCAAATAATGGTCGAACAGAAAGAAAATGATCGTTTCCACCTTGGGTTCCTCCGCTTTCGCAAGCGGCGAACTGTACACTTTTTCGAACATAAATCCGCGGAACTCTTCCATCGCTTTCTTCGCTTCCGCACCCGGCATTATCTCCGACTTGCCGTAGCTGTGATCGATTATGTCCGAAATCATCGAATTTATGCGTTTCCCGTGCGTATCGCCGAAAGTACCGACTACGGCGGACGGAAGATCGCTGTTTTTTATGACACCGCCGCGTATCGCGTCGTCGACGTCGTGGTTAAGATAAGCTATCTGGTCGCTCAGACAGACTATCCTGCCTTCAAGCGTCGAAGGATCGCCGCTGCGCGTGTGATTTACTATGCCGTCGCGCACTTCATAAGTCAGGTTCATCCCGCTGCCCTCGCCTTCGAGCACGTCTACCACACGGAGCGACTGGCGCGCATGACTGAATCCGCCGTGATCGCGCATTTTTTCGTCCAAGGCGCGTTCGCCCGCATGTCCGAAAGGCGTATGTCCGAGATCGTGCCCCATGCTTATCGCTTCGGTAAGGTCTTCGTTCATTCTGAGCGCGCGTGCTATCGTCCGCGCTATCTGCCCGACTTCGAGAGTATGCGTCAGGCGCGTTCGGTAATGATCGCCCTCCGGAGCGAGAAACACCTGCGTTTTATGCTTTAAGCGTCTGAATGCTTTGGAATGGATTATCCTGTCGCGGTCGCGCTGAAAATCGGTCCGTATCAGGCACGGAGATATAGGTTTATCCCTGCCCTTGGTCTGCAAAGATCTGCATGCATACGGAGAAAGATATTTTTCCTCTATTTCATATACGACCTTTCTGTAATCCATTTTCACCCCTTGGCGCGCAAAGCATCGTCTGCCGATACCGTCATACGGACTGACAGACTCTCTCCGTATGCATTATAACACATTCTGCATACCGTGTCAAACCCTGTATGCGTTATTTTACGTCAAATAATTTATGTTCAGGTATACTTTTGTCCCCGAACGCCGCTTCGCCCCGCTTTAACCGTTTATGTAACGCGCGCAACTATCGGGACATATACTGAAAACAGAGTACTCTACTTTCACATATCAAGGAGAAAACGTATGTCAGATTATGCAAACGAGAATCAGACTTGTCCTACCGTAGCATACCAGCTTTCCTCGGTATGCGTACCCGTTACCGTAACGCCCTTCGCAAAGGCGGGCATGACCATGACCAAATGTTGCAGCAGACCTACCGTCACACCCGGCAGAGAACTCTGCAACGGAGTAAAAGGCGGTCAGTGCGTATTCACCGTCAGTCAGGATATCTGCGTCGAAGTCCCCGTGGAATTCGGCGCGGTGGCGCAGGTCGGCGACACCTATGTCGCATGCAACGGCGCCAGCGCGGACGATATCTGCCCTGCCTGCGGCACTCACGACGCTACGTTCGTTGAGACTCCCGCGGTCGGAGATACCGTAAATGCGGCAACCGATGAGGTAAAGACGGCTATGTAACCGACGAATGACGGAAGCTGCTTCATGTCGTAAAAACGCAAACCGACGACTTGCGTACCGTTCGGAGAAACGCAGACCGACGCATTATGCGTCGGTCTGTTTTGTTTAACGGTCAACAATGTTTTTTTAAGCTGATCGGTCAAATCAGAAAAATCGATATTTTCGGTTACGCAAAACAAGTGCAGGCAATCATCACACATTTTAAGTCTCTTCCGTTCTGCGAACAAAAAAGAAAATAATGCCGTTCCGTCTTCTTTATACTCTTTTTTCAGACACGGATGATTATTCTGAGTATGAATTGTTAAGATCTTTTATAACTTGCACAGCCAATGTGATTCCTTATCATCATCGGGGTAAGCGTATGTATATGAAAACTCCTCGTTCCCCACTTTCAGCAACTGCTCCAAAGCCTGTTTGTCAAGAGGTATGACCTGTAAAAAGGCAACCTTTTTGAACATCGAAAGTTTACACCTGAGAATACCCGTATCGTCGATAGCCTGAGGCAGTTCGAGAAATGCCCCGACAACGCCCGTCAAATTTTCGTCCGCGAATTCCAGGCTGTGTCCGTATGAAATAAGTGTGTTGTTATAGTACGGAAACAACGCGGTTTTGACAAGCAAATCGTAATATTTTATTGCCGTAAGCTTGTCGTTCATGTCTACGGAAGGATCTATAAAGAGCATATATTCGTTTCTGTTACTTAAGGAATTTTTCCCCTTCATCTTATGATCGCAGGCACCGACGGTAGCGAATTTCCAAAAAGGATAATGTTCCGTAGGCGCATACAAAACGGCGTCAATATGTAACTTAGCCTCCTTTGGATGAAGCACGATACAGTTATCCTGCTGAAAATATTTATCGTAATGCCTCGTTATCTTTTCGATCTCAGAAATATTCAAATCCCGATCCTCCGAAATAATTTATAAACAATAATGCCGAAAATCATTGAGTAAAATAAAGAACGCAAGACAGGCAGGGTACATACCTGTAACGGATAAACCCTGCCTGATCCGCGTTTTTGAATTACCTCAATTAAATTTTTTCCGAATTCGTCTTTGTCAGAGCGTACAGGGTCATCTCGGAAATTTTATATTTGCTTGTACAAAGGTGTTACTTTGAAGGGCAAATAGTCTGTGCAAAAAAATTTTTTCAGTTCCATAATTTCAGCCGATAAAAGAAGTGTTCAACTTATATGGAAACAGCCTTTTTTACCTTCTTGCAAACAGTTCATTTTTCCGAAGAATTGCAACTTATATTATAGCAAAACGAGCCGCTATATACTATATATAGTAGTTGTGTTAATATTACAACACTATTAGTTGCCCCTCGGATGTGCGATGTTCGCCCTCGCTGCCGCAAGCCTTGCGATCGGAACGCGGAAAGGCGAGCAGGAAACGTAATTGAGCCCGATATTATGGCAGAACTCGATGGAAGAAGGATCGCCGCCGTGTTCGCCGCAGATACCGAAATGCATGTTCGGGCGGGTCTGCTTACCCATTTTGACCGCCATATCCATCAGTTTGCCGACGCCGACCTGGTCGAGCCTTGCAAACGGATCGGATTCGTAGATCTTGTTCTCGTAATAAGCGGGCAGGAATTTGCCGGCGTCGTCGCGCGAGAAACCGAAGGTCATCTGCGTCAGATCGTTCGTGCCGAAGCAGAAGAATTCCGCCTCTTTGGCCATCTCGTCGGCGGTAAGCGCCGCACGGGGGATCTCGATCATCGTGCCGACTTCATATTTGAGGTCGCTCTTGCTTTCCGCAATCAGTTTGTCGGCAACTTCGACAACGATCTTTTTGACGAAAGCGAGTTCCTTGACTTCACCCGTGAGCGGGATCATGATCTCGGGAACGATGTTCCAGTCGGGATGCTTTTTCTTGACGTTGATCGCCGCTTTGATGACGGCGGAAGTCTGCATGCGCGCGATTTCGGGATAGGTAACCGTAAGACGGCAGCCGCGGTGACCCATCATCGGGTTGAATTCGTGCAGGTCCGCAATGATCTGTTTGATCTGCGCGACCGTCTTGTTCTGCGCTTTCGCCAATGCGGCAATATCCTCTTCCGTCGTGGGAACGAACTCGTGCAGAGGGGGATCGAGGAAACGGATGGTTACGGGATATCCGCCCAGCGCCTCGTAAAGTTTTTCAAAGTCGGACTGCTGCATGGGCTCGATCTTTGCCAAAGCCGCAACGCGCTCTTCCACCGTGTCGGAGCAGATCATTTCGCGGAACGCCGCGATCCTGTCCGGCTCGAAGAACATGTGCTCTGTACGGCACAGGCCGATACCCTGTGCGCCGAACGCTGCCGCCTGCTTCGCATCCGCAGGGGTATCCGCGTTCGTGCGGACGGCCATTGCCTTATATTTGTCGGAAAGTTCCATGATCCTGCCGAAATAGCCGCTGGAAGTATCCGCAGCGACGGTAGGAATGCCCTCGCCGTAGATATTTCCCGTAGAGCCGTCGAGCGAGATCACGTCTCCCTCTTTATATACTCTGCCTGCAAGCGTGAACTGCTTGTTCTCTTCGTCCATCTTGATGTCGCCGCAGCCGGAAACACAGCAGGTCCCCATGCCGCGCGCAACGACCGCCGCGTGAGAGGTCATACCGCCGCGGACGGTAAGGATACCCTGCGCATAGTGCATGCCCTCGATATCTTCGGGGGAAGTTTCCAGACGGACGAGGACGACCTTTTCGCCCTTCTTGCCCTGCTCGACCGCGTCTTCTGCGGTGAACACGATTTTACCGCAAGCCGCGCCGGGGGATGCGGGCAGCGCTTTGCCGACGGGGGTCGCCTTTTTCAGAGCGGCGGCGTCGAACTGCGGATGCAGGAGCGCGTCGAGCGTTTTCGGATCGATCTGCATGAGCGCTTCCTGTTCGGAAATCATGCCTTCGTCGATCAGATCGCAGGCGATCTTGATCGCCGCGGCAGCCGTGCGCTTGCCGTTACGGGTCTGGAGCATGTAGAGGTGCTTGTCCTCGATGGTGAACTCCATATCCTGCATATCGCGGTAATGTTTTTCCAAAGTGTTGCAGATGCCCTGGAACTGTTCGTAAACTTCGGGCATGATCTCTTTCATCTTGTCGATGGGCATCGGGGTGCGCACGCCGGCAACGACGTCTTCGCCCTGCGCGTTCATGAGGAACTCGCCCATCAGTTTCTTTTCGCCCGTGGCGGGGTTGCGCGTGAACGCGACGCCCGTACCGGAAGTGTCGCCCATGTTGCCGAACGCCATCATCTGTACGTTGACGGCCGTGCCCCAGCTGTAAGGGATGTCGTTCTGCATCCTGTAATAGTTGGCGCGGGGGTTATCCCACGAACGGAAGACCGCCTTGATCGCGCCGAAAAGCTGTTCCTTCGGATCGGTGGGGAATTCCTGGCCGATCTTTGCCTTATATTCCGCTTTGAACTGATTTGCGAGGTCTTTCAGATCGTCCGCAGTCAGTTCGACGTCCTGCGTGACGCCCTTCTTTTCCTTCATCTGGTCGATGAGTTGTTCAAAGTATTTTTTGCCGACTTCCATAACGACGTCGGAATACATCTGGATAAATCTTCTGTAGCAGTCCCAAGCCCAGCGGGGATTGCCCGATTTTTTCGCGAGCACGTTGACGACGTCTTCGTTCAGACCGAGGTTGAGAATGGTGTCCATCATGCCCGGCATGGAAGCGCGCGCGCCCGAACGGACGGATACGAGCAGAGGGTTCTCTTTATCGCCGAATTTTTTGCCGCAGATCTTTTCCATTTTGGAAATATATTCCATGATCTCCGCCTGAATGTCGGGATTGATCTGCCTGCCGTCTTCGTAATACTGCGTGCAGGCCTCGGTGGAAATGGTAAAGCCCTGGGGAACGGGAAGTCCCATGCCCGTCATTTCCGCAAGGTTCGCGCCCTTGCCGCCGAGAAGTTCGCGCATTTTCGCATTACCTTCGGAAAAAAGGTAACAATACTTCTTTTTCGCCATATAAAATTGATTCCTCCTGATAAATTTCGGATTTATACCAACCGTTTTCAACATTCTTATTTTAATATAAATCGCGGTAAATTTCAAGTGAAAACCCGAGCCATTTTTATTTTTTTACAACTATTTTCCTTTTTCAAATAAAAAAAGGGAGAAAAACCTCCCTTTCCCTCTCGAATCCGCAAAAAATTTTGAAAAAAAGCCGTCAAAGCAGCGCGATGTATTCGGACAGCGCACGGATATCCGAATCCGTCTTTTCGTTAAAGTAGGCGCGCAGAAGTTTCAGGGCTCGCTTTTTCGTATCCGAAGAAAATTCTCTTTCCTGCCGGTCGATCCCCGCGCAGGCCCTTAAAAGGGCCAGCGTCGCCTCGCTCGTTCCGGCGCCGCGCGCGCAGTCCGCACAGTAAAAGCACCCGCCCTGCAGATCGAAATAGATCTTGCCCGAAAGTTCTGCCCCGCATCCGGCGCACGCTCCCAGCGAAAGCATATACCCCGACAGTTCGAGCGCCTTGAGAAAGAAGGAAACCAGCACTTCCGCCTCGTCTTTGCCGCACATGTCTTTGAGCGCGTTCACGGCGTAGAGAAACAGTTCTTCGTTGACGATGCCGTCGTACAGGAGCGCGTCGCAGATGCCGACCACGCACGCGGCGGCGTAAAACCTGTTGATGTCTTCGCGCAGAGGGTAAAACCCGTCCGTCAGCGCGGCGGAAACGACGGTATTGCGCTCCCCTTTCGAAGCCAGAACGTATTCTGCGAAACAAAAAGGCTGGCCCGCGAATTTGAGCCGCGCGCCCGCCTTTTTCACCCCTTTGAGCGCCGCGGAAATTTTACCTTTCTGCAGCGAAAACAGGGTCACCATTTTATCGTTGTCGCCGTAGTCTGCTGTGCGGAGCACCAAAGCGTCTACCTTCCATTCCATAAAAACGCACCCTGCCGCCGCTTGCCGCATAAGACTTATTTGAGTTCTTTATACAGCATGTAATAGGAAAGATTGCCCGTCTTTTCGAACATCTTCCATGCGAGTTCCGCGGCGTCTTTATCCTTGACGAATCTTGCCATAAGCCCTCCCTTACACTGTTAATATGGGAGGTTTTTGTCATAAATATTCTCAGAGGCCCGAAAGAGCGGAAATCACTCTCCCGTCTGACCGTACCCGAGTTCTTTGATGAGGGCGGCTTTGTCCCGCCAGTCCTCTTTGACCTTGACGAACGCAGTGAGAAAAACCTTGCACCCGAGAAAATCTTCCATCCCTTTGCGGGCAAAGGAGAGCGTCTCTTTGAGCGCTTCCCCCCGTTTTCCGATGAGGATGGATTTATGCGCGGGTTTTTCGCACACGATGTCCAGATCGATGTCGTAAACGGGCTTGTCCTCCCGTTTTTTGAAAGTATTCACGATCACGGCGACGCCGTGCGGGATCTCTTTGTCGTATTTCAGAAGGATCTTTTCGCGCATGATCTCGGAAATCATGAAGCGCTGCGATTTGTCGGAAATCACGTCTTCCGGAAACAGGGGCTCCCCCTCCGGCAGCATTTCGGCAATGAGGCGCTTGAGTTTTCCGATATTTTTGCCCTTGCGCGCAGAGACGGGCACCACGTCGCACTGTATGCCCGATTCGTACAAAAACTTTGCGTCCGCGGGGATCTTTTCTTCCGGCATGATGTCCGTCTTCGTATAGGCGATCAGCATTGGGATCCCGAAAGAAAGATAGTGCCTGATCAGAGACACGTCCTGTTCGGAAACCCCTTTATGCCCGTCGTGCACGAACAGGATCACGTCCACATCTTTGGCGGAATTTTCCGCTGTGCGCATCATCGAGTCTGTCAGCGCGTTGCGCGAGCGATAGATCCCGGGCGTGTCCGCAAACACGATCTGCGCGCCCGCTTCGTTCAGGATCCCGAGAATCCTGTCCCTGGTCGTCTGCGGTTTGGGCGATACGATGGCGACTTTTTCGCCCACGAGCACGTTCACGAGAGTGCTTTTTCCCGCGTTCGCCCTGCCGACGACCGCTACCGTTCCGCTCTTCATACTTTGTCCCTCGCAATATTCATTGCGGAAAGCGCACGCTCTTCCTCGCGGCGCATCTCCGCTTTTTCCATTTCGTCTTCGTGATCGTATCCGAGCAGATGAAAGAGCCCGTGTACGACGAGATAATACAGTTCACGCCTGAGCGAATGCCCGTACTCCTCCGCCTGCTCGCGCGCACGCGCTTCGCAGACGACGACGGAGCCAAGAAAAAGGCGCCCCTCTTCATCGAGATCGTACGGAAAATCCGCCTTCCTGAGCGGTTTGCCCTTGATGCCGTCAAGATTGGGAAAACTTAAAACGTCCGTAACCGCATCTTTGTCCCGCTCGCGGCGGTTCAGGTCGCGGATCCCCTCCTCGTCCGTAAAGACGAGTTCCGCACAGATCTCTGCGTCGCTGTCCACCGCGGACGAAAAATATTCTTCGACCGGGGCCGCGTCGAACCCCTCTTCTTCGCATTCCAGTATAAATTTACTCATCTTTCGCTTCCTCTTCGTCCGGCCTTTTGAGTTTGAGTTTCGGATACTGTATGCGGCTGTGATATACGCCGGTAAGGCTGCTGACGATGGTCTCGCGGATGGCGGCGAGATCTTTCATCGTGACGTCGCATTCTTCAAACTGGCCGAGATCCATCCGTTCTTCGATGATCTCGCGCACCGCGGCCTCCACCCGTTCGGGAGAACGGTCGGGAAGGGTGCGGGAGATCGCCTCGCTCGCGTCGGCGATCATGATGATCGCCGCGATCTTCGTCTGCGGTTTGGGCCCGGGATAGGAAAAATCTTCCACGTTCACCTCCCCGTCCGTCATTTTCAGCGCCTTCGCGTAGAAATATTTGATCGGCATGGTGCCGTGATGCTGGATCGCCACGTCCGCCAGGATCTTCGGAAGGTGCTTGGAACGGATCAGATCGTACCCGTCCTTCGCGTGGGAACGGATGATATCCACGGAAAGTTCGGGAGAAAGTTCGTTATGCGGATTGTATCCCGCCTGATTTTCCGTAAAATATTCGGGCTGGCGCAGTTTTCCGACGTCGTGATAGTAGGCGGCGGCGCGGGCGAGGGCGGTGTTCTCGTTCAATGCGATCGCACACACCTCCGCAAGATGCGCCACGACGATGCTGTGGTTGAATGTACCCATCGCCTTTTCCTTCAACTCGCGCATGAGCGGCGCGTCGTGATCGGTCAGTTCGCGCAGGCGGTAATCGGTCACGCAGTTGAAGAGCACTTCGTACACGGGCAGCAGAGCCATGAACAGCACGGAGGACAAAAGCCCCCCTTCCAGCCCGTACAGCAAAAGATACAGCATCCCCCTGCCGCGGCTGTATTCGAGGCAGGCCGCCATCAGGATGACGGGGAGGCAGACCGCAAAGCCCGTAAGGAAGGAGCGCAGGCGCGTTTTGACCTTGCTGCCCACAAAGATGCCCACCATCCCCGAGGAAAACGCCATCAGGGGAAAGCAGTTGAGCCCGTTCAAGTATTCCGTCTCGTAATTGGAAAAATGGTCGATGGAAAACATCATCAGGGCAAAGATGATATTGAGGAAAATCGCGTCCCTTCTGCCCAGAAGCATGACCGCAAGCAAAGCCAACAGCGCCACCGGACGCGCATAGATATTGAAAAAATAACCGAGGAAATAACTGATGACGATCGAAATGCCCAACAGAGAGAACACCAGCACGATATTTTTTCCGACGGCAAGAAAATTTTTGTCCTCGAAAATATAGTAAAAATAAACGAGCACAAAAAGGATAAACACGCACACGGCAAGGTAGCCGAGCGTGTCGAGATTTTCACGGAAATACGCGGCAAACGTCTCGTCGGCGTTGTTTACCGTATTGAAAAATATGAAAAAAGTGATGATGCACAGGAAAATAATGTAATGCAGAAAAAACAGCAGCACGCTCTTCGCGCACTCGTTTTTGCCGAACGCTTTACTTTCTGTGGTATCGGAGTACATCATTTTTCTGCTCCTCTTTGAAATTCTCCTTTTCGTAAGCGCGGACGATACGCATGACCAGCGGATGACGCACGACGTCCTTTGCGGTCAGGGTGACCGTCTCGATCCCCTCGATGCCGCGCAGAATGGAAACGGCGTGTTTGAGCCCGCTCTTTTTGCCTTCGGGAAGGTCGATCTGCGTCACGTCGCCCGTGATGACCATTTTGCTGCCGTCGCCCATGCGGGTGAGAAACATTTTCATCTGCTCGCGGGTGGTGTTCTGCGCCTCGTCCAAAATGATAAAGGCGTTGGAGAGCGTCCTGCCGCGCATATAGGCGAGCGGGGCGATCTCGATGGAACCGCGCTCCATGAGTTTGAGATAATTTTCCAGGCCGAAAAGTTCCTGCAGCGCGTCGTAAAGGGGACGCAGATAAGGATCCACCTTCGTCTGCAGATCGCCGGGGAGAAAGCCGAGTTTTTCCCCCGCCTCGACCGCGGGACGGGTGAGAATGATCTTTTCCACCTGTTTGCCCTTGAAGGCGGACACGGCGGCGCATACGGCAAGATATGTCTTGCCCGTACCCGCGGGGCCGATGCCGAACACGACCGTATTTTTCTTGATCGCTTCGATGTATTTTTTCTGCCCCACCGTCTTGCACTTGATCTGCTTGCCGCGCGAGGTGACCGCAACGATCCCGCTCAGTTCCTGCCATGCGGCGTCGATGTTCCCCTCTTTTGCAAGTTCGATGCAGTACATGATGCGGGACTTGTCCGGGGTTTCTCCCCCTTCGATCAGGTGCACAAGCCCGTCGAGCACCTGCCGGGCAAGTTCCGCGGATTCCGCCGCGCCCGAAATTTTGATCTCCGTGCCCGACACGCGGCATTCCACGCCCAACTCGCGGGAAATGAGCCCGATATTTTCATCGAACGGGCCGAGCAGTTTCTGCAAATTTTCCGCACTGCCCGCATCGATCTGCGTTTTGTTCGTATCTTTTTCCAATTTTTACTCCCGAACGCGCGCCTTCGCCTATCCGAAATTCACCGAAAGGATGCGGCGGTACTGCGTGCGCACCGTATAGATATAAATTCCGTTCTCTTCGCTTACGTCGGCAGCCTGTTCCACGGCCTCTCCTTCAAACCCGATGAGGGCGGCCGCATAAGCCTTTTCGAGCGCGCTTTCGCTCTTTTCTTCGCTCCGGTAAACGAACGTATCCTCCGCGAGAAGAGAAACGCGGCCCACGGGATAGACCTCACGCCTGACGGCGTTTTCCCCTTCGCCCGAAAGCGCGTATCCCGCGATCAGGATCTGCCCTTTTGAGACCTCGTCGCCTTCCGAAACGAGCGCCGTGCCGCGCACGACGGCGACCGACTCTACCCTGCCCGCGATCGGACTGAAAAGATTCTTTTCCCGTTCGGAAACGGGCGTTTCCGCATTTTCTTCCAGCGTGACCGTGAGCACGGTGCCCGACTTTTCCACCGAACAGAAACTGACGGATGGCAAACGCATGAGCGCGCGCTCCGCCTCGTCGGCGCGTTCCCTGCTGTAAAGGGAAAAGCGTTTCAGCCCCGCGCTGCCGAGAATGGACACCGCCTCGCGCTCGTAATGGCTGCCGCTTCCGACAACGTCTATTTTGAGCACGAACGCCTGCGAAACGAACGCGGCGGCAAGAAAGATCGCCGCGCCGAGCAAGAGGCCCCAGCGCTTTTTCATGAACAGGAGCGGTTTTTTGAGTCCCGCGCACCCGACTTCCCTTACAGTATAGCACGAACCGGAAAAAATTGCAAAAATTTTTTGCGTTTCTTTGGATTTTACGCGCATGCGGAGGCATGTTTTGCTCTTTCTTTCAACATCATAGACGCAAATACCCGCCCGGGCGAGTTTTGTGAGCGCGCGCGGCGGGGTAAGGGAGTCTATTTCTATTATGTCTGAAAAGAGAGGTTTCATTGCACTTTTTCCACCTTTACGACGTTTCCTGCGAGCATGAGATCCCCGCCCGAATATTGGCGGACGGCAAGGCCGCTCCCCTCCACCCGCACGGCGCCCGATTTGAGGGCGATCTCCACGGCGGTATCGGAGAGGGAGGAGATCGCCTTCACGTTTTCGAAGTAGGCCGCCCTGCCGAGTAGCACGACGAATTTTATGCCGCCGAACGAAATATCCTCGTCGGGGGCAAGGCGCGCAAAAATTTCTTCAAAGAGCCGCATGACGATCTCCTTTTTCCTTTTTTCCCGACGGCGCGACAAAATTCTCGCGGCCGCCGCGCGGAAATGAATTGAAATAATTTTTCCGTTTTGTTATAATAACGGAAACGGGAGGATCTGTATGGAAGAAGCAAAACAAAAAACGCCGATCAGCGGATTCAGGCTGGCCCTGCTCATCGTTTCGGGCGCGCTGGCAATGTTTTCGCTCGCTTATTTTATCTATATCGCCGCGTCGGGCAACGACCCGTACAACAAATTCATGACAACCCTTCTGGAAACGCTCATGTTTCTCGTACCCATCGCGGCGCACCTGATCTTTAAGAACAAGATCACCGATTTCACCATCGCTTTTTACGTGATCTTTCTGTTCGTGGCAAGTTTTCTCGGGCAGGTGCTCCGTTTCAACACCCATTTCCCCTGGTACGACAAATTCGCGCATTTCACGTTCGGATACGTCGGCTGCGTCATCGGCCTGTTCGTCGTATGCAAACTTGCGGATTACGATTCGCTCCGCCCCGTTTTCGTCGCGATCTTCGTTTTCTGCGTATCGATGATGTGCGCGGCGGTCTGGGAGATCATGGAATTTATTTCCAGCCGCTTTCTCGGCCAGACGGCGCAGGGTGCGCCGCAACTGACCGAAAGCGGGAAATACGTCGTGGACATCACGGACACCATGCTCGATATCATCAGCAATCTCGGCGGGGCGGTCCTGTTCCTCGCGCATTACATCGCGCACAAAGTATCCAAAAAATCGCTGCTGATGGGCGCGATCGTGAAGGATTTCAATCAAAAACCCGAAACAGCAAAAGAGACGGCCGAACAGGCGTAAAGGAGAAAAGATGCCGGTACTGCAATACAAATGCGAAAAATGCGGAAAGAAATTCGAGGAACTGGTCAAAAAATTCGACGATCCCGTACAATGCCCCGACTGCGGGGCGGCCGCCGCGCGCGACTGGAGCGGCGAAATGTTTTCCGCCACGGGAAAACCGGCGAAAAAATGCTCGGGCAACTGCAAGACGTGCAAGGGCTGCTGAAGGCGAGCCGCCTCGCGCGCGCGTCAGATGACCGCCTTTCCTTCGATAAAGGAGTCGAAGAGCCCGCTCACGTCCACCCCCGCTTTTTTGAATGAGGAGGAAAGTTGCCTTGGCGTTGCGACCTTGCCGCTGTACGCCGCATAATAATGCTCCAGCCCCGAGAAAAATTTTTTATCCCCCACGGAGCGGCGGAGTGTGTCGAACAGGATCATCCCCTTATCGTAGGTGAGCGTGACGTAATGATACTCGCTCAGGTATTCGCCGAGTTTTTTGTTCATGGCGGTATCTGCCTGGCCGAAGATCTGCGAATGCACGCTGTAAAACGCCTTGTATGCGTTTTCCGCCGACTGCATCAGCCCCGAACGGGTCAGCCCGTATTCTTTAAACCGATCGAAAAACAGCAGGGTGGAATATTCGGCGAGTCCCTCGTCCATCCATGCGTTTTCCAACTGATTGTTCCCCACAGCGGCGTACCACCATTGGTGCGCCGTTTCGTGTACGATCGTATAGTCGTAATCGACGCCCGAAATGTGATCGCCGATCATGGTGAGCGCGGGATATTCCATACCGCCCACACAAAAGCCCGTCTGCACGGCGGAATAGGTATCGTACAGATATTCTCCGAACGTGTCCGAAAAATAGGCAAGGCTGTTTTCGATCAACTCGAGCCGCTCGTTTGCCCGATCGTCGTCGTAATAGTAATACATGACCCGAACGCCGTCCGCCTCGCCCTGGACGAGCGAAAACTCTTTGCTCAATACGATCGCAAAGTCGCGCGCATTGACAAGTTCCGCCCGGTATTCCGTCACGCCCCCGTCCGATCCGGCCGACAGGATCTCGCCGCTCATGGCGGCGGTATAGTCCGACGCGACGCGGAGAGTGACGTCGTAATCGGCGCATTCGCTGTAAAAGGGATCGCCGTCCGAATAATATTCGCACTCGTAAAATCCCCTGTTCTTTTCGTATACGCACAGGACGGGATAAAAATTGCCGAGGTTGACCGCATGTTCGGCAATGCCCGTGCGGTGGTTCACGCGGGCGAGGGTCAGCCGGTATTCCACGGTGATCTCCGCCTGTCCTCCCTGCGGAACGCTTTCGGCAAGGTCGACGACGAGGATGTTTTCGTCGGCGCCGCCGATCTCCCAGGAAGCGCAGGGAGACACGGAGAGGATCTCCATGCCGCCGTAACTTTTTCCGCCGTAATACGCGGACGCGGAAAATACGGACGAAACGGGCGAGTAGGCAGAGTCTTCCCTGTATGCGTTGCCGAACAGGTTGAATTTGAGTTGCGAAATTTCCACGCCCGTTTGATTTTTATAACAAAAATCCATTTCGGCAGACAGGACGCCCTCCCGATATTCGGCGTCGATGGCGTATTCGCACCGCGCGGCAGGATCCGCACGGGTACAGCCGATAAATGCGACGAGCGCGGGGCAGAAAAGCGCCGCGCACAAAATGATCGTCAACCCTCTTTTCACGCAAGTTACCTCCGAAGTTTCCAAAATATCCTATGCGTGAAAGCACGGTTATATGAAAAAATTCCGCGCGGAAAAATTTTTTCCGCGCGGATAAAAAGGAAGGGAGAAAAATAAGGATGATTGGCTGAATTACTTTTCGTCGATGTCCAGATAAGTCGTGGGATCGATCGCTTTGTCGTCCTGACGGACTTCAAAATGCAGATGCGTGCCCTCGTCGTATTCGTTGCCCATCACGTCCGCCGCCGCAGACACGGTGCCGATAATGTCGCCGCGTTCGACGGTGTCGCCCACTTTCAGAGAGGCCTCCGCATCGACGGACGCATAGACGGTTTCAAGCCCGTCGCCGTGGTCGATGACGATGCAGCCGCCTTCGAGCAGCGTGTCGGAAATGCTTTTGACGGTGCCGGCGTATGCGGCCGCCACGTTGGTCCCCGCTTCCGCCTTGAAATCGATGCCTTCGTGCAGGTTATACCTGTCGAGCGTGGAATTATACCAGAAAGTAAAGGTCGTGCCGACGGTCGCGTCGTTTACGGGCATGGAAAAGACGGGGTCCGCGTCGGTGGGTTCGTCAGGATCATCGGGATCGTCCGGATCGTCCGGCGCTTCGATCTTCGTGCCGCTGTCGCGCGTTACCATCACCACGGTAAACGTGATCGCCGCCACCAGAACGAGCGCGCACGCCGCGAGCAGAATAAAATACAGGTTCCTTTTTTTCGCCTTTTCGGGCACGCCCGATTCGGTGTTCTTCTTTTCTTTCATAACAGTCCTCCGAAAAAGAATATGTTTCGATTATTGACGCCTTTCGGCGTTTTATACAGCACTTTCAAAAAAATTTTTAATATCCGCCGAATATGACGGGGCTGCCGATCGCGCAGCCGCCGTCTTTGACGGCAATATGCAGATTGATCAACTCTCCGAACAGTTCTATGCCGCCGCCGAGGCGGGGCGAATAATAATAGTAACTGTCCGTCCCCGCGGCGCTTTCCCGAAAGATCAGGCGCGCGTCGTATTTTTCAGCCTGCGCGAACGCCCTATCCGCATCGCCGTACACGGTGCTCTCCCCCGTAAGGGAGGAAAGAGAACGCTTGATCTTCGCCGCGTCGGAGGGCTCTGCGATCGTGATCTGCGCATCCGACCCCGCGCGCAGAGAATAAAATATGTAATATTCGCCCGTTTCGAATAACAGCCCCTCGCCCAAAAACTGCGGGATCGCGACCGCCGCAAAACACAGAAGAAGGGTCATCAGCGCGGCGAGACATTTTTTCAGCATAAAAAAACCGCCTCCGTTCGTTTACGGAGACGGTTATTGACACATTTGCCCGCTTTTATTCAAATTTTATTTTTCAATGAAACGGATTTTGCCGTATTTTTCAAGCGCCGATTTTAAAAGCATCCCGTGTGCTCTTTACTGTTGAGGGGAAGCGTGTTCGCCGCGATGTATGACTTTTGTCAGGGTGAAATTTTCGGGCGGTACTTCTGTAATGATATTTTCCCATTCCTCCCGAGTCAGCGCGCGGGCTTTCTCGTCGGGTACACGGTCGATAAATTCCTCTACCCAGCGTTTGATGCACGGAAAATCAGTCTCAGCCCTATCTATTGCCTGTAAAAACTCGTCTTCTCGCTTTTCTGCGACCGCTGCAATATGCAGGAAAACACGCCGAAATCCGTAAATCATCGAAATACAGCCAAGACGCACGAAATCGTCCATCCGTCTTTTTTTAGGCGGAAGGGAGAAAAACTTTTTATCTTGCTCTCCGCACAGGAACAGAAAAGCAATAAATTCCTTTTTAAACGCCTTTTCATATTCATCCATAAAATCTGACTTTTTTTTCATAAAACTGACCTCCTTTTTTATCTCTATTGTAACAGAAAAGAAATAAGAAAATGAAGATACAGCGTTTTTATGTCCGAAAAATATCTTACATTATTTCGGAATATCAATTTATTATTTTTTTGCAATGTGTTATAATGGTCTCAGGAAACAAAGGGAGAAGTACAAAAATGTACGGACAGAGAATCAGAGAATTGAGAAAAGAAAAAAATTTAACCCAGAAACAACTTGCCGACATTCTGGGAATCAGACAACAATATATCAGCAGATTTGAAAGGGAAGAAGGAGATCTAAACACTTCGCTGCTGATTCAGATCTGCGAGTTTTTTGACGTTTCTACAGATTATCTGTTAGGAAAGGTTGATTATTAACATGTACGGAGAACGAATCAAAGAAGTTAGGGAAGACGAATACCTAACGCAACGGGAATTTGCTGCCATTTTGGGTATCGGACAACCTTATTTAAGCAAAATTGAATCGGAACAACGCGGATTAAGTGTAGAACTGATCATTAAAATCTGCACCTATTTTAAAGTGACGGCCGATTATCTTTTAGGAATGAGCGACCAATAAAAAAAGCCGGCGGAGTTTGAAGTGAACCCCAAAGTTTGGACAAAAAATTTAATTAAAATGCTTGGTAGTGAG